>Ga0187809_10000088_pt1 | contig 65712 bp, 55 predicted proteins | sample NC_wetland_sal_i_8_FD_132415 | JGI IMG/M metagenome (GOLD analysis project Ga0187809, IMG submission 132415) | Wetland sediment microbial communities from Neuse River Estuary, North Carolina, USA - ASW_4 | ecosystem: Environmental > Aquatic > Freshwater > Wetlands > Sediment | place: USA: North... | reverse complement strand
CTGACTTGCTCTTTCACGGCAATATGGCCGCCAACCCGTGGTGGAGGGGGAAGGATTCGAACCTTCGAAGCTTCCGCAACGGATTTACAGTCCGCCCCATTTGGCCACTTTGGTACCCCTCCGTGTGGAGCCAGCGACAGGAGTCGAACCTGCGACCTACTGATTACAAGTCAGTTGCTCTACCAACTGAGCTACGCTGGCGCCTCGTCGGCGACAAATCATAACTTATCACATTTAATTCTTCATTGTCAATGTCACCAATGAAGCTGACGACAGTCCATAATTTGGCGGCACGGCAGCCTTTATTCTTCCGCCCCGGATTCAAAAGTCAGATTCACGTTACGCATGGGATTGAACGTGGAGATGGCGTGTTTATAAATCATTTGCTGCTTTCCGTCGCTCTCCAAGACCACAGTGAAGTTGTCAAATGCCTTGATAATCCCGCGGATTTGGAATCCATTTACCAAATATACAATGACGGGGATTTTATCCTTTCGTACTTGATTCAAAAACGTATCCTGGATGTTGATGGGCTGTTTGGTCATGTGTGAACCTCCACTCACTCTCTTGCACTGATATTCTCGATTCTATTCTGGTTCCAGGTCGCGAATTCCTGCCTGCAAGCTCTCGCCAATTTGGCAGACTCTGTGATACTCTTCCTCAGACACTCCGCTGTCCGGATGGACCTGTAGCCACTGAATTCTGTCGTCTCGCTGGAACCAGGACAACTGGCGTTTCACGAATCTCCTGGTGTTGCGTTTCAGCAAGAGAACGGCTTCGTCCAGAGTCAACAGCCCGCGAAAATAGGCTGCTAGTTCTTTGTACCCTATGGCCTGCATGGAAATCAAGTCCGATGAATACCCCAAGCGCAAAAGGTTCTCCACTTCCGCCACGAGACCGGCCGCCAGCATTCCGTCCACCCTTTGCTCCACACGCTTGTACAGTTGCTGGCGATCCATTGTAAGACCAAATTGCACGGTATGGTACCTTTCGCTCCTTCGCCTCCAGTCGTAGGAAGCCGACAGTGGATGCCCTGCCGTCTCCAGTACTTCCAATGCGCGCACCACCCGGCGAACGTCGTTGGGATGGAGTCGGCGAGCTGCCTGTTCATCGCGCTCTGCCAAAATCCTATGCAACGCTTCGGAACCGTGTGCTGTGGCAAATTCTGTCCACTGCTGACGGACGGCTTCGGACTTTGAACTGTGCCCGAACTCCAGGGTATCCACAACGGAGCGAATATACAAGCCGGTTCCCCCCACCACAATCGGGAGCCGACCGCGGCGGCAGATGTCCGCAATGAGGTTGTCCGCCAGTCGAATCCACTGCGCCACAGAAAAATCTTCATCCGGATTTACAATATCCAGCAGGTGATGTGGGACGTTCTGCATTTCCTCCTTCTGCAACTTAGCAGTTCCAATGTTCATGTGACGGTACACCTGCATTGAATCCGCCGAGAGGATTTCTCCGCCCACGGTCTTCGCGACACGAACGCCAAAGTCGCTTTTGCCGATCGCCGTCGGCCCTACGATACACAGCACCGGCAGTTTCTGTGAATTCTGCACAGTGTCACCTTCTCGTCTCTGGATTGGACTGAAGCCGGATGACTCCGTCGAGGCTCAACACGGATGTCCGTGCCTCCGACTAACTACTTGGCTGAAGTCGGATGGCTCCGTAGGCAAAGCGCGATTTCGGCTTGTCCGGTTGAAACCCGTGCCTTGTGAATGCCGCCGAGGTGAGGATGCCCTTTGCGACAACACTCCGTCTGGCCACTCTTTTCGCTTCCTCCACAGCCTCAGCGGACAGAGGACTGAAATCGGCAAAAGGTCGCAGGCTTTCCACATTGGCGTCCTCAGACAGCGGTTGCTCAAACATGGCGTCAAAATACACAACATGGACACTCTTGTCGTCCATGTGTCGCAGAAACGTCAGGTGCTCCTGCTCCTGAACCTCGATGCGTCCCAGGAGCGCAGCCAGCCAAGGTGGCTGGTAGTACCGGGTCTGGATGGCATAGGTAAACAATCTGGCCACCGGTAAGGAGGATTCACAGGCGACGACCCTCCCGTCGGGACCCACTCCTTCCGCCAGCACCAGGGCGTCGGCGCCTGCTCCCAGTGTGGCGTCAACCACCGTGTCTCCGGCCGTGACGCCAGCCACGTCGAGAAGCCTGTCTCGCTCTCCTCGGCGCAGTCTCAGCACCCGCTGCATGGCCATGCCGGGATGGAAGAACAACGGCTTCGTGGGATTCAACCGATGGTACAGTTTTGGTGGAGAGTCAGCCACAACCACGGCATCCACCTCCTCTTCCAGGCAAAGTTGCACAATACTTCGGTTGGCGCGGGGGACGATGGATGCGTCAAACCACGCGGAGAGTTCCAGCAGGGCCCGCTCATTGGCGACGCCGGACCAAGGGGATGTCACAACCAGTGACATTCTGCGGGGCCGCTCATTCAACTCATTGAATTCGTTACACAATGCGTCGAAACTCCTTCTCTAAATCGCGATTGGACATGCGAATCAACACCGGGCGGCCGTGAGGACAGTGAAACGGATCGTCCGCTTCCGCCAACGCCTGGCAAAGTGCCTGGATTTCCATGTCGGAAAGTCTCTGATGCGCTTTGATAGCCGCCTTGCATGCGCGCATGACGACTTCCTCCCGCATGGCTTCGCGGACATCCGGGTGATGGAGGTTGGATTCGAGACTGTGCAGCACACCTTCCACCAGGGACGGGGCATCCAATCCCTCCCACACCTGCGGGATGGTCCGCACAATGATTTCCCGTCCGCCAAATTCTTCTACCGCTAAACCTAGTGAGGCCAACTCCTCCCCGTGTTGCTCAATCCCCTGCAACTGGGCGGGCGTCAGACTCAGGGTCAAGGGTGTCAATAGCGGAATGAGTTTCAGACCACCGACTTCAGTCTCCTTGCGAAACCGTTCGTACAGGACGCGTTCGTGGGCAGCGTGTTGATCGATAATGAACAGTGTGTCTCCCGCTTCCGCCAGAATATAGGTAGTCAGCGCCTGCCCAATGGGTCGCAGCTGCCGCAACAGGTCACGACCGGAAAGTTCCGTCAGACTGGACAAATCCCCCGACACCCCCGGCATCTGCGAACTGTTGCCGACGGTCAAGTCCACATCTGTCTGCTCTGCGTCTGTTGGCTCTGCATGTACTTTGCCCGCATCGGTTGGCTCTGCATCTGTTTGACTTGTCTGTATCTGGTCCGGCTGTGGTCGGTACATCTCGGTGGCTGCCGCCGTCTCTGCAATACTACGGCGAACGGCGCTCCGTGCCCCCTGCTGTTGCCCATCCTGACGCACTGCCTTCTGGGGAGACCTGCTCAGCCACCGGCCGTCCGGTTGCAATTGTCGCTGGGAGGAGCTATCCGGCTGTGACCCAGCCCGTTGTCCGGCACTCTGCCACAAAGTCCCCCCTTGAGCGTCTGGGCCGGCGCCATAGGCTGCGGCAGGGGGCTCGGCTGCACGCCACAACGTGCCCTGCTGCCGTCCCTCTAAGGGCCGCGCCGCGTCGGTCTGTGAAGATGTCGTTTCCGTTGGCATTCTGCTGTCCGCGATCGGATGTGGTCTGGACATCCCTGGAACCAGGAAGGCTTCGTCCAGGGTTCCGGCCACGGCGGCCTGGACCAGGCGGACCACGTCCCGTTCTTCACTGAAGCGGACTTCCGACTTGTGAGGGTGAATATTGACATCTACCAACGTTGCATCGAGAGTCAGAAAAAGAGCGTAAATAGGATGACGGTGCACCATGAGTCGGCCTTTGTAGCCGTCCACCACCGCCTGGTGCAGAGCGTAGTTGCGAACGGGTCGTCCGTTGATAAACCAGTGACCGTGTATCCGTGAGGACTTGCCCTGGGTCGGACGGCCAACGTAACCCACAATCTGATAGTCCGGGTTGCTGGATTCCACTTTGAGAAACTGGCGGGCCTCCCCCACGCCGTAAAGAACGGCCAGAACATCCAGCAGGTTCCCCCGACCAGGTGTCTGAAACAGCAGCCTGTCGCCCAACTGGCAGCGAAACGCCACGTCCGGTCGACTCAATGCAGCCTGCTGCACCACTTCAATGCAGCGTGTCTGCTCTGTCTGGACACTTCTCAGGTACTTGAGGCGGGCAGGGGTGTTGAAGAACAGATCGCGCACTTCCACCAGGGTTCCAGGTGCGCGACCCACGCCCTCCGGCGGGCTGACCATGTCGCTGCCCTCGGCATGAACTCGCCATCCGTGCTCCGCTCCCACCTGCCGAGTCTCCAAGGTCACTCGCGCAACGGCGGCAATAGAAGCCAAGGCTTCCCCGCGAAAGCCCAGTGTGTGAATCCGCGTCAAGTCCAGCTCCGTTTGAATCTTGCTGGTGGCGTGGCGAGCAAAAGCCATGACAGCGTCTTCCTTGTCCATGCCCTTGCCGTCGTCTTCCACAGCCATGCAGGCGATGCCGCCGTCCACCAGTGTCACAGAAACGCGTGTTGCCCCTGCATCCAAACTGTTTTCCACCAACTCTTTGACGCAGGAAGCCGGGCGTTCTACCACTTCACCTGCGGCAATCTGGTTGGCCAAAGCCTGTGGCATTATTTGAATTTGTCCCAATCCATCACGCCCTTTGCCCGTTCTGCCAGATGGTACAACTCGTTCAGTGCCTCAATGGGTGTCATGTTCATGACATTCAACGCCGCCATTTTGTTAAGCAACTCGAGGATGTCTGCATCCTGCGCTGAGGCGGCGGGGTGTCCTTCGTATAAGGCCGGGTGTCCCTCGTCTAGGGCCGGCTTTCCTTCGTCTAAGGCCGGCGCTGCCTCGACAAGACCGAGGCTGCCCTGGTGGCGAAAAACCCCTGTGCCGCTGTCCTCCCGAATCTGTAGCAACTCCTGGGCCCGTTGAATAATACCTTGGGGCACACCCGCCAGTCTCGCCACTTGAATGCCATAACTTTGATTGGCCGGCCTATTGACCACCGTGTGAAGAAAGGCGATGTTGTCGCCCTCCTCCTGCACCAACACGGATGCGTTTACGACGCCAGCCATGGTCTTGGCCGTTTCCGTCAGCTCGTGGTAGTGGGTTGCAAACAGCGTGAGGGGAGCATTCGGTTCAGATAGCCTCTCCAGCACGGCTTCCGCAATGGACAGCCCGTCATAAGTACTGGTACCGCGGCCAATCTCGTCCAGCAGTACCAGACTGCGTTCCGTCGCCTGCAACAAAACCTGGGCCAGTTCCACCATCTCCACCATAAATGTGCTCTGTCCTGCCGTCAGGTCGTCGGATGCGCCGATGCGGGTGAAAATCCTGTCCACCACGCCAACTTTCGCCGACGCGGCGGGGACAAAACAGCCGATGTGCGCCAACAGCACAATCAGGGCCGTCTGGCGCATGAACGTACTCTTGCCGGCCATGTTGGGTCCCGTGATGAGAAGCAGTTGGCGGTCCTTATCCAACAGAATATCGTTGGGAACAAACCTGCCTTTCATTTGCGCTTCTACCACCGGATGACGGCCTGCGGTAATGGCGATACCGCGCTTTTCGTCCATAGTGGGCCGAACGTATCGACCCTCCACGGAAACCGTGGCGAAGGCGCAGAGCACGTCAATTTGTGCCAGTGTGTCCGCAATTTGTTGCAAGTCCGCCAGCCGCCGGCGAACTCCCTCCCGAAGCTGTACGAACAACTCATACTCCCGCTGGGTGGCGTTCTCCTCGGCATTGAGTATTTTCGCCTCGTACTCTTTCAGTTCAGGCAAAACGTACCGCTCCGCCTGGGCCAGAGTCTGGCGCCTTTCGTAGTGACTGGGCACAAGGGGTACGTTGCCTTTGGAAACCTCTATGTAGTAGCCGAAGACTTTGTTATATCCCACTTTCAGATTCTTGATGCCTGTGGCAGCACGTTCCCGGCTCTCCAGTTCAGCCAGCCACGTCTTTCCCGACTGGCTGAGATGACGCAGTTCGTCCAGTGCCGCGTCGACGCCCTCGCGAATGATTCCTCCATCTTTCACCGACGCGGGCAACTCCTCAGCCAGGGTCCGTTCTATCTCCTCGGCCAGTGCGGAGACGTCCGGCAGACCCTCCAGCAGCGCAGTGAAAAGAGGGACAGATTCCCCCGCCAACATGCCCATGACTTCGGGAACCTGGAGTAGGCTTCTAGCAATGGCCTGCAAATCCCGGGCATTGGCCGATGCAAAGCAAACCCGGCCCAACAGGCGTTCCAAATCATAGACCTCTCCCAGTGCCGTCTGCACGTGGTTACGCAAAAAGAAGTTGTCTACGAACGCTTCAACCGCTTCCTGACGTCGCACAATGTCCGGAATGTTCAGCAGCGGACGCTCCAGCCAGCGCTTGAGCAAACGCGATCCCATGGCGGTTTTGGTCCGGTGAAGCAAGCCGTAGAGTGACTTCGTTTGTCTGCGCGTACGAACACTTTCCAGCACCTCCAACTGGGTGAGCACGTTTTTGTCCAGTTGCATAGTTTGGCGCTGACGAATCCGGGAGGGGTGGCGGAAGTGATTTAGGCTCAGTTGCTGTGTCTCGGCAACGTAGCGAAGTACAGTGCCCAAGGCTTCCGCAGCCGCTAATGACTCTTGCAAATCCAATGGGGTCAAGTCGGGGATGCTGTACTGGGACAACACAGTGGCGATGGCTTCTTCGCGAGAGGCGCGCCCTCTGGTGCGTCTCGTCAGCGCCGGATGAATTTCCTCCTCCCACTGGCGAAGACCCGTCCCCTGGAGCTTGTCCCAGGTGTCGTCGTAAATCAGCAGTTCCACGGGCTGCCAGGAAACCAGTTCCTGGACACACTCTGCCAGGACGTCAAATTCCTCCGTATAGACCTCACCTGTCCCCACGTCGGCGAAACACAGACCGAAGGTCTCGGCGTACTGTGCGAGACAAGCCAGATAGCGATTGTCAGCACCCGTGTCCGGAAGCGCTGTTCCCGGCGTCACCACCCGAACCACTTCTCGACGCACCAGGCCTTTGGCCTGGCGGGGATCCTCTGTCTGTTCGCAGATGGCTACGGAGTATCCCTTGTCAATGAGGCGGTTGAGATACTGTTCCACACTATGGTAGGGCACGCCACACATGGGAACACGCCCCTGCTCGCCGGCGTCGCGACCGGTCAAAGTAATCTCCAGAACTTCACTGGCAACTTTCGCATCGTCTAGAAACAACTCGTAAAAGTCCCCCAGGCGAAACATCAACAGCGTGTCCGGGTATTGGGACTTGATTTCCTGGTATTGAACCATCATGGGTGTCATCGCTCAACTACACACTCCCCGACCTACTGGTGGCAACTGCAGCCTTGGCCACCGTGACCCTGACCACATCCTTGTCTCGGGCCCCGTTCCACGGGCAGAGCATCGTGAAGACGGTTTAACAGCGTTGACGTCACCAGCTGCATCATCTCGTTGACTTCCCCTTGGGCCGTCCTGTACTGAATGGCCACAGGGATGCGCTGCAGTTGTTCTTCCACCTCATTGACTCCCAGTTGCGCCAGCATCACTTTGGGATGCATGGCCGGCAACTGCTGTTGCAGAATAAGGAGACTGTTGGTCTTCAGTTTCAACTCCTCAAACAACTGCTGCGCGCGCGAGTTCTGTTCCATCTTTTCACGGGCTTGCCAGTATTCCTTGACGGCGTCAGATTCGGCAATTGCCAAGGCAATCTGCCGAGTCTTGGCTAAAAGGGCTTCGCGGCTCATGCAGATGCCTCCTTGCCTTCGGCGGATGGTCCCTGACCCGGCTCGGAGTGTTCTGTCTCCTCCACCAGCGTCCCCATCAGCGTCCACGTTTTGGGTTCCTCAATGCGCACTTTGACCAGCCGTCCGGTCAGTCTTTCCGGTGCCGGAAACAGCACCAGCTTATTGGTTCGAGTTCTGCCGGCCAGAACATGGGCGTTGGTCTTGCTCTGCCCCTCCACCAGAACCTCCACGACTTTTCCCTGCAGCCGGCCATTGTGTTCGGCGCTGATACTGTACTGCAGGTCGTTCAAGCGTTGCAGACGTTCCTTTTTCACGGCCATGGGGGTATCGTCGTGAAAGTCTGCCGCAGGAGTGTTTTCGCGAGGTGAATAGATAAAGGTGAAGGCGTTGTCAAAGCCCACCTCTGCCACTAGGCTCAGCGTCTCCTGGAAGTGAGCCTCCGTTTCTCCGGGAAAGCCCACAATAATGTCTGTAGTCAGGCTGACGTCAGGGATCTGCCGGCGAATCCTGTCCACCAACTGCAGGTAGTACTCCCGCGTATGGGTCCTGTTCATTCGTCTCAGAACCTCGTTGTTGCCCGATTGTACCGGAAGGTGAATGTGTTCCACCACGTGTTGACACTCTGCGACGGCCGAAATCAACTCCTCAGTGAAGTTCCATGGATTGGACGTGGTAAAGCGAATGCGTTGGATACCGGCCATCTCGTTGACTTGACGTAACAGTGAAGCGAAGGTGGGGCCATCGAGATCGGCTCCGTAATCATTGACGTTCTGGCCAAGGAGGGTGATTTCCCTGCAGCCCTCAGCCGCCAGCTGACGAACTTCACTGAGGATGTCCCCCGGCAACCTGCTGCGTTCGGCACCCCGCGTATACGGAACAATACAATAGGTACAAAACTTATTGCACCCGTATTGAATGTTGACCCACGCCCGGATGTTTTCCTTGCGGGACTTAGGGATGTTTTCCACGGTAGCTGCGGCTTTGTCCCAGACTTCTAGAATCGTGTCTTGGGCGTCGCGGGCCTGTTGCAGAAGCAGAGGCAAGCGGTGAATGTTGTGAGTGCCAAAGACCAGTTGAATCCACGGAAACTTCTCCAAAACCAGTTTTTGCACACCCTGCTCCTGAGCCATGCATCCGCAAAGGCCCAAAATCAGTTCGGGATTGCGTTGCTTCAGGGGACGCAGCCGTCCCATTTCTCCAAATACCTTCTCTTCCGCGTTTTCGCGAACGGCACAGGTGTTGAACAGGATGACGTCGGCGTCCTCAACGTCGTCTGCCTGACGGTAGCCCATGGCCAGCAGTAGTCCTGCCATCATTTCCGTATCGTGCTCGTTCATCTGACAACCGTAGGTCTTAATGAGAAACCGATAGGCGCTGCCGTCGGCTTTGACTCCGATGCGGTAGGCCTCTGCCAGTGCCTTTAGGTCGTACTGTATATGTTCTACGGGATGTGCCCGATGTGTCCCGAAAGTCAGACCCTGACCGAGTTGCAAACGGCCGTCGCGAAGCTGGTGAATCAAGTTTTCCAAGAGAATCCTCCTTTACGGACAACCTCTGTACGGCGTGTATCGTTGTATCTCAATACAGGTACCCTGGCAACAGGTACCTGTACGTCATCATCATAACATATTGGTCAAAGAGGATTGGGGTCAAAGGGGACTCGCCGCTCCGGCACGCTCCTCCTGCAACTCCTGCAGGTGAAGCACAATGCCTTCAAGTGCTTTCTTGCGGATGCTGGGTTCGTCAAACTTCATGGGTTTGGAGTTGGCCTCGAGAAACCAGATGCGCCCGCTGTCCTCCACCGCCATGTCCATGGACATTTCTCCAAGGCGGCGGCCGTAGTGTCTGTCAATTGCCTTAGCCGCCTCCACCACCGCCTCCCGCAGTTCCTGCTCCACCACAGCTGCGCGGTTGAAGAAATGGGTCTCCAGGACGTCTTTCATGGCCACAATGGATCCGCCGTTGGGCACGTGGGTGGTTATGACGCCTTCGCCTGCAACTCTCACGCCAATACCCACCACGTGCCAGGAAGCGCCACTTTTCTGCAACAGGACGCGAAAATCACAGGGTCTGCCGTGCCACTGCAATAAGGGTTTCCCGCTTTGAATGACATAGGGCTGGGAAAGTCGGTGCAATCTGACCAGTTTCCATGCATTCCCGAAGGTGGTGCTGTGAAAGGACCTGGTTTCACCTCGTTTGAGGACGGAAACACGGTATCCCAATGGTTCCCTGTCAACGCGGAGCATACCGTGCCCGATACTGCCTCCACAAGGTTTGAGGTAAACGCTGGGGTGCCGCGAGAGCATGTCCTCCAACCCCAACCTCGTCAGGGCGAGGCGGGTTTCAGGAAGATACCTTGCCGCAGGCGAGGAAGCCACGATTCTGTAAATTTCGTCTTTATAAAAGTAGGTCGGGTTAAACAGCGGTATGCCCTTTGTCTCCATCCATTCCCGGGCCAGAACCGCATCGTGGGACTTCTCCAGGTTGCGCAGCGTGATGCGGTTGTAGACGGCCTCCGGCTGAGGGCAAGGCAGTGCAATCCAGCGTCGCCGTCCAATCCGCAGGTATCCCGTCCACTTGTCGTCATCACAGACGCTGGTGACTGGTAACACGTACAGGAGTTTGCGATGCGCCCTGGCCGTTTGGATGAGGGCTCGGTAATCGCTGCGGTTGCCGGCAAAATCACTGCCCTTGGCGCCCGTTAAAATGCCATAGACGCCGTCCACGAAAAATTCCCCGTCGTTCTCCTGTATGCCCACCGGATACCGATACACCACATTGCCGTTGGCAACAGGAAGTTTATCCACCAAGGGAAGTGACAGATTGGACAGCTGAATTGTGGAAGGCCTGGCGGAAAGTTGCCGGACTATGGCTGCAGAGAGCACCTGAACTGCCATGCGAATGTCGCCGTGCAAATCCGTTCGGTACCAAATGAGATTTCCTTCTCCGGCGTTGCTCACGGTTTTGTCACCTCCTGTCTGCTATCCCTAGCCTGTTGCCCGAACCCGCCGCCGTCCCGCGGAATTGACTGCAGTGGTTTGCGCCAATGGAATCGCCCAGACCTTGCGAACATCCACGTTTTCGTCCCATGACTGGCCGCTTTCCACCATGCGAAAGAGAGGTTCAATGTAACTGCGAAAGCGGTCGTAGGTGGAAAGTTGCCGGAGGACACTCAGGTTTGCAGCGACAATCGGATGGAACGTTTCTGCGCTGCCGTTGTAGAAGCTTTGCTGAATGGTGGGCTCGTAAATGTCCACCAGCGGCAGCTCGGCGTGGTGTACTGCGAGCACGTAAGCCAGACAGTAGGCCGCCTCCGTGACTTCCTTGGATACCAAAAAACTTGCGGGGGTTCGGTATTCGAATCCCCAGTCCTTGGGTCGAAAATCTCCGAGAAACCCGTACGTGGGACGGCGGAGTGCCGCAGTCTGAGGATTTTCCACCAACATCAGTGGAACAGCCAGGTATAAATCCAGCACTTTAATCAGGTGGCTCGACAGGGGCACTCCGGAAAAATGGATGTGTCCGCCGATTCCATAAGGCCGAAAGGGCATGCTACCTCCCCGCCACTCCACATTGGCGCGGTTAATCTTCTTCGCCGCTGCCAACATGGTCTCCCGCAGGTTGTTGAGCAGCTTCACCGGGCTGTCTTCCGGGTTTGGCCTCAGTTCCAGCAGGGGCAGCCGCTTGCCGTCTCGCTGAACGCTCCGTCCGTCGCAACCGACGCTGCCGAGCCGCGTGAAATACTTGCTGGCCAGAACCATCTTTCCGGCCGAATTGCGCAACATCAGTTCCATGTCCGTCCCCAGAACGATGCGTGGCGAAACTTCGGCTAGAAATGACTCGGTCCTGTCAACAAAATCCTCCACCCCTTGGCCAAACAACTCAGCCAACCTCCCGGACAGTACCGGGTGTGGCGTCACGTCCAGAATGTACAGTGCGGTTCGCCCTACTACACCAATGCTGACCAACCCAAAGTCCAGCCCCAAGGCGTGTAGTGTCCGCATAGCCAGACGCACCACCCGCCGCGTTAACCTGTCGTCCGTGAGGCTTACCTCTTCGAAGTTGTCCTGCACCCGCTGGATGCGCTGATTAATCCACATCGGCGGCACATCTAGCCTGAAGCACGCCAATGGGTGCATGTCAAAGACGGCTATCCTGTACTGCCGCGTCAAGCCAAGACTGCCGTTCTGGAGTTGTTGCCGTCCGGCGCAGCGAATGCCATACCTGCGAAGCGTTGTGACCATCCGACCGCGGGACAAAGTTCTGTTAATGGCGTCTCGCGGATTGAGGACTCTTCCCAGTAGCGGATCGCTTTCCCTTGACCGCCCCCAGCGAATCAGCGTGTCAGCCTGTGTCATTTGCGACGTGGACTGATACCGGTGCAGGCGCGCCACTTGCTGCATCATTCGTTTGGCGGAGGGTTGCCCGGTGTGTAACAGGTAGTATGCCATGTGCTGCCTCTCCTTTCCCGGACGCAGACTTATTCAGGTCGGCTGGCAAGGTAGGTGGCGTACTGTATGGGGCGTTGAAAGGCCAAATCCACCAGGTCCTGTCTCCCGCGAGTTGCGACGGTCTTCTTCCACGGCTTTGAATTGACTTCAATAATCCAGACACCGCCCTGGGCATCCACACCCAAATCCAGTCCCAACTCCCCAAAACGCTGTCCTGATTGCTCCTCAATGACATCAGGAACGGTGCGCGATAACCGTCTTATGGATTGGATGATTTTTCGCCTTTGGACCGTATTTGCAAACACGGGTTCCAACACGTTCTCTATGGAATACGCTTCGCCGCCTGTGGTGAGGTTGGCAGTAAACTGGCCTTTTTCCGCAACTCGCGCAAACATTTTTGTGCGTTTCCAAGTCCCCTGCCCATCCCGTTGCATCACCACGCGAATGTCGAACGGACGCTGGTTCATCTGCACGAAGCCAATCCCTTGTTGGAGAATATAGGGCTTCCCCTTCAGCCGTTTCTGCAATTGACGGAAGAGGTCTCGGGCACTGGTTGCCCTTTGCGCAACCGGCTGGGCACGTCGTTGCCGTACCTGATACTCGCAGGTGCCGTCCAGAAATTGCTCAATGCGAAAAATCCCCAAACCCAGACTCCCGTGAACCGGTTTGCAGTAAATAACGGGGTACTGGCGGAGAAATTTGACGGCCTCATCCATATGGGTATAGCGAATCGTGGACGGTACGTGGCGTTGTGTACGCGAGTCCTGCCGAAGCCATTCGTTTACCTGCCATTTGTCCAGAAAGCCAGGATTGAACCAGCAGTCGCCGTACATGGCCAGCAAGCTGCCGCGGTTCTTTGCATGATTGCGCTGGCGCTCCCGTTTGCGGGAAATGACCTGATCGTAGACGACGTTGGGAAACGGGAATTCCTCTTTCCGCCACTGTCCGCCGTGGTATCTGTAACCTGTAACTTGCATCTGCTGTAGGTCGACGTCCGTAATTGCAAAAGCGTAACAGAGGACCCGCTCCCTAGCGGCGGTTTGGGCCAGCTTCTCCAGGACCAGCATCTGCTTGCCTGGCTTCAGGGTTCTCTCTGTCTCATTCCAGTGGGGTGAACACAGGATTCCAAGAATCGTGCCAAACTGAAGTTCTCGCTGCCGGACTGTGACACTCAAATCGTCAACAAACCGTCGAATGCCCAGTTCATGAGCAAATTGACTGGATATTACCGCCACTTGTGACGGAACGTCGGGGCTGAATTCTACAGAGATTTTTCCTTGCCTGGGTCCTAATGTATAGGAGACAGCAGATGTATTGGAACCCGTCATCTGCCTTTTGTGGTCAGGGTGAAGCCGAATGAACGAAACGGGGTTTCGTTCCACTTGCAGCGCCAACCTGGACCCGCCCTCCATGCTCAGGACTCCTTTCAAGAAATTTAGGTCTCTGCGCCAAATCCAGCCGCGTTGATAGCATATTCCAACAGGTACTGAAGTGACAGTTCCCGCAACTCCGGCGATAGCAATCTCAGCATTCGCCTACCTGGCGTGGGATTGATTTCGAAGACGCGGATATCGCCGGCCAGGTTCACGGCCAAGTCCACTCCCAACTCGGCGATAGGACCGTATTCACTGCGACAGGCCTCGGTCACCCGAAGCGCAACATCGTCCACCTCCTCCAGAACGTTTCTGTACTTTGGCCATTTGTTGTGTGACAAGAGAGACTCCGCAGCCATTGGCTTTGCTCCTGTGTGAATATTGGTGGTAACAGAACCCGCGTCTCCAACTCTGGCGACGCGGGCCGTGACACAGGCCGTGGCAGCATCGGGGTACTGGACGAGCCAACGCAAGTCAAAGGGATGACCCTCCCTCGTCTGCGGCAAAACAAAGGTTTCCTGAGCAATACAGCGCTGGGGACCATTTGCTAACCAGAAACTGTGAAACGCCCGTGCCTGCATAAACAGTCTTTGCTCCAGCGGACGTGGGGAGAGATTCCGGCCACTGCCCTGCCAACTTACCGCCAAACCCGCCGGTGTCCGCCGCATTCTGTAAATCTGGCGCCCTTGACTGCCGGTAAGAGGCTTGACGTAGACGTCCTGGCGCTCACTGACGTATTTGAAAATTTCCTCGGCGGAACTTACCAATGCCGTTTCCAGCAGGTAGGGTTTTACTTTGCGATACTTGGAGAGGACCTGGTGCAGTTTCCATTTGTTGCTGAAGGTTCTTGGCAGCGTATGCAGCAGACCGGCCTTCATGAACATGGCCATGTCTTCCTTCACCAGGGGCACGTCAGTGCTGGTGAATGCACCGGATCTGCGATAGACAATGTCCGGAGTGGCCACGAAAACCTGAAGCCACTGCTTCTGTTCTTCGTCATAGCGCCAGCCACGGCCAGACTTGGTATAGCCTGGCCCCAGCACGACCACATCCACGTCACGTTGCGCGGCGAGCCTGGAGATTTCCGCCAGCAGTTGCGTCTGTTCGCCAAAGGGCCGTCGCCGCGATGAATTCACTCGCACGTAAATGCCAAGACAAGGACCCATCCAGTTTCGCGCCCCCTATAAAAACCGGGGCGCAGAATCACGCCCCTGGCTCAGACTGCCGTATCCTCAACGCTGTTAGTCTTCAATCTCCACTTCTTCCAGTAGGCTCTCGTCCTCGTCAAGCATGTCGTCGTCCTTTTTCTCAGCAATGTCGCAGGTGACAACGGTGAGCTTCGTATCGCCGAGCACTTCAACCCCAAGCTCCTTTTCCACACGGACCAGAATTTCCGATCCGTTTCCAGTAACGGTGGCATCCAGACAGTTGGGGCTCTGCAGATTCCGCACCTCCACCGTTCTCGTCTCCCGCAAACAATCTGAATCCATGTCCCGTAAGGCAATCTGCTCGACGTATGAAACCGTATCCTTGGCAACGGCAGTCTCGGAATCGTTGTTGTAGGAATACCATACATTCACATCGAACCGGCCTCGAACCTCCACATAGTCCCCTACCAGTTCGGCGTCGTAGGTATGATTCATCACCCAGCATCCACCAATGGTACTTGGACGATTGGCCGGGCGAATTGTGTAGGTCGTCTGCGAGTATTTGCTGCCTTTGCCGCACACGGCCTTAGCCATGATTTCACGGTAGCTCAGGTCTTTGTTTGAGAGCACCATAGGGTAACCTCCTTTGCATTCACCGGGACGCCCACGTCCGCTGAATGTGATGTCAGCATGTCACAGGTCGCCCGCTGCTGGTCGGGCAAACTTGTAAACACCCTGAAGTAGGGTATGCAACGGCACAAAAATGGGTGTTTCCCCTGTACCATTGGCCCACAACAAATACCGGAACGGGACCACGCATGGGTTCCGTTCCGGTGAGATTTGTTTCTTTTTTCAATTGCCTGGGTTCGACTTTTGAACTGCCTGGGTTCGACTTTTGAACTGCCTGGGTTCGACTTTTGAACTGCCTGGGTTCGGCGTCATGCCACCACAGCAGGCGCACTAGGTGGGCCTACGGCAGAACCCGGTGCAGGAACTGCTCGAAGTTCCCGAACAGCATCTTCTCCGTCAGCTGGGCTCCGTACCTCTCCAGCATGGCTTCGCCCAAGGAAGTGTAATCGGCTGCCGATTCGAGACCCGCAACCGGATGAGCCGTACCGTCAAAATCAGAACCAAATCCCAAGTGGTTCTCACCGCCCAGTTCCAGCACATAATCGATGTGACGAAAAATCTCTTCCATGCTGCGCTGCCCTTCAGCAGCCACAAAAGAGCCTTCAAAAGTGATGCCCATCCAGCCTTGGCGCCGGATAATTTCCAGAATGGTGTTATCCGTAAGATTGCGGGGGTGTTGGTGAACGTTTCGAACGTTAGCATGGGACGCCATCACGGGTCCATCCGTCAACGTAAAAGTATCGGCGACGCCTGCGTCGGACAAATGGGCAATATCTATCCACATGCCCAATCGCCCCATCTCCTTCACGATTTCTCGCCCGGCTTGGGTCAGACCGGCGTTGCGTTCTTCGCGACAGCCATCGGCCAGCTGATTTGCAGGGTTCCACGTGAGTCCCACTCCACGTACACCCAGTTCAAACAGCATGCGCAAGATGGACGTATCGTTTCCGAGACAGCCGCCACCTTCCAGTGACAGGATTGCGGCAATTCCATCGCGGCGGCGGACTTCATTAAGCGCCTCCCGGCTGGTTACCGCCATCACCGGTGAGTCTTTTGCACCCACCACTTTACGCCGAAAGACGTCGATACTGCTCATCACCTGTGAGAGCTGCGTTGGCCCCGGAGATTCCGCAGGAACGAAAATGGCGAACACCTGCGTTCGCACATCCCCAGTCTGCAGTGCTTGCAGACTGGCTTGAAGAGGAGAATCGCCGACAAAGGAAAGTTCGTCGTCAAATAGAAGTCTGTAGAGAACATCCGTGTGAGCATCCGCAACCGAGCGAGGCATTTCTCCATTCCTCCATCGCGAGATTTGATTTTGCTGTTGAGACGTCGCCGCTGCGCAACCGCCGGCCCGCCTGACGGGTTAGCGCGGCTCCACAATGAGCTTAATAGCTGTTCGTTCTTCACCATCAATCATAATATCGGTAAAAGCCGGGATGCAGACCAGGTCAATTCCGCTGGGCGCTACAAAACCTCGAGCAATGGCGACGGCCTTCACTGCCTGGTTTAACGCTCCAGCCCCGATAGCCTGAATTTCTGCGTTTCCTCGTTCGCGTAACACTCCGGCGAGAGCTCCGGCGACGGAGTTGGGGTTGGACTTGGCAGACACTTTTAATACATCCACTCTTGGATGACCTCCTTAAGCTACGAACCTCGGGACTGGGACACTATATCCATATTCGCGCTAAGGACTTTTATGCCTCACCGGTTATGACCCGAAACGAGTCTGTGCCTTGAACAGGCGCTGAATCCCAACGGTGCGGCCCGTGTCATCTGCCAACTCCAGCACCACTGCGCAAAACTGCCTCGGGCCGTCCGCTACCGTGAATTTCTGCGGCATCTGAGTTGTAAAGCGGCGGATGACAGCACCGCGATCCATTCCCAAAATTCCGTCAGACGGACCCACCATTCCTACATCTGTAATAAAGCCCGTACCGTGTGGCAAAATTCTTTCGTCAGCCGTAGGTACATGGGTATGAGTCCCAATGACAGCGCTGGCACGACCGTCCAGGTACCAACCCAGTGCCAACTTCTCCGAAGTGGTTTCTGCATGAACGTCCACCAGAATGTGCCGGACGTTGGGGTGTGCCTCCAGAATCCCGTCCACCGTCCGGAAGGGGCAGTCCAATTGACTCAGGAACGTTCTGCCCATGACATTGATAATCAACACCTCATGTCCTCCCACAGGACACAGGGTGAAGCCCGTACCGGGCGTGCCAGGCGGGTAATTCGCTGGACGAACGACGCGGGCGTCTTCCTCCAGCAGAGGAACCACCTCCTGTTTATCCCAAGTGTGGTTGCCAAGTGTCAGAATTTCAACGCCGGCGTCGTAGAGACGTTCGGCAATCCTGGCGTTAATCCCGCGTCCGTGGTGAGCGTTTTCGCCGTTTGCCACAACAAGATTCGGCTGCAAAGACGGTAGGATTTCCGCCAAGACTTCGGCGGTGTATTCCACGCCTGGTGTACCCACAATGTCGCCAATGAATAAGATTTTCAGAACTCCCACCTCCACTCTCTGTCCTGTCTTCGTGCTCAATAGGGTGAAGCGATATGTGTTCGACCATAAAAATAGAGTAGCCTGACGGCTACTCTATTTTGCGTATTCAACGGCTCTAGTCTCTCGAATGACAGTGACCTTAATTTGTCCCGGATAATCCAGTTCGCTCTCAATTTTCTTCGATATTTCCTTGGCCACACGTACGGACTCTGCATCATCGACAACTTCCGGCTTGACTATGATGCGAATTTCCCTGCCCGCCTGAATGGCGTATGACTTCTCCACACCTTCGAAGGACTCAGCAATGGACTCCAAGCGTTCTAGACGTTTCATGTAGATGTCAAGAGTTTCTCTCCTGGCCCCTGGCCGCGCTGCAGAAATTGCGTCCGCTGCAGCCACAATCACCGACACTGCGGAGGAAAATTCCACATCTCCGTGATGAGCGGCAATGGCGTTAATTACCGTGGCGTGTTCCTTGTAGCGTTTGGCCAAGTCCACACCAATCTCAACGTGAGAGCCTTCCACTTCATGTGTTATCGCTTTACCAATATCGTGCAATAACCCACCACGTTTGGCCAAAGCGACATCCAGTCCCAATTCAGCAGCCATCAGGCCGGCAAGATTCGCCACCTCAACGGAATGCTTCAGTACATTCTGACCGTAGCTCGTCCGGAATTTCAGACGGCCAAGGAGCTTCACCAAATCGGGATGCAAACCGTGGACGCCACATTCAAATGTGGCTTGTTCACCTTCGTCACGGATAAGCTCATCGATGTCGCGACGAGACTTCTCCACCATTTCCTCAATTCGTGCCGGGTGAATCCGTCCATCGGCGACCAGACGCTCCAACGCGACCCGGGCCACCTCTCGCCGAACGGGATCGAATCCGGACAGGATAACGGCTTCCGGTGTGTCATCAATGATAAGGTCTATCCCCGTCAGAGTCTCCAACGTACGAATATTACGACCTTCACGGCCAATAATTCGACCTTTCATCTCATCATTCGGCAAATTTACCACGGAAACGGTGATTTCTGTTGCATGGTCGGCAGCACAACGCTGGACAGCCGTCGCAATAATATCCCGAGCCTTTTTGTCCGCGTCAAGGCGGGCGGCTTGTTCTATCTCACGCATGAGCACTGCAGCATCGTGCCGACTCTCCCGTTCAACTGTAGAAAGAATAAGCTCCCGGGCGTTATCTCGCGTCAGACCTGATACCCGTTCCAGTTCCTTCACTTGCTGCTGATGCAATTCTTCAATCTCTTGCTTAAGCTTCTGAATAGCTCGTTCCTTGTTGGCTAACTCTTCAGACCTTTGTTCCAGAGACTCCTGCTTGCGGTCCACAGTTTCTTCCTTCTGAAGAAATCTGCGCTCCAGTTTCTGCAACTCATTACGCCGCTCGCGAATCTCCCGTTCCGCTTCCAGCTTGACGCGGTGTGACTCTTCCTTGGCCTCAAGAAGTATTTCTTTCTCTTTTGCTTCTACATCCCTCTGGGCAGATTCAATAATCTGCAAGGCCTTAACTTCCGCCGCACCAATCCTAGATTCGGCAATGGACCGTCTGAGAACATAGCCAATCCCAATTCCAATCAATAAAGCAACTAACGACACCAAAACAATCACTACAGCAGTTGTTATCATTGGCATACTGCCTCCCTGCTCAACTCCGCGTAACCGCCACTCAAACTGGATGGATGGCAGAAGGAACACAGTTTCGAGCTAGAGGCCGCATAATATACGCAGTTTCATTCTATCTTTGCATACCAATCCTTGTCAAGAATCCACGTTTGGGGGAAACTGGGCACGAAGGTTCTCCAGCACCAAATAAACAGTTTCCATGCTAAATCCTTTTCTCTGCAAATAGGTGGCGACTTTTACGCGACAGGTATTCTCATCTGCATGCCCAAGTTTCTTCAACTGCTTCTGCGCCAGTCGCATCGCGGTCTCCACTTCGGCGTCCGAACTCAGGACGCGGTTGAGGACGGCGTCTATAACAGTACTGTCAATCCCCCGCTGGCGGAGCTTCCAGGATACCTCCATCCGGCTGCGCGTCGACCCTTGCTGCTCCGCAAAGGCTTCGGCGAACGCCTCATCGTCAAGCAACTGCAAATCCTTTAGTCGAGTCGTGACAGAGGCTACGATATCCTCTTCATACTCCTTACGCCGCAAGTGTTCTATCACTTCGTGCTCAGTTCGCGCCCGAAAGCGAAGAAACCGGAGGGCCACTTCCTCGGCCTCCGATTCCCGGCTCAGTCGCTCTAGCTGTCCCAGTAACGATTCCGATATGGGCATGCCCACCCTCAGCGAAAATTCCACCCAATCCTGTAGTCGAATCTCCAGTGGATTGCGTTTTTCTAACACAATCTGCAGCCGCGTCGAAGAGCCGGCTACGGGAAGTTTCGCGACAATGACGTCGACAGGTTCACTTTTCAAGCGGCGTCACTTCACTCATGCCGTCATCCTTGCTCGCCGACATGCCAAAAGTGGTGGGTTTGAGACCGTAGTGTTCACGAATTTTCATTTCAATTTGGTCGGCGTACTCCGGATGCTCTTTCAGGTACATCTTCGCGTTTTCCCGACCCTGGCCCAGCCGTTCCTCATTGAAGGAGTACCAAGCTCCGCTCTTCTGAACAATATCCAACTCCGCCCCAATGTCGATAATACTGCCTTCCCGGGAAATGCCTTCCCCAAACATCATGTCCACATCCGCCTGTTTGAAAGGAGGGGCTACTTTGTTTTTCACAACCTTGATGCGCGTCCTGCTGCCAATGATGTCCGTGCCTTGCTTCAAGGCTTCCGACCGCCGAACTTCCAGGCGAACAGTGGAATAAAACTTCAGCGCCCGGCCTCCTGTGGTCGTTTCCGGGTTGCCGAACATCACACCGACTTTTTCGCGAATCTGGTTAATGAAAATTGCAATGGTCCTGGACTTACTGATAGCTCCCGCCAACTTGCGCAGTGCCTGGGACATCAGTCTGGCCTGCAGGCCCACGTGGGAATCGCCCATTTCACCTTCCAATTCGTTCTTCGGAACCAAGGCGGCGACGGAGTCAATCACGACGATTTCCACGGCGCCACTGCGAACTAGAGCTTCGGCAATTTCCAAAGCCTGCTCTCCCGTATCTGGCTGGGAAATCAGCAACTCGTCAATGTTTACGCCCAGTTTTCCGGCATAGACGGGATCTAATGCGTGTTCGGCGTCAATGAAGGCAGCTTGTCCACCCCGTTTTTGTACCTCCGCAATGCAGTGCAGGGCCACTGTCGTCTTGCCGGAAGATTCAGGGCCGTAGATTTCAATAATGCGCCCGCGGGGGAGTCCGCCTACGCCCAAGGCAATGTCCAGTGCAAGCGAGCCTGTGGGGATGGTCTCCACGTTCATATTTATGGAGGCCTCTCCCAGTTTCATGATAGAGCCTTTACCAAATTGCTTTTCAATCTGTTTCAGCGCCATATCCAGTGCCGCGCGTTTGTCGTTCATTGAACACCATCCTCATTATCGTCACTGAAACTCAGTCTGCTGCTATGAAACGATGGCAGTGTATTCAGTGCCTTGCAGTCTAGGATTCGATTTTCATGGTATCTTTCCTGCTTTCAATTGTATCAGCTTCATTAAATTATGCAAACATTTGTTCGCGTCGCCGTTGGGTTCCGCTGGACACGTCGGCAGCGTTAAACGGGGCCGCTGGGCAGAATCTGCCGGCGGCCCCTGAAGGACTTTACAATTTTCACCCCTGCCGGCTAGAACTGACGCCTGGGCCGCGGCTTTGCAGGTTCCAGATTGATGCGCGAACCGTTAATCCGACTCTTGCGCAGGGCCTCATAGACGAAGGGCGCCGATTCCTGGTCCACTTCCACAAAGGTGAATCGCTCAAAAATGTCAATCTTCCCCACAGTCTGTCCTGGCACACCGGCTTCTTCCGAAATTGCCTTGACTAAATCCGCGGGATTGATTTTCGCGTTGCGACCCACGTTGAGGAAGAAACGTACCATTCCTGGTTTTGCGCCTGTGTCACCAAAGTCGTAGTCGTTTTCTTCCTCCGGGTCGAGCTCTCCATCGGAAGCCAGCTTCAAAGCTGCACAGGCGACGTCGACGGGGTCGTACTCTTCGATGACGTCCCCCAAAATTGCGTGAAAGTGACTCAGGTTCCCACCTCGAATGGCTTCCACAATGCGGTTCCGCCATGTTTCGGCCTGCCGTTCCGCCACGTCGGCCAGGGAAGGCAGTTCCCTGGATACCATGGTAGCTCGCGTCTCCCGCTCAATTTGCTTCAACAACTTCAACTCCCGCGGTGTGACCAAGGAGATGGCCAAGCCCCGCTTGCCCGCACGCCCTGTCCGGCCAATCCGGTGAACATAGGATTCTGCGTCCTGAGGCAAGTCGTAGTTCACAACGTGGGTCACGTTGTTAATGTCCAGACCGCGGGCCGCCACGTCCGTTGCTACCAACAGTTCGATATCGCCGGATCGGAAGCGTTTCATCACTCTGTCGCGCTGCATTTGACTGAGATCGCCATGGAGCCCGTCCACCAGATAGCCCCGTGACATCAGGGCCTCAACTAGCTCGTCGACGCCTTTTTTAGTGCGACAGAAGATGATGCCCAGCGACACCTCTTCGCTGTCGATGACCCGGCAGAGGCTTTCCAGTTTGGTCCGCTCCAGCACTTTGTAATACACCTGATCCGTTAACGGAACGGTCATTTCTCCGCGATTGACAGTCACGTGATCGGGATTGTGCATGTACCGCGATGCCAACCTTCGCACTTCCGTCGGGAAGGTGGCGGAAAACAGCAGTGTCTGGCGGTCACTTGGGGTTTCCTTCAAAATGGCTTCGATGTCTTCGATAAATCCCATATCCAGCATTTCATCGGCCTCATCCAGCACAACAATCTTGGCAGACTGTAGTTTCAGGGTGCCGCGGCGAACGTGATCGAGAATGCGTCCCGGCGTCCCCACCACAATCTGAACGCCTTGCTGCAAAGCGCGGATTTGGTGAACGATGGACTGTCCCCCATAAATGGGAACACAGCGTACCCGTTTGTGTTGTGCAATTTTGCGGACCTCGCCGGCAACCTGAATGGCCAGTTCCCGCGTCGGCGTCACTACCAGTGCCTGAACCTTCTTGTCCGTTGTCGTTTTTTCCACGATGGGGATGCCGAAGGCAGCAGTCTTTCCCGTGCCTGTCTGAGCTTGTCCCACAACTTCCTTGCCGTCCAAGATGGACGGGATACATGCACCCTGAATCGGGGAAGGCTCCTCATAGCCCATGTCGTGAATCGCATCCAGAACCTTACGGCTCAATTCAAATTCGTTAAAAGACGTCATTTTCTCACCTTTCCAATCTCGCAATTTCAAATCGGCGGGCAACGCTGCCCTTAATATTGCCTTTTTCTCCTGTAATTAGCGCCCCAGGACACGCCACAGTTCCCACAGAACTCGCGTGGCTGCGCGGATCTGGATTTGCCGGCGCGATCCGCTGTGCATCATCTTGAACGGCACGGTATTTTCTGCGCTGCTCACAGCTCCATAGACTAGGCCCACCGGCTTTTCCGCGCTGCCTCCCGACGGTCCCGCGATGCCCGTAACCGATACCCCGTAGGTGGTCCCCATGAGGCGCCGAACACCTTCCGCCATGAGCCGTGCGGTCTCTGCGGATACGGCGCCGTAGCCTTCGAGGATGTCTGCGTCCACACCCAGAACGGTACGCTTTGCATCGTTGCTGTAAGAAACGACACTCCCCAGAAAGTAGTCGGAACTTCCCGACACTTGAGTAATCATGGAACTCAAGAGCCCACCTGTGCAACTTTCGGCGAAGGACAGGCTGGCACTCAAGTGGCGCAGTTTGTTGCCGATGACCACGGGCAGTGTCTCGTCGTCCACACCGTAAATGTAACGGGAGAAGCGTTGACGCAACAAGTCTTCCGTCTCCCCTATCAATTCCCTGGCTGACCGCTCCGCCGTGTCCGTGGCTGTTAACCGCAGCAGCATCTCCCCTTCGCCGGCAAGAGGGGCAACCGTCGGATTGGATTTCTGCGTCAGGTCGACAATTCGCGCGTCTACGTCGGATTCGCCAATCCCGCACAAGTGCAGAATTCTCGATTCCAGGTGTTTCGGGGGAAACACTTGTTGTAGCCTGGGAAGGACATGATTCTTTAGCATGGGGGTCATTTCCAGAGGGGGTCCCGGCAGCAGGAAGTAGTACACACCTTTGTCGACGACATACTGGCCGGGAGCCGTTCCATTGGGGTTGTCCAACAACTCTCCACCATCAATACACATCGCTTGCTTGCGATTAGCGGGAGGCATAACCCGTCCCCGGCGAGTAAAAAAATCCTCCAGGCGTTCCAGTGACTCCTGGGACAACACTAAACGGCGACCCAAAAACGTCGCCAGGGCCTCCTTAGTCAAGTCATCTTCAGTCGGTCCCAGGCCCCCTGTGACAATGACCACATTGGAGCGGGAGCTTGCCGTTCGGTATACCTGAAGGATTCGGTCCAGATTGTCGCCAACCGCGCTGTGGTAGTAGAGGAAAAAACCTTTATCCGCTAAAATTCGCGAAATATTTTGCGCATGTCCATTTTGAATCTGACCCAGCAGGATTTCCGAACCTACGGCGATGTGTTCTGCTTTGCAATTGTTCTCTGCCACGCTTGCATTAACTCCTTGCGTCAATAGCGCCCCTGTTCTTGATAAAGTAGTCCACCCCTGAAAGCACTGTCAACACCACCATGAGGTAGACCATGATGCTGTCAAATGGAACTTTCACATAGGAAAAAGGAAAGTTATTCAGTATCAGTGCAACCATCGCGACAATTTGGCTGAATGTTTTCCACTTGGCAAGTTTACTGGCAGCAATTACGGTACCTTCCGCCGCTGCCACCAAGCGCAACCCGGTGACGGCAAATTCGCGACTGATGATGATTATCGTTACCCAGGCGGACAATCGCTGCATCTCTACCAGACTGATGAGTACCGCAGAAATCAACAGCTTGTCAGCCAGTGGATCGAGAAACTTGCCGAAGTTGGTAATGGTCTTGCTCTTTCTGGCGATGTATCCGTCAATACCGTCAGTACTGGCGGCGATGATAAAAACCAAAGCCGCAATCACCTCGCTGCCGGTTGTGGTGCGGTGATTGATGGTAAAGGACCAGAAATCATAGCGCACCAGCAGCAGGAAAACAATGACCGGAACAAAAAAGATTCTGGCTATGGTAATGCGGTTAGCCAGACCCAAGCGGACCCACGCCCCATTCGTCGCGTAATTGGTTGCAACGTCCGTGCTGGCACAGAACGACTCACCCATGATTTGTACCTATGTAAGTATAGATCAGCGGAAAAAACAGTGTCAAAGATTTCTTGCCCCAGCTTGTGCTCCAGTGAGAACGCTGCTAGCGATAGTTGATGAATTGCAACGGAATATCCATATCCGCTTCCCGAAGCATCTGAATGACTGCCTGCAAATCATCTCGATTCTTGCCAGAGACTCGGACTTGATTTCCCTGAATGGACGCTTGTACTTTCAACTTCGTATCCTTTATCAGTTTGACAATCTGCTTGGCTGTCTCCTGACTGACACCCTGCTGCAACTCGATGCGCTGACGAACAGTCCCCCCGCTTGCCGCCTCAATTTTCCCCGGCTTGAGAGCCTTAAGAGAAACACCTCGCTTGACGCACTTTGATTGCAACACGTCATAGACGGCCGCTAATTTGTACTCGTCGTCTGAAACCAGAACAATGGCGTCCTCTTCCAACGAGAGGTCGCTCTTGCTTCCCTTGAAATCGAAACGCGTCTGAATCTCTTTCAGGGACTGGTTAACGGCGTTATCCACTTCCTGTAAATCCAGTTGACTGACAATATCGAACGATTCATCTTTTGCCATCGTTACCCGAACTCTCCTTCACACTTCATCTGGCTGAAAAAACCTTCTTCCCAGCAAGTACTATCTCAAAGTACCATCTCACAGTTAATGGGCGCACCCTACGACTTGACAAAACTCACGTTATAGGGGCTGTTAATCTTTGGCAAGGACACCGGCTGGCCGTTGACCGTCAACGTCACCCCTGGATAATGTCCCAGGCGCAGGGTCAGGACTTGTTGAACCGTCCAGCTTTGGCTCTGGTTGGCTTGAACAGTCAGACCCGCGGTGCTGCCGCTTTGACTATCCTGTTTGACAATTTGAATCCAGCATGGCTGCGTCACCGACATGACGACCTGCAACGGATTCGTCGTCTTCACGAGAAACGTCGCAGTACCGTTGGTGAATGGTTGTGCCGTCACAGTCACCTGTGGCGCACCGGAGGAAGGCGCGTTGGCTGTGCTGTTATTGCCTGCGTTGTTATTCGTGTTGTTATTCGTGCTGTTATTCGTGCTGTTACTGGTAGAGTTGCCACCAGCTCCTGCGGTGTTCTCTGTACTATTTCCCGGCGTATTTGTGATGCTGCCGACGGGTTGATTCGGCTGGCCCCCCGAGTGGTGCGCCAGGGCCCACCAACCGCCTGCCAGCACGGCAAGGATGATGACAATGGAAGCAGCTTGTCCCATTCGGCTCGCGCCTCGGTGACCCTTGTTGTGTCTTGGCGCAGTGTTGGAAGAGTATGTATTTCGCGAACTTCGGGCAGGATTCCTGGAACTGGACAAGGGTGAAGGTGTCGTTCGACGGGGCGCAAAAGCAGGTCCATTATCCAGTTTTCTGTCATCGAAAGTCGATGTCCGCTTTTCCTGCTGCGGTTTTTCGTCCGGTATGCCACGATTGCCGGAATCCGTCTGAGATGGCCGGACTGCCGCCTCCTCGTCCAGTTGCCGCAAGAGTGCAAGCCCGTCCATGCCCAGAGCTTCGGCATAGGAGCGAATAAACCCCCTGGCATACACATCTCCCGGCAAACTACTCCAGTCATCGTCCTCGATGGCCTGGATGTAGCGTTTACGAACCTTCGTCTGCTCCTGGATATCCTCAAGGGATAGTCCCAGTTCCTCCCGCCTCTTTCGCAAGACCTGCCCAATCCCGCTCATGAAATCTACACTCCTCGCGCACTCGTAATGCTTGTTTTCACCCGTCCCAACTGGCTGCTTCCTGTTCGTACTCTTCATAACGAATTTCTTCATCCGGATTCCGGCGCAGTTCAATAATCATGTTGAACAGGTTCCAACCGTAATGGGTGTGCTGGATGAAGATATCCGGATGTTCAATGACCACCGGCGCCGGCATCGCCAGCACTTCAGTCACAATTCGCATGTGTTCCTCGCCACCGCGCAGAGTAGATACTGCTCCGTCTATAATATACACGAACGGACTGTCTTCGAAAGCCTCATGAGGCAATTCCTTCAAAATTGTTTGCTTCAACAATGTGGAGGAGATGAAAGCCCAGCGTTTGTTCGCGTAGACACTTGCAGCAACGATGGACTCCGTTTTCCCAACCCGGGGTTGACCTCGCAGACCAATGATTTGTCTTCCTGGACGTTTCATAATTTCTCCCAGAAAATCTACCAGCACCCCTAATTCGTCCCGAACAAAGCGATAGGTTTTTGCCTCCGTGTCGCTTCTCTCAATAAACCGTCCATGGCGCAGTGCCATTCTGTCTCGCAAGGAAGGCTGACGCAAGGCAGTCAACTCAACATCGCTGAGAGACTTGACGATATTCTGTAGCGCCTCTACGTTTTCCGGAGTCTCTGTATGTAACAGGAATCCGCGAGAACCATTGGAAACGTCATTCAGTTGAACGATGTTGAATCCCAGCATGCCCAGCAAAGAAGCCAAATCTCCCAGCAACCCCGGGCGATTCTTCAAAATTCGATACTGAAAGTAAAATTCCGTGATTTTAGGGTCTGCACTCTCACCCAATAGACCTACCCCTTTCTGTATTCTGCCAAAACTTTCTCGCAAACATGCAGCCACTGGTATAAGCTCACCTTCAGGCCTAGAAGCCCAGCAAGTTCTTCCACTGCTGCTGCTTTAATGCAGGTACGCTGGCCCAGGCGGACTGGACATCAGCGCTGGTCACGTTCCCTTGGCTGAGGCTTTGCACGGCGGCAACAGTGGTCTGGGTAAGCAGGGTGGTGTTGAGGGACAGGCCCGACGATACCGATGCTTCTTTGTTCCCTGCTGCCCAGGATTGTTTCACCAATGCGTCCACATCAGCCTGCAGGGCTGAAACTGGCGGCGGTAGTGGCTGGGAGGCCATGGTGCCGCCGGAAGTAGCTGCCGAAAAAACCAGCGCGGGTGTGGCGGACAGAAGCTGCGCATTGACTGTAGATAGAGCGTCTGGCTGAACATCCACCTTGGGTATTGCGGCGGTGCCGCCGGTGGTTACGGTGGTGTTCACCGGTGCTGTGGTGTTCACCGGTGCTGTGGTGTTCACCGGCGCTGTGGTGTTCACCGGTGCTGTGGCGCCCGTACTGCTCACAGGAACCACAGTCAACGTCCCGTCCGCGGCGTAGAGTCCTGCCAGTAGTGCCTTAGACACTCCGGCATTGGGCTTGCCTGCGGAGTTCTGAATCCATCCGACGTCATTCTGCCCCTGCTCCTGACAGGAGAGCCCCGCTGCCCAGCCGGTCAGATAAGCTGTTACGTCCTCTTCAGTCAGAAGAAATTTTACGTTCAAGCGATTGTCTGACTCCGCAGTTGATGTACCGACGAATTCAAAGCGCACATCAGGGTGCTGGTTCGCCACATCGACAGCGCTGGACGGCACCACTCCTGGATAAACTTCAACAATCAAGCTGGGGTGGCTTTTCGTCAACAGGGCATCTATTTGCGTCTCCACCTGATTCTGAGTGACACTCATGGTCGCCATGGTCAGCGTATTGAGGGTCGCGTCCGTCTCCTGCATTTGTTGGAGTGCACTGGTGCTCCAACCTGTCGGGTGATTGACCAAGAGAATGGCAGCCGCAGGTTTCACGACGGTCGGTCGCATCGAAGTCAAATCCGGTGCGCCGCAGCCCGTCACAAACAACGTCCCTGCCACGGCCATGAACCAATAATAGGGTAGCTGCAGCCCTCTCGTGTGCGCCAAAGTCAGAACTCCTATCCACCAGGTCATCCGTGCTTGAAATTACGTTCTCATCGCAAGTTTCTATATGCTATTGTAACATTCCTGAAAGATCAATACGCAGCATCTTGCCTTTCTGTTGAATTCCGTGAATAATGTACACTAAGGAGTGGTGTACGTGGAACCAGACCGATACGGAGAACACTTGTCTGTAGCGAAAGCGCTGTATCAGTTGGACTTTTATTTGAAAACACTCAACCTACCTCTTACCGTACAGGATTTGTATGCCCGTGCCTATAAAGGGAGAAGAGGTGAAGCCTACGACGACCGTTGGCTGGAACACCTTGATGAAAACCCGGAAGTTGTGGAATCCCTGGATGAACCCTTTACATCGCAGACCGCTCTGGACGTACTGGTCAAAACCGGGCACGCCCCCATCGTTCGCGTGTTGATGAGAGAAATGCGCCGCCACGATATTGGCTACACCCATGCCTACATGATGGCCTCCCACCGCCGTAAGTAAATCCAGTTGATGTTTGTGAAAGAACTGCGTCATCTTGACGTTTCCACCGGACGGTTGTTGATTTGGTTGAACCGTGGCGCTGGGTTCCATGTACCTGCAGCCGTGCCCACGGAACCCAGCGTATGGATTCGGAACCAAGGTATCACACCCCACCGGACATTCATGACCCAGATGGCTGGCTACCTGTAGCCAGCTTGGTTGAAAACCACTTGTCGTCGACACCCTCCGTGTTGTTGGTCGCGCCTTTGAGAGCGTCCACCAAAGAGAAGCGGCTGACACCCGCGGTGCTGGAAATCTGCTTGTAAACACTGATGCCCAGCCCGGCCCCGGCAACAATCCGTCCGTTTTGCATCGCGTAGACTTCGGCGTCCTGCACGTTACAATGACTTGAGTAAACACTGGTGAAGAACTGTCCAACCGTATTTTGAAACTCTTCGGAAGTGGCACTGCCTGCCAGTGACACCGTAGCCGACACCTGGTAACCACCGCCCGCAGCCGGTTCTACTACCAGCTCATTCAGGCCGGAAATACTGTTCAGCGCCAGTGTAATCCTGTTTAACACATCCTCCGGGACGTCCTCCGTAGATGAACCGACGGATGCCCCAGAAGCTGCAATTGCGGGTTTCTGCAGTCCGGTGGGGGACACAACACCCGAGGTCAGATGGCGCTGTTCCCAGACGTACAGTCCTGCCATAACCAACACCGCAGCGGCGATACCCGCCGTGAGTCCGCTAAAGGTTCTTCCTTTGTGCATGGAGTTCACTCCCTGGCTTGTCTTCCTACTCCTACATATATGACAAGCTTCTGCGTTTCATCCATGCGTTTGCGCCCGTTGTTTATTGCCGTGCCCGGCCTGCAAGGCACATGCCGTACGAGTCCCATGCACCGCAATCGTAACTTCAGTCGCGGTATCTCGCCTTGTGCATTTCCCACTGCTCCCTGCGAATCAGAACCTCTCTCGGTTTGCTGCCTTCGAAGGGGCCAACAATGCCTTGCAACTCCATCTGATCGATAATTCTGGCAGCGCGGGAGTAGCCCACGTGAAACCTTCGTTGAATCATGGAGACAGACGCCTGACCGTTGTCCATCACCAGCTCCACCGCGTCGGAAAACAGCGGATCCAGCTGATGCGCCGGCTCCTTGGCATCGGCTTCCACCATTTCATTGAGATCCACGGTATAGACAGCATCCTGCTGTTCCTTGACAAAATCTACAATGCGCTCAATCTCGTCTTCGGAAATGTACGCTCCCTGAACGCGCACGGGTTTCGAGGCTCCTACAGGAACGTACAGCATGTCGCCGCGCCCCAACAGTTTGTCGGCGCCGCCGCTATCAAGAATGGTCCGCGAATCAGCCATGGACGTCACCGAAAAAGCAATTCGACTGGGGATGTTGGCCTTGATGAGACCCGTAATGACGTCCACAGAGGGCCGCTGCGTCGCCACAATTAAGTGAATGCCCGCGGCCCGAGCCATCTGGGCAATGCGGCAAACGGCGTCCTCCACGTCCCCGGGGGCCACCATCATCAGGTCGGCCAACTCGTCCACAATGACCACGATGTACGGCAGCTCGTCCAATCCGTCTGCACGCATCATTTGGTTGTATCGTTCAATGTCCCGCGCGCCCCGTTCCGCAAAGGACTGGTAGCGCGTCTCCATCTCGTTGATGACTTTTTTCAGCGCCACGGCCGCCTTCCGCGGGTCTGTCACCACCGGCGCCATCAAGTGGGGAATGCCGTTGTAGACGCTGAGTTCCACCATTTTCGGGTCAATTAACAGAAATTTGACCTCGTGCGGCTTGGCCTTCATTAAAATGGAGGCAATCATCCCGTTGATGCACACGCTCTTGCCCGATCCCGTTGCCCCAGCCACCAACAAATGCGGCATCTGTTGCAACTTGCCCACAATGGCCGCGCCGCTGATGTCGCGCCCCAGTGCCAGCGCCAGTTTGCTGGATTCGTTGACAAATTCCTGGGACTCCAGCACTTCCCTCAGCGTGACAATGGAGATTTCCTTATTGGGAACTTCAATGCCAATCACGGATTTCCCCGGAACAGGCGCCTCCACCCGCAAGCCTGTGGCTGCCAGAGCCAGGGCAATGTCGTCCGTGAGGCTCACCACCCTAGAGACCTTAACACCGATGGCCGGTTGCAACTCATAGCGTGTCACAGCCGGTCCGCGACTGATTTCCAGGACCTTTGCCTTCACGCCGAAGCTCTCCAGAGTAGCCTCCAGCTTGCGCGCGTTTTCCTGCGCGCTTTTCTGGCTGAAGCCTGATTTCCCCACCTTCGGCAAATTGAGCATCCGAGCGGAAGGCAGGCGGTAGTTTTCATCGCGCACCGGCACACCCACCGTGTAGGATGGGGCAGGGTGTTTGTTCGTGGCATCTGCCTCCGGCACGCCCTTGGGTTGCCAATCAACGGAGGTGTCAGGATAGCGCATAATCAGTTGATTGCCTACCTGTTCCATGGCTTTGGTTTTCACCGCCGGTGTTGTCTGAGCAGGTTGCGCAGCGTCCGTAGCCTGGGTATGGTCTGTGTACCAGGGCACGCTGCTGTCTTCAGAATTGGAATCCTGCGCGAAGTCGCGAAAAACCGGTTCCTGTTCTTCGGCATCGCGCCACTGTGCGTCAATGATTAAGTCATCTTTCCACGTTCCTGCAGACGTCGCACGAGCGTTTGGGGGGCCATTGCCCAGCTCATCGGAAGCGTCACCCCTGGCTGAATCGTGCTCTGCGTCCTCGCCATGCCGCTTTCCTGATTGACGCCCAAACAGCACGGCGATGTACTGCTGACTCCCTTTCCACAAACCGTCCAATCTGGCCTCCATCCAGTGCGTCCCTCTCTGCACGCCCGCAACCAGGGACTGTTGCGTCACCAGCGCCGCGCCTACCAGAGCACAGACTACCAACATCAACTCCACACCCCACAGGCTGTCGTTGGGACCCGCAAACAACTTGTAAAAGATGCTGAACAAGACATAGCCTATCATCCCGCCGCCCGCAGCGGAGTTGCCTCCTGCCGAGGGCTGTTGTGGGTGCAGTACGGAGTATGCCAAGTTGTTGACGGAGGTGCGGGTTGCCCCCAGAAGATTGGGATGGCCGTTGGCGTAAGGGTACACGTACCGTTGAAAAAACGCCATTTCCAGCAGTGTGAGTAGTGTCAGGAACAGTATCATCATGCCCATATGGCGGCTGTTCCAGGGAAAGCGCGATCGGCGAATCATAATGTACAGGGCGGCATAGCCAATCCCTAGAGGCACGAGAAAATTCCACGATCCTGTCAGGTAAACGAAAGCCACGTCAATAGACCGGCCCACCAGTCCCAAGCGGCCGAGAGATAAGGCGGCCAAGGCCAAGAGTGCGAGACCGGTCAGTTCATAGCGCAGGATCTGTTCTGTACGTTGTTTCTTTCCCATTCATTGTGCCTCCCGAATGTCAAACCCAGAAAAATACCTAGGGTAGACATTCGCGACCCTGTGCAGGCATTCCTGCCAGACGACCGAACCGGCCCAAGCCCAGGAATGCCGGACACAATAGCCCCACTGTGCGGACACCCCAGGGCAGGAGACCACTGTCTTCAGATTTTCAGTTGACTGCGCCTGAGTACTGTCCCTGGTTGCCACAAGGGATTCAAATAGTCCCTGGGATTGGGACTGATGAGGCGTTCAATCCGAACTCTGTCGCCCAGGCTGGTAACCTCCATGGTAATTCGCCCATGGCTCAGCACTTCCCGCTGACCCGGACTGGCCCTTTCCACAGACATCACCCGTTCGAAAGGACGAATACTCCAAAACAGCGTCACTGGGGAACACCTGCCCCCTGGGGTACCTCAGGCTGGTCGTCTCCCATCAACCAATGGAGTTTGCCAACAGCGTCGGCAATCCCCCCCACTTCGTCTACCAAACCGTATTTCACAGCTTCGTTGCCAATAATGGTGGTGCCAATGTCCCGGGCCATTTCCCCCGTATTAAGCATGAGATCGCGAAAGGTTTCCTCGGAGATGCGGGAATGCTTGACGACGAATCGAATCACCCGCTCCTGCATCTTCTCCATGTACTCGAAAGACTGCGGCGCTCCAATAATCATGCCCGTTAAACGGATGGGGTGGATGGTCATGGAGGCAGTTTCAGCAATATACGTGTAGTCGGCACTGGTGGCCACGGGGACACCAATGGAGTGCCCCCCGCCGAGCACCAGCGCAACAGACGGCTTACTCAGTCCCGACACCATTTCCGCAATAGCCAGTCCCGCTTCCACGTCGCCGCCCACGGTGTTGAGAATCAGCAACAAACCCTTGATGTCTGGGTTTTCCTCCACCGCCACCAGTTGCGGAATCAGGTGCTCATACTTTGTCGTCTTATTTTGCGACGGCAGGATAATGTGTCCTTCAATTTGCCCAATGACAGGGATACAGTAGAGGTCAGAATCCAGCTTTGCGGGTTGACTCTGACCCAATGCCTCAATGTCTCCCGTAACCGTGCCCGCGTCTTCGGCGGGATGGGTAACGGTTGGTGTTTCGTCTGCCGACATGTCAGCCCCTCCTCAACCTGTGTCAACACTACTTTGCTAGTATGCAGGCTAAGGGTCCGGGAAATACAAAGGGGATGGCGTAGCCCGCCATCCCCGTGGGAGTTCTCAATTGTGCTAGACTTCCATGATAATCGGTAAAATCATGGGGCGCCGCCGGGTACGTTCATAAAGAAATCTGCCGAGAGTATCCCGAACCGCAGTTTTCAGGGAAGACCACTCGCTGACGTGGTCAGCCATTAACCGACTGAGCGTTTTCTCTACCAATGAGCTGGCCTCTTCCAGCAACACCTCGGACTCCCGTACATAGACGAAGCCTCGGGAAATAATGTCCGGACCGGAGAGTATGGCTCCAGTGGTTTTGCCCAGCGTTACCACCACCACAAGAATCCCGTCCTGGGACAGGAGTTTTCTGTCGCGCAGCACAATGTTGCCCACGTCGCCCACGCCCAGCCCGTCAATCATCACCATACCCGCTGTCACTTTACCGGCGAGACGGACGCCACTATCGTCAAAGTCCAGCACTTCGCCCAAATCGAGAATGAAGATGTTCTCAGGGGTGACGCCGGTATCTTCGGCCAGAAGGGCGTGTCTGCGCTGCATTCGGAACTCGCCGTGAACGGGGACAAAGTACTTCGGTTTCACCAGATTGAGCATGAGCTTCAGATCTTCCTGACTGCCGTGACCGGAAACATGTACGCCCTGGTAAATGACATTGGCGCCAATCTTGAACAACTGGTCGATGGTGCGGGAAATGGACAACTCATTACCGGGAATGGGAGAACTGGCTATCACGACCGTATCACCGGGGTAGATTTCAATTTTGCGGTGAGCGCCGCGAGCCATCCGCGTCAGCGCAGACATGGGTTCCCCCTGGGATCCGGTGCAGAGGATGACAACCTCGTTCACGGGAAACTTTCCGAGATCGTCGGCGTCAATCATCGTATTCGGATGAATGTGCAAGTATCCCAATTCGATGGCGACCTGAATGTTGTTCACCATACTGCGTCCCACGACAGCCACTTTCCGTCCATGGCGTTCTGCGGACTCGAATACCTGCTGCAGGCGGTGGATATTGGAAGCAAAAGTCGCCAGAATCAAGCGGCCGTCGGTCCTGGCCACAATGTCGTCAATGGCCCTGCCCACGACCCGTTCAGATGGCGTAAAACCGGTGCGTTCGGCATTGGTGCTGTCGGCCACCAGTGCCAGTACGCCTCGCTCGCCGTAACCGGCCAGCTTCTGCAAATCTGCGCTTCTACCGTCCACAGGAGTGTGGTCGAACTTGAAATCGCCCGTCTGCACCACCAGTCCGGCCGGAGTCTCGATGGCGAAGCCGCCGGCGTCCGGAATGCTGTGGTTGACGTAGAAAAAGGAGACCTGGAAAACCCCTGTCTTCACTTTGGACTTGCCGTCAATTTCAATGAGGCGAACCGCGTCGCTCAGACCGTGTTCCTTTAGCTTCCCAGCCACCAGACCCAAAGTCAACTTTGTTCCGTAAACCGGTACATTCAGAGATTTGAGGACATAGGGCAATCCGCCAATGTGGTCTTCATGTCCGTGCGTGAGAAAAATACCGCGAACTTTGTCTTTGTTCTCCAACAAATAGGAAATGTCTGGGATGACAATATCAATGCCCAGCATTTCTTCTTCCGGAAACTTCAGTCCGGCGTCCACTACGATGATGTCGTTGCCATAGACGTAGGCTGTCATGTTCTTGCCGATTTCGCCCACACCACCAAGTGGAATGATTGATAATTTATTCCTTTTTGCCAAAATTGCACCTCCGTATGAATCCATACCTGTATAGTCACAGACTGCACGAATGTATCGTGAAAGTGACCGATGAATGTGGTCGCTCTCTGAGACGTCAAGACAAACTTCAAGCACAAGGTCGTCTCGACCCAACCAAAGATGCACTACCCCTCTCCGACTCTCTCCCGTACCGACAGACTGAGCAAGTCAGGGATGCTTTCTCCGTTTTTAAGCCGCCGCGCCATTCACTTATAATAATTATAGCAGGTTTTCAGTTTTCCTCACAACTCTTTACCATATCCTGTAGTGACTGTCGTCTAGGGCGCCCTGGAAGGCTGCAACTGTGGGAGAGGAACCGCAAACGCGGGCAGCGCGAAAAACGCCTTGAGGTGAGTCCTCAAGGCGCAAGGCCGTTGTTCCATGGGGTGCGCTTCGTGCACTACCATTCAATCAGGCAGAGAGTTTTCCCAAGCGCTGGAGTTCCGACTGAAGCAGGGCTACCACTGACTCAGGAGCCTCCACCAGGGGCAGGCGCAGTGGGCCGCCGGGAAGGCCCAGCAGATTCAAGGCAGCTTTCAGTGGACTCGGACTGGTGGTCTTGAAGAGCGCCGTAAACACGCCCAGCAGGCGAGCATTCATGGCGGCGGCCCTAGCCACGTCGCCGCGGCTGAAGGCGTCAATCATTTCCGACATTTCCGGCCCGACGACATGGGCAGCCACACTGACGACTCCCGCGCCACCCAAGGCCATGACCGGCAGCGTATACTTGTCGTCGCCGCTGAACAGCAGGAAATCGTCAGGCTTGTTCGCCGCCACCGCAGTGACGTAGGAGAAGTCGCCGCTGGCTTCCTTGACGCCAATGATGTTGGGTATTTGTGCGAGGCGCATTAAGGTATCCAGCTCAATATTGACGGAACACCTGCCGGGAATGTTGTAGAGAATAACAGGGACGTTGACTGCGTCGGCAATGGCTGCAAAGTGTTGGTATAGCCCCTCCTGAGAAGGCTTGTTGTAGTAAGGGGACACCTGCAACAGCGCATCCACCCCTAATTCTTCCGCTTCTTCGGAGAGCCGGATGCTGGCGGCGGTATCGTTGCTGCCTGTGCCGGCAATGACCGGAACCCTGCCGGCCACAGCCCTGACCGTCAGTTCAAACAACCGCAGTTTCTCCTCGTGCGTCAAAGTGGGGGACTCGCCCGTGGTTCCGGCGGCAACGATGGCCGTGGTACCGGTATTCAAAAGGTGATTGACCAACGTGACGACCCCGTCTTCATCCAGTTCTCCGTGCTGGTTGAAGGGCGTTGCCATGGCCGTTAACAATCGTCCAAATTCCAAAGAAACCACCCCGTTCTTTCGTTAATTCTCCGATTCATGCAACGCGAATGCGTCGTGAAGGGCTCTTACCGCAATACTCATCTTACTCTCAGGCACAATCACAGAAATGCTGGTATGGGAATCTGACGACTGAAGAACCTCCACTTCCTTACTTGCGAGGGCCGCGACGACGCGCGCCATGACACCGGGAACCCCGGTCATACCGGCTCCCACCGCGCTAACCTTTGCCAACTGCCGAACGACCTTCGGAGTCACGCCCAGTCGTTCCAAGGTAGCCTCCGCAGCTTTGGCTTTTGCCTCCGCCACAGTGAACATCATCAGACCCGGAGAGACGAGAATCACATCCAAGCTGATATTCGCTGCCGCCAACGTGTTTAGAATCTCCGTCTGCGGAACCACAGAGTCGCGAACCTGGAGCTGTACCACAGGTGCAGACTGGGTGATGGCAGTCACATACCGGTCGGACAGCACGCTCTTTTCCAACACCTCAAAGGCGTTGGTCACCAGTGTGCCCGGGTCTTTGGACTGAGTACTGCGCACCCGTACAGGGATGTTTTTTTGCATTGCCAATTCCACAGCACGGGGGTGAATCACCTTTGCTCCCTGATAGGCCATGTTACAAATTTCCCCATAGGTTACCCGGTGTAGCTTGTGGGCTTCGCCGATAATTCTGGGATCGGCAGTCATAATGCCCTCCACGTCCGTGAAGATGTCAACGTATTCAGCGTCCAGGGCAACGCCAAGCGCGGTGGCCGTCGTGTCGCTGCCACCACGCCCCAAGGTGGTGATGTCGCCGTCCAGGGTCATTCCCTGAAATCCCGTGACCACTACTACCTTCCCCGCGTTCAGTGCCTCAAGAATTCGACCGGTACGAATTTCCAAGATGCGAGCATTGCCGTAATCGTCGTTGGTGATAATGCCCGCTTGAGGGCCGTTGAAGACCACGACTTCGTGGCCGCGACTGCGCAAGAGGCTGGCAAACACTACGGCGGAAATGGATTCCCCACAGGACATGAGGATGTCCAAGTCCCGTTCTGCCGCTGCCGTTGGCTCATCCACTACGCCCAGCAGCGAATCGGTGGCATAGGGATCGCCACGGCGACCCATGGCGGACACCACCACCACCACACTGTAGTCATCCTTCAGGGCGTCCTCCACATGTTCAGCGGCAGCCTGCCGCAGTTGCCGATTGGCCACGGAGGTGCCACCAAATTTCTGTACGAGAATTTTCACCTGCGTCGCTCCTCTTTTCACTACCGTAAGCCGTCTTCCACCAGACATTCGGCGATTTGGACAGCGTTCCAGGCGGCGCCCTTCAACAAATTGTCAGCGACCACAAACATCAGTACGGTGCGCTCGTCGGACAGTGCCTGGCGAATGCGGCCCACGTACGTATCCGGGGTTCCGGCGGCAAGTTTCGGGTGCGGAAATTGACCCTGCGGCGGATTGTCCACCACCTGAACTCCCGGTGCGCCCGTCAGCGCTTCCCGTACGGCCAGCGGTGAAGTGGGGCGGGAAAACCGCACTTCCACGCTCTCGGAATGGCCGTATACCACCGGAACTCGGACAGCTGTCGGCAGGACCTCCAGGTCAGGCAGACCCAGAATCTTTCGGGATTCGTTGACTAGTTTCATTTCCTCTTTGGTATATCCGTTGTCCAAAAAGACATCGCACTGGGGAACCACGTTGGCCGCCATTGGAACGTGGACGTCGGCAGAAGCCGTGGGGAAGACGCTGGTCTCGCGAGCACCCGCCACCTCTTGTGCCAGACCGGCAATGGCTTTTTGGCCCATTCCGCTGACAGCCTGGTAGGTGGAGATGGCCACGCGCTCCACCCCAAAGGGCAGCAGCGGCTTCAACGCAACCATGAGCTGAATCGTGGAACAATTTGGATTCGCAATGATGCCCCGGTGAGTCCGCAGTGTTTCCCGATTGGCCTCGGGAACCACCAGTGGCACATTGTCGTCCATGCGAAACGCGCTGCTGTTATCCACAACCACCGCACCGCTGTCTACGGCCACGGGCGCCCACTGTCGGCTGGCCTCTGCCCCGGCGCTGAAGAGGGCAACGTCCACGCCGGAAAAAGAGGTCTGTGTGACCCCGTGCACAGTTACGTCCTCGCCGCGAAAGGGAATGGTCTGTCCTTCTGATTTTGCTGAAGCCAGCAAAACCAGTTTGCCAACCGGGAACTCTCTTTGCTCCAACGTTGCCACCATGGCCCGGCCCACGGCGCCAGTGGCACCCAGTACGGCAACTGTATACTCATGCTCATGTTCCATCGACTTTACTCTCCACTCCTCTGCCTGAGACGCAGGCCGAATCTGGCATCGCAAATGCTCCCCATGCCACAGCCGCACCGTCTTACTTGTTCTCACGCTTCCCGGGATTCCCGCCAGCGTTCTATTAAAACCGGCTGCACCTGTCTGTATTCCAGCGCAGACGCGCAGGTTTCCGGAATCAAGCGCATCAGGGAAACCAATGAATTCATTTTAACATGTGGGGAATCTTGCCCAAACGGTACGAAGAAAATATTTTTGGTGTTCATTAACTTTGCTAGATTATATAGGTTCAAACCCAGTCCGTCATTCGTTGAAATTGCCAGAATCACAGGTCTGCTGTTGCGTAAGGTGGCCTTAGCCGCCATGAGTACGGGCGAATCCGTCTGCGCATTGGCCAGTCGGCTCATGGAACTGCCAGTACAAGGCGCAATGACGATGGCGTCCAGTTGTTTGCCCGGCCCCAAGGGTTCAGCCTCGGGAATAGTGCAAATCGCCTTTTCGCCGGTGATGCGTTCCACCTTCTCCGCCCACTGCCCCGCTTCGCCGAAACGGGTGTCCACACTCATGACTGTATTTGAAAAAATGGGGATGACGCGCACGCCCATTTCCACCAAATTTTCCACCACAGGCACAACTTCTCCATAGGTGCAGTGCGATGCGGTCATGGCAAAGCCGATAGTCTTGCCTTTCAAATCCACGTCGACATACCTCCCTCTTCTGCCGCTTCCGCAAGAATACGAGACAGTGTGCCGGCAATGATTCTGCCGGCCGTTTTTGGCGCCACCATACCTGGCAGGCTGGGCGCCAGGATGGCTTTCAGCCGCCGCCGTTCGGCGTAACGAAAATCCGTGCCGCCGGGTCTGGATGCGATATCAATAATGACGGCGGACGCCTTCATCTCCTTCAGCACAGAGGCTGTCAGGACAGGGAAAGGGATGGTGTTGAAAATCACGTCTTCGTCTGCCACCGCGCTAGACAATTGCGCTAGGGGAACGGGCCTGAATCCCAACTCCTCAATCCTGGCCAAATCCGCGGTGCCTCTGGCCACAACACCCACTTTGGCCCGCAACGCATCGAGGCTTCGCGCCAGGGTCTGACCACAGCGACCAAAGCCGAGAACGAGGCAGCGTGAGGAATGAATAGTAATATCCGTGTGTTCCATGGCCAGGGCGATGGCCCCCTCCGCTGTAGGAATGGAGTTGAGGATGGCCACTTCGTCCAGTTCCATTAAGCGGACCAGTCGCAGGCTGTGTTCTGTGCACTGCGCTGCCAGGTATGCTTGGGAAATTCCGGTAAACACGAAGGTTCCAGCTGACATGGCGGCAAAGTGACTGGGCGTGAGTGTCAAGGTGTCAGGGGAAAAGTGGCTGCTCACCGTGCCATTGTTATCTATTCCGGCGACGGGTAAAACCAGAGCATCCACTTGGCGAAAGGATTCCTCTGTCAGCGGTACCAACTGGGCATCGGCAAAAGTCTCCGGCAGGGTGTCGAACCCGGCCAGTGAGACACTGGCGTCCAATTGCAGTACCGTGGAAATGACCTCCAATTGGCGTGCATCGCCACCCACAAAGAGCAGGTGGCGTCCCGTTAGCATGTTGGCACGACCCCTTTCCTGGCTGTTGCTCATCCTGCTGTAGTCTATGAGCCTAGCCGGGGGCAGGTGAATGCGAAAAACCCCGCGACGAACCCCGCGGGGATGGTATCCACACTGTCTGGAGGCGCCTTGGGGGGCCGGCGACAAAGGGGATGCCTCATGGTTTGTAAAGATTCGCTCAAGGGGCGCCGGGGCAAGGGTCTAGTGGCTCCTGCTCCACTGAACGGAAACGCCGGTGGACCCAAAACCGCCGGTTCCCCGGTCTGTCTTGTCAAGAGCCGCCGTTTGGGCCAGGACCGCCTGATGAACCGGGGAGAAAACGATTTGCGCAACGCGATCGCCCGGGTGCAACGTGACCTTCTCGTCTCCGAAGTTGGTCAACAGAACTTGAATTTCACCGGTATAATCGCTGTCAATGACACCGACGCCGTTGGGTAAGCCGAGACCGTGGCGCCAGGCGAGACCGCTGCGGGCGTACACCAGGGCCACCACGCCGTTATCAGGAAGCTGCAGCGCAATTCCGGTGGGGATGCGTACCCGCTCTCCGGGAGCAATCTCCACAGGCTGCGGAATACAGGCGTGCAAATCCATCCCCGCCGCGCCTGTGGTTGCGTATTTTGGCAGGTACTCGTCCCGAAAATCCGCAGAGACCACCTTGTACCGAACTTGAACCTGCATCGTCTCCTCCACCGTCCCTCCGCCTTGGCCACTCTTGGCTTATGCCGCAGATTACTTGCTGTCCAACCCCGGCTCCTGCCACTTGCGCGAGTACCGCGACTACTATGACTCCCTTGACTACTGCCAGTCCCGTGGCTACTGCCACTTGGTGAAGTCCAGATCCTTGACGGGACCGACGGCAGCAATGGCGAATCTCTCGGCAAACAGCGACTGAGCCACCGCTTTCACGTCGTCGTTGGTCACCCTGTTGATTCCGGCGAGGGTCTCGTCCAGGGAGACGTCATGGCCCAGAATCAACTCGTTTTTCGCCAGTCGGTTCATACGGCTGCTGGTGGACTCCAGGCTCAGCATCATGGATCCCTTTACCTGCTCCTTACCCTTGCGAAACTCCTCGTCTGTAATCCCGTTGACCTTGATGTCTTCACAGGTCTCTTGAATGAGGGACAACACCGTGTCCACCTGACTGGGGGAAGTTCCGGCATAAATACCGAACATGCCGCAGTCGCGATAGGCGGAATGGAAAGAGAAGACTGAATAGGCCAAGCCTCGTTCCTCGCGAATCTCCTGAAACAGCCGCGAACTGGGCGCGCTGCCCAGCGCATTGTTGAGCAGAATCAGGGAATAGAGCCTGGGGTCGCCAGCCGGAATCCCTTCTGTCGCAAGGGACAGGTGAACCTGCTCTGTGTCCTTGAAACGGGCGTTGACTCCGATTTGAAAGCCAGGGGTACGGGTGCCAAGGAGCCCGGGCGCCACATCGCTGTTGGCAAAGGTGGTTCCAAAATATTGTTCCACCAGAGTGACCACGTCGTCTTCGGCCACATTGCCCGCGACCGCCACCACGACGTTTTCCGCGCGGTAACGTTCGTCAACGTACTGAAGCACGTCGCTGCGCGCAAAGGACTTCAGGTTCCCCTCCTGTCCCAGAATGGTGTAGCCCAGGGGATGGTCCACATAGACGTTTTCCGCCAGCAGATCCATGACCAGTTCATCCGGTGTATCCTCGTACATTCGGATTTCCTCAATGACGACTTTTTTCTCCTTTTCCATTTCCTCAGGTGCAAAAGTGGAGTGAAACATCATGTCGGACAAGGTATCCAGTGCGGTGGAAAAGTGTTCGTCCAGCACCTTGGCGTAAAAACAGGTGTATTCCTTCGCCGTGAAAGCGTTCACTTGGCCGCCAATGCTGTCGAATGCGTTGGCCAACTCTCGCGCCGAGTGGCTTTCCGTTCCCTTGAACAGCATGTGCTCAAGAAAGTGGCTAATGCCGTTGTTGTCTGGAGTCTCATATCGCGATCCGGTGCCTATCCAGACGCCAATGCTGACAGACCTGACACTGGAAATTTCTTCGCCGACGATGCGGACTCCATTGTTTAATCGATGACGATATACCACGAACTGCCCTCCTCGGAGGCTTCAGAATCTTCATCCTTATGAAACGTACTAACTATAGCAAATTACAGGGTGCCACTCAAGGTAGAGGGCGGTGCGGTGGCCGGGGTTTCCCCTGTTACCTGGGACACGGTTTTTAACAGGTAGCCTCGGTTCTGCAAGCTGCGGATGATTTCCGGGAGGGCGGCAACGGTGGGAGCGGTAGGGTGCATCAGAATCAGGACACCAGGCTCAACTCCCCTGTTAACGCGCTGAATAATCTCCGTTGCAGGGGGGCGGCGCCAGTCCAGTGTATCCAGGGACCAGAGAATGACATACACGCCTTGTTGCCGTGCCAGTGAGACAATGCGCTGGTCGTAGGACCCCGCCGGGGGCGCCAGCAAATGCACGGTGGTACCTGTAGCCTGGCGAATGAGATTCGCACTCTGGAAAAGCTGCCGTTGCAGGTCTTCCGTGGACAGCGCGCGAAAATCCCTGTGCCCCTGCCCATGGGACCCAAGGTCCTCCCCTGCCACGGCCAGTTGCTTCGCCATCCCAGGGTTTTGCCGTACCCAGTCGCCGTCCAGGAAAAAGGTGGCTTTGGTGTGGGTAGCCTGCAGAACGGCCAGCAGTTGGGGAACATACTCTGTTCCCCAGGAGACGTTAAACATCAAGCTTGCGGATTTTTCCGCGCTGGGTCCGCGATAGACAGGCTGAGGCGGTAGGTCGCTGAGTCTAACGCTCGGTTGGACACTGAGCCAGCGGAGGTGAACCTGTCCGTCTTTGGCTCCGGCTGTCGCCCGCTGGCTGGCCGCAACGTCCAGCTTCGAGCCGCACAGACCCGGAATGGCCTTCCAGACACGATGGACCTGTGCGTTCACGGGGTTTTGCTGCAAACGTTGCGCCACCTCGGACCAAGACACGTTGCCCTCCGTTGCTGCCTGTGCCGCACTAGGAGGCCCTGTGAAGCCCACCAGCGCCACTAGTGCCAATGCCGCCACAACCGTAGCAGCGCTGCGAGCGGCAACAACGGTACCTTCTCTGCCACTTTGCTGTCCCGGAGAATGTTTTGCCGTGTCCCTGAATCCGTCTGCGGCTGTGTCCATGCTTGCGTCCACTGATGTATGTGCCAATTTGTCCGCATTCAGCGGGACTGCGGGGTTTCTTATGGGAAAATGGCGTTTCACGTCCTTCACTCCAATGTTGTTAGCTTCATCAATCCCTCCTGTATGCTTCCCCAAGCCATAAAAAATCCTCCCTACAACATGGGAGGATTCGCTGAGTTTTGCAGTTTTGCCAAGGTTCCTTCGCGGCTAGTGGTGCGGCTAGCGGCTAGTGACGCGGCTAGCGGCTAGTGACTGGCCTTCAGAACCTCTTTGCGGGAGAGGTTAATGCGCCCTTGCCCGTCAATCTCCGTAACTTTCACCGTGATTTGGCTGCCCACCTGACAAATGTCTTCCACCTTATTGACCCGGTTCAAGTCCAGTTGCGAAATGTGAACGAGGCCTTCCTTCCCAGGCAGAACCTCCACAAAGGCCCCGTACTTCTCCACCCGCGTCACCTTACCAACGTAGGTCTCCCCGACTTCAACCTCGCGGACGATGTTGAGAATCTGGTCTCGAGCCATGTCCGCCATGGCCTGGTCGACACCGGAGATAAGAATGCGGCCATCCTGCTCAATGTCGATTTTCACACCCGTCTCGTCAATAATCTTATTAATGACTCGACCGCCAGGTCCGATGACATCGCGAATTTTGTCCGGATTAATCTGCATGGAGAGCACTTTCGGCGCGTACTTCGACAGTTGCTCCCGAGGAGCGGCTATGGCCTCCAGCATCTTACCGAGAATGAAGGCGCGGCCATCTCTGGCCTGCATCAGTGCACGCTCTAAGACTTCCCTGTTGATTCCGGCAATCTTGATGTCCATCTGGAGTGCCGTCACGCCCTCGGACGTGCCCGCAACCTTAAAGTCCATATCTCCCAGGTGGTCCTCCAGGCCTTGAATGTCCGTCAAAATGGCCACCTTGCCGCCTTCCTCAACCAGTCCCATGGCAATGCCGGCTACCGGCCGCTTGATGGGCACGCCTGCGTCCATCAGCGCCATGGTGCTGCCGCAAATGCTAGCCTGCGACGACGATCCGTTGGATTCCAGAATTTCCGATACCACGCGAATGGCGTAGGGAAATTCATCGGGACTGGGAATCATTGGGTCCAGGGCCCTTTCCCCCAGAGCGCCGTGACCGATGTCGCGGCGGCTGGGAGCCCGCAAAGGCCGGGCTTCGCCAACACTGAAGGGTGGAAAGTTATAGTGGTGCATGTAGCGGTTGGTTTCTTCCAGACCTAGACCGTCAAGAATTTGTTCATCGCCTAGGGCACCCAGGGTACACACGGACATGGCCTGTGTCTGCCCGCGGGTAAACAAAGCCGAGCCATGGGTCCGCGGCAACAGCCCCACTTCACAGGTGATGGGGCGAATTTCATCCAGTTTGCGGCCATCGGGGCGAATTCCGTCCTCGATAATTGCCCGTCTGACTTCCTCTTTCAAGATATCGTGAAGGACCTCGGCAATGGCGCTTTCCTGCTCTGGAAACTGCTCGGCCAGTTCCTCCTGAACCTGTTGGCCTACCTGTTCCACGGCTTCTTCCCGGGAATGCTTGTCCGGATTCCGAACAGCCACTTTGATGGCCTGTGCTGCGCGATTGCGAACGGCGGCAACAACCTCGGCGTCCACCTGATGAAGTTCCACTTGCCGTTTTTCCACGGAGAGGCCTTCGGCAAACTTGCGGATTTCGGAAATGATGTACTTGATGGTCTCATGCCCAAACAAAATCGCTTCCAGCATGGTTTCTTCGGGTAATTCGCGGGCTCCCGCTTCCACCATGACAATGGCCTGTTCCGTACCCGCCACGGTTAGGTGCAAATCGCTCTGTTCCGCCTGCTCCACCGTCGGATTAATGACGAGTTCACCATTCACCCGGCCCACAATGACGCCGGCAATGGGCCCGTCAAAGGGAATATCCGAAATGGTCAGGGCAGCGGACGTGCCCAGCATAGCCGTAATTTCCGGGGCACAATCCTGGTCCACGGACATAACGATATCCACCACTTGGACATCGTTGCGGAACCCTTCCGGAAACAGCGGCCGTATGGGCCTGTCAATCAGCCGCGAGGCCAATATGGCCTTTTCACTGGGGCGTCCTTCCCGTTTGATAAAGCCTCCTGGTATCTTTCCCACCGCGTAGAAACGTTCCTCGTAGTTTACGGTCAGTGGAAAGAAATCCAGGTCCTTGGGGTCTTTGGAAGCCGTTACCGTCGCCATGACAAATGTGTCGCCGTACTGTACGGAAACGGCTCCGGTGGCCTGCTTTGCCAGCTTACCGGTTTCCAGCACTACGGGACGGCCAGCTAGCGTAAATTCGTGTCGCTTCACCATGCTTGTCCGACATCCTCCTTGCTGAATCTGTCTCAGTATGTAAGCCATATGCAAATGAAGCGGGCCAGTGGCCCGCCTGCATGTCAAGTCCCTATCTGCGCAAACCAAGCTCCTGAATCAAAGTGCGATACCGATTAACGTCCTTGTCGCGCAAGTAGTTCAATAGATTACGGCGATGGCCAATCATTTTGTACAATCCCCGCCGTGAATGGTGATCTTTCTTGTGAGTACGGAAGTGTTCCGTCAAATAGCTGATGCGCTCGGTGAGAATTGCAATTTGTACTTCGGGAGAACCCGTATCTCCTTCGTGCGTCTGAAATTTCTCAACAATTTCCCGTTTACGCTCATTGCTTAACATCGACAAGTATCCTCCTTAATATTCAGCCCTTCATCCCCGCTATCGGAGTTCCCGTCGGAGGAACGCAGAACCACGATAAGGTTCCAAGTGGCCACTGACTGCAGTACCAATTTACTATATCATACACTTGACAGCCCGAACAACTGTCGAACGGCTTCTATGTCTCGTCGAATCTGTGCTTGGAGTTCCTGAATTCCAGCGAACTTCTGTTCATCCCGAACCCGCCCCAGCAGCGTGACTTCCACATCGCGTCCGTACAGGTCACCGGAGAAGTCAATAAGGTGAACCTCCATTTGAAAGGTCAAGCCGTCCACCGTCGGCCGCATACCGACGTTCATGACGCCAAACCAGTTGTGTTTCGACGCCCCTCCGTCTAGCAGTGCCACAGAAACGGCGTAAACGCCGTTGCCCGGCAATACGTAATCGCCGTTGTCCGCCAGGTTCGCCGTTGGAAAGCCGATTTGACGACCCCGTGCGTCGCCGTGAACCACTTCGCCGCGAAGCACGTAGGGACGCCCCAGCAGTGCCTCGGCCGCATCCACGCGCCCGGCCAGAATGTGTTTGCGAATTTGCGAACTGGCAATTTTAATGCCCTGCTCCTCCACATCCGGAACGACTTCCACAGGCACCCCAAGTTCCTTGCACATGGAAGTCAAGACCGTTGCGTCCGCCTCCCCCCCGGCACCGAAGTGAAAGTCCTCACCCACGACGATACACCGCAAGGACAGACGCGACAGGTGCTGAAAGACAAACTCCTCCGCGGCAATTTTAGCGTACTCCGGAGTAAAGTTTACCGTAAACAGGCGCTGCACTCCTTGCTCTTCCAGGAGTCGAACCTTTTCCGGAAACGGCGTCAACGACCGTTCGTAAGCCTTTTGACCGCCCAAGACCCAGGCGGGATGCGGCCACAGACTCATGACAGCCAGGGTGTCGCCCGGCTGCAGCCGCGACTTCGCCTTCCTCAGAATGGCCTTATGACCCACGTGAACCCCGTCAAACTTCCCGATGGCCAGCACCATGCAGCCTTCCGTCTTCGGGAGTAACTTGGAAACCTCAATTACCTGCATACTACCCGTCCTTTTCCCAGAATACCTTCGCGGGCCGCAACAATACCCACTGGCTGTCCCGCACTGCCAGAACCAGTGCTACAGCCGCCAGAATACCGCTCGCAACTACAGCGACCGATGCGCCCTGTACTGCGACAGACACAGACGGCGCCACCGTCCAGACCTTTTGACCTTGGGCCAGTCGCCGCGCAAGGTCTTGCGGCACATCCAACCTAGGCAGTGGTACGGCGTCCACGGGAGCTATGAGCATGTCCTTTGGGTTGGGATGCTGCTCCCACTGCTCCAACGGGATGGATTCCCCAATAGTGAAGCTTCCGGATTTTGTACGGCGCAGCATAGCCATGTGAGCAGGAATCCCCAGACGTAATCCCAAGTCACGACAAAGGGAGCGAATGTATGTACCCTTGGAACAGGCGACCCGCAGCTTCGCTGTGGCCGGATTCCCGGTAGCCAGTGACAACAGGTCCAGTTCGTGAATTTCCACCTGGCGCAGCGGAAGTTCAATATCCACACCCCTTCGCGCCAATTGATAAGCCCGTTGCCCGTCGACGTGAACCGCCGAATAGGCAGGCACCCGCTGTTCAATGAGGCCCGTAAACTCCGGCAACACCGCCGCAATGTCGCTGTGCCGCAAGTGGCTGGCGTCGGCTTTGGCGACAGTCTCCCCGGACGCATCGTCCGTCGTGGTACTTTCGCCAAAACAGACCTCCGCCACGTACTCCTTGTCCGCCCCGGTGATGTACTCCAGCAGCTTCGTCGCCCCGCCCACGCACACAATCAGGAGGCCTGTGGCATCGGGATCCAGTGTGCCGCCATGCCCAACTTTGCGAATCCCCAACCGTTTGCGTACACGGTTCACAACGTCGTGGGAGGTGAGTCCCGGGGGTTTGTCCAGCAGCAACACCCCCGCCAACTCAGCCATCGGCGGCCAGCGCCTCACTGACCTTTGCTGTCAGCACCTTAACAGCCTCAGGCACGGACATTTTCAAGGTGCACCCTGCCGCCCGGACGTGACCGCCGCCGCCAAACTCCTGGGCAATAGTGGAGACATCCACGTAACGTTTCGATCGAAGCGAGACCTTCACCGTGCCTTTGGCCACTTCCTTGAGCAGAATTCCTACTTCCACCGTGTCGACGCTTCTGGCGAAGCCAACGAGTCCCTCGGCGTCGTCTTCCGTGGCATTTGTCTCCTCCAGCATCTCCTTGGTCACGTAGAGAACTGCATACTTCCCGTCCTCCGACACTGTGAGGTTCGCCAGTGCCATCTTTAACAGCAGCATCTGCTGCCAAGTCCGCGTCTCCAGAGCAGGCTCCGCCACGTCGTAGGGCTCGACACCGGAGGCCAGCAGAATCGCCGCAATCTGATGAACAACGCGAGTGGTATTGGGCAGGGAAAAGCCGCCCGTATCCGTCAATATCCCGGTATACAGGCACGTCGCCAAAGGTTTCGTAAGGTCCAGTGTCAACTGTCTCGCCACGTGATACACCAGTTCACAGGTGGCCGCCGCCTCCGCGTCCACCAGATTGGCGATGCCGTAGCGGGGGTTTGTCCGGTGGTGATCGACATTGACAATCCGGGCATCTGCAGCCATGTAGGGCCGCAAAGCCGCGAAACGTTCCGCATCTGCACAGTCCACGGCTACGACGTCGGAAAACGGCACAGCAGTGGTCTCCACACCCACAACGGCCCGTTCAAACATGGGCAGGTAGGAAAAACGCGCAGGCATGGGTTCAGACACCATCAGTGTCCACCGTTTACCCAGAGCCTCCAGGACGTGAGCCATGGCAAAGGCACTTCCCAGGGCATCTCCGTCCGGCCGTTCATGGGTGACCACGAGAAAATTGTCACCGGCACGGAGAGCCTGTGCCACCATGGACACTTCCTTGGGAAACCTGGGCGCTGGTAGCCATCGAGCCACACCCATTCCTCCTTTCATAAGTCACCGCAGTTCTTAGGCTGTTACTGCTCCTGGTGACCCTCTTCCTCAGTGTGCAGCCGCTTAATCACGGAGTTGATGCGATCGCTGTAGTCCCCCGATTCGTCCAGCTTGAACACCAATTCCGGAGTCAACCGCAGCCGCAAGCGTCGAGCCACTTCTCCGCGGATGTAGCCCGACGCCTTCTGCAGCGCCAGCAGTGACTCCTGGCGCTCCTTGGGGCTACCAAAAACGCTGACAAACACCTTGGCGTGCTGCAAATCGTTTGCCAACTCCACTCCCGTCACCGTCGCAAAGCCGACTCTTGGGTCTTTCACTTCGTGCCGAAGCATCTCGGCGATTTCTTTTTTCAATTGTTCCGCGACCCGTTGTACACGCAGACGTGCCACTGTCATGCTCCTTTCAAAAAAGGTGTCACGGGTTTAGACTGCCTTCACAGCCTCCATTTTAAAGACTTCCACAATGTCGCCCACCTTGATGTCGTTGAAGCGCTCCAGTGTCAGCCCGCACTCGAAGCCTTCAGCGACTTCCCGGACATCGTCCTTAAATCGCTTCAAGGTATCCAGCGCACCCTCGTAAACGACAATCCCGTCGCGAATCAGGCGAGCTTCGGCGTCGCGAGTGACTTTCCCCTCTTTTACAAAGCAGCCAGCGACGGCACCCACTTTGGAGATGTGGAACACCTGGCGAACCTCAACGTGGCCCAGGACCACTTCCTTGAACTCCGGATCGAGCATGCCTTTCATGGCCGACTCCAGCTCGTCAATGACGTTGTAGATGACGCGGTACAAGCGAATGTCCACCTTTTCAGCTTCCGCCGCCCGCTTGGCGTTGACGTCCGGTCGAACGTGAAAGCCAACAATGATGGCGTTGGAGGCGCTGGCCAGGGATACGTCGCTTTCCGTAATGGCGCCTGCGCCCTTATGAATCACACTGACGCGAACACCTTCCACATCCATCTTCTCAATCGCCTGCACCAAGGCCTCAACAGAGCCCTGTACGTCGGCCTTAACAATAATATTGAGGTCTTTCATGTTGCCTTCCTTGATGCGTTGGTACAAATCGTCCAGGGTGACTCGTGACGTGCTATCCAACTGTTCCGCCCGTTCTCGCGTGGTGCGTCGGGCCACCGTGTTGCGCGCCGAGCGTTCGTCGTCGTAGACCACGAACAAGTCGCCGGCGCTGGGCACACCGTTGAGCCCTTGAATTTCCACCGGTGTGGACGGTGCGGCTTCCTTCAGGCGCTTGCCCTCATCGTTGACCATGGCGCGAACGCGGCCAAAATTGGTTCCTGCCACCACGATGTCGCCGATTTTCAAGGTTCCGTTTTGCACCAGTACCGTGGCTACAGGACCGCGGCCTTTGTCCAACTCCGCCTCAATGACACTGCCTCTGGGTCGGGCGCCAGGGTTGGCCTTCAATTCCTGTACGTCGGCCACCAGCAGGACCATCTCCAGCAGTTCTTCCAGACCCTCGTGCTTCAAAGCGGAAATCTCCACAAAAATCGTGTCGCCGCCCCACTCTTCCGAAACCAGTTCGTACTTGGTCAGTTCTTGCTTCACTCTGTCGGGCTGGGCGCCGGGTTTATCCATCTTGTTGATGGCCACAATAATCGGCACCTTCGCGGCCTTGGCATGGTTGATGGCCTCAACGGTTTGTGGCATCACGCCATCGTCTGCAGCCACCACGAGAATTGTGATATCGGTAACTTGGGCACCACGGGCGCGCATGGTGGTAAAAGCCTCATGACCCGGTGTGTCCAAGAACGTAATTTTACGGCCATTCACTTCAATTTGGTAAGCGCCAATGTGCTGGGTAATACCGCCGGACTCCGACGCAACCACCCTGGAGTCGCGAATTGCATCCAACAGGGTTGTCTTGCCGTGATCGACATGCCCCATAATCGTGACAACCGGCGGCCGCGTGACCAAGTCCTCCTCCTTGTCCTCGGACAGGAGCAATTCCTCTGCCTCTTCGTCCACGGGTTCCACGACTTCCAGGTGCACCCCGTACTCGCTGGCAATCAAGTCCATGGCATCGGTGTCAATCTCCTGGTTGATGGTCGCCATAATTCCCAGGAACAGCAGCTTCTTAATAATTTCCGAGGCTTCCCGGCGTAACCGCTTGGCAAATTCGCCAACGGTAAGCGGCCCTTCCACTTCAATTTTCTTCGGCGGATCCGGTCTACGAATCGGCGTTGCCCCGGTATTCTGGTTACTGTGGCGGCCCCTGCGGCGACCCCCGCGCTGTACCAACTTGTCTTCGTTAAACTGCTCCTTGCGCTCGTACTGCTGGCGATGCGCGCCCCTATCCTTGCGGCCGGCGGTCTTTTGCTGTCCCACGGCTGCTGCGGGAGCTGCACCTCCTCTACTACCCGTAGCTGCGCCACCTCTGCCACCTGGGGCTGTGCCGCCTCGGCTGCCTGTTGCCGTACCCCCTCTGCTACCGGCTCCGGCAGCAGGTCGCATGGGACGGGCGCCGCCTTGAGACGCCGGTCGACCGGAATCTGAGCGGAAGCGTCCGTCTCCCTGTGGCCTGCCCCCTTGGCCGGTACCCTGGGAACGTCCCGCAGGCGCACGGTTGTCCGTCCGGCCTGCTCCTTGATTATCGCGGCGCCCCTGGTAGTCACTGCGCCCACTGGAAGGACGTTGGCCGGACGACTGGCCATCCTGCCGGTAGCGGCCCGGTTGACCCTGCCCCTGGGGCATCCGCCCTTGCTGGCCCTCGCCTTGCTGCGGACGCCGTTGCGGACGACTGCCATCTCTACCCGTGCCTGCTGCGGCAGGACGGGGCGAACTTTGACCTGGATTGCGGCTGTCCGTTGCCGCAGGGCTCCGTCCTTCGCCCTGCGGTGCCCGGCGCACGGCGCCTTGTGCAGGCGATTGCCCGGCCGGCGCATTTCTCGGAAGAGGTCGCTGGCTCGGTTGTGCAGTCGCCGGCTGTGTCGCTGCCGGTTGGACTGATGTGGGTTCTGTGCCTGTGCCGGCGGCCTGGGGCCGCTGCCCTGCCGGAGCATTCTGCCCTGCGCGCGACGTGCCTTCTGTTACAGGTTTGGGACTGGGTGTTGTGGTGACATCTGTGGCAACTATGGGCTTCGTCTCCTCAGGCGGCTTTGCAGTTGGGCGGTTCAACGGTTGTGGCCGCGGTCTCGCCATGGTCTGCACTTCCCGCACGTTCTGTTCTTCATTTCTTCTTGCCGCTTCGGCAGCTTCCCGCGCCGCCTGGCGCGCGGCGCGCTCGCGGGCGCGCTGCTTCTCGCGCAGTTCCCGTTCCACTTCGGTGGCGTGACGTTCAGCCGCACGTGCCTTGACGTCTTTGAAGAACTGCTCCACCTTGTCCACCATCTCGTCATCCATGACGCTCATGTGATTGGCGACGGGTACATTCAAACGATTTAATATGGTAATAATTTCTTTGCTGGACATATTCAAGTGTTTGGCGTACTCGTATACTCTCAGTTTTGTCAAAGGCTACACCTCCCAATTGATTTCAGCCAGATACTCCTTCAGCTTCGTTGCAAATCCGGTGTCGTTCACTGTCATTACCACCACCTGGCTGTGCCCGCATGCCTGACCCAACTGATTACGGTCGAGTCGTTGGCACAGGGGGATATGATAAAACGCGCTTTTGTCGCGGACTTTTTTGGCTGTATTGGCACCGGCGTCCGCTGCCAGAAACACCAGTGCTGCACTTCTGCCACGAATAGCGGGAAAGCACCTATCGGCGCCAATGGAAACCTTGCCTGCCCGGTGCGCCAAACCCACGAAGTTGATGACTTTGGACAAAACGACCATCTCCCCAGGGTCCTGGTTCACTGGCCACCATCTCCTGAATCCCTTGTGGGAGAAGCATGCAACAATGCCTCCAACTGCTGGTAAACGTCCTCGGCAATGGAGGTCTTCAACGCCCGCTCCAAAGATTTTCGCTTCCGCGCCTGGCGCAGGCACTCCTCATTGTTGCACAAGTACGCGCCGCGGCCGTTGCGCTTTCCCGTGGGGTCGATGTCGATGGTGGACTCTGGTGTCAGCACCACTCGAACCAGTTCCTTTTTGGGAAACATGTTTTGACACCCCACACACTTGCGCAGTGGAACCTTACGAACACGTTGCATGTTGTCACCTCCTCCAACGGCACCAGCTACACTTCATAAAGCAATGACCCGTCCGGCTGCGTGGTCATTCTTTTGTCGCCGCCAGGCGGTTGCCTCAAGGTTCCCGCAGCCAGTCTGCCGCCAACCTGCCAAACCCGTCATCTTCGTCCTCGTCCATGGAGATATGACCAAACATCCCGATTTCCGCGGCTTGAGACTCGCTTTTGATGTCTATTTTCCAACCGGTCAGCTTTGCTGCCAAGCGGGCGTTTTGTCCCTCTTTGCCAATGGCCAGGGACAGTTGGTGATCGGGCACAATCGCCCGCGCCGTTTTCTCGTCGTCCTGGATTTGGACTTCCGTTACCTTGGCCGGCGACAGAGCATTGGCGACAAACTCCGCCGGGCTGTCGCTCCACTTGACGATGTCTACCTTCTCCCCGTGCAGCTCACCCACAACGGTCTGAACGCGAACACCGCGGGCGCCCACGCAGGCGCCAATGGGATCCACGTCCGGACTGTGCGAAACCACGGCGATTTTGGAGCGAAACCCAGCTTCTCTCGCTACCGATTTTACTTCCACGATGCCTTCAAAAATCTCCGGGACCTCCAGCTCGAACAAACGCTTGAGCAACCCAGGGTGCGTCCTGGACAGCACAATCTGCGGGCCTTTGGTGGTTCGTTCCACGCGAGTGATGAAGGCCTTGATGCGCTGGCCCGGCTGGAAGTTGTCCGTCGGCATTTGTTCCGACGACGGCATGACAGCCTCCGCTTCGCCCAGGTCCACGTAGGCCACCCGGGAATCCACGCGCTGGATGACGCCGGTAATGATGTCTTCTTCCCTATCGCTGAATTTGTTGTAAGTAATGGACCGTTCGGCTTCGCGAATGCGCTGCGTAATCACCTGCTTCGCGGTCTGGGCGGCAATGCGTCCAAATTCCCGGGGTGTCACTTCGATTTCTACCACATCGCCAATTTGATAAGTAGGACTCATATCGACGGCGGCGTCCAAGGAAATCTCCAACCGGTGATCGATCGGGGTCTCCACCACGCTCTTGCGCGCGTAAACGTGAACATCGCCTGTGTTTCTCCCAATCTCCACGCGAACATTGGCCGCCGAATTGAAATTACGCTTATAACCGGAAATGAGAGCCGCTTCAATGGCTTCCAAGAGCGTATCCTTGTCGATACCTTTCTCCTTTTCCAGTTGATTCAGCGCTTCCATGAGATCGACATTCATGCTTGGGAGTTCCTCCTTTCCAGTCTGCAACTTTACTCACGCCTTGCCTGTGAACCGCAACTGTCACAGCTCCACAGCCAACCGTGCCGATGCCACTTTGTCCATGGGAATGGTCGTGTGTTTCCCGACTCCCTTTTGGTTCCACAGAACCTCCAACTCATTTCCGGTAAACCGCTCCAGGAGTCCCTCAAAACTCTTGTGCGAATCCAGCGGCTCGTAGAGAGAGACATGCACCCGTTGGCCAACGGCCCGTTCAAAGTCGACGGGTTTCTTCAGCGGCCGCTCCGCGCCTGGCGACGAGACTTCCAGGAAATACGAGTTGGGAATGGGATCGACTTCATCCAGAAGGTCCGACAGTTGCTCGCTGACGCGACCACAGTCGTCAATGTCCACACCGCCCTGCTTGTCAATAAAAATTCGCAGAAACCAGTTAGACCCTTCCTTCTTGTACTCCACATCCACCAGTTCCAAGCCTTCCCGCTCCACGATGGGCAAAGCCATCCGCTCCACGATATCGGTCACACGTTCCCTTGGCACAGGTGCTCCTCCTCGTACGGATTAGAGTGTTTGCCTGATGAAAGGTGGGATTCACCTTTCACAAATGAAAGAGTGGGTTACCCCACTCTCCAAGTCACAACCTATCCAATGCCTAACAGGATTAGTATAGCACCCCTTAGAGGAAGGTGCAATTACCCTTTTTCACAAAGAAACTTCCCTGCTTGCGGAAAATACGCGTACAATGGTATTTTGGGTAGCGCATGGCAAAGTTCGTTGACAGAGTTCCTCCGTACCTGCGGAGTTAAAGGAGTTCAATATGGCAAAAGCAGAAAACATCCGGAATGTGGCCATTGTGGCCCATGTCGATCACGGAAAGACCAGTCTCGTTGACCAATTGCTGCGGCAATCCGGCCTATTTCGCAGCAATGAGCACTTGGAAGAACGGGCCATGGATCAAAACGACCTGGAACGGGAACGGGGCATCACCATTCTTTCCAAAACAACGTCCATTCCCTATCACGACACCCACATCAATATTGTGGACACCCCTGGACATGCAGATTTTTCCGGGGAAGTAGAACGGATTGTGAAGATGGTAGACGGAGTGCTGTTGGTGGTGGACGCTTTTGAAGGCGTCATGCCCCAGACCAAGTTTGTCCTGGAAAAGGCGCTCAACCAGGGGCTATTCCCCATTGTTGTAGTGAACAAAATGGACAGACCCAACGCCCGGCCGGAAGAGGTAGTGGATGAGGTCCTGGACCTGTTCATTGAACTGGGCGCATCTGTGGAGCAGTGTGACTTTCCTGTTGTCTACACCTCCGCCCTGCAAGGGGTGGCCGCGGAGGAGGCCGGCGTCACGGGCACGTCTATGAAACCCCTGTTTGACGCCATTGTTCGCTTCATTCCGGCGCCTCAGGTGGAGCCTGAGGCACCCCTGCAGTGGCAGGTAACCATGCTGGACTACAACGACTACGTCGGCCGCATCGGCATTGGCCGAATTGCCCGCGGTGTCATTCACCAGGGCGAAACTGTCTCTATTGTCAAGCGCAGCGGCGAAGTGGACCGGGCGCGGGTGGCCAAGCTGTACGCATTTGAAGGCCTGCGCAGGGTTGAAGTGGAGTCGGCAGCCGCAGGCGATATTGTGGCCGTTGCGGGCATCACCGATATCACCGTGGGCGAGACGGTCTGTGCCCTGGACGCGCCGGAAGGCTTGCCGCTGTTGGATATTGACGAGCCCACCCTGGAAATGACCTTCATGGTCAACGACAGCCCGTTGGCCGGGCGAGAAGGAACCTACGTCACGTCCAGAAAGCTGCGGGACAGGCTCTTCGCCGAACTGGAGTCCGACGTCAGCCTGCGCGTGGCGGAAACGGATGACGCCGATATGTTTCTTGTTGCCAGCCGCGGCGAACTCCACCTGTCCATCCTCATTGAGACACTAAGACGAGAAGGCTACGAATTGCAGGTCTCCAAGCCCCGGGTGATTGTCCACCGCCAGGGCGACACCATCCTTGAGCCCATTGAACTGTTGGTGGTGGATGTTCCCGCAGACGCTGTGGGGGCCGTTGTGGAAGCTCTGGGCAGCCGCCGGGGAGAAATGGTCCACATGATGCCATCCGACTCCGGCGAATCCACGCGGATGGAGTTTCACGTTCCGGCCAGAGGACTCATTGGCTTTCGTACGGAGTTCTTGACCCTGAGCCGGGGTTATGGCACCATGCACCATCGGTTCCTGGAATATGGGCCCTGGCGGGGCGACGTGGTGACCCGCCGCCAAGGGGTTCTGGTTGCCAGCGACACCGGCGTGGCTACGACCTACAGCCTGCAGAACCTGGAGGATAGGGGAATTATGTTCATCACCCCGGGCACTACGGTATACGAGGGCATGATTGTCGGCGAGCACAGTCGCGAGAACGACTTGACCGTCAACGTGGTGCGGCAGAAGCACATGACCAACGTCCGATCGGCCACCAAAGACGAAACTGTACGCCTCAAGAGCCCGCGCATTCTGTCTCTGGAGCAGGCCATCACCTACATTGAAGACGATGAACTGTGTGAAATCACGCCGAAGAGCATTCGTATGCGCAAACACGTTCTCAACAAAAGCGAGCGGGAAAAACACGCCAAACGGGAAAGGAAGAGCCAGTCATGATGCCGGATTCTGCCACTTCAGGACACCTTACCGTCATCACGGGAAACATGATGTCCGGGAAAACTGAAGAGTTGATTGCGCGCTTGCGCACTCTGGAACGGGTGGAAAAGATTCGGGAACAGGCCGCCAAACGCGACAACCGCACCTACACGCGACGCCACATCGGCGTCTACAAACACCACCTGGACAGGCGTTACTTTTCTGACAAAATTGCCACGCACAGCGGCGCCAGCATTGACGCCACACCCGTGGAAAGCGCCGTTCACCTGCTTCGGCAAGTTCGGGTGGAAAACGCCGGGATTGTCCTTTGCGACGAGGTTCAGTTTTTCATGGAACAGGACGTGAGCAGGGGCGGTTACCTCATTGTGGCGGTCTTGCTGGAGATGCTGCACGAAGAGCGACAGGTCATTGTGTCCGGCCTGGACAAGGACTTTCGCGGATTGCCCTTCGGACCCATGGGAGACATCCTGGCCCTAGCGGATGAACGCGTGAGCCTCACTTCCACTTGCGTCCGCTGCGGTGCGCCGGCGGTGCTGCCACAGCGCCTGATTAACGGCCGGCCCGCAGACTGGAACGATCCCGTTGTCTTCCCCGGCGCCGTCGAGGCCTACGAACCCCGCTGTCGTGCCTGTCACGAGACGCCGGGCAGGCCCAAAGACTTGTCCATTGCGCCTCTTTCAGCTCTGGACGAAGTCGCGGCGACCCGCCGGCAAGGCCAATAAGAGGCGGACCTTTTCGGACTCCTGCCGGAAGGATGGTCTTGTGCCGAGAGGCTACGGTGTCGTCTGCGCAGGGAGATCCCTTTCCGAATAAAGCCCTAGAGGAGTCACCTGGACTCCTTTTTGCGTCAACTGCCATTTCAGCTTTTCCCACGTCCGCTTGGAGGCAACCGGTGTTGACGTGGGGCATGAACCCTCCTTTGCGGCTTCAGGTTCATGGTTCCATTCCACGTCCAAGTAGAACACGTATGTCCCCAAATCCGTCCCCACGGGCCGGGACTCGATGCGCCGCAGGTTGAGTTGGAATCTGGCAAAGGGCTCCAAGGTGGCATACAAACCGCCGGGACCGTTGGCAACCCCCGTCAGCAGGACACTGAGAAGTTGTGGCTGGCCGCCGGCCTCAGGCAGCGCAGCCGGCCTGTGCTTTCCCTTGCCGAACAATGCGAAGCGCGTCACGTTATGGCCATGGTCCTCAATGCCCGTCACCTGAAGATGAAGTCCGTAGTGGCGGGCGGCGGCCCGCGACGCGATGGCCGCCTCGCCGATACCGCCGGCCGTGCGGATTCTCTCAGCTGCCAAGGCGGTACTGTCCACACTGTGAATGCGCGCCTGGGGAAGGTTCTCCTGAATCCACCCGCGGCACTGTGCCAGCGCCTGGCTGTGGGAATACACGTCGCTAATGACAGCCAGGGACGGAACTTGTACCGCTGTCAACAGGTTCTGGACAATCGGCATTCTGCCCGTGGCGAGAATCTGGTGGCGCTCTTCCCGGCAGGGTTCCTCGAGCCAGTCTCCACCCGTTGCCGACCGCTCCCGTTGCATCACCGCGCCCATTGCATCCCAACTGGCCGTTACGCTGCCCTCAATGCTGTTCTCAATGGGAACGCACCCCAACGCCTGGGGGTCCTGGCCCTCCACCACTTGGGCAACAACCCGGGGAACGCTGGACACGGGCACAAGGGCGCTGCGGGGAAAACCATAGAGATCGCAAAAAGCCATGGCCGCTTCGTGGGAAAAGGTTCCCTCAGGCCCCAGATAGAACAGTTTCATGGGCATCTCCTTTGCTAAGTTCCCCTCTGAGCTTCCCTGTAAATTTTTCCTAGAACAGAGAGAGTTGGTTGGTCTCCGGCAAGCCGTCGAGGCAGCCCAGTGCCTCCAAGATTTCAAGCACGGACCGGGAAACCCGGCTCCGGTTCTGCAAATCCTCCACAGACAGCAGGGGACCGCTCCGACAGGCTTCATATAGGTTGGCCGCGGCGCTGGCCCCCACACCCGTAATGGCAGCAAAGGGAGGCAGCAGCGCCTGGTCTTCTTCCCGAATCACGAACTTCGTGGCATGGGACTGGTATAAGTCCACCGGCAGGAACGAGTAGCCGCGGGTGACCATCTCCAGGGCCACTTCCAGTATCGTCAATAGGTTCTTTTCTTTCTGCGTGGCGCCATTTCCCTTCTCCTCAAGGTCCTGGATTCGGCGCAGGATGGCATCGCGACCCGCAACCATCAACTGCACGTCAAAGTCGTCCGCCCGTACGGTGAAATAGGTTGCGTAGAAAGCCAGTGGATAGTAAACCTTGAACCAGGCAATCCGCATGGCCATGAGCACATAGGCTGCAGCGTGAGCCTTGGGAAACATGTACTTAATCTTGCGCCCGGCGTTGATGTACCAGTCGGGAACACCATGCTCCTTCATGTAGGTCTCGTCGTCGTCACCGACACCGCGGCCTTTGCGGATGGACTCCATGATTTTGAAGGCCCGGGACGGTTCCAATCCCTTGTATATGAGGTACACCATGATGTCGTCCCGGGCGCAGATAACCTGAGAGAGGGTGGCAATCCCGTTGCGAATCAGGTCCTGGGCGTTGTTCAGCCAGACGTCCGTACCGTGAGACAGACCTGAAATCCTCACCAACTCGGCAAAGGTGGTGGGTCTCGTGTCCTCCAGCATCTGCCGCACGAACTTGGTGCCAAACTCCGGTATGGCAAAGGTACCTGTGGCAGACCTGATATCTTCCGGCCGGACGCCTAGACTTTCCGTACCACTGAACAGTCCCAAGACCTTTGCGTCGTCCAGGGGAATGGTCTTCGGATTCACCCCCGTAAGGTCTTGCAGCATTCGGATAACGGTGGGATCGTCATGACCCAGCAGGTCCAGCTTCAGGAGGCGACCGCTGATGGAGTGATAGTCAAAGTGGGTGGTCAGCGTCTGCGAAGTCTTGTCGTCGGCAGGGTACTGCACCGGCGTAAAGTCGTGAATGGACAGGTGACTGGGAACCACCATCTGGCCGCCGGGGTGCTGACCCGTGGTGCGTTTGATGCCCGTGCAGCCCTTCACCAGGCGGTCGATTTCCGCGTTGCGCAGGATGAGCCCACGCTCTTCAGCGAACTTGCGAACGTAACCATAGGCCGTTTTCTCCGCCACCGTGGATATGGTGCCGGCGCGAAAAACGTGATCGTGCCCGAACAATTCCTCCGTAAACTTGTGCGCCCGCGGCTGATACTCGCCGGAGAAGTTCAGGTCGATGTCCGGCACCTTGTCGCCGTGAAATCCGAGGAACGTCTCAAAGGGAATATCCTGACCGTCCTTGACCATTTTTTCGCCACAACGGGGACAGTTCTTGTCCGGCAAGTCATACCCGGAACCATAGCTGCCGTCTTCAATAAACTCGCTGTGTCTGCACTGTGAGCAACGGTAGTGTGGCGGCAAGGGGTTGACTTCAGTGATGTCCGTCATGGTGGCCACCAGGGACGATCCCACGGAACCCCGGCTTCCCACCAGATAACCGTCACTGAGAGACTTTCCTACTAGTTTGTGGGCGATAAGATAAATGACGGCAAATCCATGGGTGATGATGGAATTCAGCTCTTTCTGCAGGCGCGCCTCCACTATCTCGGGCAAAGGACTTCCATACCAGGCCTCGGCTTTTTCGTAGGAGAGGCGCGAGATTTCCTCTTCGGCGCCCTCGATGACCGGCGTGTAGAGTTCGTCGGGAATTGGCTTGACATCCTCCACTAGGTCGTTGATGTTCGCGGGATTGTGAAGGACGACAGTGACAGCGTCGTCACCAAGGTACTCGAACTCCCCCAGCATCTCCTGCGTCGTGCGAAAGTACAGGCTGGGTTGCCAGACCGGAGACGATCCGTTTTGCGACTGTAGGAAAATTTCCCTGTAGATACTGTCCTGGGGATTGAGGTAGTGGACATCCCCCGTGGCAACGACAGGCTTGTTCAGGCGTTTCCCAATTTCCACAACGTTGCGGTGAATTTCCCGGATGCTTTCGTGACTTTGCACCAGGCCCTCGCGAATCAGGGAATCGTATGCGTCCAGCGGCTGAATCTCCAGGTAATCGTAGAATTGGCAAATTTCTTCAATGTCTTCAAGGGACTTACCGCGAATGAAAGACTCAATCAGCTCTCCCTGGCGGCAAGCGGTGCCAATGAGCAGGCCGTCTCTGTGCCGCACCAGTTCGCTCCTGGGAATGCGCGGCGTGCGGTACAGGTACTTGGTATGGGACAAGGTAATTAACTCGTACAGGTGCTTCAGGCCTTCCTGGGTGCGCACCAAAATGGTGGCGTGGAAGGGCCGGACGCGGCTGACATCCATGTCTTCCGTAAGGGTGTTCAGTTGTGCTGTGGTCTCGATGCTCCGCGGCTTCAAATCTGCCAGCATGCGGACAAACAGCTTGGCTGTAGCTTCAGCGTCCGCCAGAGCGCGGTGGTGATTCTCCAGTTCGATGGCGAACCGGTTCGTCAGTGTTTTCAACTTGTAGTTTTTCAGACCTGGATACAGCGTTCGGGCCAGAGCCAAAGTGTCAATTACAGGTTGTGCCCAAGGGTCCAGTTTCACCCGACCGGCGCACTGTCCGAGGAAACCTACGTCAAACTCGGCATTATGGGCTACGAGGATGGCGTCACCGGTAAACTGGCGAAAGGCTGTCAAGGCGTCCAGTAACTTGGGTTGACCGCTCACCATGTCTTGGGAAATACCTGTCAAATCGGTAATCTTAGAGGAAAGACGGCGTTCAGGGTCGATGAGCGTCGTGAAGGTATCGACAATCTTCCCACCCTGTACACGGACCGCCGCAATTTCAATCAACGTGTCTTCGCGGGCGTTCAATCCAGTGGTCTCTGTGTCGAAGACAATGTACTGAGTGGTGTCCGTCAGCTTTTCATCAGACGCACGGTAGACAATTGGGGTACCGTCGTCCACCACATAGGCCTCAACACCCAGCAGTACCTTGACTCCGTGCTTCTTTCCTGCCTCGTACGCCTCGGGGAAAGCCTGGACGACACCGTGATCGGTAATGGCAACGGCCTTGTGTCCCCATTTGGCCGCCTGTTCCAGCATTTTCGACACCGGCGTGACGCCATCTAAAGGAGACATGGGGGTGTGCAGGTGCAGTTCAATCCTTTTTTCCAACGCGTCGTCCGTCCGCACAAGTGGATTGGAAAGCTCTGCGTCCTGCACCATGAAAACCAGCTCTTTGGCGTATGTATCAAACTGAACAGTCCCGCGCAGGCGGACGAAACTGCCTTCGCCAAGGCCCTCCAGCGCCTGGGCCTGCTTTTCGTTCTTGTTGAAAATTTTCGCTGTTATGGAATCCGTGTCGTCGGTCACGTTAAATTGCACCAATACGCGACCGCTGGGAAGGACCCGTACCTCATAGGCAAACACGCGCCCTTCAACAATCAGGTTGCGCGCCTCGTCCGTAATTGCCCTTAGGGGACAAACGTCGCCTGCGATGGGTTTGCCCACCAACGTGCGGGACGCGGTTCCGTTACCCTGCTCCCGCGCCTTGCTGCGAGCAGCAACGGAAGTGGACTTCTCGCCGCCGCCTGTAGTGGCCTGGCGCCTGTCGCTGTGCATCATGGCTGTGACCTCAGTGCGCGCCTGCGCTTCTATCTGTTGGCGAAGATTCTCCGATACCTCCTGTGAGTTGTGGGTGACGGAGAAATCACAGGCCAGTGACAAGCCAAATACCGCTTTGCACTGACTTGCCATGGCTTCCTCTGTCTTTTTCTTTTTTACGGCTGCCAGCTCAGAGGCGTTGGACAGCAGAAAGTGGACATCAATACTCGGGTCCGACGCGTCCACGGCCAGATTTCTTGCTGCAGCCTTTAACCAGTTTCCGGCTACCGCTTCGGATTTGGCATACCACTCCACCAATGCCTGGACCAGAGCTTCGGCCTGCTCCGCAGAAGGGGGAGTTGGCCACTGGGGCGGCGCAATTTCCACCACGGATGCACTGTCCTGAAACAGTTCCCGGCAGATGGAGTCAATGATGTCCCGATTCTCTATGCAAGTTCTGGCTTGTGCCAGAAGTTCTTCCCCGTCTGCAACGCCCGCTGGAGCCTGCGTTGAAAGAAAGGGTGATACTGCCTGCACTTCTACCCGTTTTGATTTGCGCTTGACAACCACCTTGTGAATGGCGTCCAGCGGAAAGGGTTGGTCTGTTGAAACTCCAGGGGATTGCAAACCTGGAGGCTGCTCTGGTTTTGCCATGGTTTCCCTCCGTTGTGCCGATAATGCTTGTGCCTAGAAGCGTGTTGAGGACAAGTGCACCTAGAACAGGTGGGTGACATCCCGATAGGTAATAACCACTGCAAACAGCATCAGCAGTGCAAAGCCAACTAAATGGACCAAGCCTTCTTTGTTGGGATCGACGGCTTTGCCGCGAATGGCTTCCACCACCATGAACAGCAGTCGACCACCGTCCAGAGCGGGAATGGGCAAGAGGTTGAACAGTCCCAGGTTGAGACTTAGCAGACCCGTAATCATCATCACGTTCCACACACCGTACTGTGCCTGCTGACTAACGACGGTAGCAATGCCCACGGGACCTGACAAATCCTGATACTGGTGGTGTACCAGCACCTGTCCGTACGCCTGCAGGGCATTGACACTCCCGTAGTACACCGAGGAGACACCCTTCCCAACGGCAGTCAGCTTGTTCCAATTATAAGTGACGGGCTCATTGACGCCCAGCATGGGTACGCCCTGAGAAAGCTCGGGTTTTACCGTAATGTGACGTACCTGATGGTTGCGCGAAATGGTCAGGTGGATGGGTTTTGGCGGATTCCCTTTGTCCGCTTCTATCTGCTGACGCAGGTTATCCCAGTTGGTGACTTTGTGTCCGTTGACCGAGAGCACGACATCCCCCGCCTTGAGACCTGCGTGCTGTGCCGGCGAAGACTGCAGAATACTACCCAAAACCGGCTTCTCCACGGGCACCGCAATGCCGGAATGGCAAAAGAACGCGCTGAACAGCACGGCAGCCAAGACAAAGTTCATGAAGGGTCCAGCCATAATAATGGCGGCTCGCTGCCATAAGGGCTTGCCCAGAACCTGCTCGTGCCGCTCCACCAGGGGAATGGAGTTGTGGCGACCGGTCATGAGGCGTGCGTGCGGTTTTACACGATAGGTTTGTACACCCTCTCCCTCAAATTCAATGGTCATGACCATGTCCCTGTTCAAGTCCAAATCCCGCAGCGTGCCGACGGTTCCGCCGGGAACGTCGGCGGCATCGCCCAGTGTTTCAATTTGCCTCTTATCATCGAACTGCACGGCGATTTTTTCGCCCTTTTTGAACAGAGCGTTCTGGGGCATCTCACCGGCAAGCTGAACCAAGCCGCCAATAAGAAAAAGGCGCAGCGAGAATTCAGTTCCACGGCGCGTCCATCTCAACAGTTTCGGGCCAAAGCCAATGGCAAACGCAGGAACTGCCACGCCACACTTCTTGGCCACGTAGAAGTGGCCAAACTCGTGGATAATGATGCTGACCATAAAGACGACAACGATGGCAACGGCATCCCGAAGAATGACTGCCAAATGCACATGGCTCACCTGCGCTTTCCAACGAGAATTTCCGCAGTGCGTCGAGCCCAGTCATCCATCTCCAGAATGTCTTCCAGCGTCCTGGGACGACCTGGCTGATGTTTGTCCACGACCCGTTCAACCAGCGTTGCCATATCCAGAAAACTGACCCGGCCCTCGAGAAAGGCTCCCACAGCCACTTCGTTGGCTGCATTGAGAACGCAAGGCGCGTATCCGCCCGCCTGTCCAGCCGCATAGGCCAGGCGCAGACTGGGAAAGCGCTCCATGTCCGGCTCTTCGAAGGTAAAGGCGGGTACGTCAAACAGATTGAGCTTTGGCCACTGGCTGTCCAGCCGCAAAGGATACGTCAGGGCGTACTGGATAGGCAACCGCATGTCATGAGTGGCCACTTGCGCAACGACGGATCCGTCAACAAACTCTACCATGGAGTGGATGAAACTTTGAGGGTGAACGACTACCTTGATTCTATCATACGATACATTGAACAAATGATGCGCCTCAATGACTTCGAGTCCCTTGTTCATCATTGTGGCGGAATCAATGGTGATTTTTTTGCCCATGGT
>Ga0187809_10000087_pt1 | contig 65859 bp, 61 predicted proteins | sample NC_wetland_sal_i_8_FD_132415 | JGI IMG/M metagenome (GOLD analysis project Ga0187809, IMG submission 132415) | Wetland sediment microbial communities from Neuse River Estuary, North Carolina, USA - ASW_4 | ecosystem: Environmental > Aquatic > Freshwater > Wetlands > Sediment | place: USA: North... | reverse complement strand
CGCAGCCGGCGACGATCAAGCTCGCCACGGCTGCCAATCCCACCGCCACCGTGCCTCGGCGGACCGACCTGCGTCCTCTGGCCATGCCATCTCCCTGATAGTTGCCATATCAAGCCTAGGTTAGCCGCAGCTTCTCGCAGTGATCTGCAGTTTTTTGCGGCTTCAGGAGCGTAACCCGTTGGCAATCCCCCGTCAATGGCTGGCAACCCGCGGCGTGCGCGGTCTGAGGGAACTGAACTTCGCATCTATCTGCGGCTTGCTGCGTCTCTGTGCTACACATATCGGCATGCCTCGCAGCTCGGACCAGGAACCACGCACTCAGCTGCCGGCCGGGCGCCGCTCGGACCTGGCCGCGCATGTGGATCTGGCCGGTCAGGTCACGGTGCACGAGTTGTCCGAGCGCTATGGGGTCTCGATCGACACCATCCGACGCGATCTGGACCAGCTGCACGAGGCCGGCCGGGTGGTACGCACGCACGGCGGCGCGGTCAGCGTGGCGGTGCAGAACCGCACCGATCGGGGGCTGGCGGTCCGCCTGCACCTGCAGGCCGAGGAAAAGGAGGCCATCGCCGGCATCGCCGCCTCCCTGGTCACCGACGGATCAGTGGTCATCATCAACGCCGGAACCACCGCCCTCGCGGTGGCCCGGGCCCTGCACGAGCGGCGGGATCTGACCATCGCCACCAACAACCTGTTGCTGCCCGGAGCGATCTCGCAGAAGGTGTTCCGCGAGCTGTACGTCTTCGGCGGCGCGATGCGCATCATCACCCAGGCGACCACCGGCCCGGTGCGGTTCCCGGCCGCCGACGGGCAGGACGTGATGATCCGGGCTGATCTGGCCCTGGTCGCGGTCGGTGCGGTCGCGGTCGAAGGCGGCTTCAGCACCAGCAATCTCGCCGAAGCGGTGATGATGCGGGAGATGATGCAACAGTCAGAGCGGGTCGCCGTGCTGGCCGACTCCTCGAAGTTCGACCGCCGGCTCTTCGCCAAGGTTGCCGATCTGGGGTTGGCCGACTATTTCGTGACCGATACCGAGCCACCGCCCGCCTTGCGACGCGCCTTCGATGATGCCGGTGTGGCCGTTCTCTACCCAGGCCGGGAGGATCGCCCGAGCTGAGGCACCACTCGGCCCGGGCCGCGTCCGCGCAGCTGAGGCGGTGGAGCTGGGGTTCGCATTCCGCGCTACGGTCGAGGGACGGCTCAGCCGGTAGCCGGCCCGCAGGAAAGAGCAACCATGCCCAAGCGAGCTATCCCGGTTCTTCTTCAAACCTTGGCCGAGCGGATCGAGGCCGCGACCGCGCTGGACACGCCGGCCGCAGCCGTGGCCCAGCTGGCCGAGAAACCACTGGCCCGGTCGGCCGAGCTGCGCCGCTGGCTGAGTGGTACCGACCTCGGACACCCGGTGCACCCGCTGCTGGTCGCCCTCCCGATCGGCTCGTTCACCGCGGCCAGCGTGCTGGACCTGACCGGGCAACCCGCCGCGGCCAAGCGGTTGATCGGGCTCGGCCTGCTGACCGCGATACCGACGGCGATGACCGGTGGCAGCGACTGGGTCTACACCACCGGAGCCGAGCGCCGGCTGGGCTTCGTACACGCCGCAACGAACTGGCTGGCCATCGCCGGCTATGCCGCCAGCTGGCGGGCTCGGCGTCGCGGCCGGCGGGCCAAGGGGATGGCTCTGGCGCTGACCGGCGCCGGCCTGCTGTCGGCCGGCGGCTGGCTCGGCGGCCACCTGGTCTACGCCCGGGGCGTGGGCGTCGACACCACCGCGTTCCTGGTGGCGGGCACGGACTGGCAGGACGCTATCGCCGAGGCCGACGTCGCCGAGGGCCAACCGGTCGGCGTCGAGGTCGCCGGCGTGCCGGTGGTACTGGTGCGGCAAGGTGCGGACATCTACGCGCTGGACGACCGCTGCAGCCACCGGGGCGGCCCGCTGCACGACGGCGAGCTGGTCGGCTCGTGCCTGCGCTGCCCGTGGCACGACAGCGGCTTCGCCATCGCCGACGGTCAGGTGCTGGACGGTCCAGCCACCCGCCCGCAGCGGGTATGGCAGGTCCGGCGCCGCGACGGCCGGATCCAGGTGCGGATCGGTGACGAGCCGGGCTCGCTGCGGCGCAACGTGGTGTGAACCGCGGTCAGCTCTTGGTGGTCGGGGTCAGCAACTCTCCGGTCTGGATCAGATGCTGGGCGACTTCGACCAGTTTGTGATTGGTGTTCTGCGATGAGGTCGAGAGCAGTTCGAACGCTGTCTGGTTGCTGATCCCGAACCGTTCCATCAGGATTCCCTTGGCCTGGCCGACCAGATCCCGGACGTCGAGGGCCTCTCGCATGGTGATCTTGGTCCGCTGGTGGACCAGGGCCAGCGCCGCGTGGGCAGCGAGTAACAAGCCGGTGGCCTCGGCCGCGTCGTCGAACACGCCGGGCGTCGCGCTGTACAGGTTGAGCGCGCCGAAGCGATCGGACTCGGCGAAGATCTCCAGCGACAGCATCGAACGCACCCCGAGCTGCACCGCCCGGCTGACGAAGCGGGGCCACCGGAGTTCGGCCGTGAGGTCGTCGGAGCGGATCGTGCGCTGAGCCCGGGCGGCCTCGACGCAGGGCCCGTCGCGCATGTCGTACTGGATCCGGTCGATGACCTCGACCTGGGCGTCGGTCGCCGCGTGCGTGACCAGACGTTGCCGGCGCCGCTCGAACAGGCTCACGCCCGCCCAGTCCGCGCCATGGATGTCGGACACCGCGGTGCCGGTTATCGCGCTGAGCAGCGTTTCCGGATTCGGCTCGTGCTGGATCCGTCGCGCGAGCTGGTTCAGGTCCTGGGCCAGGCGGGGCGCGGATGGTCCGCGCCGCACGTCCGGTTCGGAGCGGCGGCCGCCGGGAGATGCTGGCCCCGTCATGCTGTCCCGCCAACGCGGGAAGTTCGATCACCCAAATTCACTTCTGCAAGCCTCCTGCTGGTTCAGGATGAGCGTCACGACCGGGCGGCGAGGACCAGCATGCGATGCCATAGGGATGCCCGAGCCGCGACGCTCTGACTACAGCAAAGCTGATAACCGACCTGGCACCTTTCGACTGGAACCTACGCCGATTCTACTTCGGTGGGCGGGTTTGGCTCCAGGCTCGGCGCGGTCCGAGCCAGCTTCGGTACCGGCCCGAACCTGCTGGTCGGTTCCGGCTGGCCGGCGTTCGCTCAGCCGATGTACCGGTGATAGCCGCGGTTCTTGGCCCGATACATCAGCGCGTCGGCCTGACCGAGCGCCTCGTCGATGGTGATCGGCCCGGTGACAGTCACCTCGCCGACCGCGGCCGACACGATGACCGTCTCACCGCCGACCAGCAGGGGCACCCGGCTCAGGCTGCGACCGATCCGCTCGAGCGCAGCCGGATCCGAACCCGGCAGCAGAGCCACGAATTCATCGCCGCCCAGTCGGGCGATCAGAGCGTCCGGGCCGGCGAGCCGGGTCAACTCGGCTGAGACCGCGACCAGGGCCTGGTCGCCGGCCGAGTGCCCCCACCGGTCGTTGACCGACTTGAAGTCGTCGAGATCGACCAGGGCCAGCGAGGCGGACTCGATCGGGTCACCGGCCGACTCGAAGAAACCACGCCGGTTCAGCACTCCGGTCAGCTCGTCATGCCGGGCCAGGTACTCCAACTGCTGCTGCACGGCCTGGCGCTCGGTGATCTCCTCCCGCAGCCGGGTCGTGGTCGCCTGCAGCTGATCGAGCAGGGTCAGCGCCCGACCGTGCGAGCGGGCCACCGGCAAGGCCATGATCGGAGTCAGCAGCACCGGGGCCAGCACCGGGGCGAAGATCATGATCCGGCCGCCGGCGCTGTGCAGTTCCGGATGGAGACCGAGGACCGAGTAGGCCAGCAAGCACAGCAGCTCGGAGCCCGCCGCCGAGGCCAGGGTGAAAACCACGATGGTCCGACCGGCATCCCGTCGCCGCGCAGCCGAAACCGAACGTGCCGTTCTGACGTCAGCCATCGTGCCCCGTCTGCTCGAGTTGGCCCGCATCACCGCCGCCGGCATCTGGTCCGGCCGCTTACATGATCGGCCGTCGATCACCGATGCTGACCGCGGGGGGCGGTCCATCGCCGGCGTCGCGCCCGAATTATCAGCTCTTGCAGGTAAATACCCGCTGAAAAGCAGACTCAAGCTTGATCCACTGGACCCTGTCCCGGCCCGACCTTGGTCCCTGTTTCCCGGCGCGATGAGCCGGGACGCTTGGTGGCACGACCTGATGGAGGGAAATCCGATGGCCACCTCCGACCCGACCCCGGCTGACACCGCCGCGGCCAGCGTGACGCTCAGCCTGACCGGACCGGAGCTGCGACTGGCCACCAGCGCGCTGGAGTCCTACGTCTGCGAATTCGGCCACGACGAAGCCGACATCCGGGCCGCCTGCCATCGGCTGCTGGCCAAGCTGCGCGACGCCGGTCGGGCCTGATTCGACCCACATGCGGGGGCTCAGCCAAGGGGCGGGCCCCCGCATCGTCGACCCCGGCACCGACTTCGCTAGCTCAACAGCACCCCGCCGTCGACCACGATCTGCGCCCCGGTCATGTAACTGGACATCCCACTGGCCAGGAACAGGGCGACCGTGCCGATCTCGTCCGCAGTGCCCATCCGGTGCATCGGGATCTTGGCCGTGAACTGCTCCATGACCCCGGGTGGCAGCTCGATCGAACCGTCGCCGGTAGTTCCCGGGGTGGCTACCCCACCCGGGGCGATGGCATTGACCGTGATGTTGTCGAAGGCCAGCTCCAGCGCGGCGTTCTTGGTGAAACCCCACACCGCGTGCTTGGACGCGTCGTAGTGGGCCAGGCCGATCATCGACGGGTGCAACGCATCGATCGAGGTGACATTGATGATCTTGCCGCCGTTGCCGTGCCGGCGCATGATCTCGGCCGCATGTTTGGTGGCCAGGAAGACACCGGTGAGGTTGACCTGGATGACCCGGCTGAACTGCTCCTCGGTCAGGTCGGCGATCGGGATCGACGGGTAGATGCCGGCGTTGTTGACCAGGATGTCCAGCGAGCCGTACTCCGTCGCCGTCGACTCCAGCAGGGAGATGATCTCGGCCTCGGAGCCGACATCCACCTTGCGGGCGTGAGCCGTCCAGCCGAGCGCGATCAGGTCCCGGGCCACGTCGTTGGCGGCGGCGAAGTCCAGGTCGGCGACCACCACGGTGGCACCGGCCTCGGCCAACCGGTAGGCGATGCCGGCCCCGATCCCCTTGCCGGCCCCGGTTACCACGGCCACCCGATGCCGCAGATCCAGCAGTTCCTGAATGGTCTTCATGACGACCTCCTCGTGATGCCCACTCCCAGCCTGGTCGGCCCCGGGGCGAGCGGACATGGCCGAAGGTCCCGCCCGCGGCGGCCGGCCCGGGACGTTCGGCCCTGCCGGGCTCGCGGTCGGCGCAGCACGCTGGAACCGGCCGGCATGGCGCGGGCAGATCGGAGGGCGCCGGTGTTCGCAACCAGGCTGCACGGTCGTGGCGGTCAGGGCGTGGTGACCGCGGCCGAGTTGCTGTCGGTGGCCGGGTTCCTCGACGGCCGGCAGGCGCAGGCCATTCCCAGTTTCGGCTCGGAGCGGATGGGTGCGCCGGTGGTCTCGTACTGCCGGATCGATGATCGGCCGATCCGGGTTCGGGAACCGATCGCCGAGCCGGACGCGGTGATCGTGGTCGATGCCACCCTGCTGCACCACGTCGATCTCTTCGCCGGCCTGTCCGAGCGCGGCTTCGTCCTGCTGAACTCGACCTATCAGCCCGCCGAACTCGGGCTGTCTGACCTGCTCGACGGTTTCCCGCAGCGGCGGATCGTCGCGGTCCCGGCCAGCGATCTGGCCCGGGAGCACCTCGGCCGGCCGCTGCCCAACGTAGCGCTGCTCGGCGCCTTCGCCGCCCTGACCGGCATCGTCTCGGTCGCCGCCGTCGAGGCCGCGGTGCGCGAGCGCTTCCCGGGCCCCCTGGCCGAGGCCAACCTGGCCGCCGCCCATGCGGCTTACGCCGAGGTGGCGATCGAGATCGGCAGCGTGCGCAGTGCGTAGGCAGATCGAAGGATCGCGGGCGCTGGCCGAGACGGTGGCCCGCTGCCGGCCGCACGTGGTGCCGGCCTACCCGATCACGCCGCAGACCCACATCGTCGAAGCGGTCGGCGCGATGGTCAAGTCCGGTGCGCTGGCCGCGGAATTCATCACGGTGGAGTCGGAGTTCGCGGCCATGTCGGCGGCGATAGGCGCCTCGGCGGCCGGCGCCCGCAGCTACACCGCGACCGCCAGCCAGGGCCTGCTGTACATGACCGAAGCCCTGTTCAACGCGGCCGGCCTCGGCCTGCCGATCGTGATGACCGTGGCCAACCGGGCCATCGGGGCGCCGATCAACATCTGGAACGACCACAGCGACGCGATGAGCCAGCGCGACTGCGGCTGGGTCCAGCTCTACGCCGCCGACAACCAGGCCGCGGTCGGGCTGCACGTGCTCGCGTTCCGGCTGGCCGAGGAGCTGTCGGTGCCGGTGATGGTCTGCGTCGACGGCTTCGTGCTCACCCACGCTGTGGAACCGATCGAGGTTCCGGACCCGGAGCTGGTCGACGGATTCCTGCCGCCTTATCAGCCGCGACAACTGCTGGACCCGGACGAACCGGTGACCATCGGGGCCATGGTCGGGCCGGAGGCCTTTACCGAGGTGCGCTACCTGGCCGAGCACCAGTTGAGCCGGGCGATCGAGCGGTTCGACGAGTTGTCCGGGCAATACCGCGAGGCCGGCGGCGCAAGCCCAGCCGCGGTCGAGTCCTATCGCAGCGACGGGGCTCGGACCGTCATCGTCGTGCTCGGATCGGTGTCCGGCACCGTGCAGGACGCGGTGGACGGCTGGGCGGCCGAGCGGATCGGGGTGCTCACGCTGACCCTGTTCCGGCCGTTCCCGCTGGCCGCGGTCCGGGCCGCGCTGGCCGGGGCCGAGCAGGTCATCGTGCTGGAGCGGGCGTTCGCGCCCGGGGCCGGGGGCATCGTCACCGCCGACCTCCGGCCCGCGCTGGCCGGCCGGTCGGTGCGGCTGCACACGGTTATCGCCGGGCTGGGGGGCCGGGCCGTTAGTACCGCCTCGATCCATCGGATGCTGACCGAGCTGGCGGCTGATCGGCTGCCGGAACTCAGCTTTCTCGACCTGCGCACCGACCTGGTGCAGACCGAGTTGGACCGCCAGGCCGCCGCGCACCGCAGCGGCCCGATCGCGCACAACCTGCTCAGTCAGGCCGACCCCGTCGCGGCCGATCGGCTGAGGGGGCCGGCATGAGCAGCCATGAGGTGAAGTTCTACCAGGTCGGCAGCCGGGCCGTCGGCAATCGCCTGCTGGCGCTCACCGAACGCACCGAGCAGGCCAATCCGGACCGGCGCAACGCGCTCAACTCCGGGCACCGGGCCTGCCAGGGCTGTGGCGAGGCGCTGGCCGCCCGCTACGTGGTCGATGCCGCGGTGCGGGCCACGGCCGGTCAACTGGTCGCGGTCAATGCCACCGGCTGCCTCGAGGTGTTTTCCACCCCCTACCCGGAAAGCTCCTGGCAGCTGCCGTGGCTGCACTCGTTGTTCGCCAACGCCGCGGCCGTCGCCAGCGGCGCCGCAGCCGCACTCAAGGCGCAGGGCCGGGCCGACATCCGGGTGCTGGCCCAGGGCGGCGACGGCGGCACCGTCGACATCGGTTTCGCCTGCCTGTCCGGCATGTTCGAACGCAACGACGACGTGTTCTACGTCTGCTACGACAACGAGGCCTACATGAACACCGGCGTGCAGCGTTCCGGCGCCACTCCGCCGGCCGCCCGGACCGCCACCAGCGAGGCGGTCGGAGCCGCGCCCGGCAACAATTTCGGCACCGGCAAGGACCTGCCCCGGATCGCGCTGGCCCACGACATTCCCTACGTCGCCACCGCCACCATCGCCGACCTGCACGACCTGGAAGCCAAGGTGCTCAAGGCGATGTCGCTGCGCGGCGCCCGGTACTTACATGTGCTGACGCCGTGCCCGCTCGGCTGGGGCACCGCCACCGGTGACACCGTCAAGCTGGCGCGATTGGCCCAGCGCAGCGGGCTGTTCCCGCTCTGGGAAGGTGAGCACGGCGAGATCACCGGCGTGACCCCGATCCGGGGCCGGGTGCCAGTTACCGACTATCTGCGACCGCAGAAGCGCTACCGGCACCTGTTCGAGCCCGTACCACGACCGGAGATCATCGACGCGTTGCAGGCCATCGCCGATCGCAACATCGCCCGCTACGGCCTGACCCCGAGCCCGGGCCTGGAGGAACAGCCGTGATGGACAAGCCATTCGCGATCACGCTCGATGTGCGATCCAGCCTGGCCAACCACACCGGGACCTGGCGCACCGAACGCCCGGTCTACATCGACGGCCTGCCACCGTGCAACCACGCCTGCCCGGCCGGGGAGAACGTGCAGGGCTGGCTGTTCCACACCGAGAGCAGCGACTACGAGCAGGCCTGGCGCCGCCTGGTCGCCGACAACCCGTTCCCGGCAGTCATGGGTCGGGTCTGCTACCACCCCTGTGAGACGGCGTGCAACCGCGGCCAGCTGGACGCCGCGGTCGGGATCAACTCGGTCGAGCGCTTCCTGGGCGATCACGCCCTGGCCCAGGGTTGGGCGCTGCCGACGCCGGCCGCCGACACCGGCCGGCGGGTGCTGGTGGTCGGGGCCGGCCCGGCCGGCCTGGCCGCGGCCTACCACCTGCGCCGCCGTGGGCACACGGTGGAGATCCATGAGGCCGGGGCGGAGCCGGGCGGCATGATGCGTTACGGCATCCCGACCTTCCGGCTGCCCCGGGCCGTACTCGATGCCGAGATCAGCCGGCTGCTGGAGCTGGGAATCACCATTCGCTACCGGAGCGAGGTGCGCGACCTCGAGGCGAGCATGCGGGCCGGCGGGTTCGACGCCTGCTTCCTGGCCCTGGGCGCGCGACTGAGCCACCGGGCCTACATCCCGGCCGGACAGACGGCTCGAATCCTGGATGCGCTGGCCGTGCTCGGCGATGCCGCGGCCGGCCAGCCGCTGCACTTCGGGCGCCGGGTAATCGTCTACGGCGGCGGCAACACCGCGATGGATGCGGCCCGGACCGCACGCCGGCTCGGGGCGGACGAGGCGATCATCGTCTACCGCCGGACCCAGGCCCAGATGCCGGCGAACGAGATCGAGCTGACCGAAGCCCTGGAGGAGGGCGTGCAAGTGCGCTGGTTGCGCACCATCACCGCGATGGACGGTGGCACGATAACCCTGGAGAAGATGGAGCTCGACGAAGGCGGCAAGCCGCAGCCGACCGGTGAGTACGAGCAGCTGGCCGGTGACACCGTGGTGCTGGCCCTGGGCCAGGACGTCGACCGCAGCCTGCTGGACACCGTGGCCGGCCTGGATCTGTCGGCCGGCATCGTGCAGGTCGATCCGGCCATGATGAGCGGCCGTGCCGGGATCTTCGCCGGCGGCGACGTCGCCTCGACCGAACGCTCGGTCACGGTGGCGATCGGGCAGGGCAAGGCGGCCGCGGCCAGTATCGACCGCTGGCTGCGGGAGCAACCGGTCGAGATCCCCGCGCCGGAGCCGGCGCCGATCCAGTTCGACGAGCTCAATCCCTGGTACTACTCCGACGCCCCGCACGAGAAGCGACCCCGGCTGGAGGCCGCGCGGCGTACCGCCGACTTCAGCGAGGTGGTGGGCGGCCTCGACGCCGACACCGCGTGCTACGAGGCCCGGCGTTGCCTGTCCTGCGGCAACTGCTTCGGCTGCGACAACTGCCTGGGCGTCTGCCCGGACAACGCGGTGCACAAGGTCGCCGATGTTCTCGGCATCGACGGCGAGCGGGCCTATGTCATCGACTACGACTACTGCAAAGGCTGCGGGATCTGCGCCGAGGAATGCCCGTGCGGTGCGATCGTGATGGAACCCGAGGTGCGCTGACTCACCCGGAGACCGGCCGGGACTCAGCGCGGGGCCAGGGCCGGACTCGGGGTGCCGGATTTGCGGATCAAGCCGCCGACGAATTCCGTCAGGGCCTCGTCGGCTCGGTGCGCGGGGCGCCAGCCGAGCTCGCGGATCCGGGTGGTGTCCAGCAGCGGCGCCGCGGCGGCCAGATCGACCCAGCCCGGATCGACCGGCTGCAGGTGCGCCCGCCAGCTGGCCGCGGCCAGCGCCCGGACCACCGGCAACGGCAGCGACGGCGCCACCCGGCCGAACAGCCGTCGCCACTGTCCGCGGTCGATGGCCGGGCCGGCGGCGACATTGAACGCACCCGGCGCTCGATGCTCGAGCACCGCGACAATGGCCCGGCCGACATCGTTGGCATGCACGAACTGCAGGTGGAACTGCTCGGGGTAGGGCACCAGCCGCAGTGCGCCGGGCCGGACCAGGACCGGCGGCAGCCAGTGCGGCAGGAAGTAGCGGGAGATCTCCGAAGCGGCCGAACCCTGCATGATCAGGCTCGGCCGGACCCGGCTGACCACCACGTCGCCGTGCTGTTCCAGCTCGTCGAGCTGGTGCTCGACGGCCGCCTTGTCGAGGCTGTAGTGCGAGGAGGGAACGCCCTCGCGCGGCCAGTCCTCGGTGACCGGGTCGAGGTCGGTGCGTGGGGAGTACACACCGACCGAGGAGGCATGCACCAGGTGCGGGACACCCGCCTCCCGGACCGCGGCCTGGACCCGAGCGCTGCCATCCTGGTTGGTGCGCCGTAGCTGCTCGCGGTCGTAGGACGGCTGGATGAGCCAAGCCAGGTGCACCACGGCATCAGCCCCCTCGAAGGCCCGGGCCAGCTCGAGCTGCGCATGCGGTTGGCTGATGTCGAGCGCAAACCACTCGGCCTGGTCGTAGGGCGCTCGCTGCGGCGGCAGCCGCCGACACACCCCGACCAGCTCATGGGCCGGACCGCCGGACTGGGCCAGCTGGCGCAACAGCCCGGTGCCCAGGTTGCCGCTGGCTCCGGTGATGACGATGCGCATGCGGTAATCCTCAATGAATTCTTGACAAACTTCCCGACCGCTGTTGGTCGAATCGGTCCGGCGCCGGAGCCCGACCCGGTCGAGCCGGAAGGCGGGCGACCCGTTCACTCTATGGCTCCGCGCTGAGGTTTGCCTGACCTGCGCCCGGCGTGGGTAGGCTCGGACCTGGCTGAGCGAGCAGCCTTGCAGCCGCTGCCAACCGCGAGGCACGATGCGATTGCGGCGGCATCTTCGCCTTGGAGCCAGCGTGTCCGAAGCCAATCCCCCGATTCCCGGCGTCCCGACCAGCCACACTCCTGAGGTCGGCCGGCCCGATCCGGCCCAGGCCGCGAACTGCCCGCCGCCCAAGCCCGACCAGGCCGCGCCGGAGCCGGTATCAGCGACCGGCGCCTCGAGCGGCGCGCCCGACCGGATTCGAGCCCAGTCCGGCAACCGGCTGACCACGTCGCTCGGTACGCCGCTGCGCGAGACCGATCACTCGCTCAAGGCCGGCGAGCGCGGCCCGTCGCTGCTGCAGGACCACCATTTGCGGGAGAAGATCACCCACTTCGACCACGAGCGCATCCCGGAGCGAGTGGTGCACGCCCGCGGCGCCGGCGTGCACGGGGTATTCCGCTCCTACGGCAGCGCGGCCAAGCTGACTCAGGCCGCCTTCCTCGCGCCCGACGTCGAGACGCCGGTCTTCGTGCGGTTCTCCACCGTGCTCGGCTCCCGCGGTTCGGCCGACACCGCCCGCGACACCCGGGGCTTTGCCACCAAGTTCTATACCGACGAGGGTGTGTTCGATCTCGTCGGCAACAACATGCCGGTGTTCTTCATCCAGGATGCGATCAAGTTCCCCGACGTGATCCACGCCGGAAAGCCCCACCCGGACCGCGAGATCCCGCAGGCCCAGAGTGCGCACGACACCTTCTGGGACTTCGTGTCGCTGCACACCGAGGCCACCCACCACACGTTCTGGAACATGTCCGATCGGGGAATCCCCCGCTCCTTCCGGATGATGGAGGGCTTCGGCATCCACACCTTCCGGCTGATCAACGCCGAGGGGCAGACCTGCCTGGTCAAGTTCCACTGGAAGCCCGCGCTCGGTGTCCACTCGCTGCTCTGGGAGGAAGCGCAGCTGACCGCTGGATTCGACCCCGACTTCCACCGGCGTGATCTCTATGACGCGATCGAGGCTGGGGCCTACCCGGAGTGGGAGTTCGGCGTCCAGGTTCTGCCCGACAACGAGGACCAGATGTTCGAGGGCATCGATCTGCTCGACCCGACCAAGATCGTCCCGGAGGAGCTGGCCCCGGTGCAGCCGATCGGCCGGATGACGCTGAACCGCAATCCGACCAACTACTTCGCCGAGACCGAGCAGGTCGCCTTCCACGTGGGAAACCTGGTTCCGGGCATTGACGTGACCAACGACCCGCTGATGCAGGGTCGGCTGTTCTCCTACGTCGACACCCAGCTCACCCGGCTCGGCGGTCCGAACTTCAACCAGATTCCGATCAACCGGGCCCACAGCCCGGTCAACGACATGCTGCGGGACGGCTTGCACCAGCACGCAGTCCACGAGGGGGTTGCGCCGTACCAGCCCAACTCCCTCGACGCCGGCTGCCCGTTCACGCTCAAGGGTGCCCCGGACGGCTTCATCGACGTACCGCAGCCGGTGTCCGGAGCCAAGGTCCGGGCCGCGTCGGCCTCCTTCGACGACCACTTCAGCCAGGCACGGCTGTTCTACCGCAGCTTGACGCCGCTGGAGCAGAAGCACGTGGCCGACGCCTTCACCTTCGAACTGTCCAAGTGTTATGAGAGCGCGATTCGCGAGCGGCAGCTTCAGGTCCTGGCCAATGTCGACGGCGAGCTGGCCAGCACGGTGGCCGCCAGCCTCGGCCTGACCGCGCCGGCCGCGACCGAGCCGGTGCCCGAGGTCACTCCCAGCCCGGCCCTGGCCCAGCTCGGCCAGACCTGGCCCACCGCGGGACGGGTCATCGGCCTGCTGATCGGCAGCTCCTCGGATGTCGCGGCCGTCGCCCGGTTGCAGCAGCAGATCATCGAAGCCGGAATGGTCGGTCTCATCATCGCCCCGACCGGAGGGATGTTGCCAGCCGGCGGGGACCAGGTGCCGGCCCAGCGCACCTACCTGACCGCCCGCTCGGTCGAATACGACGCCCTGGTGCTGGCCGACGGCGTCGGGGCCGAACCGGCTGACCCACGACTGGCGATCCTGCTCAGCGAAATGTATAGGCACGGTAAGGCGATACTCGGTTGGGGCGACGCCGGCGAGCTGTTCCGGGCCGCGTCCTACCTACCGGCCGATGGGCTGCTCGCCATCGACGGTGTCGAGGGCGCCCTCGAGCCTCTGCAGGCCCAGCTCGGTCAGCATCGGGACTGGGACCGGCTGGCCCAGCTCTGATCCCGTCCTCGGTCGACGAAGGGCATGCCATGGCAAGCACATCCTCCGCAATGGAGCAACCCGACGAGTGGCAACGGCTGCACTTCACCGAGCTGAGCCGGGAGATGGCCGCCTCGGCCGAGCGGATCTTCGCCGAGCTGGCCGACGGCTGGAACTACGTGGGCTGGGTGGTCGGGGCCAATCACATCCGCGACGTGGAAGCCGAATGGCCCACCGCCGGCAGCCGAATCCATCACCGGGTCGGAGCCTGGCCGCTCACGATTTCCGACGACACCGAGTCGGTGCTGTGCGAGCCGAACCGGCGATTGCGGTTGCGGGCCAAGGGTTGGCCGATCGGTGAAGCGCTGGTCGAGATCATCCTGGAACCGATGAGTCCGCAGCGAACCCGGGTCCGGATGCGCGAGGCTCCGGCGGCCGGTCCCGGCCGCTGGGCCGACAATCCGGCGCTGCGCTGGGCCCTACGCCGGCGCAACATCGAGAGCCTGCGCCGGCTGCGGGACCGGGTCGAGCACCGGGATCCGCAGTGAGCCCGACCCGGCCGGTACCTGCGGGGTCCGGTCGGGTCGGCTCTCGACCCTCAGTGCCGCGAGGAGATGCTCCAGCGCCGGGTCCACCGGTCCGCCTCGGCCTCGCGTCCGGGCACCGGTGCCAACACGTTGCCGGTGGCGGGCTCGGTCGGCTCGTCCAGCAGCGACAACCGGGTCAGCAGCGGGCCGACCAATCGGTTGTACAGCCCGGGAACGAAGGTGAAACCGAAACGGATGAACCGGTTGGCCAAGCCGACGCTGAGCTCGTCTCGGGGGCGGTCGAGGCAGCGCAGGACCGCGGCGGCCACGGCATCGGGCTGATCGACCGGCAGTGGCGGCCGCGGCCGGCGGCCGGTGACGTTGGCCGCCTGCCGGTAGACCGGGGTATTCACCGCACCGGGGACGATGCTGCAGACGCGGATCGCGTCCTGCCCCCGCAGCTCCAGTTGCAGCGTCCGGATCAGCGCGGCCTGGGCCCACTTGGCGGTGGCATAGGCACCCAGCTGCGGGCTGACGATGTGCCCGACCAGCGAGTTGATCACGATGAGCTTTCCCCGCCCGTGCCGACGGAAACTGGCCAGCGCGGCCCGGGCCACGTGAAATGTGCCGTCGACCCCGGTGCGGGTCACCGCTCGAAAGACCTCGGGGTCCAGCTCCTCCACCCGGCCGTAGCCCATCACCATGGCCGCGTGCACCACCACCTCGAACGGCGGGCAGTCGGCGAAGAGTTGCTCGACCGCCTGCTGGTCGGTGACGTCCACGGCCCGGTACTGCGCACCCGACACCTGAGCGGCGGCACGGATCAGCGCCGCCTCGCTCCGGGCGGCCAGCACGACCGACCAGCCGCGCTCGGCGAAACGGCGGGCTGTGGCCAGCCCGATCCCGCTGGAACCGCCGGTGATCAGCACCGAACCCGCCACCGCAGACTCCGATCGTTGTCGCGCGTGCTCCGCTCCAGCACCAGTCCCGAGTCTAGAAGCGGTTTGCTCCGCTCGGGCCAGGCTTACGGTGGGGGCATCGCGAGCCAGGGAGGTGGACGTGCCGATCGTTGACGCGGTGGTCATCGGGGCCGGTCCCAACGGGCTCGTCGCGGCCAACATGCTGGCCGACGCGGGCTGGGACGTGCTGCTTTGCGAGGCGAGCGAGCACATCGGCGGGGCGGTGCGCTCGGCCGAGATCACTGCCCCGGGGTTCAGCTCCGACCTGTTCAGCGCGTTCTACCCGCTGGCGGCTGCCTCGCCCGTCATCCAGTCCCTGGGGCTGGCCGACTTCGGCTTGAGCTGGACCCATGCGCCCCAAGTGCTGGCCCACCTGTTCCCCGACGACCAGGCCGTCGTCCTGTCGCGCGACCTGGCCACCACCGCGGCCTCGGTCGAGCGCTTCGGGGCCGGCGATGGCCAGGCCTGGCAAGCCATGGTCGAGCTGTGGGCCCGGATCGAGGCGCCGATGCTGGATGCCCTGATGCACCCCCTGCCCGCGCCCGGCCCAGTCACCCGGCTGCTGCGCACGCTCGGGCCGGCCGATGCGTTACGACTGGCCCGAATGGCGGTGCTGCCGGTCCGCCGGTTGGGCCAGGAGTGGTTCAGCGGTCCGGGTGCCCCGATCCTGCTGGCCGGCAATGCGTTGCACGCCGACCTGCCACCCGAGGGCGCCGGTAGCGGGATCTACGGCTGGCTGCTGTGCATGCTCGGCCAGCGCGTCGGCTTCCCGGTCCCGGTCGGCGGGGCTCAGCTGCTCAGCGGGGCGATGGCGGCGCGGCTGCAGGCCCGCGGCGGCCAGGTCCGCACCTCGGCGCCGGTGGTCCGGCTCGAACTCCGCGGGAACGGCGTTCGAGCCGTGATCCTCGACACCGGAGAGCGGATCGAAACCCGGCGGGCGGTGATCGCCGACGTTCCGGCGCCGGTGCTCTACACCGAGTTGGTCGGCCCGGACCAGCTGCCGGCCCGGCTGGTCGAGGACATCAAGCGGTTCCAGTGGGATGCCCCGACGATGAAGCTGAACTGGGCGCTCCGAGCGCCGATCCCGTGGTCCAATCCCGAGGTCCGGTCAGCGGGCACCGTGCATCTGGGCGTCGACCTCGACGGCCTGACTCGCTACGCCGGCGCCCTGGCCGTCCGCCGGCCGCCGCCGGAGCCGTTCGTGCTGATGGGCCAGATGACCACCGCCGATGCCAGCCGATCCCCGGCTGGCACCGAGTCGGCCTGGGCCTATACCCACCTGCCGCACGGATGCGAGGGCCGGCCCGAGGTCATCGCCGGCCAGACCGAGCGGGTCGAGACCCTGATCGAACGCCACGCCCCAGGCTTCACCGACCTGATCATCGGACGAGCGGTGCAGTCGCCGAGCGTGCTGGCGGCCGAGAACCCTTCCTTGCGACACGGTGCGATCAACGGCGGGACCGCACAGCTGCACCAGCAGCTGGTGTTCCGCCCGATCCCCGGCCTGGGTGGTGCCAGCACGCCGATCGATCGGCTGTTCCTCGGCAGTTCCTCGGCTCATCCGGGCGGTGGGGTCCACGGCGCTTGCGGGGCCAACGCCGCGGTCGCCGCGCTCAGGCGCAATGGCCGGCTCGGATCGCTCCGGCGCCGGCTGCTGGACGGGACGCTGGCCCGGCTGTACCGGGACTAGCCCGGTACCTCCGGCCCGGCACCGGCCCTGGGCCGCTACCCCAGCCGGGGCCGGTTGGCCTAGGCTGAAGCCCGGCTCGGGGATGTAGCCGCCCATCCGCGCTACCCGCGCCCGTCCGCGAGGCCCTGCATGCTGCCTCTGTCCGTGCCCCCGGCCGCCGGCGAACCTTGGTTTGCCCGAGGCTCAGAAGATGCCTTAGGCTTCGCTTCAGATTTGGCCGCCCTACACCCCGCGGCACACCTGGCAATGTGGGAAATGCCCGGACGTGTCGGAGGTTGCAGTGAGTAAGCGGTGTCTCGAGCTGTCCATCGCGGCGGCGTGCCATGCCGGTTGACCCGAGCGCGGTACACCGCAACGTGACCGAGTTGTTGTCCCGGCTCGGCACCGCCGGCGTCCTCCCGGTGCGACCGCCGGCGCAAGGCCTGGACGCCCTGGTGTCCTCGGCGGCCGAGATCCTCGAGGTGGACTGCGTCGGCGTCCTGCTGCTCGACGAGACCGACCAGATGCGCGCAGTCGCGGCGTCGGCACCGCTAGCCGCGGAACTGGAGCAGGCGCAGGCCGCCCTCGGTATCGGCCCCGGCATCGATTCAGTCGCCCGTAGCAGCACGATCTCGGTGGCCGATCTCAGCCAGGACGCGGCCTACCGGCCGCTGGCCGACCGGTTGGCCGAGCCCGGGGCCCGCGCGGTGGTCTCGGCGCCGGTCTGGGTCAACGACGCAGTGGCCGGCAATCTCAACGCGATCCGCAGCGAGTCGCACGAATGGTCCGGCGCGGAGATCGAGGCCGTCGAGGCTTATGCCGCACTGGTCGCAACCCTGCTGCGATTCAGTGCTGCCACCATCAGCGAGACCGGCACCCGGACCGCCGGCGAGCCGGCCGAGGATGAGCCGATCGGCAAGCCAGCACCAGGATCCGGGTCATGACCGCGCCGCGGATCGATGCCGCCGCCCTGAATTCCAGCCTGCGGCGGTTGGCCGAACAGGGTCAGGACAGCGATCTCTACGCCTCGCTGCGCCGGGTGATCGATGCCACCGAACTGTTGTTCGCGGTCGACGGTGGCGGGCTGATGCTGGCCGACGAGCACGGCGAACTGCATTACGTCATCGCCAGCTGCCCGACCAGCAGGTTCCTGGAGCAGGCCCAGATCGAGACCGGACAGGGGCCGTGCGTGGACACCTACCTGCACGAGCGGGTCACCGTGGCCGCCGACCTGGCCAACGACGAGCGCTATCCGATCGCCGGCCCGCTCATCACCGCCCGCGGCATCGGTGCGGTACTCGGCGTCCCGATCAGGCTGTCCGGTATCCCGATCGGCAGCCTCGACGTCTACCTCGATCGCGCTCATGCTTTCGACGACTCCGAAATCCGGGCGCTGACCCGCTACGGCGAGGTGGTCGATGCCATGGTGCAAGCGGCCGTGGCCGCCTCGCACACCGGCCAGCTCGCCGACCAGCTCAGCTACGCCCTGGACTATCGCGCTCCGATCGAGCGCGGCATCGGCTACCTGATGGCGCGAGATTCGCTCGACCACACCGCAGCCTTCAACAAGCTTCGGGCCGCGGCTCGGGCCAGCCGCCGCAAGATCGGCGAGGTCGCGGCCGAGTTGCTGGCCACGGGCCAGTTGCCCGGCGAATAAACCACAATCCCTGCCCGTCCGTACCTCCACCGAAGGACCCTGCTGTCTTGACTGTTCTGCCTTTCGCGACCGGCGACGAGACGCCAGTCGACCAACCCGGTATCACCGCCCGGCTGATCGAGTTGTCCCGCCGGATCGCCAGCATGACCGCAGCTGACCGGACCGAGCTCACCGCGACCGCGCTGGCCACCGCCTGCGAGCTGGTACCCGGCGCGCGCTGGGCGTCGTTGACCCAGGCCGGCGGTCCGGCCAAGACCCCGGCCGCCACCCACGAGATCGCTCAACTGCTCGACAACGCCCAGTACCGCACCGGCGGCGGGCCGTGCCTGCACGCTATCCAGACCGGAGCTGTCGTGGCCAGCGACTTCGCCGCTGACGACCGCTGGCCGGAGTTCAGTCAGCTGGCGCTGGCCAACTCACCGGCCCGGGCCGCACTGAGCTACCCGCTGGTCTCGGCCGGTCATGCCGAGCTGTCCCTCAACTTCTACCTCGATGAGCACGGCGATTCCAGCCCGGCCGTGCTCTCACTGTCGGCTTTGGTGGCAGCCGGATTTGCCATTGCGTTGACCGCGATCAAGGAGCACGATCACGCCGAGCAACTGCAGATCGCGCTCGAGTCGAGCCGGCAGATCGGGGCGGCGATGGGCGTGCTGATGGCCTCGCACCGGGTCACCTCGGAGCAGGCGTTCGATCTGCTGCGCACGGCCAGCCAGAACACCCACCGCAAGCTGCGAGACATCGCCGAGGACGTTTTGTTCACCGGGGTGCTGCCGCGGGCCGGAGTCTAACGATCCGACTCCGCCGAACCAGTCCGATCAACCCAGTTGACCAGTTCCGGTCGCCACGGACCGCCGGGATCGGCTCGATACAGCGTGGTTACCGAGGCATTGCCGATCGACTCGGTTCGGTTGAGCCGGATCAGCTCGTCCTCGTCGAAGGCTTGACAGACGTAGCGGATCAGCAGGATGACCGCATCGTGGCAGACCAGCAGGGCTCGTTCCGGGAGGTCGCCGCGGTCGAGGTCTCGCAGGAAGGATCGCAGCCGCAGCGCCACGTCGGCCCATGACTCACCACCGGGCGGTCGGTAGTACAGCTTGCCCAGCCACCGGCGCCGGTCCGCTTCAGCCGGAAAGCGTTGCCGGATACCGAACGAGGTAAGGCGATCGAGGGTGCCGAGCTCGCGATCACGCAGGCGCTCGTCGAGCCGGACGGGCAGCGTCAGCGGGGTCTCGGCCAAGGCCAGCTCGGCCGTCTGCCGGGCCCTACGATAGGGCGAGGACCATACAACTTGCGGTTGCCGCCCAGCCGGACGGCCGGCCAGCCAGCGCCCGACCGTGCGGGCCTGCTGCTGGCCGAGATCGGTCAGCGGCACGTCGGCATCGCGACGGTCGATGTCGATTACTTCGGCCCGCGCGGCCATTGCCTGTTCCCGGGCGACGTTTCCGGTGCTTTCACCGTGCCGGACGAGGATGAGTTCGGTCAGCGCCATATTTCGAACGTAACCGCCGGTGGCGCCGAGAAGCGCTTCTAGGTTAAGTTCGAGACGGCTCGACCCCGTAGCCTTCCCCGAACCCCGCTGCAGTATCGCAGCGCGCTGAGGGCTGTCATGAAAACTTCTCGACGTGGTTTCCTGCAAGCTTCCGCGGTGCTGGTGCTGGCCGGCTGCGGTGGCGTCGGGACCAATGCCAAGTCCGGTGGCAACAGCGCCGGCACGACCGGCTCCCTGACCACCCAGGGCTTCGGCAAGCCCGACGATGTGGGCCAGGCCCGGATCGATGCCTTCAAGGCGGCGTATCCCAAGATCGACCTCCGCATCAACGAGGGCAGCTTCGATCCGCAGCAGTTCCTGTCGGCGGTCGCCAGCGGTAACCCGCCGGACCTCATCTACATGGATCGACAACTGGTCGGCACCTACGCGGCCCAGGGGGCGGTCGAACCCCTGGATGCGCTGCTCGGTCCGGCCGATCTGAACACCTCCAGCTACCGCAAGCCGGCGATGTCGGAGATCACGCTTGGCGGCCAGCTCTACGGCATTCCTGAGTTCTACGACACCCGCAACATCCTGATCAATGGTCCGCTGCTGAGCCAGGCCGGGCTGACCACGGCCGATATCAGCACGACCGACTGGAACCGGCTGCACAGCAGCGCCAGCAAGCTCTACGTCGGCAGCGGGGGCAAGGTCCGCCGGATCGGCTTCGACCCCAAGTTGCCGGAGTTCCTGCCACTCTGGGCCAAGGCCAACGGGGCCGAACTGGTCAACGACGACGGCTCTCCCAACCTCGACGACCCGAAGGTGGTGGAAGCTTTAGCCTTTGCCGAAAGCCTTATCGCCGAGCAGGGTGGCTGGGCCGAGTTCAAAGCCTTCCGCGACACCTGGGATCTGTTCGGTTCGGGCAACCAGTTCGCCAAGAATCAGGCGGTCGCCTTCCCGTGGGAAGGGTGGTACGTCAACGTCCTGGCCGAGGCCTCGCCGCAGCTGAAGCTGGAGTCGATCCACTTCACCGATCGTCAGGGGCAGCCGGTCAGCTTCTGCGGCGGCAGCGCCTGGTGCATACCCAGAGGCGCGAAGAATCGGGCCGCGGCGGTCAACTGGATGAAGACGATGACCAGCACCGACACCTGGCTCAAGGCCGCCGCCGCCCGGGAGCGGACCGCGGTCAAGAACCACACCCTGTTCACCGGACTGTGGACGGCCGATACCCAAGCCGACCATGAGATCGAGGCCAAATACGTCCGGCCCTCCGGCTCCGGCTTCGACCAGGCGGTACGGAACTACTACGCCAGCACCGAATACGCCTTCGCGATCAAGGCATCCAAGGCCGGCTCGCAGATCAAGACGGCGTGGACCGACGCCGCCAACCGGGTGCTGTCGGGCAGCCAGAATGCCAACCAGGCGATGAAGCAGGCTCAGTCGGAGGCGGCGAAGGCGTTCGCCGGGACGAAATGACAGCCGGCGGCTTCACTCGGCTGCGCCGCAGCGAGGGCTGGGCGGCGTTCGGGTTCCTGTCTCCGTGGCTGATCGGCTTCATCGTGTTCACGGCCGGCCCGATGCTGGCCAGCCTGTACCTGTCGACGACCGACTACAACGAGATCTCCACCCCGCACAGCGTCGGTATGGCCAACTACCGGCAGCTCATCCACGACCCCAAGGTCGCGCACGCCCTGTCCAACACGCTGGTCTTCGCCCTGATCTACGTCCCGCTGGCGATGGCAGTGTCGCTCGGCCTGGCCATGTTGCTGAACCAGATCGGCCGGCTGGCCGGCTTCTTCCGAACCCTGTTCTACCTGCCGGTGATGACTCCGACCGTGGCCGCCGGCGCGCTGTTCCTGCTCCTGCTCAACGGCCAGCGCGGCGTGCTCAACCGGGCGCTGTCCTGGATCGGCATCCACGGTCCCAACTGGACCACCGACAACGCGTGGATCAAGCCCGGCCTGGCCTTGACCATGTTGTGGGGCCTCGGTGCCACCACCGTGATCTATCTGGCTGCGCTGCAGCAGGTGCCGCCGGAGTTGTACGAGGCGTCATCGCTCGACGGGGCCAATGCCTGGGTGCGGTTTCGCCGGATCACGCTGCCGATGATCAGCGGCGCGCTCTTCTTCACCATGATCGTGCTCTCGATCAACGCCCTGCAGATGTTCGACCAGGCCTACACCATGTTCTTCGGTGGCCAGCAGAATTCCGGTTACGCCAACGATGCCGCGCTGTTCTACGTGGTCTACCTGTTCCAGCAGGGTTTCGTCTTCCTACACATGGGTTACGCCTCGGCGCTGGCCTGGTTGCTGTTCCTGATCATCCTGGCCATCACCGCGGTCCAGGTTCGGTTGTCCAAGCGCTTCGTCTACTACGAGGGCGGTCGCTGACATGGTGCTGGCCCAGAATCGCTCGACCCGGAACCGCCCGACCCAGGTCGCGGCGCAACCCGCCGGCCGCACTCGCCGGCCGCCGGTCCGGCTCAACCTCGCCCGGATCGTGCAGCTGGCGCTGCTGCTGCTGGCCAGCGTCGCCTTCCTGTACCCGTTCGTCTGGCTGGTCAGCGCCTCGCTCAAACCGCGCACCGAGGTGTTCGACAACTCGCTGCTGCCGCACCATTGGCGCTGGGCCAACTACTCCGACCTGTGGCACTACGCGCCGGTCCTGCAGTGGATCCTCAACAGCGTTGAGGTGGCGCTGGCAGCCGCCGTCACCGTGACCCTGTCCAGCGCCCTGGTCGCGTTCGGCTTCGCCTACTACCGGTTCCGATTCCGCTCGGCCGTGTTCGGCCTGGTGCTGGCGACCATGATGTTGCCGGGCGCGGTGACCATGATCCCGGTCTACCTGCTCTGGCACCGGGTCGGCCTGACCGGCACCCAGGTCCCGCTGTGGGCCCAGAACCTGTTCGGCTCGGCCTTCTACATCTTCCTGCTTCGCCAGTTCTTCCTGACCATTCCGCGAGATTACTTCGAGGCGGCGCGGTCGACGGCTGCAGCCAGTTCGGCCTGTTCTGGCGGATCGCACTGCCGCTGGCCCGGCCGGCCCTGATCGTGGTGTTCGTGTTCGAGGTCCAGGCGAGCTGGACCGACCTGCTCAGGCCCTTGATCTATCTACAGAATCCGTCGCTGTACACGTTGCCCCGGGGGCTGAAGGCCGTCATCGACACCTACGGCCAGGGCGGTCAGCAGCACTGGGAGATCATCATGGCGGCGTGTGTGGTCTCGACCATCCCGCTGCTCCTGCTGTTTGCCTTTGCCCAGCGACAGATCGTGCAGGGTCTCGCCGCCGGCAACCGCCGCTGAACACCGGAAGGCAGTCACGTCCCGGGAGCAGACCGAACCTGTGGATGTCGCGGCCACCCTGGGCTGGGCGTTGCCACCTGAGTAATATCACCAGCAGGCTCAGCTCGTAGCCTCCACCCAGCTGCCGGCCCCGGTTCAGGCCGTGCCTTTTCGGTCGGCGGTGCTCGTCCGCCCGGGAGCGCGCATGCCCACCGCACGGTTGCCTCTGTCTATCGCGCGGTGGTGGGGTTCGCGATGAGGCTGGTCCGACCGATGCTGCACTGGATGTTCTCCCGGCGCAGCATGACGGCGACAGTCGCCGGCAAGGCCGGTGATGCGCTGGACCAGCGCCTGGATCTCAGCTCGTCGGCTCGCAAGCAGCTGAACAAGGTGTTCCCGAGCAACTGGACCTTCATGATGGGCGAGATCGCGCTGTACTCGTTCATAGTCCTGGTCCTGACCGGCACCTTCCTCACCTTCTTCTTCGACCCGTCCATGGCCGAGGTCAAGTACCACGGCAGCTACATCCCGGTCGACGGCGTCGACGTATCCCGGGCCTACGCCTCGACCCTGCACCTGAGCTTCGACGTTCGCGGTGGCCTGCTGATCCGCCAGATCCACCACTGGGCGGCCAACCTCTTTCTCGGTTCGATCATCGTGCACATGTGCCGGATCTTCTTCACCGGCGCCTTCCGCAAGCCCCGGGAGCTGAACTGGCTGGTCGGGTTAACCCTGCTGCTACTGGGCATTGTCGAGGGCTTTGCCGGCTATTCGCTGCCCGACGACCTGCTGTCCGGCACCGGCCTTCGGGTTACCTACTCGATCATGGAGTCGATCCCGGTGATCGGCAGCTGGCTGGCGTTCCTGGTCTTCGGCGGTACCTTTCCCGGTCACGACATCATCGGGAGGCTCTACATCGCCCACGTACTACTGATCCCCGGCCTGCTGGCCGCGCTGATCGGGGCCCACCTGGCGATGATCGTGCGCCAGAAGCACACCGACTTTCCCGGCGCGACCAAGCGCGAGAGCACTGTGGTCGGCGAGCGTCTGTACCCGCTCTACGCGCTGAAGTCCGGCGGCTTCTTCCTCATCCTGGTCGGGGTGCTGGCCGGCCTCGGTGGGCTGGCCCAGATCAATCCGATCTGGCTGTGGGGACCCTACGACCCGGCCCGGCAAATGTCCGGGGCCCAGCCGGACTGGTACATCGGCTTCCTCGAAGGCTCGTTGCGGCTGTTCCCGCCGATCCAGATCAAGCTTTGGCATCACACCATCTCCACGATCTTCTGGCCCACCGTGGTGCTGCCCCTGGTGCTGTTCACGGTCGCCGGCAGCTATCCATGGCTGGAGAAGCGGCTGTCCCGCGATCACCTCAGCCACAACCTGCTCCAGCGACCGCGTGATGCTCCGGCCCGGACCGCGCTCGGCGTGCTGGCCCTGACGTTCTGGATGGTGCTCAACATCGGCTGGGCCGACGATCTGCTCACCGCGGCCTTCCACCTCGACATGAACACCGTGGTCGAGGTGCTGCGGCTGCTACTGATCGTGGCGCCTCCGGCCGCGGCCGCGATCACCTACTGGATGTGCGCCGGGCTGCAGGAGCACGACCGCGACGTCCTGGAAGAGGGTATCGAGACCGGCCTGATCCAGCGGCTGCCGGATGGCCGGTATACCGAGGTGCACCAGCCGATCGGGCCGGAGGGTGAGCTGACCTACGCCGGGGCGCCGGTGCCGAAGCGACCCAATCAGGTACTGCCGCCGAAGGAGGACGCATGACCAGCACGTTGACGCCGCCGCAGGCCGCCCGGGTCGATCCGGCCCGGGCCCGGCGCCGTCGTCGGGCGCTGGCGGCATTGCTGCGGACCACCGATCACAAGACGATCGGCAAGATGTATCTCATCACCACGCTGTTCTTCTTCCTGTGCGCCGGGGCGATGGCGCTGGCCATGCGGGCCGAACTGGCCCGGCCCGGGATGCAGTTCATGAGCCCGGAGCAGTACAACGTCCTGTTCACCGTGCACGGCACGCTGATGCTGCTGCTCTACGCCACGCCGCTGACCTTTGCCTTTGCCAACCTGCTGGTTCCGATCCAGATCGGGGCTCCGGACATCGCCTTTCCCCGGCTCAACGCCATGTCCTACTGGCTGTTCCTGTTCGGCGGCTTGATGGTGCTGACCAGCCCGCTCACCCCGGACGGCGGACCGTCGTTCGGCTGGTTCGCCTACGCGCCGCTGAACGACAAGATGAACACCCCGTCGGTCGGAGCCGATCTCTGGATCGTCGGCTTGTTGCTGTCGGGTCTGGGGACCATCCTGGCCGCGGTCAACGTCATCACCACGATCATGACCTTGCGTGCGCCGGGCATGACGCTGTTCCGGATGTCGATCTTCACCTGGAACATGCTGGTCACCTCGGTCCTGGTGTTGATGGCCTTCCCGGAGTTCACTGCCGCGCTGATGGGTCTGTGGATCGAGCGGAATCTCGGAGCGCACATCTACGACGGCAGCGGGGGTGGACCGCTGCTGTGGCAACACCTGTTCTGGTTCTTCGGCCATCCCGAGGTCTACATCGTCGCGTTGCCGTTCTTCGGCATTGCCACCGAGATCATCGCCGTGTTCAGCCGCAAGCCGACCTTCGGCTACAAGGGTCTGGTGCTGGCCACTTTCGCCATCGGCGGCCTGTCGATGACGGTTTGGGCCCACCACATGTTCGCGACTGGCGCGGTGTTGCTGCCATTCTTCTCGCTGATGTCCTACCTGATCGCGGTGCCGACCGGAGTCAAGTTCTTCAACTGGATCGGCACCATGTGGCGGGGGGCGATCACCTTCGAGACGCCGATGCTGTTCGCGGTCGGCTTCCTGGTCACCTTCCTGTTCGGCGGCCTGTCCGGGGTCATCCTGGCCTCGCCACCGATGGACTTCCAGCTCACCGACACCTACTTCGTGGTCGCGCACATGCACTACGTGCTCTTCGGCACCATCGTGTTCGCCTCCTGGGGCGGGATCTACTTCTGGTATCCGAAGTTCACCGGGCGCTACATGGGCGAGCGACTGGGCAAGTGGCACTTCTGGCTGACCTTCATCGGATTCCACACCACCTTCCTGGTCCAGCACTGGCTGGGGGCGGAGGGGATGCCGCGCCGCTACGCCGACTACCTGCCGACCGACGGCTTCACCACGCTCAACACCATCTCTTCTATCGGAGCCGGCATTCTCGGGCTGTCCATGCTGCCCTTCCTGTGGAACTTCGTGTTCTCGTTCCGGCACGGTGAGCCCGCCACGGCCGACGACCCGTGGGGGTGCGGCAACTCACTGGAGTGGGCCACCTCCAGCCCGCCACCGCGGCACAACTTCGATCGGATCCCGCGAATCCGCTCCGAGCGGCCGGCCTTCGAAGCGCACTACCCCCACCTGATCGGGCGCCTGGAGCGGGAGTCCCACGCCAGCATCGGGCACTCCGCAACCCCCGAGCCCACTCAGAATGACCCGACACATTCGGGGGAATCCTGATCGCTGACCGGCTCTGTCTAGTCCCGTCCGGCCGGATGTGCTTTGCTGAGTGCAGCTGAACTCACAGCCCGGCTCGTCCAGATTGTCGAGGTTGCGCATGAGTTCACCGACTGTCCCGCCCGGTCTGTCGTACTTCCTGGAACACCACCATCCGGCCGACGGCAGCGGGGGCGAGAACGAGGAGTCCACCCAGCATCTGGTCAACCCTCGGCAGCAGCCCCAGCCCGGACCGAACGAGACGGTGCTGGCCTGGATCAAGCAGCGGGTCGAAGCCGACGGGCAGATGAAGGCCGCCGCAGCCCGGCGGCTGGCCGAGCAGGGCGAGGAGGACCAGTCATGAACGGCCTGCCCTGGCCGGTGCTGCGCCAGCTCGCCGGCCCCGACCGCAGCGGCCGGCACGACGCGGCCAAGTCCCGCCAGAGCGAGAACCTGCAACCACGGACCGCAACCGCCGACCGGGTGGTCAAGTCCATCTGCCCTTACTGCGGGGTCGGCTGCGGCCAGAACGTCTTCGTCAAGGACGAGAAGGTCGTGCAGATCGAGGGCGATCCGGACTCGCCGGTCTCCCGCGGCCGGCTCTGCCCGAAGGGTTCGGCCAGCCTGCAGCTGACCACCGGCTCGGCCCGCGAGCAGCACGTGCTGTACCGGCGCCCGGGCGGCACCGAGTGGGAGCGGCTCGATCTGGAGACGGCGATGGACATGATCGCCGACCGGGTCCTCCAGACCCGGCGCGAGACCTGGGAGTGGGAGAGCGACGGCAAGGCCACCCGGCGCACCCTGGGCATCGCCCATCTCGGCGGGGCCACCCTGGACAACGAGGAGAACTACCTGATCAAGAAGCTGTGGAGCGCACTGGGCATCGTCCAGGTGGAAAACCAGGCCCGGCTCTGCCACAGCTCGACCGTGTCCGGTCTCGGCACCTCGTTCGGCCGCGGCGGTTCCACGACCTACCTACAGAACCTGCAGAACTCCGACTGCGTGGTGATCGAGGGGTCCAACTTCGCCGAAGCCCACCCGGTCGGCTTCCAGTGGGTCATGGAGGCCAAGGCGCGCGGCGCCAAGATCATCCATGTCGACCCCCGCTTCTCCCGGACCAGTGCCCTGGCCGACCTGCACGTCCCGATCCGGGCCGGCACCGACATCGCCTGGCTCGGCGGCCTGATCAACTACGTGCTGACCAACGAGAAGTACTTCCGCGAGTACGTGCTGCATTACACGAACGCCTCGACCATAGTCAGCGAGGAGTTCCGCGACACCGAGGATCTGGACGGCCTGTTCTCCGGTCTCGATCCGGAATCGGCCGTCTATGACACCGACACCTGGCAGTACGAGGGCGGCATCGCCGTCGCTGCCTCCGGCAAGCGGGACAAGGAATACAACGAGGTCACCGGCGACGGCTCCTCGGTGGCGCAGTCGGGCCAGTCCCACTCCCACGGCTCCGGCGGCCCGGGGATCAAGGGCGACTGGAAACACGACCGCACCTTGACCGATCCGCGCTGCGTGTTCCAGATCCTCAAGCGGCACTACGCCCGGTACACGCCCGAAGCGGTCGAGGAGGTGTGCGGGGTCAGCCGTGCGCTGTTCTTCGAGGTCGCCGAGGCACTGGTCGCCAACTCCGGCCCGGAACGCACCTCGAGCTTCGCCTACGCGGTCGGCTGGACCCAGCACACCACCGGCGCGCAGTACATCCGCACGGCCTCGATCCTGCAACTGCTGCTGGGCAACATCGGCCGGCCCGGGGGCGGCATCATGGCCCTGCGCGGGCACGCCAGCATCCAGGGCTCCTCGGACATCCCGACCCTGTTCGACCTGCTGCCCGGCTACATCCCGATGCCGCACGCGCACCAGCACGAGACGCTGGAGAAGTTCATCGAGGCCGACGCCGCCGATCGTGGCTACTGGGCCTACATGCGGTCCTACCTGGTCAGCTTGCTCAAGGCGTGGTGGGGCCCGCACGCCACCGAAGAGAACGAGTTCCGCTTCGGCTACCTACCCAAGATCACCGGTGACCACAGCACGTACCAGACCGTGCAGCACATGGTCGACGGGCTGTGCAAGGGCTACTTCCTGCTCGGGGAGAACCCGGCGGTCGGCTCGGCCAACGCCAAGCTGCAGCGGCTCGGCATGGCCAACCTCGACTGGCTGGTGGTCCGAGACTTCTCCCTCATCGAGAGTGCGACGTGGTGGAAGGACGGCCCGGAGATCCAGACCGGCGAACTCAGAACCGCCGACATCAAGACCGAAGTGTTCTTCCTGCCGGCCGCGGCGCACACCGAGAAGAGCGGTACCTTCACCAACGCCAACCGGCTGCTGCAGTGGCACCACCAGGCGGTCGATCCGCAGGGCGACCAGCGCAGCGACATGTGGTTCATGTACCACCTGGGCAACATCCTGCGCGAGAAGGTGGCCGGCTCGGTCGATCCGATGGATGCGCCCCTGCTCGACCTGCAGTGGGACTACCCGGTCATCGACGAGTTGGGCGAGCCCGACGCCGAGGCCATCCTGGCCGAGATAAGCGGCTGGGATGCCGAGGGCAAGCCGCTGACCACGTATGAGGATCTGCAGCCGGACGGCAGCACCTCGTGCGGCTGCTGGATCTACTGCTCGGTATTCAAGGACGGCATCAACCAGGCCGCCCGGCGCAAGCCCTATCACGGCCAGACGATCGCGGCCGGAGAGTGGTGCTGGTCCTGGCCGATGAACCGGCGCGAGCTGTACAACCGGGCCTCGGCCGACCCCGACGGCAAGCCGTGGAGCGAGCGCAAGGCTTACGTCTGGTGGGACGAGGACGAGCAGAAGTGGACCGGGCTGGACGTGCCGGACTTCCCGGCGACCACCCCGCCCTCCTACCGGCCGGACAAGGAAGCCAAGGGCAAGCAGGCGATCGCCGGCGACACCCCGTTCATCATGCAGGCCGATGGCCAGGGCTGGCTCTACGCGCCGGCCGGCCTGATCGACGGGCCGCTGCCGACGCACTACGAACCGCAGGAGTCGCCGTTCGTCAATGCGCTCTACCGGCAGCGACGCAACCCGGTGCGACGGATATCAGCCACCACCAACAACCTGTTCCACCCCAGCGGCGACGATCCGGGAGCCGACGTCTTCCCGTACGTGCTGACCACCTACCGGCTGACCGAACACTTCACCGCCGGGGGAATGACCCGCTGGCTGCCGTATCTCAACGAACTGCAGCCGGAGTCGTTCTGCGAGGTCTCACCGGAGCTTGCGGCCGAGCGCGGTCTGGTCAACAACGGTTGGGCGACCCTGGTCACGGCCCGAGGGGCGATCGAGGCCAAGGTACTGGTGACCCGCCGGATGAGCCCGCTGCACGTGCAGGGTCGCATCGTCCACCAGATCGGCATGCCGTATCACTGGGGGCCGAACGGGCTGTCCCGCGGCGATGCCATGAACGAGCTCTCGTCAGTGGTCATGGACCCCAATGTCCATATCCAGGAAGTGAAAGCGCTGACCGTGGACATCCGTCCCGGCCGGCGACCGCGCGGCCCGAAACTGCTGGAGTTCGTGGCTGAGTACCGGCAGCGCGCCGGCATCGATACCAACACCGGCCGAGAGGTGGTAACCCCGTGACCTTCCTGGGCGTGCCCAAGCACGAAGCTCCGAACCCGCCCCGGGTCGGCTTCTTCACCGACACCAGCGTGTGCATCGGTTGCAAGGCCTGCGAGGTGGCGTGCAAGGAATGGAACGCCGTCCCGGCTGACGGGCCGGCCACGCTGACCGGAGATTCCTTCGACAACACCAGTGCATTGGGTGCCAACACCTGGCGCCACGTCGCCTTCGTCGAGCAGCCGGTCTACCACGCCGACCAGAGCCGGCCCGACGGGGTGAAGTGGCTGATGTCATCCGACGTGTGCAAGCACTGCACGCACGCGGCGTGCCTGGACGTGTGCCCGACCGGCGCGCTGTTCCGGACCGAGTTCGACACCGTCGTGGTCCAGCAGGACGTCTGCAACGGCTGCGGATACTGCGTTTCGGCCTGCCCGTTCGGCGTGCTCGATCAGCGCGAGGACGACGGCCGGGTCTTCAAGTGCACCATGTGTTACGACCGGATCGGCGTCGGGGAGGAACCGGCCTGCGCCAAGGCCTGCCCGACCAAGTCGATCCAGTTCGGGGTGCTGGACGAGCTGCGCGAGCGGGCCGACGCCCGCCTCGAGGAGTTGCACGCCGGTGGCCGGGCCGACGCCCGGCTCTACGGCGACTCGCCCGAGGACGGGGTCGGGGGGGCCGGCGCCTTCTTCCTGCTGCTCGACGAGCCGGAGGCCTACGGACTGCCGCCGGATCCGGTGGTGACCACCCGGGATCTGGGCCAGATGTGGCGGCACGTGGCGATCGCCGCCGGGTCCCTGCTGGCGCTCTTCGCCGGCAGCTTCCTCGGGCGGCGACGCGGATGAGCCGGCGCAATCGCCAGCCGGCCTTCACCTCCTACTACGGCCGGCCGATCCTGAAGGAACCGACCTGGGAACCGCTCGACATCGCCGGTTACCTGTTCACCGGCGGGCTGGCCGGCGGCTCGTCGATCATCGCGGCCGCAGCCTCGCTGAGCGATCGCCCGGCCCTGGCCCGGGCCTGCCGGCTCGGCGCGAGCGCGGCCATCGGGGTTTCGCTGGCCGCGCTGGTGCACGATCTCGGCAAGCCGGCCCGGTTCATCAACATGCTGCGGGTGGCCAAGCCGACCTCGCCGATGAGCGTCGGTTCGTGGTTGCTGGCCGCCTACAGCCCGCTGGTCGGGGCCGCGGCCGCGGCCGACCTGACCGGCAAGCTGCCGCGGGTGGGCCGAGCGGCCGGGCTCGGGGCCGGAGTGCTCGGGGCCGGAGTCGCGTCCTACACCGCAGCGCTGATTTCCGACACCGCGGTCCCGGCCTGGCACGACGCCCGGCAGGAGATGCCCTACGTCTTCGTCGGATCAGCCGCGGCTGCCGCCGGTGGTTGGGCCATGATGACCGCCCCGGTCAGCCAGACCGGCCCGGCCCGGCTGGCCGCGGCGGTGGGGGGCGCGGTCGAGGTGACGGGCACGACGCTGATCGAGCGGCGGATCGGCCTGGCCGGTGAGACCTACCAGCAGGGCAAGGCCGGCACCCTGATGCGGGCGGCCAAGGCCCTGACCGGCATCGGCGCCATCGGCGGCCTGCTGCTCGGCGGCCGAAGCCGGGTCGCCGCCGCGCTGTCCGGCGCGGCGCTGCTGGGCGGTTCGGCCCTGACCCGGTTCGGGATCTTCGAAGCCGGCCGCGCCTCGACCGTCGATCCCAAATACACCGTGGTGCCGCAGCGGGAACGGCTGGCCGAACGTGCGGCCGAGCCGGCCGTTCAGTCCAGCCGGCCCTCCTGAGCGGCCAGGCTCGCTCCGGGCGGGCCCCAGACATCGAGTTGGAAGTCGGCGTCGAGCAGGCTCAGCTGGCGCACCCCTGCCAACTCGGCGGCCAGGGCCTGGTGCAGCCAGGAAGTGGCCGCCGCCCGCTGGGGAAAGTCATGCCGCCAGTGACAGGCCAGCACCGTCCAGTTACCGGTGAGGCTGGCCGCCACCCGGCGGGCCAGCTCGATCCAACCGGTCGGGCTCAGGTAGTAGCCGAACTCGCTGAGCACGATCAGGTCGAACGCACCATCGGGCCATTGCGCCGGCAGCTGCAGCTGTCTCACCTCGGCCGACGGGACCCGAGCCCGGGTCAGCGCCACCGCTCGCTCGGCTGCGTCGCTGGCCAGCAGCGAGTCAACCCGCGGGGCCAGCTGCTCGGTCAGTACCCCGCCGGCACAGGCTGGCTCGAACGCCCGGTGGTAACGCGGCCGGGACAGCGCGGCCAGCACCGCGGCCCGCTTGCGCTGCTCGTACCAGCCGGCTGAGATCTGCCACGGGTCGTCGCCGGATTCCCACATCTGCTGCAGGTAACCGGCGACCGCGGCCGGATCGGCCTCAGCCATCAGCGCCACCCTCGAAGAAGACCTCGCGGCCGCGCTGCCAGCGGGCCAGGGCCCAACCGGGCAGGATCGCCGCGGCTCCGGTGGTCGGGTCCGCTTCGAGCTGGGAAACGTATTCGGCGATGGCCCGGTCTTTGGCCGCCCGCTGGGCCGGATCGAGCTCGAAGATCCTTGCCGATTCCGGGAAGACCTCGGGCCGCGCCCAATGCCAGCCCCAGATCGGCGCTTGCAGGATCCGCACCGGCAACTCGGCCGCGGCCCGCAGCACCGCCGCGGTGGTGGCCTCATGGTCCGGATGCCCGTCCCAGCGCCACGGCGCCACCACGGTGTCACCCGGCCGCAGCGCCAGCCGGATCCGGTCGGCGACTGAACCGACGCGGGCGCCGACCTGCCCGTCGGCAACCAGCAGTTCCAGCACGTCGTCGCCGACGATGCCCAGCTGTCGCAGGGCGTTGCGCCGTTCCTGGCGACGCTGCCTGAGCAGGGCGGGGACCGGCCAGCGGCTCGAACCGGGGTGGCTGGCATCGCCCCCGGTGACCGCAACCACCTGCACCGGTCGGCCGGCGGCAGCCACCGCGGCCATCAGGCCACCGGCGGCCAACACCTCGTCGTCGGGGTGGGGTGCCACCACGACCAGCCGGTCCGACACCAGATCGGTCCAGGCCCACCGTGGTCCGTGCCAGGCGCCCCAGCCGGCCCACTCCGCCTCCGGCGTGCCGGTGCCGACGATGCTGCGATCGGCGGACTCGGCTACAGCAGCCACTGCCGCTCCCCCGCCCGCACCAGCTCGGCCAGGCCGGCCAGGTCCCGCTCGGCGTGGGTCTGTCGGATGAACACCGGCAGGTCGGCGAAGTGTTCGGCGACCGTGGCGTCGCGGCACAACGGGCCGGCACCGAGGGCATGCCCGGTCCGCTGCAACACCAGCTCGGCGGCGGCCTCGGCCGCGGCCCGGACTCGCAGGACCGCCGCCTGGTGCGGGTCGGCCGGATCGGCGTCGATCGCGGCTGCGGTTTCGATCAGCAGCGCCCGGAGCTGGCTGATCGCGACGTCGATCGCGCCCAGGTGGGCGTCCCGATGCGGCTCGGGTTTGGCCGCGTACACCGCCTCGGCCAGCGCCAACAGGCCACCGAACCAGCAGGCGGCGATGCCGGCGCCCCCGTGCCAGAAGCCCGGCCGTGAGGTGTACTGGCCGCACCGGCCGACCGGTTCGGCCGCAACGGCATCAAAGCTCAGGTCGGGCGTCAACGCCCGGCCCATTCCGACCGCGGCCCAGGCCGACGGGTCGCAACCGATCCCGGCCTCGCGCAGGTCGACCGCGCACAGCTGGGGCTCGCCGCTGTCGGTCCAGGCGGTGATCAACGCGTGGCTGACCTGGTCGGCCCCGGAGCACCAGGCCTTGCGGCCGGTGAGCCGGTGCGCGGCCGAAACCGTGACCCGGGCCGTCGGCGGCTCAGCCGCCCACACCGCCCAGCGCTGCCCTGGTGCCAGCAGGTCGGCCGCGCCGAGCTCGGTCACGATGGCAACCGCGTCGTGGTGGCTCTCGGCCAGCTTGGCCAGGGCCAGGTCGCGGCCGGCCACCTCGGCCAGCCAGCGCCACCGCTGCCGAGTCCGCCCGTGCCCCGGTAATGGCAGTTCCTCCTTGGCCAACAGCGCAAACTCGGTCGCCAACTCGATCATCCGGCTGCCTCCCAATCCGTGCTCACCGGCTCGGCCAGCGCGCTCAAGAAGCTGGCGAAGCCCCGCGGCGCCCGTCCGATCCGGCGGGCGCTGGTGGTGACCGCGAGGTCACCGGCCCAGACCAACTGGTGACCGGCCCGTTCGAACCGGCCGATCAACTCCACGTCTTCATCGGCGCTGACCGGGGTGAACCCCCCGATGGCCAGATAGCAGTCGGCCCGAAAGCCCAGGTTGGCCCCGTGGATGTGGCGATGCCCGCTGCTGAACTGGTAGCCGTCCAGGTAGCGGGCCGGGACGTGAGCCGGGTACTCGGACCAATCCTCGACCGCTACGGTGCCGATCACCACGTCGGCCCCGCGCCGAGCGTGGGCCAACTGGCGGCCGAACCAATCGATCGGCACGGTCGAATCGGCGTCGGTCGTGGCCAGCCACAATCCCTCCGGGCCGTCGGCCAGCGCCGCGGCGCAACCGGCCGCGCGGGCCGAGCCCACGCCGGGCGCGAGCGCGGTCACCGTCGTCGCGCCGAAGCTTCGCGCCAGCTCGGCCGTGGTGTCGGTGCACCGGTCGACCGCGACGACGACCCGCACCGGCAGCTCGGTCCGCGTCGCCGCCGCCTCGAGACTGGCCAGGCAGGCCGGGAGGAACTGCTCCTCGTTGTGGGCCGGAATGATCACGGCAATTCTGCTCACACCTGCAGCCGGCATCCGCGTCCCATCACTGGTGATCGACGCGAACTGGCCGCGCCCGAACTGGCGAGTGGCTTGGGCTTAGCCGATGCGAACCAGCCTAGCCAGAACTGCCGGGCTTCGCCCCCGGACCCGGTCCCGGCGCCGGTACGCTCACCGGCGATGCCCACCCCACGCCCCGAGCAGCTGGAGCCGTCCCCGCGCCGGCGCGACAGCTATCACTTCACCGGTACGCCGGCCGATCGGCCATCGCCGTTGCCGAACCGGGTGCTGCCCACCGGAGACATCGTGGCGGTGGCCGAACGTGGCCTGCTGATGGGCAATCGCGGTTGCCTGCATACCGACCAGCGGACCCTCGGGGTGTCCCGGTGGCGCAGCAAGATGTGGATCAGCTGCGTGCTGCGCTGGGGCAATCTCAAGCGCGACGTGATGCCGCCCGGTCGCTGGACCGCACTGTTCTTCCTCGACGAGGCCACCGCGCTGGCCGCCGGGCATCGGCCGTGTGGTTACTGCCGGTGGGAGGACTACCGCGCCTTCGCTCACGCCTGGCAGCAGGCGACCGGGCTGGCCGAGCGCCCCAAGGCGTGGCAGTTGGATGTGGTCCTGCACCGCGAACGGGTCAACCGGCGCCGGGAGAAACTGACCACCACCGTGGCGCTGGCCGAGCTGCCGGACGGCGCCATGGTCCGCGACGGGCAAGCCTTCGCCCTGGTCGCCGGGCGGCAACTTCATCCGTGGTCGTGGCGGGGCTACGGGCCCGGCCGGTCACTCCCGGCCTCGACCCGGCTGCTCACCTTGACCCCGCCGGCGGTCCTGGCCGCCTTGCGCTGTGGCTACCGGCCCCGGGTGCATCCCTCGGCCGCCGAGACGACCTTGCCCGTATTGCCGGTCCGGTCCGGGGCCTGAGCTGATCGGTTGCAAGCGGAGCCAGACTCCGGCTACTCTGGAATTACCGGAGGGGCGCTCCGGTTGCGCTGAGAAGGCCCGTCGCTATCGACCGGGCACGGCCCAGGAGCCCCCAGCCTGACCAGATTGCGAGTATGCCGATGACCCTGACCAGAGTCCGCACCCCCTACGGCCCGGAGACCACCGCCGCCGAGGTGCTCGGTGGCATCGACCTGACCGGCCGGCAGGCCATCGTGACGGGCGCCTACACCGGGATCGGGCGCGAGACCGCCCGGGCCCTGGCCGCGGCCGGCGCCACGGTGACCCTGGCCGGGCGCGACATCGCCGCCGGCCTGGCCGTGGCCGAGGCGCTGCGATCGGAAACGGCCGGCCTCGACCTCGAGGTGGCCGCCCTGGACCTGGCCGATCGCCGCTCCATCGCCCGGTTCGTCGACCGCTGGGACCGGCCGCTGGACATGCTGGTCAACAACGCCGGCATCATGGCCACCCCCTTCGCCCGTACCGCCGAGGGCTGGGAACTGCAACTGGCGACCAACCACCTCGGCCCGTTCGCCCTGACCACCGGGCTGCACGGCGCGTTGGCCGCGGCCGGCGACGCCCGGGTCGTGATGGTGAGTTCGGCCAAGCATCGGCACGGTGAACTCGACTTCGACGATGTGAACTTCCAACACCGGCCCTACGATCCATGGCTGGCGTTCAGCCAGTCCAAGACGGCGAACGTGTTGTTCGCGGTGGAGGCGGCCGGCCGGTGGCAGCGGGACGGCATCGCCGTGAACGCCCTGCACCCGGGGCCGGTTCGGACCGCGATCCGCCGGCACGTGGCGGGCAAGGTCGGCCTGCCAGCCAGCTTCGAGCCGACGTCAGCCTCGATCCAATGGAAGTCGGTGGCCCAGGGCGCAGCCACCTCGGTGCTGCTGGCCGGCTCCCCGCTGGTGCACGGAGTCACCGGCCGCTACTTCGAGGACGCCAACGAGGCCGAGCTGGCCGGTCCCGGTGGCCGGCAGGGGGTCGCCCGGCACGCTGTCGATCCGGTGTCGGCGGCTCGGCTCTGGCAGATCTCGGTCGAGCTGCTGACCGGCAGGTACCGGCCGGCCAGCGCGAGCGGAACAGTCTCGACCGGCCCGGCCGCCTTGGCCGGCTGACCAGCCGGACCAACCCAGCATGAGGATGACCCAGCTCCGCCCGTCCGGCTGTCGGCCCCGACCGCGCTGATTCGCCGGTAGCGTCGCCGCCATGACGGCTGCCCCCGCTCCGGCGTCGCTCACCCTGGCCAGCGCCCCGGGCCGGTGGGCGCTGCTGGCCTGCGTGCTCGGCTCCGGCATCGCCGGCATCGACTCGACCGTGGTCAACATCGCGCTACCGGCGATCGGGCGCGATCTCGGCGTCGGCTTCACCGCCCTGCAGTGGACGGTGACCGGGTACACCCTGACCCTGGCCGCGTTCATCCTGCTCGGTGGTTCGCTCGGGGATCGGTTCGGCCGGCGACGGGTTTTTCTCGTCGGCATCGGATGGTTCGCCGTTGCCTCGCTGCTCTGCGCGCTCGCCCCGAACGCGAGCGCCCTGATCGTGGCCCGGGCTTTGCAAGGGCTCGGGGGCGCGCTGATGATGCCGGCCAGCCTGGCCATCCTGCAGGCCAGTTTCGCCGACCAGGATCGCAGCCGGGCCATCGGGGCCTGGTCGGCCCTGTCCGGAACCGCATCGGCCATCGCTCCGTTTCTCGGTGGCTGGTTGCTGGCGGTCGGGTCCTGGCGCTGGGTTTTCCTGATCAACCCACCGCTGGCCGTGCTGGTCGTGGTGCTGGCCCGGGCCCACATTCCGCCCTCGCGTGATCCGGATGCCGCCGGCCGGCTCGACCTGCTCGGCGGGTTACTCGGGGTCATCGGCCTCGGCGGCGTGACCGCCGGGGTGATCGCGGCGGGCAACCATCCATTCGGCTCCGGGCCGGTGCTGCTCCCGCTCCTGCTCGGGCTGGCCGCCCTGGCTGGCTTCGTCGCGGTCGAGCGAAGCCAGCGGTACCCGATGATGCCGTTGGCGTTGTTCCGATCGAGACAGTTCAGCGCTACCAACCTGATCACGTTCCTGCTCTACGCCGCCAACAGCGGCGCGCTGCTGTTGCTGGTCGTCGAGCTGGAGACCGTGTCGGGGTTCAGTGCGCTGGCGGCCGGGACCGCACTGCTGCCGATCACCGTCATCATGCTCGGGCTCGCGGCCCGGTTCGGCGCGCTGGCCCAGCGGATCGGTCCGCGGGCACCGATGACGATCGGACCGGCGGTAGCCGCGATCGGGCTGGTGCTGCTGGCCGAACTACCTGAGCATGCCTCCTACCTGCGCAACGTGCTGCCAGCGGTGGCGGTGTTCGGCCTGGGCCTGGCCATCTTCGTCGCCCCGCTCACCGCCACCGTGCTGGCCGCGGTGCCGTCCGGACACGCCGGCCTGGCCTCCGGGATCAACAACGCGGTGGCCCGGGCCGCCGGCCTGCTGGCGATCGCGGCCCTGCCGGCCATCGTCGGCCTGACCGGCGACGCCTACACCAGCGCCGAGCAGTTCCGATCGCCGTACCGGACAGCGCTGCTGATCTGTGCCGGGTTGCAACTGGCCGGCGGCCTGATGGCCGGGTTGACCCTGAGCGGTCAGTGGCGGCGGACCCCGACCGAGCCGCAACCAGTCCCGCAGGCTTCGGTCGAGCTCAGCGGCTGCGGTTACCAACCGGCCGGCTGTGAACCGGCCGGATCCACCATCGGCCAGTGACGTATCGTCGGGCCGGATCGGTCAATGACGACGGACAAGGGGTCAGCGGGCATGCAGGTTCAGGGCGGGGTTGCAATCGTTACCGGCGCGGCATCAGGTCTGGGCCAGGCCACCGCCACCGCCCTGGCCGAGGCCGGCGCCAAGGTGGTGCTGCTCGACCTGCCGAACTCGGCCGGGGCCGAGCGGGCCGCCGCGATCGACGGGGTATTCGCTCCGGCTGACGTCACCGATCCGGAATCGGTAGCCGCGGCAATCGCCACCGCCACCGAGCTCGGGCCGCTGCGAATCGTGGTCAACTGCGCCGGCATCGCGCCGCCGGGCAAGGTCCTCGGGCGCGGTGGACCGCTTCCGCTGGAGGATTTCGAACGCATCGTCAAGATCAACCTGATCGGCACGTTCAACGTGCTCCGCCTGGCTGCAGCGGCGATGGCCGAAACCGAGCCGGTGCAGGGCGAGCGCGGGGTCATCATCAACACCGCCTCGATCGCGGCCTACGACGGCCAGATCGGGCAGCCCGCCTACGCCGCTTCCAAGGGCGGGGTGGCCAGCATGACGCTGCCGATCGCCCGCGAGCTCGCCCGTAGCCAGGTCCGGGTCATGACCATCGCGCCCGGACTGTTCCTGACCCCGATGCTGGCCGGCCTGCCGGCCGAGGCCCAGGAATCGCTCGGGGGCCAGGTCCCGCACCCGTCCCGGCTGGGCGATCCGGCCGAGTACGCGGCGCTGGCCTTGCACATCCTCGCCAACCCCATGCTCAACGGCGAGGTCATCCGGCTCGACGGCGCACTCCGGATGGCGGCCAGGTAACCGCCGCGCTCAGCCCCGGATCGCCTCGACCACGGAATACACCGCGAGCGCGGTAAAGACAGCGGCGCCGATCCGGTGCAGTAACACCACCGACAGGTAACGCAGCAGCGTTCGGCCCGCGGTGATGGCCAACAGCGCAGCCGCCCAGAGGCCGAGAGCCGCCCCGATGCCGACGGCCAGCGGATCGCGGTACTTGGCGGCCAGGTTGGCGATCGCGATCTGGGTGATGTCACCCCACTCGCCGATGAAGATCACCACGAACGAGCTGACCACCCCGGCCCAGGCCGAGGTGCCGGTCCGCCGGCTGACCACCGCCTCCTCGTCCTCCTCCGGGCTGCGCGAGGCGTGCACCATGAACGCGGCCCCGAGCAGGAACAGCGCCGCCACGATGGCCTGCAACAGCCGGTGCGGGAGCAGCCCGAGCAGGCTGCCGGCCAGCACCGCGATGACCACATGCACGGTGAATGCCGAGGCGGCGCCGAGGAAAACCCAGCGACCGGCGAACCGGGTTCCCAGCAACAGCGAGGCGAACATGGTCTTGTCCGGCAGCTCGGCCAGCAGCACGATGGCGAACACCAGCAGGGCCGTGAGCAGGAACATCATCTCGCTTCCGCCGAGAAACAGGGGTTGGTTGAGATCGTAGCCAGTCAGGGCCGGTAGCCGGTCACCCCAACGGCGGGACAGGACCCGGCGGCCCGGCCGCAGGCGGCGAAGTCGCACAACCGGCACAGCGCCCCACCGGCCGGCCCCGCTCCCGCCGCGCGTTCGGCCAGCCGGTCTCGGGTCAGGTTGGCGACGACCAGGTCCAGGACCCGGGCCAGGTCCCGGCGCTGGCGTTCGGGCACGCCGGACAACGCCGAGGCGATCGCCGCCGCCCGGCCGGCCCGGGCTTGCCCCGCGACCGAGCGCCCCCGCCGGGTCAACCGCACCTGCACCGTGCGGGCATCCGGGCCGGGCTCGCGACCGGCCAGACCGGCCGCGACCAGCCGATCGACCAGCCGGACCGCGCCGGAATGGCTCAACCCGAGCCCGAGAGCCAGCCGCCGGACCGAACCGGCCGGGCTGAAATCGAGCAACGTGACCAGGGCGCTCGCGGCCAGCTCATCGAGCCCGGATGCCTCGATCAGAGCGGCGGAAACCCGATCGCTCAGGCCGGTGGCCGCAACCCCCAGCAGGTTGACCACGCGGTCTTCGGCGGCGGACATGGGCTCAGCCTAGCGTTGACCGTCCGGCTGACCTGTGCTTGGCTCATATGTGCTCGACGCATACAACGACCCCATACGGGAGGCAACCATGACCGGTTACGTCGCGCACGCCGAGATCGAGATCTCCGCGCCCCCGAGCCGGGTCTGGCAGGCGTTGACCGATCCGAGCGAGGTCCGGGCCTACTTCTTCGGCACCGAACTGGTCACCGACTGGAAACCCGGAAGCCCGATTCACTGGCGGGGCGAGTGGAACGGCCAGCCCTACCAGGACAAGGGCACCGTGCTCGACTTCGACCCGCCTCGGCGGCTGCGGACCACGCACTTCTCGCCGCTGACCGGTCAGCCCGACCGGCCGGAGAACTATCACAGCGTGAGTTACGAGCTGACCGAAACCGGCTCGGGGACTCGGGTCGAGATCAGCCAGGACAACAACGCCGACGCCGATGCGGCGGCCCGATCGAGCCAGAATTGGCAGTCCGTGCTGGCCGGCTTGAAGCAGCACGTCGAGGTCCGCCGCTGAGTCAGCTCAGCCGATCCGGGTTAGCGTGGTGAGGTGAACTCGGACTACGACCTCGATCGTTTCGTCGCCGCTCAGGATCACGGCCAGACCTACCAGCAGGCCGTGACCGAACTGCGGGCCGGACAGAAGGTCAGCCACTGGATGTGGTTCGTGTTCCCGCAATTGACCGGGCTCGGGCGCAGCAGCATGGCCCAGCGCTACGCGATCGGCTCGCTGGCCGAGGCCCGGGCCTACCTCGAGCACCCGGTACTGGGGCCGAGGTTGCGGCAGTGTTGTGACGCGGTGTGCTCCGGCACCGGCTCGGCCGAGCGGATCCTGGGGCCGATCGATGCGGTCAAGCTGCGGTCCTCGATGACCCTGTTCCACCGGGCCGAACCGGAACGAGCGGAGTTCGTGGCCGTGCTCGAGCGGTTCTTCGACGGTCAGCCCGATCCCGCGACCGACGAGCTGCTCGGCCGGTAACGAGCATGCACCGGCGGACCCGACTGGTCACGGCGGCGCTGGCGCTGATCACGACCGGCTGTGCCTCGACCAGCAGGCCGGCCGCCAATACGGTGACCGCTTCGCCGCCGCCGAGGACCGGAGTCAGCGCCGGCCCGATCGTGCTGCCGCCGGCCGGAGCGAGGTTCAGCTACCAGCTCGGTGGGGCCTACCCGCCACCGGCCGGGGTACGGATCGTCGATCGGGACCGCAGCGACGTCCCGGCCGCCGGCCGGTACTCGATCTGCTACGTCAACGCGTTCCAGGCCCAGCCGGGCGAGGTCGGCTGGTGGCAGCAGCACCATCCCGAACTGCTGCTGCGGCACGGCGGGGAGCTGGTGATCGATGCGCAGTGGCACGAACCGCTGTTCGACCTGCGACAGCCGGACCGCCTGCTAGCCGTGGTCGGTGGCTGGCTCGACGGCTGTGCCCGGTCGGGCTTCCAAGCCATCGAAGCCGACAACCTCGACTCCTATACCCGCTCCGACGGGCTGCTCACGGCCGATCAGGCGCTGGCCTTCGCCCACCGGCTCACCGTTCGGGCCCATGCCGATGGCCTGGCCATCGCCCAGAAGAACGCGGCCGAACTCAGCCCGCGCGCTCGTGCCGCCGGGTTCGACTTCGCGGTGGCCGAGGAGTGCCAGGTGTGGGACGAGTGTGGCAGCTATACCGCCAGCTACGGCCGGGCCGTCATCGAGATCGAATACACCGATCAGAGCAGGCGATTCTTCACCGAGGCTTGTCGCCGACGCGGCACTACGATCTCCGTCGTGCGGCGCGACCGGCAGCTGCTCCCGGCCGGCCAGCCGGGCCACGTCGAGCAGTGGTGCTGAGCGGGCGCTCCCGATTCCCGTCCGGCTGGCAGGATTGATGGTGATGCGCAGGGTCAGCGAGGTCGCCACCGGAGTGCTGGTTGCCACCAGCCGCCGCGAGCTGACCACCAGCACGATCGTCGTCAGCGGCCGGGATGCGGTGCTGATCGATCCGGCCTGGGAGCCGGACGAGCTAACCGGCCTGGCCGATCTGCTGGACGCGCGAGGGTTGCACGTCAGCGCGGGCTTCGCCACCCACGCCCACCACGATCACCTGCTGTGGCATCCGCGATTCGGGGCGGCCCCGCGCTGGGCCTCGCCCAGGACGGTCAGTCTGGCCAACCAGCACCGGCTGCAGTTGCTGGCCGAGCTCGGCCCGGACTGGCCGCCCGAGCTGGCCGCAGTATTCGGTGAGGTCCGCCCGGCCGAGCCGGAGACGGAGCCGGCCGCCGGCGAGGACATCGTGCTGATCAACCACGACGGCCACGCGCCGGGGCACAGCGCGCTGTGGCTGCCCCACCGGCGGGTGCTGATCGCCGGCGACATGCTCAGCGACGTCGAGCTGCCGCTCCCGCTGGATCCGGACGACCTGCCGAGCTACCTGGCCGCGCTGGAGTTGTTGGCGCCCTACGTCGCCCAGGCCGAAGTCGTCGTGCCCGGGCACGGGCACCCGGGCCGGCCGGCCGAGCGGCTGGCCGCGGACCGGCGCTACCTGGACACGTTGATCGCCGGGGCCGATCCCGACGATGACCGCCGGGCCAATCCGGGCATGGCCCAGGTTCATCAGCGCAACGCGCGGCTCGCAGCCGAGTTCGGCCGCTGACCGTCGCCCGCCGCTCAGCCGCGGATGGCTTCCTCGGCCCGTTCCAACGCCCGCACCCGGCGCCCGTGCTCCCGTTCGGCCGCCGCAGTGGCCTTGGCCGCCCGGGCCGCAGCCGCCCGGGCTTGCTCGAGTTGGTCCTGCAACTGCGTGATCTGCTCGGCCAACTCGGCCTCGGCGGCTCGAGCTGCATCCAGGCCCTCGATCGCTTCGTCGAGCTGGTCGGCCGCCTCGTCCCGGACCCGCTCGGCCCGGGCGCGGGCGCGCTGCTCGGCCTGCGAGGCGGAACCGGCGCCGTGCTCGACCGGCTTGGCCGCCGGTTGATCGGGGACCGCCCGCAACGGCGGCGGCAACGCCACCGCGTCGGACAGGTCGACCTCGCCGAAGCCCGAGTAGCTCAACGGTGCGGTCAGCCGGCCGGAGCGCACCGCCTGCTCGGCCTGGGGGTCGGCGATGGCTGCCTCGAAGGTGGCCCGGAGCTGGTTCTGCACCGCCTCGGTGACCGAACGCCCCGCGCTGGCGCTGCCCAGCCGGACCAGCTGTCCGAGCAGCCGCTGGCGCCGCTCCGACAGCCGCCGGAGCTCCTCGCCCCGCAAGTGCCGGTGGGCATCGCGCAGTTGCCCGGCCAGCTCGGTGAGCTCGGCCAGCGCGCCCGGCTCGTCCCGGACCAGCTGGTTGGCCAGCGCGGCGGCCAGCACCGGCTTGCGGAACTTGCCGATCGCCGCGGCCAAATCCTTGTCACCGGCGGCCCGCGCCTGCTTGACCAGCTCGCCACGCCGGCCGGCGAAGGAGTCCAGTTCGGCTACCGGCAGCGCGTAGAGCTCATCGGCCGCCTGGTCCGGGGTCACCGTTCGGTGCCCAGGGCGGCCAGGGAGTAACCAGCCGGGTAGCTGCGCGACCGCAGCACCGACGGCCGGCCATCCGGCCGGGGCGGTCCGAGTCGAATCAGCAATGCTCGCAGTCGCAAACTCGATCGAGCCAACCGGCGCAGCGCGACCGGCGGATGGGCCAAACCGAGCGCGTCGAGCAGCGGCTCGTCCAGCAGCGCCGTCGCGCCCCGCCGGACCAGCGGCCGGACCAGCCGCGGGAACCAGGACGCCATCAGCTCGATGGTGGCCGCGGCGACCGCGGCGTTGGCCGGCCGGTACCGGAACCGGCGGCGCTCGTAGTCATCGAGGTAGGCGCTGAACTGCTGGAAATCGGCCGGCAGCTCGGTGATGCCCATACCGTCACCCATCGCCCGCATCGCCTCGGTCCAGGCCGTGACCTCGGCCGGGGACGGCGGCCGCCAGCCGAACTCGCGCAGCCAGCGGATCGGCTGCACCACGAACGTGGCCAGGGTGTACCGGAAGTCGTCGTTGCTGATCCGGTACCGGCCGTGGATCTGATTGAGCCGGGCGACCGCAGACCGGCCGCGCGGGCTGTCGGCGCCGTCACGCCAGATCTCGGCCAGCAGCAGGGTGGTGTCGTCGTAACGAAGCTGGGCCCGGTCGACGAACTTGCCGGTGCGGTAGAGCAGCGCACCGATGCTCGGCACGGCATAGGTGCGGAACAGAGCCAGCTCCAGCGCCCGGGTGATGTCCCAGGGGAACTCGTACTCCGACATCAGCCGGGCAATCGTATGCCGGTCGAGCATCGGGTCGAGCCGCTCGATCCGGTGCAGCCGATCCCAACGCCCCGGCCACACGGCTCAGCCCGCCGGCTCGGTGTCATCGGCCGCGGCCGGCAGCATCAACTCCTTGCCGAGGTGGACCGAAGACGGCGAGTCCGCGTAGTGGCCGAACGGTGGCACCGGCTGGTAGCCCGACGAGTGGTACAACGCGATCGCCTCCGGCTGCTGGTCACCGGTCTCCAGCACCAGCCAGCGGACGCCGGCCAGCGCCGCCTCCTGTTCCAGATAGCCCAGCATCGCTCGAGCGAAACCGGCGCCGCGGTAGCCGTCGAGGACGAACATCCGCTTCAGCTCCGCCGCCGGGCTCGCCCAACCGGTGGCCGGATGGTCGCCGGGGTGGCGCCGCCAACCGCCGCTGGCGACCGGGTTCCCGTCCAGGTAACCGACCGCGAACAGCCCGTCGGGCGGGCGGAAGTCCAGCGGGTCGATCGGTGACTCGTCGGGGCCGCCGTAGCGCTTGACGTACTCGCCCTGCACCAGCGTGATCAGGTGCCCTACGTCGGGATGGTCATAACCGACCTGGCGGATCTGCAGTTCTCCCATGCCGACGATTGTGCGCCACCGGCTGGACTACTTCACCGGCGCCGGCGTCGGTCAGGACGAGTCGACCAGGCGGGGCCGGCCGCGCTGCCGTAGCAGCTCGGTCAGCTCCGGCTCGGGCAGCGGCCGGGCCAGCAGGAATCCTTGGGCCCGCTGGCAGCCCAGTTCTCGCACCAGCTCGAGCTGGGCCGGCTCTTCGACCCCCTCGACCGTCGCCGACAGCGACAGCGCCCCGATCACCTGCAGCACCGCCCGGAACAGCGCCGAGGCCGTCTCGTCATGAGTTATCCGATCGACGAAGCTCTTGTCGATCTTGACCACGTCGAGGGGGAAGCGGGCCAGCTGGGTCAGCGATGAGTAGCCGACCCCGAAGTCATCCAGCGCCAGCTGCACCCCGAGATCCCGCAGCCGGCTGAGCACCCCGACCACGTCGACGGTCGGGCTGGCCAGGCTGGTCTCGGTGATCTCCAGGGTCAGCGCCGATGCCGGCAGCCCGGCCGCCCACAGCGAGTGCTGCACCTGCTCGATCAGACGCTCGTCCGACAGCTGGCGGGGCGAGAGGTTGACGCTCAAGCCGAGCTTGGCGAACCGGGGCAGGCTGCGCCGCCACCGGGCGACGTCGGCGCAGGCTTGGCCGAGCACGAACACGCCGAGTTGATCGATCAGCTGAGATTCCTCGGCCAGCGGGATGAACTCGTCCGGGGTGATCAGCCCCCGGCGGGGATGTGGCCAGCGCACCAGCGCCTCGATCCCGACGATCTCGTCGGCGAGGAGATCCCACACCGGCTGATAGTGGACGGTCAATTGCCCGTGTTCCAAGGCTTGCTCGAGCTCGGCCTTGAGCGCCATCCGGGACAGGGCATCCAGGTGCAGGGCCGGCGCGAACCGCCGGCACCGGCTGCCACCGGAGCGCTTGGCGTCGTACATCGCCAGATCGGCGTTGCGCAGCAGCTCCGCGGCGCTTTCGACCCCGGTCGGCACGGCCACCCCGACGCTGGCCCGGATCGTCAGCAACTGCCCGTCGACGCGCAGCGGTCGGGACAGCTCGGCCAGCACCCGCTCGGCGGTGGCCAGGGCGTCGTGCGGCCCGTTCAAGCCGTCGAGCAGCACCGCGAACTCATCGCCGCCGAGCCGGGCGGCCAGATCGCAAGTGCGCAGGCTCGATTGCAGCCGCTCGGCCAACGCGACCAGCAACCGGTCTCCGGCCAGGTGCCCGAGGCCGTCGTTGACGGTCTTGAAGTCGTCAAGGTCCAGCAGCAGTACGGCCAGCGCGCTCGGGGTCCGGCCGATCCGGGCCAGCGCCGTAGTCAGCTCGGCGATGAAGAAGGCCCGGTTCGGCAGCGGGGTCAGGGCATCCTCGAACGCGTGCGCCCGCAGCTCCCGCTCCAGCTGGCGTTGCAGGGTCAGGTCGCGAAAGCTCCAGACCCGCCCGATCGCCGCGCCGCCGAGCACCTGGGGATGGGAGTAGCGCTCGAACACGCGCCCGTCGAGCAGGTGCACCTCGTCGTAGCTGCTGCTGTGCGGATCCCGCTTGAGCCGGTCGGCGGTACCGCGGGCCCCGTCCGGATCGCAGAGTTGGCGGCGCAACTCGTCACGGATGTGAATGCCACCGCCGGCCTCGACCCCGACCGGGTCGAGCTGCCACATCTCGAGGAACTTCTGGTTGTAGCCCAGGATCTCGCCGTCGAGGTCGACCACGGCGATGCCGTCGGCGGTCGAGTCCAGGGTGGCCCGGAGCATCGACATGGACGAGGACAGCCAGGCCTGCTCGGTCTCGCGCTGCACCGCCACGGTGGCCAGCCGAGCCGCCCAGTGGGCCAGGTCGAGATCGTTGCGCTGCGGAGCGCGCCGAGGGTAGTGCAGCCCGATCGATCCGAGCTCGATCCCGTCCGGAGCCCGGAATGCGGCTTCGTGCCCGGCCGGCCCGAGCTTGGCCACCCGACCGGCGGTGAGCTCACCGCTCAGGCCGAAAAAGCGCGTTGTCCCGTCGGTCAGGCTGAGCACGCACCGCGCCGTGCCGCTGATCTCCTCGACCGCGGCCGCGATCGAGGCCAACACGTCGGCGAACTCAGCCCCGCAGGCGATGGCCTCCATGATCTCGGCGTGCAGGGTCAGCAGCTGCTCGCTCCGGCGCCGCTCGGTGATGTCGTAGAGCAGGCCGTGCTGGACCTGGCCGTATCCGTCCACCTCGGCCAGCTGGGCGTCGTCGAGCAGCCAGCAGACCTCGCCGTCCTTGCGAAACATCCGGTACTCGGACTTCGTCCGGGAGGCGGCCGACGGGTGGGTCTCCAGGCCCAGTACCCGCTGCCGGTCACCGGGGTGCAGCTGCCGTTCCCACAAGGCGGCGTCGGCGATGAAGTCCTCGGGCGCGAAGCCGAGCAAGCTCTCGATCTGGGGGCTGGCGTAGAGCCACGCGCCGCGCGAACCGGGCTGGGCGAGGTAGACCGCGGCCGGCAGCTGGTCGATCAGCCCGGCCAGCACAGCAGCCGGCCCAACCGGCTCGGGACGTTCCCCGGGGCCGGGTCGCCCGGGATGCGGGCGCACTGGGCGCTGCGTCAAGGCTGGCCCCATCCTTGGGAGGCGATGGTCATGGTGTGCAGACGTCGGCAACCGGAACGCAACGATGCGACGGCCAGACCATACGCCGATCTTATGATCGGTCACCGGATGCGAGCCTGCAGCCAATTGCGACGAGCGTCTAGAGATTGCGACGCATCGTCTGCACTCAGGAGGGTTTCGACCGGCCCCGACCGGCCCGCCCACTGCGCAGCGTGAGCTTCCGATTACCCCGCGATTGCAAGGAAAAACTGCATCGAAGTCGTGCCTCACCGAAGCTTGACATCAAGTTGTTGTTAGTGGAATCTGCATCTACCGCCCCGGCTGGCCGAGGCGGTCGGGTGAGTGTCGATCCGCTGGGCGTCCTGGTCGCCGTGGCCCAGCGGGGAACAAGGCGAAACCGGCACCTGTCGCATTCCATTCAGGTCCGGCCGACAAACTCGACACAACCCCGGGGGGTCACGACGCATGCGCCGAGATCGTCCGGTTCGTCGCCGCACCAGCCTGGTCACGGCCGGCGTGGCCGGTGCCCTCGTGCTCGCCCTCGGCGGTACCGCCTGGGCGTACTGGACCCGGCCCGGTGGCGGTTGGGGCACCGCCACGGTCACCGCCGCCGCTCCGCAACTCCTGCTGCACGCCCAGCCGGCCGGCCCGCTGCTGCCCGGTGGCTCGGTCCCGGTGACGCTGACGGCGGACAACCCGAGTGCGACCAGCCTGTGGCTGGCCACCGCGTTCCTGCTCGGGATCAGCGCTGACGCCGCCCATCCGAACTGCAACACCGCCGACTTCAGCCTGCCGGCGGTGGCCATCGGCCAGCGCGTCCCCGCCCATACCCGTCAGTTCCCGCTCGATTCGGTCGGCCGGCTCAGCTATGTCAGCACCAGCGTCGACCAGTCGGCCTGCCAGGGCGCGACCCTGACGCTCAGCCTCGGAAGCAGCTGACGGGTGACGGCGATGACCCAACTCTCCCCGCTGCGGGCCCGAACCGGCCGGCGCTCCCTGCTGCCCACCCTGCTGCTGACCATGCTGGCCCTGCTGGCCGTGCTGGCGACGCTGCTGTTCACCGGCAACCGCAACCGCAACCGCGGCTCCGGGCCGGACTTCGGGATCAGCATCGACGCCCCCCTGGTCTCGGTGACTTCGGGCGAGGCGGTCAAGACAACAGTGACGATCCGGGCCAGCGGCCGGTTCACCGGCCCGGTGACGCTGTCCGCCGAGGACGTGCCGGCCGGCTTGACCGCGGTGTTCACCCCGGCCTCGGTCACCCTCGGTCCGCATAAGCCGACCGCCTCGGTGACCCTGACGCTGCAAGCCACCGGAGCCCTGGCCGCCGGACCGCTCAACGTCAAGGTGGTGGCCGGCGCCAGCGGTCAGCAGCAGACCACGACGGTGGCTCTGCAGGTGCAGCCGGACGGAAGCCTGGCCAGCCCACCGCCGTCGGGCACGCCGACGACCAGCTTCTCCATCAGCGGTTCTCCGGTTGCCGCCCTGGCCCCCGGCATCCGGCGGGCGATCGCGGTCCGGCTGGACAACCCGACCGATCAGACGATCTCGGTCGGCACGCTCCGGGTCGAGTTGCGCGGCACCAGCCAGGCCGGGTGCGCGATCGCAAACTTCGCCCTGACCCAGTACTCCGGCTCGTACCCGCTGGTGCTGCGCCCGCACTCGCACAACACGCTGGCCACGCTGGGCATCGCCACCCAGCTCTGGCCCCAGCTGAGCATGCTCGACCTGCCGGTCAACCAGGACGCGTGCAAGGGCGCGACCGTGCGGCTCCACTTCGCCGGCACCGGCGCCGGCAGATGACGGGCCGGTTGAGGCCCGCGCGTCGAGCCAGCGGCCGGACTCGACGCGGCGTGGTACTGCTGCTGGCCGTGGTGGCCGGGCTGGGAATCGGCACCGGTACCGGCTGGGCGTACTTCAGCACGACCGGGCACGGGGCCGGCACCGCCCAGGCCGGCCGGCTGAGCGTGCAGGTACTGGATGCCGGTGACGGCAGCAGCGCCGTCTCGGCCGCCCTGCTGCCCGGTGAGCAGGGGCCGGCCACGATCCGGGTACACAACACTCAGCCGGTGGCGCTCACCCTGCTCGCGGTGACCGCCACCGGACCAGCTCGGACCAGTGCCTCCGGCTGCGACCCGGCGGCGCTGCAGTTCCACGACCAGGCCGGGCTGGCCCTGATCCTCGAGCCGGGATCGACCCAGGACCTGCAGCTGCCGGATGCGGTCAGCCTTTCCGTCGACGCCGGGCCGGGCTGCCAGGGGGCAAGCTTCCGGATCCCGGTCAGCGTGACGGTGCGGGCATGAGCCGGCGGGTGCTCGGCCTGGCCGCGGTGATCGGCTTCCTGTTCACCGTGCCCGGGGTGGCGCTGGGGTACTGGCTGTCCAGTGACAGCACCGGACCGGCATCAGCGACGGCCGGCCGGTTGCCCGCCGTCGCCGCCCCGGTCGGGCTGGCCGCCCGCGGCCACACGGTCAGCCTGCGGCTGAGCGGGCCGGCCGGAGCGAGCTACCAGCTACAACGCTATCCGGCCGGCGGCTCGGCGCCGGTGGCCCGGTTGGCTTGCGTGGTCGGCCGGCGCTGCGTCGAGGCCGGCGTGCCGGACGGGCGCTGGGTCTACACCGCCGCGATGATCCGCGGCCAGTGGCGCGGGCCGGAGAGCACCGGCAGCCGTCCGGTGACGGTCGACACCACCGCTCCGGCTCCGGGCATCAGCCTGCCGGGGCCGGCGGTGAACCAGGTCAGCCTCGTGCTGGCCGGACCGGCCGGCCGCGCCCCCGGCGACGCCGGCCAGGTCACGGTCCGGCTCTACGCCGGCCGGGTCCTGCTGCTGGTGCATACGGTCCCGGTCCGGGCCGGGCAGTGGCGGCTGCGGGTCGGTCCGCTGACCCCGCAGCGCAGCTACACCGTCCTGGCCCGCCAGGCCGATGCGGCCGGCAATGTCGGCTCCGCCCGCCGGGAGTTCGTACTGGATACGGTGGCCCCCAAGCTGTGGCTGGCCCCGCCGGCCAGCCCGGCGCGCACGGTCGGCGGCCTGGCCGGTGACATCCCGGCCGGACCCGGCACCAGCGCCGATTCGCCCACGGTCACCGTGCAGTTCCTGGTCGCGGGCCAGCTGGTGCGCTCGGTCCAGGCCCAGCGTGCCGGGACTCGGTTCCAGGTCCCGACCGCCGGCCTGACCGGCGGCAACTACGAGGTCCGGGCGGTGCAGCGCGACGCTGCCGGCAACATCGGCATGAGCAACCTTCGCGGCCTGCTGGTCGATGCCAGCCCACCGGCGGTCAGCGTGCAGGTGCCGGCCTATGTCGACCGGTCCCCGGTGCTGACCGGCGCGGCCGGCACCGCACCCGGGGACAGCAGCCGGATCTCGGTCGTCGTACGCGCCGGGGGCCGGGCCGTGCTGCAGCGGCTTGTTCCCGCCAGCGCCGGGCACTGGCGGCTGGCCCTGCCGGCGCTGCCGGGAAACGCCAGCTATCAGGTGAGCGTCAGCCAGTCCGACGAGGTCGGCAACGTCGGCACCGCCAGCGCCGGGTTCGTGCTCGATACGGTGGCTCCGGCGCCCACGCTGAGCTTCGACGGCAGCGCCCTGACCGGCACCGCCGGGACGGTCCCGGCATCGGTCACCAGCTCGCCCGATCAGCCGGTGGTCACCGTGACCTTCTGCCCCGCCGGCGGCGGTGACCCGGTCCGCACCGTCACCGCGGCCGTGGCCGCGGACGGCACGTTCCGGATTGTCCTCCCCAGCCTTCCCCCCGGCCACTACCGGGCCCGGGCCAGCCAGGACGACGCCGCCGGCAACGTCGGGCACAGCCGGCCGGTACAGCTCAGGCGGCAATCGGCAGGCTGATCGCCACGATCAACCCCCCACCCGGGGTGTCCTCCAAACCGATCGTCCCGTGCATCGCCTCGACGAAGCCGCGAGCGATGGCCAGGCCCAGACCCACTCCGGACCCGGTGCTGACCGCCCGGTCATCGCGTCGCTGGAAGGCTTCGAACACCCCGGCCCGGGATCCGGCCGGAATGCCTGGCCCGCGATCGATGACCCGTAGCTCGACCCGAGCCGGCGTGCCGGGCGGCGCCGCAGCCGGCTCGGCCACCAACCGCACCGGCCGGCCGGCCGGGGCGTAGCGCAGCGCGTTCTCCACTACGTTCGCGATGACCCGCTCGGCCAAGCCGGCATCGACCAGCACCGCCGGCAACTCGGGCGGCACCTCGACCTGCACCCCGGCATGATCGGTGAGGCTGGCCAGCGCGCGGTTGACCAGGTCGTCGAGTCCGACCGGATGCAGGTCGACGCTCAGTACGCCGGCCTGCAACCGGGACAGGTCGAGCAGGTTGGTGACCAGCGCGGTCAGCCGATCCAGCGCCCGCTCGGCCGTGCCCAGCAGTTCCCGTTGATCCGTTTCGCTCCAGGCGATCTCGGTGCTGCGCAGGCTCGAGACGGCGGCCTTGGCCGAGGCCAGCGGCGTGCGCAGGTCATGGCTGACCGCGTTGAGCAGGGCGGTGCGGGTCTTGTCGGTGGCGGCCAACTCGCGAGCGGCGCGGGCCTGCTCCGACAGCTGGCGCTGCCGGTAGGCGACCGCGACCTCGGTGGCGAACGCGGTCAGCATCCGCTGGTCCTCGGCCGCCAGCCGGCGCCCGTGCAGGGCCAGCACCAAGTCCGGCCCGACCGGGGCCTGGGCATCGGCATCGTCCAGACCCCGGCCTCGCTGGGGACCCACCGAGTCCAAGCACTCCCAGCCGGTTTCCGCCTTGCGCAACAGGGCGACACTGCCGACCGCGAACGTCTCGGCGACCCGCTGCAGCAGGGCCGGCAGGGCCTGCTCGCCGCGCAGCAGGCTGCCGGCCAGGGTCGCCAGCGTCTCGGCCTCGGCGTTGGCCCGGGCCGCCTCGACGGTCCGGCGGGCGGCCTGATCGACCACCCGGGACACCAGCACGGCGATGAGCACGAACACCACCAGGGCCAGGATGTTCTCCGGCTCGGCGATGGTGAACGTGTGCAGCGGTGCGGTGAAGAAGAAGTTCAGCAACAGGCTGGCCGCCACGGCGGTCGCCAGCGCGGGCCAGAACCCGCCGATCAACGCGCAGATCACCACGACGAGCAGGAACAGCAGCAGGTCGCTGCCGAAGGCCAGTTCGGATCGGACCGCCGCGCACACCGGGACCAGCGCCAGCAGCAGGACGGCGGCGACCAGCAGCCCGAGCAAGCGGCGGCGCCGGGTCAGCCCGCCGGTGAGCTTGGGCAGCACCTGGCCCCGGCCGATGTAGTCGTGGCTGACCACGTGCACGTCGATGCTGCCCGAGCGCCGGGTGATCGTCATCCCGGTGCCCGGGCCGGTGAGCGCAGCGATCACCGGGTTGCGCCGGCTGGCGCCGATCACGATCTGGGTTGCGTTCTTGGCCCGGGCGAACTCCAGCACCGAGTCCGGGACGTCCTCCCCGATCACCGAGTGGTAGCTGCCGCCGAGCGATTCCACCAGCAGGCGTTGCGAATCCAGGGCGGCGATGGAGGACCCGGTCAGGCCGTCGCTGCGGGCGATGTGCACCGCCAACAGCTCGCCGCCACCGGAACGGGCAGCGATCCGGGCCCCCCGCCGGATCAGGGCCTCCCCCTCCGGGCCGCCGGTGAGGGCTACCACGACCCGCTCCTTGGTCTCCCAGGTGCTGGCGATGCCGTGCTGCTCGCGGTACTTCTGCAGTCCTTCCTCGACCCGGTCGGCCAGCCAGAGCAGGGCCAGCTCGCGCAGCGCGGTCAGGTTGCCGGGCCGGAAGTAGTTCGAGAGCGCGGCGTCGATCTTGTCCGGGGCGTAGATGTTGCCGTGCGCCATCCGCCGTCGCAGCGCCTCCGGGGTCGAGTCCACCAGCTCGATCTGCTCGGCCGTTCGTACCATCGCGTCGGGCACGGTTTCCTGTTGCCGGATACCGGTGATCGACTCCACGACGTCGTTGACCGATTCCAGATGCTGGATGTTCACCGTGGTGATCACGTCGATGCCGGCCGCGAGCAGCTGCTCCACGTCCTGCCACCGTTTGGCGTTCCCGGCACCGGGGACGTTGGTGTGGGCCAGCTCGTCGACCAGCACCACCTCGGGCCGGCGGTCCAGCACCGCGGCTACGTCGAGTTCGGTGAAGGTGCTGCCCCGGTAATTGATCTGCTGGCGCGGCAGCGATTGCAGGGCTCCGATCCGCTCCGCCGTGCGATCCCGGCCGTGGGTCTCGACCAGGCCGATGACCACGTCGGTGCCGCGACCGAGCCGCCGGTTGCCCTCATCGAGCATGCGGTAGGTCTTGCCGACGCCAGGAGCGGCCCCGAGGTAGACCCGCAGGGCGCCACGCTGTGTCATTCGCTCAGATTACGTGCGCCGGTCATGAGGAAAGCGTGATAACGCCAGCGTCCGGACGCATGCTCGCGATTCCCTCACGTCGAGCGTGGCTGGATGGTGGCTGACCAACGTCCGCACGAGGTGGAAAGCCGAGCCATGTCCGATCTGATGTTCATCCTGCTCACCCTGGCGTTGTTCGCCCTGGTCGGGCTGGTCGCCAAGGGAGCGCAGCGACTGTGAGCGCCGCCAACCTGATCGGGCTGATCCTGTCGATCCTGGTCATCGGGTACCTGATCGTGGCACTGATCCGATCCGAGCGCTTCTGATGGCCACGTTCGCCTTCGTCGCCAGCCTGGTCCTGGCCTTGGCCCTGGTGCACAAGCCGCTGGGCGATTACCTGGCCCGGGTGCTCACCAGTACCCGCCACCTCCGGCTCGAGCGGGCGGCGTACCGCAGCTGCGGCATCGATCCCGACGCCGATCAGAGCTGGCCCAGCTACCTGCGCTCGCTGCTCACGTTCAGCTTCGTGTCGATCGTGTTCCTGTACGCCTTCCTGCGGATCCAGCACCACTTCTGGCCGCCCTACGCCGTGCCCCCGATGACCGGCTCGCAGTCCTGGAACACCGCGGTGAGCTTCGTGACCAACACCAACTGGCAGAGCTATGCCGGGGAGAGCGCGCTGGGTTACGTCGTCCAGATGGCCGGGCTGGCGGTGCAGAACTTCGCCTCAGCCGCCGTCGGCATCGCCGTGGCGGTGGCCCTGGTCCGCGGCTTCGTCCGCAGCCGCACCGACCGGCTGGGGAATTTCTGGGTCGACCTGGTGCGCATCAGCTTCCGGGTGCTCCTGCCGATCTCGATCGTGTTCGCGATCGTGTTCGTCGGCGCCGGCATGGTGCAGAACTTCCACCACTACCAACAGATCCAGACGATCGCGGGCGGCCAGCAGACGCTCACCGGCGGTCCGTTCGCCAGCCAGGAGGCGATCAAGGAACTGGGCACCAACGGTGGCGGCTCGACCAACGTCAATGCCGCGCACCCGTTCATGAACCCGACCGCGTGGACCAACTGGCTGGAGATCTTCCTGCTGCTCTGCATCTCGTTCTCACTACCGCGGACGTTCGGACGGCTGCTCGGGCAGAAGCGCCAGGGCTACGCGATCGTTGCCGTCATGGCCATCCTGGCCCTGGGCTCGCTCGGGCTGAACCTGGCCGCGCAGGGCGCGCACCACGGCACCGTGCCGACTGCGGTCGGGGCCGCCACCGAGGGGACCGAGACCCGGTTCGGGGTTGCCGATTCCGCCGTGTATGCAACCGGTACGACGCTGACCTCCACCGGTGCGGTGGACAGCTTTCACGACAGCTACATCAGCCTGGGCGGGGCCACCCTGCTGCTGAACATGATGCTGGGCGAGATCGCACCGGGCGGTACCGGTTCGGGTCTGTACGGAATGCTCATCCTGGCCATGCTGTCGGTGTTCATCGCCGGACTCATGGTCGGGCGCACCCCGGAGTACCTGGGCAAGAAGCTTGGCGCCCGCGAGATGAAGTTCGCCTCGCTCTACATCCTGACCACCCCGGCGATCGTGCTGATCGGCACGGCGACCGCGATGGCGCTGCCCGGCGAGCGGGCGGCCATGCTCAACACCGGCCCGCACGGCTTGTCCGAGGTGCTGTACGCCTTCACTTCGGCGGCCAACAACAACGGCAGCGCCTTCGCCGGGATCTCGGTGAACACGACCTGGTTCAACACCGCCCTCGGCATCGCGATGCTGCTCGGCCGCTTCCTGCCCATCGTGTTCGTGCTGGGCCTGGCCGGATCGCTGGCCCGGCAGCAACCGGTCCCGGAATCCGAAGGCACCCTGCCGACCTATCGCCCGCTGTTCGTCGGGTTACTCACCGGAGTCAGCCTGATCGTGGTCGGCCTCACCTACTTCCCGGCCCTGGCGCTGGGCCCGCTGGCTGAAGGATTGCACTGATGGCCATGACTGAAACCCGCCCGGCACCCGAGCGGACCGGGCCGCATCGGGTCGGCGCCGGCCGGCTGGACCCGACGATGCTGCTGCGGGCGCTGCCGGACGCAGCGCGCAAGCTCGACCCCCGAACGCTGTACCGGAACCCGGTGATGCTGATCGTCGAACTCGGCGCCGTCTTCACCACGGTCGAGGCCGTGCTCACCCCGTCGACATTCGGTTGGTTGATCGTGAGTTGGCTGTGGCTGACGGTGCTGTTCGCGAATCTGGCCGAGGCGGTGGCCGAGGGCCGGGGCAAGGCTCAGGCCGACGCGCTGCGCCGGACCCGGACCGACACGGTGGCTCGCCGCCTGGCCGCGGACGGCACCGAGTCCGCGGTACCCGCACCCGAGCTGCAGCAGGGCGACACCGTCGTGTGCGAGGCCGGTGACACCATTCCCGGCGACGGTGACGTCGTCGAGGGCGTGGCCAGCGTCGACGAGTCCGCGATAACCGGTGAGAGTGCGCCGGTGATCCGGGAGTCCGGCGGTGACCGCAGCTCGGTGACCGGTGGCACCAAGGTGCTCTCGGATCGCATCGTCGTCCGGATCACGCAGAAGCCGGGCGAGTCCTTCATCGACCGCATGATCGGCTTGGTCGAGGGAGCGGCCCGGCAGAAGACCCCGAACGAGATCGCGCTCAACATCCTGCTGGCGTCGCTGACCATCGTGTTCCTGCTGGCCACGGTGACCCTGCAGCCGCTGGCCATCTTCGGCAAGGCCAACCAACCCGGCATCGGCAATTCGGCCGCCCTGGACGGCAACGGTGTGACCGGGATCGTCCTGGTGTCGCTGCTGGTCTGCCTGATCCCGACCACCATCGGGGCACTGCTGTCGGCTATCGGCATTGCCGGTATGGATCGACTGGTGCAGCGCAACGTGCTGGCGATGAGCGGACGGGCGGTCGAAGCGGCCGGCGACGTGAACACCCTGCTGTTGGACAAGACCGGCACGATCACCCTCGGCAACCGGCGGGCCAGCGAGTTCCTCCCGGTACCCGGGATCGACGCGGCCGAACTGGCCGACGCGGCCCAGCTGTCCTCGCTGGCCGATGAGACTCCGGAGGGGCGCTCGGTCGTGGTGCTGGCCAAGACCGGGTATGGCCTGCGGGAGCGCCACTCGCACGAGCTCGACCAAGCTCATTTCGTGGAGTTCAGCGCGCAGACCCGGATGTCCGGCGTCGACCTCGGCCCGCGGATGATCCGCAAGGGTGCCGCTTCGGCGGTGACGAACTGGGTACGCGATCGGGGTGGTGCGGTGCCGGCCGAGCTCGACGAGCTGGTCGACGGCATCAGCGGTTCGGGCGGCACGCCGCTGGTCGTAGCCGATGACCGGCGGGTGCTCGGGGTCATCCACCTCAAGGACGTGGTCAAGGCCGGGATGGCCCAGCGATTCGAGGAACTGCGCCGGATGGGCATCCGCACCGTGATGATCACCGGTGACAACCCCCTCACGGCCAAGGCGATCGCTGAGGAAGCCGGCGTTGACGACTTCCTGGCCGAGGCCAAGCCCGAGGACAAGATGGCGCTGATCAAGCAGGAGCAGGAGGGCGGCAAGCTGGTCGCGATGACCGGTGACGGCACCAACGACGCACCGGCGCTGGCTCAGGCCGATGTCGGCGTGGCCATGAACAGTGGGACCTCGGCGGCCAAGGAAGCCGGCAACATGGTCGACCTGGACTCCGATCCGACCAAGCTCATCGAGATCGTCGAGATCGGCAAGCAGTTGCTGATCACCCGCGGCGCACTCACGACCTTCTCGATCGCCAATGACGTGGCCAAGTACTTCGCCATCATCCCGGCCATGTTCGCCGCGCTGTACCCGGGGCTGGACAAGCTCAACGTCATGCGGCTGCACTCGCCGGAATCGGCGATCCTGTCGGCGGTGATCTTCAATGCCCTGGTCATCATCGCGCTGATCCCGCTGGCCCTGCGTGGTGTCCGGTACACCCCGAGTTCGGCCAGCCAGATGTTGCGCCGCAACCTCTACGTCTACGGCCTGGGCGGCATCGTCGCGCCGTTCCTCGGCATCAAGGCGATCGACCTGCTGGTCCAGTTCATCCCCGGAGTCCGGTGAATCATCATGAAAACCCTGATCGATCTCGTTCGCCACGGCTGGGCCTCGCTCCGGCTGCTGCTGGTCTTCACCGTGGTGCTCGGCGTTGGTTACCCGCTGCTGATCACCGCAGCGGCTCAGCTGCCCGGCCTGAAGGCGGCCGCCGACGGATCGCTGCTGACCAGTGACGGGCGGCCCGTCGCCTCGGCCCTGATCGGTCAGAACTTCACCGACAGCAAGGGCAACCCGCTGCCGCAGTACTTCCAGAGCCGACCCTCGGCCGCCGGCACGGCCGGCTACGACCCGACCGCGACCAGCGCCAGCAACCTCGGTCCGGAATCCATCGAGGACGTACTGGCCGACCCGTCCGATCCGGGTTCGGGGCGAGCGAGCCTGCTGAGCCAGGTCTGTGCGCGCAGCCTGGCCGTCGGCAAGCTGGAGGGGGTGGACGGGTCCCGACCGTTCTGCACGCCGGACGGGGTGGGCGCGGTGCTGGCCGTGTTCTGGTCGCAACCCAACTACACCGGCCGGATAACGCAGGTGGTCAGCGTGAATCAGGTCAGCCCGGCCACGCCGTTCCTGGCCCGCTACCGAGGGGTCGCGGTCCAGCTCGCCCGTTACGGTCAGGACTACCGGGCGGCTCAACTGGTCCCGATCCGAGGCGATGCCCCGTCCCATCCCGTGGTGCCGGCCGATGCGGTCACCGCCTCGGCGTCGGGCTTGGATCCCGATATCAGTCCGGCCTATGCCGCGTTGCAGGTGCGGCGGGTGGCCCGCGTTCGCGGAATGAGCGTCAAGCGGGTCGAGGATCTGGTATCACGGTTCACCACGGTCCGGGCTCTCGGATTCATGGGCGAGCCGGTCGTGAACGTGGTCAAGCTCAACCTGGCCCTGGACCGGTCGGGGCAATGACGTGAGCGGGTCCAGCCCGACCAGCCGGTGGGCGTCATGACGCGGCGTTGGCCGATCCTGGTCTTGGGACTCTGCCTGCCGGCAATTGTCGGCCTGGCTATGACCCCGGCCCGGACACACCTGCCCACCCCGGACGCGGCGCTCGTGCTGGTGGCGGTCGTGGTCGTGGTCGCCAGTGCCGGCATCCGGCTGGCCGGCTATCTGGCGGCAGCCTCGGCCGGCCTGACCTTCGATGCCGCGCTGACCCGGCCGTACGGCAATCTCTCGATCCACTCCGGTCAGGATGTCGCAACGCTGGTGCTGGTCCTGGCTGTCGGTGCGGCCGTGACCGAGATCGCCGCCCAGGGGTGGCGCCAGCACGCACGCGCCGGCGCCCAGGCCGGCTATCTCGATGCACTCCGCCGGACCGCCCGGCCCGATCTCCCGGTACCCGAACTGATCGACCGGGTGACCGCTCTGCTGGCCGACGTGCTGCAACTTCGGTCCTGCCGCTATCACACCGGCCCGGCCGGCTCCGAACCCCGGCTCTGCGCCGACGGATCGGTGCGCTGGGGCGAGGCGGTGTGGGATGTGGACCGAGAAGGCCTACCCCTGCAACTGGAAACCGCATTGGCTGCCGGCGCGGTCGGGCACTTCCTGCTGAGCCCGCGGCTGGACTCCCGGCCGTCGCGCCAGGCCCGGTTGGTCGCGGTCGCGCTGGCCGACAACGTCGCGGCCGCGCTGGCCTTCCGCAAGCCGTCGAGCTGACTCCGGGCCGTCCGGCGTCCGCGAGCTGACGTACCGTTCGAGGTTTAAGCGAGGTTAACTCCAGACATCAGACAGTTGCGTCAGATGCCGGATCGGTCCAAGATCGAGTCACCCCTGAAAACCAGTGCCCGCTCTCCCTGCCGACCTCTGACAACGATGTCAGGAGGCCTACTTAGGGCTGCCGTGCAGCCGCCGGGCACGCTGTGGAAAGGCTTGATGCGATGGTGGTCCGACCATCCCGGTTGCTCAGCGTGGCAGCCGGCTCGGCGCTGGTTGCGAGCGTGCTGTTGCCCGCGACACCAGCCGGCGCCGCGACGACCCACTACGTTTCCGATCCGGCAACGTTGGTCAATCCGATCATCGGCACCTCCGGTGCCGTGGACGATTTCCCGGGCGCCGACACCCCGTTCGGCATGGTGCAGTGGAGCCCCGACACGCCCAGCCGACCGGCCGGTGGCGGGTACGAGTACAACGACAAGTCGGTGACCGGGTTCAGCCTCACCCACGTCTCCGGTCCGGGTTGCGGCGCCTCCGGCGACTTCCCGATCCTGCCGACCTCCGGCGCCCTGCCGGCCAACCCGGATGCCGCAACCCTGCCGCTCGATCACTCGGCCGAAACCGCGCAGGCCGGTTACTACAAACTCACCGGCGCCGGCATCACCACCGAACTCACCGCCACCACGCGCTCGGGAGCCGGGCGATTCACGTTCCCGAAAGCCAGTGAGGCCAACCTGATCCTCAAGCTGTCCGACAGTGCGGCCGGCTCGAGCGGAACCCGCTTCCAGGTCATCAACAAGCATGAGATCCAGGGTCAGGTCACCAGCGGCAACTTCTGCGGCGCCAACGACACCTACACCGCGTTCTTCGACATGACCTTCGACCAGCCGATCACCGGCTACGGCACGTACCAGAATTCCTCGGTAGCGGCTGGCGTCTCCTCCTCGACCGTGCACGCCACGGTCGCGCCCAAGACCAAGCCCAGCGACACCCTGCCCCGCTCGTCCAACGGCGTCGCGCGGCCCCGGCCCAACGTCAGCGGCAAGTCGCCGGCGGCACAGTCTCCGGCGGTGAAGTCACCCGCGGCTCAACCACCGACGCTGAACAGCGACGGCGCCTACGTCAGCTTCAACACCAGCCGGAACCAGGTGGTCCAGGCCAACGTCGGCCTGTCCTATGTCAGCAACGCCAACGCCCGGCAGAACCGGCTCAAGGAGAACCGCACCTTCGCCTTCGACTCGGTCAGGCGGGCGGCCCACTCGGCCTGGAAGAAGATCCTCGACAAGATCCGGATCGGCGGCGGTGACACCACGGCGCAGCAGACCTTCTACACCGCGATGTATCACGCGTTGCTGCACCCGAACGTCTTCTCCGACGACAACGGCCAGTTCGCCGGCTTCGACGGCCAGACCCACCGGGTGACGCGGGGACATGTCGAATACGCCAATTACTCGGGCTGGGACATCTACCGCAGCCAGGTTCAGCTGGCGGCAATGGTTGCCCCGCAGCAGACCTCTGATTCGGTGCGCTCGATGCTGAACCAGTACGACGAGACCGGCCAGCTGCCCAAGTGGGCTCTGAACAACGGAGAGTCCTACGTCATGGTGGGCGATCCGGCCGACGCGATCATCGCCGACGCCTACGCCTTCGGCGCCCGGGACTTCAACACCGGCCAGGCGCTGACGGCCATGCTCACCGAGGCCAACAAGCCCAACAACATCCGGCCTGGCCTGACCCAGTACCTGAACGAGGGCTACCTGCCGGTCGACGGCAGCTACGGCTGCTGCAACTTCTACGGCTCGGTCTCGACCCAGCAGGAGTACAACACCGCCGACCACGCGATCAGCTCCTTCGCCGCCGCCCTCGGCAACTCCTCGGTCGCCAACACCTTTGCCACCCGGGCCAACAACTGGCAGAACGTGTTCAATCCGGCCACCAACTACCTGGAGGCCAAGACCACCAAGGGCGCGTTCGCGTCGGGCTTCTCCCCGACTACCTCCAACGGGTTCGTCGAAGGTTCGTCGGCGCAGTACACCCCGATGGAGCCGTTCGACATCGCGGGCCTAATTGCCGCGGCCGGCGGCAAGCACAACTGGATCGCCAAGCTGAACAGCCTGTCGGCCAACATCAAGCACCCCACCGCCGCCAACGCCGATTTCGGTAACGAGCCCAGCATCGAGATTCCCTGGGAGTACGACTACGCCGGGGCGCCTTACCTGACCCAGTCCACGGTGCGGGCCATCCAGCAGCAGATCTTCACCAATTCCCCCGCTGGCATCGCCGGCAACGACGACCTGGGCACGATGAGCGCCTGGTACGTCTGGTCAGCCCTCGGCTTCTACCCGGAGACCCCGGGCACGGCCGACCTGGCGCTGGGCAGCCCGTTGTTCTCCGACATTGCGATCAGCCTGCCGTCCGGCAAGAAGCTGACCATCTCCGCGCCCGCGGCCGCGGCCAGCAAGCCCTACGTGCACGCGATGACGGTCAACGGCTCGTCCTGGTCTCGGGCTTACCTCGACCCGTCGGTGGTGAGCCAGGGGGGCTCGATCGGTTTCAGCCTGTCCAACCGCCCGAACCGGTCCTGGGCTTCGGCTCCGGGTGACGCCCCGCCGTCGGACACCCGTGGTCTGGCCACCGCTCTCGGCTTCAGCTCCTCGAGCGTGGTAGTGGCCGCACCTGGTTCGGCGGCCACGCTGCGGCTGGGGGCCCGCAATCTCAGCCAGAGCAAGCAGACGGTGAGCTGGCGGGCAGTGGCAACGCCCGGGCTGACCACGGGTCCGGGCTCGGGAACTCTCCTGCTCGGCAAGGCCAAGGACGCCAGCCAGAGCGTTTCCATCTCCGTTCCGGCGACAGAGGGTCGCTATTACCAGACGTTCACGTTCACCGACGCCGTGGGCAATCCGCTGCCGAGCGTGACGGTCGAGATCGACGCGGCCAAGCCGGGCGAGCTCTGGCCGTACTACAACAACACCGGCGTCGCCCAGGACGGCAAGTCCTTCTCGGCGAGCTTCGACGGGGACGGCTACTCCTACTCCGCGGCACAGATGACGGCCGCCGGAGTGGGCCCGAACGCCACGATCAGCGCCGACGGCCTGAACTACACCTGGCCGGATCAGGCCTTCGGTACGCCGGACAACATCGAGGCCGGCGGGCAGGTGGTGCCACTGGCCGCTTCGGCCGGCGCCTCGAAGATCGGCATCCTGGGCAGCGCGACCAACGCTTCGCCCGGTTCCGATGGTGACTTCACGGTCACTTACACCGACGGCTCGACCTCGACCGTCCACCTCGGTCTGACCGACTGGACGCTCGGCGGGGGATCGCAGTCGACGCCGGTCTACGGCAACACGATCGCGGTCACGACCAACTACCGTGACACCGCTTCGGGTGGCCGGGATTCGGTCAAGGCGTACCTCTTCTCCGCGGTCGGTGCGATCGACTCGAGCAAGACGGTGGCCAGCGTGACGCTGCCCAGCAACGTCGGGGGCGGGCAGCTGCACGTCTTCGCCTTCGCGACGGGCTGATCGAGGCTGTTGCACAAAGTGGGCCGGCACCCTCGGGTGCCGGCCCACTTTGCGCCTCACCATGGTCGGCGGCAGGGCCGCTTTGCGCCTGACCATGGTCGGCGTCAGGCCCGCTTTGCGCCTCACCATGGTCGGCGTCAGGGCATCGCGCCGTCGCCGATCTGAGGGCATGGGTCTGCAACTCATGGTCGCCGGTTTCTGCGTGGGCGCTGCTCGGGGTCGAGCCAGGCAGGTGGGGTGTACCAGGGCACGCCGTCTCTGATGGTGATATGCCACCCTCCGTTGTCTATTCGGTCGTGGTGGTAGTCGCATAGGAGCACGAGGTTGTCCAGGTCGGTGCGGCCGCCCTGGGACCACGGAACGACGTGGTGCTTTTCCGTCCACTCCGGTGGCTGGTCGCAGCCGGGGAACGTGCAACCCTGGTCTCGGGCGATCAAGGCCACGGTCTGGTTGGGGGTGGCCAGGCGTTGGGTCCGACCATGGTTCAACACCCCGCCGGTCGAGTTGTGGACGAGCCAGCTGATCGAGGCTTCGTTCGCGAGGCGCAGCGCTTGGTCGACGGTGAGCTTCTGTCCGTAGCTGGTGGCGGCCAGGCCAGTTCGGGTCTCGTACTGCTCGGCAGTCATCGTGATCAGCACCGTCGCGGGCACGCCCCCCGACCGGGGCAGCTCCCCGGCGCGCAAGGCCATGCGCATGACCGCACCGAACGCGTCGTGCAACCGCTGGCCGCCGGTGCGTGGGTCACGTTCACCCGTGGCGGGGTTCGGCTTGGGGGCGGCCAGGGAGTGCAGCACGGTCTGAGCCAGCGCGGCGGTTTCGCCGTCCAGGTCAGCAGCCAACCGGAACATCCCGTCACCCAAGGGTGAAAGCGAGAGGTGCCGGCGCCGGCGTTGCTGCTCGACGTCGGTCAGAGTGCCGTCCGGGTCGAGAGTGTCTTTGAGTTGTTTGGCGATGCCGACCAGGGTTGCAGCGTGGAAAACCTGCGCGTCCTCGACCAGCAACGCTTCGGCCTTCTCGACGTCAGCCACGGGCAGCGAGGACGGCAGCGCGTCGATCGCCTTCTCGATCACAGTGACGTGCGCGGCGGTGATCGCTCCTGCGGCCCGAGCGGCTGCGGTCGCTGGCAGCAGGGGCGGCAGCACTTCGCCGGTGACGGTGATTCGTGGGGCGAGCAGGTCGGCGTGCCGAACCCGGCGGCCGGCCTCGCTCGGCGACAGTGTCAGTAGCTGCGACAGGAAGGTCGTGGGCGAGCGAGTCGAGTGTTTGGCCGGCAGATTCCGCTGCTGCAGCTGGGCAATCAGCTCAGCATCACGAGCCTCCAACTGTCGCCGCGAAGTCTCGGATTGCCGCAACAGCGCCAGCAGCTCGTCATCAGTGATCGAGGTCAACGACAGGGCCGTGAACTCATTGATGGCAGCATGCAACTCGGACGCGACCGCGTCCGCGCTCGAGATTTGGCTTGCTGTCATGGCAGAAACGTACCGAAGGGGTACGACAATACAGACTCGCCGGACTGAGAACAGCCTCAGTTCGGCAGCAAGGTGAGGTAGATGTGCGTAAAGCAGACCGGCGATTCCAGACTTCCGACACGTCAGCCGCACGGGCGGCGCTGCCAGATCGGCGACCGGCGAGCGAGCCGCCACGCCGTAGGCCCCCCGCCGGGGCGGTGCAAGTCTGTGGGGAGCCACAGAAGGGCCTGCGCAGGCCTGGCTGTCGGGCGCTTGACCGGTCATTCGGACGTGCCGCGCTCTGATCCAATACTCACGTGACTAGTGACAACGCTCGCACCTGGTCGGGAGGCACAATCCTGCTCAACGGCGCCTCCAGCTCGGGGAAGTCAACATTGGCTCGCATGCTTCGGATGGCGGCCGACTAGCCGTTCCTGCATCTGAGCAGCGACCAGCTTGTCGACGGCGGCGCGATCCGGCCGCGACGCCAAGCGACAGTCCGTTCGGGTGGCCGGGTGTCATGAGGTCGCAGTTTCTCGCCGGCTTCCATCGCTGCATCTCGGCCATGGCTGAGGCGGGCAACAACGTCATCGTCGACCACATCATCGAATACGCCGCCTGGCGCGCGCAGCTGGGCATACTCTTGCGAGGTTTTGACGTGCTCCTCGTCAGCTGTGCACTGCGATCCTGACGAGTTGGACCGTCGCGAAGGCAACCGTGGTGATCGACGCTGGGCGAAGGCCGCGCCCATATCGAGGCGAACCGCATCCACGAACTCGGGCCCTACGACGTCAAGGTCGACACCAGGGCCGGGGTCACCACCAACCACGTCGACCTGCTTCTGATCCCGTGGGCCGCAACCCTCCCCGGCAGCGTCTTGACTCGAACTTCGGCCCGAGTACCGGCTGTTCCGATTACGGGTCGCAGCGATGGGAGGACCTCCTGGCGGAGTGGATGTGTCTGGCATTCACCCTCAGGAGGTCCTCGATGGCTCACGCTAATGCTCGTACCAATCTGTTTGCTCGGCGGCTGATCGTTGAGCGTGTCGCGG
>Ga0187809_10000086_pt1 | contig 66160 bp, 70 predicted proteins | sample NC_wetland_sal_i_8_FD_132415 | JGI IMG/M metagenome (GOLD analysis project Ga0187809, IMG submission 132415) | Wetland sediment microbial communities from Neuse River Estuary, North Carolina, USA - ASW_4 | ecosystem: Environmental > Aquatic > Freshwater > Wetlands > Sediment | place: USA: North... | reverse complement strand
TAGCAATTTCCTCAGTGGTCAAATCCATGTAGGCTTCTTCCGTGACCTTAACGGAACTGTGCCCCAAGATTCTGGAAAGCGTATAAAAATCCCCACCATTCAGGAGATAATGCCTAGCGAAATTGTTGCGTAGCATATGTGGAGAAACGTCCAGCCCTACGCTGTTTGCCGCTACCTTCAGTTGACGTTCAAAAGAATGGACTGTCAAAGGGGTACTGCGTTTTGTTGGGAAAAGCAGCAAGGTTTCCGTGTAACGATCTTTAAAGGTCAAATATCGTTTCAGTTCACGTCCCATGACGTTGGAGTAGTAAACATATCTCTCCTTGTTGCCCTTAGTTTTACTCAATAAAATCATACGATGTTTAAAATCAATGGCTTCAATTTCAATCTGCAAACATTCCCCGATCCGCATTCCAGTATCCTGCAAAAGCATTACGATGACTCGATTCCTGTATCCATGAAAGGTAGTGTAGTCAAATTGGTCAAGAAGTCGATTAAATTCCTCTTTGGTAAGTCCGTTTTTCTTGCGTCGAGTCGTCTTGATTTGTTTTATGGACTCGAAGGGGTTTTTAGGCAACTCTCCTTCTTGCTGAAGCCAGTTGAAAAACACCTTAATATTTCGTAGATAGTTGTTAATTGTGACATTTGACACGGTTTTCTTGTAGTCCGTTCGGTTCTGAGGAAAATTGACAACCATGGATGCTTCTCGATTAACGACCGTATATTTCCCCCTTTCTTGAACGTACAAGATATACTGTCTCAAATGTCCAGTTCTAACATCCCTAACTTTCTCGACTCCATGTTCGTTCCTCAGATAGGTGACAAACAGTTTAAGTGATTGTTCGTAGGATGCCACTGTCTTAGCAGACAGTCCTTTGCTGTGACAAAAAGCCAAAAAATCCTCCAACAAAAACTCTGCTTCTGAAATTTTCATACTTGTTCCTCCCCTTTTTGTTCCCAACAAACAACCCGATAAATCAAATCGATTCATCGGGTGAGCGAAGAAAACTTTATTGGGTTCGAAACAAGTTTATCGGCTTTTCGTGACTAAGCTCAACAACCCGGAATCCCTTGCCCCACAAGGCTTTATCCCACCTTGTGTTCGATTCTCAGCTTGTCTGCAATCATCGCTATAAATTCCGAGTTGGTGGGTTTCGTTTTTGATGCACTCACGGTGTAGCCAAAAACACTCCGAATCGCGTCCATATTACCCCGCCCCCACGCCACCTCAATGGAGTGGCGAATCGCTCGTTCCACCCGGGAAGGTGTCGTTTTGTAACGTTCTGCGATGCGGGGATACAGTACTTTTGTGATGGATCCTAGGATTTCCACGTCACTGTAGACAATGCCTATGGCTTCGCGCAGATAATGGTACCCCTTGATATGCGCGGGGACTCCAATTTCATGAATAATTCGCGTAATGGCGGCGTCAATGTCATGTTTGGACGGCTCGGTACTGGAAACGGTGTCTGACCCAGAAAAGGACAGCATTCCGGGCACTGCTGTGGCCGCCACGGCCGTGCTCCCCGCCACCTGGCGGATGCGTTCGCTGAGTACCGCTAAATCAAAGGGTTTGAGGATAAAATACGATACTCCCAAAGCCGCCGCTCTCCGGGTAATGCTTTCCTGGCCGAAGGCTGTCAGCATGATGATTTTGGGAGACACAAAGTTTGATTTTGAGTCTTGTAGGTGCTCAAGAACTCCAATGCCGTCCATGACCGGCATAATAATATCCAAAACCAATACGTCCGGATTGGTAGTTGCAACTAAATCCAGAACTTCTTTACCGTTGTGGGCGACCCCCACGACCTCCATATCGTTTTGGCCTGAGATAAATTCGTCCAACATTTTTGTAAATTCCCGGTTATCGTCGGCAATGAGAACCTTCAAGGAAGACACGGACCGAAAACTCCCCTCTGCAATCATCTCTGGGTCATAAGTTTCGACAATTCGAGGGAAATGTCCTGCCAAATCTTATGAAATAGTTTTCCCAACAATCAGTGTAATCTCGACAAATTTTGCAGGGATGAACCAACAATTTCTGTCCGGGACAACGAAAATCACGCAGTATGCGCCTGAGATGACCGCCGCAAGAGTGCGGGAATTTGCGTCGGTCTGGGCTTTTCACTGTGTGGAGCTCTAGCCTGGGAAACCAGACATTCCTTGAGCATCCATTGTGCGTAAACCCCATAACCCCGGGTCGGATCCGATACAAACACGTGGGTGACCGCACCCACGAGTCGTCCGTCCTGAATCACGGGACTCCCGCTCATACCCTGGACAATTCCCCCTGTCGCCGCCAGCAGGTCTGGATCTGTTACATGGATAATCATGCTTTTGGTCGTTGGTCTGGTTTGCCGGACGGAGTTCTCAATCTCTACTTGAAAACTCTCCACACACTGCCCCCTGACCACCGTTAGAAGTTCGGCTCGGCCGTTGTGAACTTCCTTGGGACTTGCAACAGGTAGGCGGTGGTACTTGTACAGGTGTGGGGGTACGCTGCGCATGGTGCCGAACACGCCAAAGTTGGAATTCGTATCTATGGATCCAAGACTGGCGTTGGGTCTGATGAACCGCCCCCGCTTCTCGCCCGGTTTTCCCGACGTGCCCTTGACCACGCCATAAATTTCTGAGTCATAGACGTGTCCCCAGCCGTCCACGGGTTTGCCGGTATCGGAGTCAGTAATGACGTGACCCAAGGCACCGTAACGGTGGTTGTGTACATCATAAAAGGTCAGGGTGCCGACGCCACTGGTCTGGTCTCTGACGAAAAGGCCCAAATGGCGCTCTCCAGACGGGTCTTTGGCTAGTGGCACCTGATACCTGACCATGGTGCTCCCTCTTCTTACCAACAACGATACTTTGGAGGTGGACGGGTGCTTCTGTATCCAATCCTTCAAGTCGACAATGGACTCAACGCGTTGATTTCCTATTTGTTGAATGACATCGCCAAGTTGAAGATGGGCAACCTGGGCCGGGGAATTTTCATGGTTGATACGCTCAAATCCGACAACGAGAATGCCGCGTGAATTGAGTCGAATGCCAATGGATTGTCCGCCTACATACACTGTTTCCAATGCCTGATGTGGCGTTAGTCCACTGAATACCGCCTTGGATTTCCATGCGGCCAAAGCCTGAGGAGAATGAACGGGCAAGGCAGGTGCTAAGCTAATTGAGGCAAAAACAGACAACACTGCGTAACGAAGCTTCTTCTTTACAAATCCTTCGCTCCTTCTCATACATCCGCGCCTCCTTCGCTCTGCACCTCCGACAACACGTTGGTTGTAAGGTACCCTTGCAGAAGTGAATTATAAGGCGCAAAACATGTCACACTAGCCTCTAATCTGTGAAGGGGGGCGAAAACTTTCCAGCATGGCCTCAGCGTGGCGCACGGCAGTATCGTCGGCTAGGTCCGACCCCAGAAGGTGCGCCAGTTCCTGTACTCTCTCTGGACCAGAGACGGGCTTGACCTCCGTTACAGTGTCCTGTGCTCTCTCCCTTTTGCTGATTTGGTAATGCCATTGGCCGGCCGAAGCGATTTGCGGTGAATGCGTCACACACAGAACCTGATGGTGACAACTGAGCTTCAACAGCTGCTCCGCAACCTTCTGCGCCGCAGTACCGCTGACGCCGGCGTCCACTTCGTCAAAAATTAACGTTCCTACATCCTCAGACTCGGCCATGACCGCTTTGATGGCCAGCATGGTCCTGGACAGTTCACCGCCGGAAGCAACCTTTTGCAGGGGTTTTGCTTCCGAGCCCTTATTGCTGCAGAAGAGAAATGCGACGGAGTCGGCACCGTTGGGGCCATATTCCAGCTTTCCGTTCTTTTCCTTCGTCTGAAGCGCTATCTCAAAGGATGCGTTGGGCATGTGGAGTTCGCGCAGGATTTCCCCCAAGGCATCTGCGAATTTCCCGGCTGCCGTATCACGGTCTTCGTGCAACCGGCGGCTCAGGTCCAGCAAGGTTGCCTCTGCTGCATCCAAATCGCGCCGCATTTTTTCCAGGGACTCGTCGTAGTTCTCGTACTGTTTGTATTCTGCCACGATGGTGCGGTAGTAATTCAACACGTCCTCCACGGTGGCTCCATACCTTCGTTGAAGCAATCGCAACAAGGCGATGCGGTCTTCAATTTCCTCCAGACGCTGCGGGTTGGCTTCCAGGTCCGCTGTCATTGCAGACAGTTCCCGGTTGGCCTCATCCAAGTGGACTTGAGCCGTCTCCAGGTACTCCGAGGCGGCGCGAAGACGAGGGTCGTATTCCAAGACGGTCCGAACAGCGTGCAGGGCGTCCGTAACGTCTTCCACAGCGCCCCCCTTACCGTTGCCGTTGAGGCGTTCCAGCGCCGTTTCCACAGCTTCTGCAATTTTCTCCATGTGGCTGAGCTTTGCCCGTTCCTGGCGCAGTTCGTCTTCCTCTCCCGGCGACAACTGCGCTTTTTCAATCTCCGCAATTTGGTACTGAAGCATATCCATGCGTCGCGCCCGTTCCTCTTCGTTCAATTGTGCCTGTACAAAAGCCTCCCGTAGGGTTTTCCACAAGTGATACTGGGCCCGAAGTTGCTCCAGCAGCTCTCCATTTTGACTGTAGGCATCCAACAATCTCAGTTGTTCATCCGGGTGAAGCAGAGACTGATGCTCGTGTTGTCCATGCTGCTGAATCAGATACCCCCCCAGGTCCCTCAGCATTTGTACCGTGCCCATTTGTCCGTTGATACGGCAAATGGTGCGGCCGTTTCTGTAGAGACGCCGCGAAAGTACCACCAGCCCCTCGTTGTCTTCAATGTCCCAGCTTTGCAGAAGCCGTGCAACTTCTTCGCCGGCGTTTTCATCCACCGAGAATGTGCCCTCCACGATGGCGTCATCCGCCCCCATGCGAATAAGGTCACTGGATGCGCGGTTGCCAATGAGCAAGCCAATAGCATCCAGCAGAATGGATTTTCCTGCACCCGTTTCTCCGGTGAAGACGCACAGTCCGCTGCCTAACTCCAGGTGCAGCGATTCAATGAGAGCAATGCGGAAAACTGATAGCTCCAGCAGCACGCTTGTTCCTCCCTATGTACCACCTTTAAGGATTGCACATGTTACATGTGGCGTCTTGGTGACGCCCACTTAGCTTCGCGCAGGCGTTTCATGTCCGTGGAGTTTAGTCCGCAGCACGGAGAAGAAATCGCGATCGCCCAGTTTTACCAATGTAGTCTCTACGTTGGATTTCTTCACCGTCACCACATCCCCAGGTAGCAGGCGTACGCCCACCTGTCCGTCTACGGTAAGGCCGAGGTCATCATGGCTGGCATGTACTACCATTCGGACCTGTTGGTCTCCGTCAATGACACAGGGTCGCGACATGAGGGTATGTGGGCAGATGGGGGTCACCAGCATCACCTGAAGATGAGGAATCACGATGGGACCACCGCAGGAGAGGGAGTACGCTGTCGATCCCGTTGGGCTGGATACAATGACACCATCTGCACTGTAGGCGTCCAGAAATACGTCGTCGATGTAGACTTCCACTGTTACCATGCGACCAAAAGAGCCTTTTGCAATCCCGGAATCGTTGAGTCCCAGAAGTTTGTCCACCAGCTGTCCGTTGCGGTAAACGGCAGACTCCAGCATGACACGGCGCTCCAGGCGGTATTTGCCCGCTATGATACTGCGGACAGCCGCCTCCAGGTCTGTAGGCTCGGCTTCCGCGAGAAAACCCAGCTGGCCAGCATTGATTCCCAGAAGAGGAATATGGTATTCGGCTAAATGACGGGCCACCCCTAAAAGTGTCCCATCCCCCCCTAGAACAAACGCCAACTCGACGCTGTCCAGCCGACTGGCTTCTTCAGTGAGTTGGCGATGTGAATCGACGCAGATGGTTCCAACCTGTTCGCTGTCCAAAAGTGTTTGCAGCCGCTGTTTTAGCTCCACAGCCCGGGGTTTTTCCTGATTGACGACCAGCGCGAAGGTGCGCACAGCACTTCCTCCTCATGAACCGACATGGAACCAGGCCAGCGCCACAATCATGCCTGCCAGAAACCATAAGCTGCGGTTGATGACTCTTCGCCAAAGCAAAAACGGCGGAGACCTCAATTCAAAATCAACCACATGCACCTGCTCTCTTTCCACGTCTAGATGTAAGACTCCGTCCACTTGAAAAGCCATATACAGGGGATACCAGTGATCGCGAAGTTTCTGCCCACTCAGTCCAGTATCTCGCGAACTGTGAATTTTCACTACGTAAAATTTTCCGCCCTGTTTCACAATGAAGTCCGCAATGTACTGTTTCCGGAATTCGCGGGAGTCGTAATAGCCTATCCACTCGCTTCGTTCGCGTACTCTCACAATTTGATAGTCGTTGTCTTCCAACCACTGACGCGCTACGTGCAACCGACCCTTCAGTGGAATGTGGTTCCGGCCACCCCGCCATTGACGAAACATGGATTGGACCAGCGCCAGAACAAATATAACTCCCACCACTATGGCAAATCCCAGTTGCCAATCCATAGCCATCTCCTCAATGGGTTGTCACCCAGAAAGCTACCGTCGGGTGAACCAGTCTTCTCCATCCTTCTCTCTGTGTGCAGTTTCTAAACCCTGTGTCCGTCAGTCTCGGGAGACTTCCTGCCAGGCTTGCTTGACCAGTCCGTCCACTTGCTGTTTCCAGCCGTCCCGGGAAGTGCCACGGCTTTGCCTATCCTCTTCCGGGTTTCCTTGCCACCAGGCGAGGTATTCAATGTTGCCGTTACCGCCCGTGATGGGCGAAAAATCCAGTCCACGACAGACAAAACCACTGTCATAGGCAAAATCCAGGAGCCCTGCAAGCACCTCCACGTGAATCTGGGGGTCGCGAACAATCCCCCCCTTGCCCACTTTTCCCTTGCCAGCTTCAAATTGTGGCTTAATAAGGCTGACGACATCCTGCGATTTATCCAAAATCTCTTTCAGCTTTGGCAGTAACAGCCGGGTTGAAATAAACGACACGTCCATGATGGCGACGCTTGGCAATACTGAAAAACCGGACCTCTCCACGTAGCGAAAATTGGTCCTTTCCATGACCACAACTCTCGGATCTTGCCTCAGCTTCCAATCCAACTGCCCGTAGCCGACATCCACAGCATATACGATTCTGGCTCCGCGCTGCAGCGCGCAGTCGGTGAAGCCGCCTGTGGATGAACCCACATCCACGACAACCCGTTGGTGCAGGTCAATCTGAAAACGGGTCAAGGCCCGCTCCAGTTTCAGGCCACCGCGTCCCACGTATTGATGGCTGGGGCGAATCACCTGAAAAACATCTTCCGGATGAACAAAAGTGCCGGGCTTGTCCACGACTTCCTGATTCCTTCGGACAAGGCCTGCCATGATTGCTCGTTTCGCAGCTTCGCGGCTGGGAAACAGCCCTCGCTCCAGCAACAGGACGTCCAGGCGGACTCTGTTCATCACTTTGACTCCACAGATGGAAGTGCAGCCCCATGAACCGTCTCTGACAAGAATTCATGAACGGCCAGCGCAACGCTTTCGGCATCCAGTTGTAAATCCGCGAGCAGTTCCGAGCGCGATCCGTGTTCCACAAATCGGTCGGGCAATCCAAAGCGCTTTACGGGTACATGCAAGTTGACATCGGCGAGACACTCCAGAATGGCTGACCCCACCCCGCCCGCCAAAGACCCTTCCTCCATGGTCACAATGGGGATGGAGGCAGCGGCAAGCTGGGTTAGGACATCGACATCCAGGGGCTTGACAAAGCGCAGATTCACGACGGTAGCTGAGGTACCATATCGACTCATGAGTAGCTCTGCCACGTGTACAGCCACTGGAACCATGGTGCCCAGGGCCAGAAGTGCCACGTCCTGGCCATCCTGCAGAGTCTCCGACTTACCGATGGGAAGAACCTGTAGCTTCTCATCCATGGGCACGCCCATCCCGTCTGTTCTCGGGTACCGGACTGCGACGGGTCCGTCCATCGTCATGGCCGTTTTCAGCATGTGGCGGAGTTCGTTTTCGTCCTTAGGCATCATGATGCTAATATTTGGAATCGTACGCAGGAAGGACACGTCAAAGGCACCCTGGTGGGTTTCTCCGTCAGGTCCCACAAGTCCGGCGCGATCGACGGCCAACACCACCGGCAGGTTCTGAATACAGATGTCGTGGATAATTTGGTCGTAAGCCCTTTGCATGAACGTGGAATAGATGGCCAATACCGGCTTCATTCCTGCCACGGCCAGGCCGGCGCAAAACGTCGCCGCGTGCTGTTCTGCAATGCCCACATCGTAGAGCCTGTTAGGGAATTCCTGTCCGAATTTCGTCAAGCCCGATCCCGGTACCATGGCGGGTGTTACGGCCACAATGCGGGAGTCCTCGCGTGCAAGTTGGGTAATGGTGTTGGCAAATACGGACGTGTATGACGGCACTTCCTTCGGCTTTGCTGCAGACGGCCACGCATGGAACTTGTCAGGCGCGTTTTCCGCCGAGGCGTACCCTTTGCCTTTTTTTGTAACAATGTGAATCAAGACAGGTCCCTTCAAAAATTTGGCATCCTCAATTACGCGAATCAGTTCAAGCAGGTTGTGACCATCCACGGGGCCCAAATACTTGAAGCCAAAGGCTTCAAACAATTGGCCGGGCAGTAGCAGTTGCCGGAGAGAATCCTTGGTCCACTCAAATGTCTTACTGAGGCGCTCGCCAATGGCGGGCAACCGCTTCAACATCTGTTCAATTTCAATTTTTGCTTTGGAATAGTTGGGATCTGTGCGCAAACGTGTCAGATACCGAGACATTCCGCCTACATTTTCGGCGATGGACATTTCGTTGTCGTTGAGGATGACGGTCATATCCGTGCGCAGATGACCTGCATGGTTGAGGGCTTCCATGGCCATGCCGCCGGTTAAGGCACCATCGCCAATCACAGAAATGACATGGTAGCCTTGATGAGTAAGATCGCGCGCTACCGCCATGCCTACGCCGGCAGAAATAGAAGTACTTGCGTGTCCCGCTCCGAAAATGTCGTGGTTACTTTCGTGTCTTCGCGGGAAACCAGCCATACCGTGGAATTTTCGCAGAGTATCAAAACGATTGAGGCGACCTGTCAACATCTTGTGGACATAGGACTGGTGACCTACGTCCCAAATAATCTTGTCCGTCGGGCTGTTGTACACCCGGTGTAAAGCCACTGTCAACTCCACAACGCCCAGATTCGCTCCGAAGTGTCCGCCGGTTTTGGCAATGGAATCGATAAGAAACGTGCGGATTTCATTTGTTAAAACAAACAATTCCTCTTCTGAAAGCTTCTTCAGGTCTTGAGGTTCATGAATTTGTTCAAGTAACGTACGATACACCCCGCTTTCTCCCAACACCACTATGGTACTCCAACCCTGAGTGATGTCAAAAACCATTGGCTATAATGATTTACAAGCGGGAACGTCGTCCAATTTTCAGGGCCAAGGTGAGGCCCTCAATGACGCGTCCTGCAAAGAGTATAATAGGAGTCGGGGCATGAATGGCTACTGTCTTGCCGTATGCCTTCGCTCCAACGGTCAGCGATGTGATGAGCGCTGTCAATGCAATCAAGACAAATTCGTCCGTCCAACCGACAATGTGAAAGGCGTAGTCCATCTGCACGGCTACAGCCAGGGCACCTGCCCCGCTCAAAACGCCAGCAATATCTCCCACGACGTCACTGCAAATGCTGGAAACTCGTTCAGCGTTGCGAACGATTTGTATGGCTCTTTTGGCTCCGAAAACGCGCTTCGATGCCATAGCATGAAATGGGGTCTCTCTTGCGGCCGCCGCAGCGACACCGACCATGTCAAAGGCGGCGCCGACGGCCACAATGAACAGAACGGTGACCGCTCCAATGTACCAAGCTGCTGAATTCAAAAAAATCGTGGACGTGTCAAACAATCCACCAAGGGGAAAAGACACGGCAGTGACCGTGAGAATAAATAACAGTTCACTGCGCCCAATGATTTTCTTCATATGTGTGCAATACCCCCGTATTTTCGGGCAACAAAAAAACGCATGGGTGGAAACTCAATGAGTAAACACTGTGGCTTAGGTCCAGTTGGTTTTCCCAAGCAGGAACCCGAACGTCGCCATTCAGGCGGTTACCCTTTACTCCTGCCTTGGCAGCGTCACCGTCTGCCAGACTAGATTACCACTTAGTCCACACTACAATCCTCATTGAGTCTCGCGAGCGAACAGTCTAGGCGTTTTCCGCTACAGTCGCTACCGTTCCCTAGTCTCTTTTGCAGTACTCATTTCACGCGGCACCATCGAAAATTACTGGCCAAGTCATTTTCGACTGTTTCCCGCACTCCTTGAGCACCACTCAAGGCAGGCTACGCTGCACACAGTCATCACCGCATGCAGGTTCATACCCCAAGCCATCCCCCCCTGACAAGCAGACGACGCACTTGGGCCTCCGCGAAAGCTGGGTCAGATCCTGCATGCCATTGCTGGTTGCCCAACTTTCTTAACTCCCAGTAACAGCCCAAGGCTGGGCGCCTCAAGCCACCACCAGGAACTTCATCGATGTGCCCTTTGGCGGATTTTTAGCCCCGCCTTCAGAAACGGACGGCTGACTAGAATACTGCACCACCCATTTGATAGAGCTATTATAGCACATCGCCGCCCACGCTCTCCGGGGCCGGACAGTGAAAGAAATACCGTTTCGGGCGGAGATAGAAGGTGGAGCAAAGCAAATCCACTGGAATCACTTCATAGCGAAGTCGCACGTACGCAGATAAAGTTATTCGTTACTGTTTTTCATGGAAGTTCCTAAAAAGCGCGGTGTATGAGCAGCTCTGCTAAATCTGCCAGGTGTGAATGCGCGAGGCCAATCTCGTTCAGTGTGTCCAGCGCCTTCTTCAAGGTTTCATCCAAGCGCTTCCTGGTTTCTGCGAGACCTATTAACATTGGGTAGGTCAATTTTCCAGCAACAATATCCTTGCCTGCCGTTTTTCCTAACTGTTCTGAGGTGGCCGTCACGTCGAGAAGGTCGTCCACCATTTGGTAGCCCAATCCTAAATGCTGCCCAAAAATCTCCAGTCTATCCAGAACATCTCCAGGGACGTCGGCGTGCAGACCTCCCATCACTACGGACGCTGTGATGAGTTTGCCAGTTTTATGTCTGTGAATAAATTCCAAATCAATCTCCGTTCCCTTCGCCTTTTCCTGCTCCATATCTACCACCTGTCCCGCCACCATGCCGTAAGGACCAGCCGCGTCTGCAAGCACCGATACGAGTCTCAGGCGCTTCTCCGGAGAGAGGGCGGAAAGTCGGGACAACTGGGCAAACGCCTGTGTCAGGAGTGCGTCTCCCGCCAACAGCGCCACGGCCTCTCCATAGACTTTGTGGTTGGTAGGACGTCCACGGCGCAAATCGTCATTGTCCATGGCCGGCAAGTCATCGTGAATTAGACTGTAAGCGTGAACCATTTCAATGGCTGCAGCGGAGGGCAATACGTCCTCCGCTGAGACGGAGAAACACTCTGCAGTCGCGATGCACAAGACGGGTCGCAAGCGCTTGCCGCCGGAGAGAAGACTGTAGTTCATGGCTGCGAATAACCTTTGCGGTCTGGTCGTTTCTGGAAGCAGAGTCTCCAGGTATCTGTTCACCATGTCGGCCCGGCGAGCTAGGTACTGCCGAGCCGCTCCTACAACTATATCGGGCACTATTGGGATGCCTCCTCATCACTTGCCTCGGCGTCACTGGACTGCTCCATGAGCTGTTCAATTTCCAGCTCTGCATGGTTCAGTTGGTTTCGACAAAACTGTACCAGGCTCATGGCTTCCTTGTATCGCTCAATGGACTCCGTCAAGGCCAAATCCCCGGACTCCAGCGACTTTACCGTCTGCTCCAGACGCTCCATCGCCTTCTCAAAGGTCAAGTCGTCCTTGCTGGTATTCTCCGGCATCGTATTCCTCCTCTTCACTGCTGGACTCAACACGGGCAATAAACGTCCCGTCGAAAACCCTGATGGCCAGTGCCATATTCTTCTCAATGGCCCGTACAGAGTTCACGATGGCGCCATTATCCCGCCGGGATACAACACTATAGCCCCTGCGCAAAAGTTGCAGCGGATTTAAGCCCTCCAATCGAATAACAGCCTCGTTGAATCGCTGATTGTGACGGTTTTGAATGGCCACAATGTCGTTGCGAAGTTTTTCATCGATATATGCCACGCGACCTTGTTGGCGAATAATGTGGCGCCGCAAGTCTAATTGGTAGAGCCGCTCACCACAGAGGTTTAAAGTCTTGCGCAGTCCATAGAGGGGGCGTTTGGCCACGTGGTGTAGGTGAGACTCCTGATAGTCCAAGTGTTGCCTAGCGACATCGACAATTCGAAGGGGGTTCCGGAGGACACTAGTTTCCGAGAGCCGCCGAAGGCGTTCCCCTGTGGACTGCAAACCTGTTGCCAGGGCTGCGTTGGTGCGGCTGTGTAACTGGTCCAGGGTAGCATACAATTCTGCCATACTGGGTGCAATAACCTCTGCTGCGGCAGTGGGTGTTGCGGCTCGCACATCAGCCGCAAAATCAGAAATGGTAAAGTCCGTCTCGTGGCCTACTGCAGAGACTACCGGAATACTACATGAGGCAATGGCCCGTGCTACCACTTCTTCATTGAAGGGCCATAGTTCCTCAATGGAACCACCACCCCTGGCTACCACAATTGCGTCCAGCGGCGCCACGGTCCGTGCATACCGCTCTAATCGCTGAAGTGCCTGGACAATGGTGTCGGCGGCGCCTGGCCCCTGCACTTTGGCAGGGGCCAGCACTACCTTGACCAAAGGATACCTGCGCTCCAAGGTGGAACAGATATCCCGGATGACAGCACCCGTAGGCGACGTCACTACACCCACAGCGGATGGATAACGTACCAAGGCACGCTTCCTGGACACATCAAACAGGCCATCCCGCTGGAGTTTTTCTTTGAGCTGGGTAAACGCCACATACAGAGCACCGACGCCGTCTGGTTGCATTTCGTCGATGTACATCTGAACTTGACCGTCGCGCTCAAAAACGCCTACGTTTCCAGTGACAATTACCCTCATACCATCCTCAGGGCGAAAGTTCAGGTACCGAACACGACTGGCAAACATCACGGCTCGCAGGCGACTCTTGTCGTCTTTGAGAGTGAGGTACAGGTGCCCGCTGGTATGGTGCTTGAAATTAGATATTTCACCAATGATTGCGCAGGCCATAAGTCTCGGGTCGGATTCAATCCTGCTCTTGATGGCAAGCGTCAATTGGGTGACTGTCCAAACCTGTGAAGACTTGTTCAAATGCCAATCAACTCTGCTACGCCGCGCCGAGTGGCTCCCAGTGTCACGGTGTTAATCATGAGAGTTGCAACGGTAAGGCGACCGACGCCGCCGGGAACGGGGGTGATAGCGCTGGCAATGGGTTCCACTGCGTCAAAATCCACATCTCCGGTGAGTTTGCCGTCGACGCGGTTCATCCCCACATCAATGACGACGGCTCCGGGCTTCACATGTTTTGCAGTAATCATTTGCGCACGGCCAACGGCCACAACCAGGATATCAGCCTGGCGGGTAACGGCTGCCAAATCAGGAGTCCGTGAATGACACATGGTGACGGTGGCATTGGATTTCAATAGTAGCATTGCCATGGGCTTGCCAACGATATTGCTCCGGCCAACAACCACAGCGTGTTTCCCCTCCACAGAGATGTCCTTGATGCGCAACATTTCCATGATGCCCGCAGGCGTGCAGGGCCAAACCGCTCCCGGAACTCCGGAGAAATTTCTGCCCACGCTCACCGGATGGAAACCGTCTACGTCCTTTTCCGGAGAAATCCGTTCAATCACAGTTTTTTCGTCGATGTGTTTTGGAAGAGGCAATTGGACAAGGATACCGTCCACTGTTTCGTCGCTGTTAAGCTTGTCCACAGCAGCAAGGAGTCCTTCCTGTGTTGTCTCTTCCGGAAGGCGCATGACTTCACTGGCCATGCCCACTTCCAGTGCCAGTCGTTCCTTGTTGCGTACGTATGTAGTTGAAGCGGGGTCCTCACCAACCAAAATTACCACCAGCTTGAGTTGAATTCCCTGCCCCAGAAGTTTGTCCATGTACGCTTTTGCCTTGTCCCGAATTTCTCCTGCAATCGCTTTCCCATCCAGTATCATTCCCATTTTTCACTCCGCCTTTCGAAGTCTGTCTCCTATGATTTTGCTCTGCAAAAACGAAAAAGTCCACACCGTAGTGTGAACTCTTTCTATGCATCGTTGAACTTACTGTGAGCGACTGCTGCTGTGTCCGGGGCTGAGTTTGGCTGCGGGATCGATATACGTCTTGGCGTTGTTTACCGCCGTTGGTGCTTCGCCAAAGGCCGTGGCAATCAGTTTGACCTTTCCTGGATAAGTTACGATATCCCCTGCAGCATAAACGCCAGGAAGATTCGTTTCCATCTTGGTATTGACAACAACCTCACTGTTTTCAATTTCCAGACCCCAATCTGCAATGGGTCCCAGGGAAGCTGAAAAGCCAAGTCCACTGACCACAGCGTCTACGGGAATGGTGTCCGTCTCTTTGGTCTTGTTATTGATGACCGTGGCTGCCTCCAAGACGCCGCCACTTCCGTGCAGGTCACTGAGTTCAACAAACGTTCGCACGTCAACGGAAGACTCCATCAACTGACGCACGCTTTCCTCATGCGCCCGAAAGCCATCGCGGCGATGAATGAGGGTAACCTTCTCTGCGACCTTTTCAATCATGAGAGCATAGTCCACGGCCGAGTCGCCGCCGCCAATGACAAGAACCTTTTTGCTGCGGAATTGATCGAGCTTGTCCACATAATAGAAGATGCCGTTTTCCTCGTAATCTTTTGCCTTATCCGTCGGCAGTGGTCGCGGCGTGAAGACCCCAATCCCTGCGCAGATAATGATGGCCTTGCTGAGGTGAATCCGTTTATCCGTGACCAGTTCAAAGATATTGTCGTCGCGACGGTTGAGTTCCTTCACCTCTTCATTGAGGTTAACTGCCGGACTGTACGCAAAAGCCTGCTCCCTCAGTCGCTGAATCAAGTCCTTCGCCAGGATCTTTGGAAAACCGCCAACGTCAAAAATGTGCTTCTCCGGATACAAAGTGGCGAGCTGGCCGCCCAATTCAGGAAGACTGTCAATAATCTTACAGGACGCTTTTCGCAGTCCACAGTAGAAGGCCGCAAATAACCCGGCAGGTCCTCCACCGATGATGGTAATGTCGTAAACCCTTTCATCACGAGCAAGATTCTGTAACTCCGCCAAAATCTGTCCCTCCTTGTGCAGTGCAAAACATGGTTGAAAAATTGCGTTGGCATCTCGGACACAGACAATACCCCCGGTCATTATAACCTAGGGGATGTGGCGTTACCATAGAATCCGCTGTTCATTACACCGAATAAGTGACTATTTGTAACGGTTTTGCCATGTTTTTTAGCTGCTAGTGAGGAATCTTCCCCCAATTGAAGCCACTCCAAGGGCGTTATCACTGGAGTAGCCAGGTTGGGCATAGTGGACGGTAAGCCCAGGGCACAGCATGGCCAAGCGGCGTTTCACTCGCTCCCGTAGTTGTCCATTCGCCGCTACTCCACCGGCCACAACAACCTCCGTTACCCCCGGATACAATTGGTGTGCGTACACTACAGCCTTCACCACACTGTTGGCGACACACTGAATCACCGCAAAGGCAACAGTCGCGGCATCAATTCCAGCATCAAGTGCGCGTAACGCTGCCGTGCATGGCCCCGAAAAACTCATCCGTGCCCCCTGTACTCGTGAAGGAAGACGAAAATCCTTAGCCGAACAAACCTCGGCCAATTTTTCAAGGGCGGGACCTGCAGGGAATGGCAAGCCCAACCGTACACCAACAGCGTCTATGAACTGACCAGCGTGTAAATCTAAACCTTCCCCAATGCTTTCAATAAAATACCCAAATCTCGTAGGCCTTGCCAGCAACACGTCCGTAGTCCCTCCGGAAATATGGACGGCAACATGGGGTTGGTTGGCGTCGCGGGTGAGAAAATGCGCAGCGGCAGCCAAATGACCCTCCTGGTGGGAAGTTCTCACCAGAGGTAAGCCTAAAACCGCTGCGAGGGATGTCATCCAGCTCTCCCCTGCGCAAAACACGGGCATGTACGATTGGACATAGGGTCGCGGGCGCACAGACACGGCCAGCAGACCCCAGGTAGGCCGAGAGCTGGATGGACATTCTTGTAATTGCTCCAACAGTGACTGCATCACCTGCGGAATTTGCCGAACATGCAGAAAAACCGCATCAGACTGGCGCAGTCCCTTGCTGCCCATCGGCACGGGCAACAACATCCTCGCCTCAGCTACGACGCTCCCAGTAGTGGCATCCAGAGCGCATGCCGATGTGGTGTAGTTGCTAGTATCCATCCCGAGAACGTACATAATGCAGCCCTCACATGTCCCTCTGCTCATGGGAGCGCGAGAGTGCTGTGGGCAGTGTGTGAGAGGTACGCAGCACTTCCAGCGCAGGCACTACTCGCGCCAAGACACCGTTGACGAATCTACCAGATTCCTCAGTGCTGAAGTGTTTTGCCAGTTCCACTGCTTCGTTGCAGACCGTGGCAATATCCAAATCGAGTTCGTATACCAGTTCGAAAACCGCCAATCGCAATACGTTAAGGTCTACACGTGCCAGTCGTTGAAGCTTCCATCCCTCCAGGTGTGCTGTCAGGATGGCATCAATGTCCACCATTTGCGCTGTGGTTCCCTCTACCAGCCAATGAACGTAGCTCACAATTCTTGGCGTTGTCTCTTCGGCAACGTCTTCCAGAACGTGCCGAATGGCGTCTTCGGCTTCGCCCTTTCCCAAATCCACTTCAAATAGTGCCTGCAGTGCAATTTGCCTTGCGTCTCGTCGCTTCATCACCAATTCCTGCTCTCGTTGAACACGTCCTGTGCCCGTATATAGTTTTACCCCAGACCGAAACAGCCTCGCCCATAGTTCAGGGAGGGTGTCTCGATGCACAGAAGCACCACAGGGTGCAATAACGACGTACCCTGTGGAGCTGGTTTCAAACTGTCTTTATCTCTTTAAGTGCACAATCCCTTGGGCGGAGTAACCACTGCCGCAAATCAGTCGTTGTAGCGCTCTGAAATAAGCCTTTGGACAATTTCCTTCCAGGAATCGTTGGCTTCAAAAATTCGTCCAATGACAAAGCCAATTGTGGCTAAAACCACAAGTAGTATTGTGGCCCAGAACCCAAAAATCATCCATATGAGCCAAATCACCACGCCGGCCCACATGCCAAGCCAGCGTTTTCTGATATTCACCACCCACTGCAGCCACGAAAGCAAACGGTTCATGGTCTAGTCCACCCATGCTTTTTGGTGTACTCTGCCTTGACCCCGAGCCAATTCGGTTACACTGATAATGACCCGCTCAACGACAACTCCTGCTGTTCTCTCCACGTACTCCTTGACGGATTCTTGCACCTTCATACTCATCTCAGTCAAGTCGATGTCTGGCAAGGCGCTCACTCGCACAGCAAGAAGCACGCCATTCTGTCCATGGCGAACCTTCGTTTCCAACTCCTGAACACCTTTTACCCCAGCCGCAATTCTGTTGGTGAGGGCCTTCAATGTGTCGAAGGAGATTCGGATTTGTCCGCCATCACTGGGGATGCTAACGTATTGCACTTCCCGGCCCCCGGTCCGATAGAAGAGGAAACGAATGGCCAACAATCCGAATATCACTGCCAGAGCACCGGCAATGAGATTGCCGGGGAACTGACTCACTTGGGCAATAAGGCCCGTCTGCCATTGACCGTTGACGTCCACTGCGAAGAGCAACAGGACGACGGCTGCTGCCAGCGTACCCAAGGACAGAATAATGAGAAACAGACGATTGAGAACACTCACATGGCTACCCTCCAGCTCTTGCCTTGTACCTGTCAGGAATGTTTGTCCACAAGTTCTACACTAATGTCTTTCCCTTTTTCGTTGGGAAGCAGAACCCCAGTGACGTGAACGTTTACTGCAGCGACGTCCAGCCCCGTCATACCCTCAATGGCGCGTTTTACATGTTCCTGAATGTTGTAGGACACCTCGGGAATGTTGACGCCAAACTGAAGGACGACAGAAAGGTCGATGGAGCAGGTCCTGTCCCCTTCGGAAAACTCCACCCGAACACCCTTGGACAGGTTCTTTCGACCCAGCAGTGACTCTGTCAGTCCGCCTGCGAAGGTGCCGCTCATATCGGCGACGCCCTCCACTTCCGTTGCGGCCAGACCGGCAATAATCTGGATGACTTCGTCCGCAATCTGAATCTTCCCAAGCTCGTTTGATTGAAAATTCATGTCCTGCACTGGACTCCCCCCTTGAATGGCTAGCAGTATCCCTGTGCACAACGGAGGAGGCTATAGTATTTGATATTCCTCCAAGAACCGTGTACTGACATCAGCGGCCACAAATTTTTCGTGTTGAAACAGGCGCTGATGAAACGGAATGGTGGTCTTGACACCTTGGATTTCAAATTCCGACAGGGCACGCAGCATTCTGGCGATGGCCTGGCTCCGAGTTGGAGCCCAAACCACAAGCTTTGCAATCATTGAATCATAGAATGGCGGTACTGTATACCCCGTAAATGCAGCACTGTCTACGCGGACGCCAATTCCACCCGGTGGAATGTAGTTGGTAATCCTGCCTGGCGACGGCAAAAAGTTTTTCTCCGGGTCTTCGGCGTTAATTCTGCACTCCATGGCGTGACCGCGCATTTTGATATCCGATTGCGTGACGGAGAGGGGTTCTCCCGCGGCTGCCATAATCTGCTCTCGAACGAGATCGACTCCCGTAACCCATTCTGTAACAGGGTGTTCCACCTGAATCCGGGTATTCATTTCCATAAAATAAAAGTTGCCGTCCGGAGCGTAAATAAACTCTACCGTACCGGCCCCAACATAATTTACGGCCCGTGCTGCGGACACGGCTGCCGATCCCATTTTTTCCCGCGTTTCTTGGGAGAGGACCGGGCATGGGGATTCCTCTACCAACTTCTGAAGTCGTCTCTGTATGGAGCAGTCCCTTTCACCCAGGTGAATCACGTTACCGTGACGGTCCGCCAGGACCTGAATCTCAACGTGACGCATGGTTTCAATGAACTTCTCGAGGTAGACCCCGGGATTTCCGAATGCGGTTTCAGCCTCTCGCTGAGCGGTAACGACGGCTTTTCGCAACGCCTCGTCGTCACGAACGACGCGAATGCCCTTGCCGCCGCCGCCGGCGGTCGCCTTGATAATGACCGGGTAGCCGATTCTGTTGGCGACAGCCACTGCTTCCTCCACGTCTTCAATCAGCCCGGCACTTCCTGGGACAATAGGCACACCCGCTGCGGCCATGGTCTCCCTAGCCACCGACTTGTCACCCATGGTCTCAATTGCGTGGGCACTGGGCCCAATGAAGGTGATGTTACACTCTTCACAAACCTCGGCAAAATCGCTGTTCTCGGCAAGAAAACCATATCCCGGGTGAATTGCGTCAACGTGCGTCAAAGTCGCCACGGACATGATGCTTGGAATGTGCAGGTAGCTCTGTTGACTAGGCGTGGGGCCGATGCAGTAGGCAGCGTCCGCCAGCTGGACATGCAAAGCGCTTTTGTCCGCTTCGGAATACACAGCCACGGTTTCAATCCCCAGCTCCCTGCAAGCCCGGATGACGCGGACGGCAATTTCTCCGCGATTGGCTATCAATACACGTTTGAACATAGCCATGGCCCCTTATTAAAGCTTGATTTTGAAAAGCGGTTGACCGTATTCCACCAACTGACCATTCTCCACAAGCACCTCGACCACTTCGCCACTGACCTCTGCCTCAAGTTCGTTCATCAGTTTCATTGCCTCGACAATGCAGACGATTGTCTTTGGTTCTACCTGTTGTCCCTTCTTAACGTACGGGTCGGCATCGGGTGCCGGCGCCCGGTAAAACGTTCCGACCATCGGTGCGGTTATGTAATGCATCCCTGTCTCCGCATCTGGCTCCTCTTCTGCGCTCACATCTCCGCCGCTGCCGGCAACACCCGCAGTAGGCGCAACCACTGGCACTGGTGTTGTACTGCGTTGCGGCAACGGTTCTGAGTTGACCTGTGCGATACCAGGGTTTGCTATGCTCACAAATTGGCCTTTCTTGAGGCAAAGTTTCACATCATCCGCCTCAAACTGCAGTTCCGTCAGGCTTGTCTCATCCAACAGACGCATCAGTTCTCGAATCTCACCAATTTTCACGTTAAAGTCACTCCTCGACCAACGTATCCACATCACTAGGCTAGTATAGCATACTCAAAAATGAACTTGTACGGGCCTGGGTTGCAGTCCTGGACACAGAAAAGCCCCAGCGCGTGCGGCGCGAGGGCATGATGGCCGGATTTCACTGTCACCAGTCTCTCCCTCTGCCCGCCAAGTATGCGTGCGATACGCGGGGAGAACGGTGCCACGAGCGGGGTCAGGCGTGCTTGTGGACAGTGATGTTATCCAAAGGAGTACTCATATGTTGACTAACAATGTTCATAATTTGGACCGCCTGATTTGTGCTCAATTGGTTGGTTTTTACGTAAACGCTAACACTGGTCAAATCCCCTGATTTCGGATCAATGTTCGGAAAAATGACAACATCTTGGTAGCCGTCGCCAAGGATAGCGTCCCGTGCATTTTGCATGCCCCCCTGGATGGACTGCACTTGTTCCAAATCCTGTTGGGCTTGGGCAACTTCAGCGTTTGTGGAAGACTGATTGGCCATAATTTGCTCATACATGTCTGTACTCTTGGTCATATTCTGTTCCACCTGCGTGCGCGACTGCACAAACCAATCTGAAGCACTGACGGCGTTTCCCGAAGCAGTACCGCTGGTGTTTGCACTGCTGCTGGTGTCGGTGGCATTACTTGATCCGGACGGCGTGTTCTGGGCGCCGGTCGTCGCGTTGCCGGTAGCTGATGCTGGCGGAGAAGTGCTGGCTGTCGCCACACTGTTGTCCGTTGGGGAAGGATTACTACCGCCACTATTGATAGTGTAGTAACCAATGAGCATCAATGACAGTACCATCATTGTGGAAAGCCATACAGTCTGTCTTTTCACCACTTGCCATTCCTCCTCCGAATTCTAGGAACTTGTCTTTTGAGGTTCTACGCTAATTTTATATGCAGGCACGTCCAACACATTCGTAATTGCATCAACGATTTCTAATTTTGCGTCGTAAAAGTTCTCTGCATCGACGGTCACGAGAACGCCGCGGACCTGTGGCGTGATGCTCTCCACCACATACGGGACCTTCCCACCGTCAGAGTTGCTTTCCGTAAAAACTTCCGTATCAGTCGTAGACGAAGTCGTGGAACTGCCGGAGTTTCCCGACGCTTGCGTGGTCTGTGTGCTGTTGCGGGTATTGTTTGCGACTTCCACCTGCCCACTGGAATCCAGGGTGACCATGACGGAGACCTTGTTGATTCCCTGCATCTGTGACAGCATCTGCGTCAGTTGTTTGTCGTAGGCATTCTGGTATGCCTCCACGGAAGCGGGAATGCTGGTACTCTCAACGGCGTTTGTCGAATTTCCTGCCACCGGAGTCGTCTCCCCTGTTTTGCTGAGGGAGTTGGTCACCTGACTCAGAACCGGTCCGAGGAGAATGAACAGAATGCCTATGATTCCCAGGAGAAGCAGCCACTTGTTGTTGAGAACGGGCTTCAAATCCATACCATCACCCCCCTCCCCCTGAATTCACAACGACGCGAGTGGCGTTTATCCCCAATTCAGATGCAATCCATTTCTGGATGGGAGAGGCTCTACTCTGTTGCGCAGCGCTAATGGTGACATGGACCTGAAGGGTGCCCTTTGCGGCGGATCCGCTAATGGTTACTTCCCTCGGCGTAAAACCGTAGCTGGCCGCGATGCCGGCGCTGATGCGCTGCGCCAGCAAACGGTTGGTTTCCTGAAGTTCGTCCTGCTGCAGTGTCTGCTTCAATGCCCCGGAGGACTCATTCTCCGACGTCGCAGGCGTGTCGCCATTGTTCGATCCCAGCGTGCCTGTCAGCTCGGCAATTGCATCGTTGGCCACACTGGCGGCCCAGTTTCGCTGCAGCAACAGTCCCAGCGGCTGCAGCATGGTGGCAATCAAGGCGAGTCCCAGCACCATGCGGATGTATTTTTCCAGTGCTCTCGTTGGTAGCAGCATTTCCGCAAAAACCGCAAACAGCACAATCAACACCAGTTGCTTCAGCCAGGAACCCAGAGCCGTCATTGCATCATCACCGCCATGTTGGTAGAGACCAACAGAATGCAAATCGAAATGAAGAACATCAGAGCCACTACGGCGACACTGGCAAACACCAAGATGAGGCTCTTGCTGATGGTTCCAAGGCAGGCGACCATGGCGTTTTCCCCCAACGGCTGCATCAGTGCCGCGCTGCCATTGTAAATAAAGGACAATGCCAGAATTTTCAACGCTGGGAAAAGCGCGATACAGGCAATGATGATGAGGCTCGCAATGCCCACCGCGTCTTTCACCAGCAAGGAAGCACTGGCCACCGTGGTGGCGGCGTCGGCAAAGGCTTTGCCCACCACTGGTACAAAAGTACTCACCGCGAACTTGGCAGTGCGCAGTGCGACTCCGTCGGCGATTCCCTTGCCCAATCCCTCGATGGACGCAATGCCCACGAAAGCGCTGAGTGCCAGTCCCAGAATTCCAACACCCACCGTTCTCAGCAACCCTGCCAACCGTGTCAACTGATACCGAGGCGACAGTGCACTGGTCAAATCTAGGAGGGCCGCAAAGAATATTAACGGGAAGACCACCAGAAAAACCGTGTTGCTGACAAAATGGACGAAGAACAGTAACAACGGCTGAAAGAATGCAGCTGATGCCGGAGCCCCGGACGCCGCCAGTAGCGTCACCACCACCGGAACGGTGGTCAACATGAAGTCTGTCATGGACTGAATGGCGTGTCTCGCGTAACCAATGGCCTCCGTGAACGACCCCACCGCCAAGAGCATCAGTACAAGAAAAATGACCGCGTACGCTACCTGGCTTACGGTTTGTTCTTCAAAGGCCGACTGAATAGAGGCAAGGACAGCCGATAGCACTGCCAGTACCAAAATGGCCCCAAGGAGTTGTGCGTTGTCCACCAGCTCCGCCAGAAAAAACCTTGCAATGCCTGCAAAAAAGGTGTTCCAGTGCAAGCCGCCGTTGCCGAAAACGGCCTTCACCAGGTTGTTGCCCGGGACGGTGGGCAGGTAACCACCGTACTGCTGCTGGAGGCTGCGCCAAAAGTCGTCAACGGACTGTGTGGGCAATTCGTCCAGTTGCCGGTCGGCCTCGGCTTCTGTGGACGCAGAGTTGGAGGTTGCCGACGCAGAGGCCGCATATGCGCCGGCACTCCCCAGGGTGTTGTCCACCGTGCCTGATGAAACCGCGGCCGTGTTGCCCGCAGGCGCAGTGCCGGAATCAGCAAAGGTTGGCTGCGCAAACCCAAAGGTCAGAGCGAGAAAGAAGGTTACGAGGATAACAATCTGTCTCTGCCAGATGATGCACACCTCCCTATGGGAACAGGTGGGCCAGTGACTCCATGACGTCAGTGATAATGGGTATGGCGAGAATCACGATACCCACCTTTCCAGCCAGCTCGATTCTGCCTGCCAATGCTGTTTCTTTCGCGTCCCGAGCGATTTGTGCGGCAAATTCAACAATGTAGGCAATCCCGATGATTTTCAGAACGGTGGTGAGTAGACCGTGATTTACCTTCGCCGCGCTGGCCAAATCCCCCAATGTCGACAGAACCTTGTCCATGTTGTGGACTACCATGGTCAACATGATGACGCCCGCCAGAATTCCCACAAGCATGGCAAATTGTGGTGCCTGAGGCCGCAAAACGGCAATGATGACAGTTGCGGTCAGGCCAATCCCCACCAACTGCAGGATGTGCACCGGTTATCACCTACTGACTGAGAAAAACCCGTTGGATTTCACCGTAAAGATGATCGACATAGCCAATGACAATGATGAAAACGGCAACGAACCCCACAAATGTCATCCAGTTTGCAAATTCTTCCTTGCCGCTCTGTTTGAGAATGGTATGCAAAATGGCGACAAGGAATCCAATCCCCGCAATTTGAAACACTGCGCGAACCTCAGGTGTCACTGCGGTTCCCCCTCCGTGCGCCAAGGATTTGATGCTAGTAGAGAATGATGAGCAGTAGCAGCCCACAGAGGACACCTAGGTACTGCCACAGGCGCTCGTTTCTGCGTTGGGCATCCCTGGCCTCTTCCTCCAGCCGCTGCAGTTCGGCGAACGTCGCAACAAAGTGCTTCGTTTGGTGCACCCTGTCCGACGTACCTAAGGTCGAGCCAAATTCCTGCAACACATCAAAGTCGGCCTGGCGCAGAGCCGTAGCACCCTTGGTGTGTTCAAGAGCGACTGCAAAAGCGTCCGCCACCGTTCCCTCCTTTCGCTCCAACTCCGAAGAGATACGCTCCCAGATTCGCTGGACCGGTGGCGCACTGCGTCTCCCAACGCGGACCAGCGCTTGAGGGAGAGGAGTGACACTGAACTCTATTTCCGCTTGCAGCAGGCGCAGGGACTGCATCAGCGCCCGCAACTGTCGTGGGCGCTCCCGGTAGTCCCGGGCGATGCGAAAGCCGATGCCCGTGCAGGACACAAAGACCAGCGCACCGCCAATAAGCTTTACCGCATTGATGGCGAATCACCTCGCATGGGCCGCGTCCCCAGAAAGCGCACGCCCATCCCCATCCAAAATGCGTTCAACCGTTCCTGGCCCCCGACGTCGACTGAGGATGACGTAGCGTTGGAAGGCCCGTGCCTCAAACAGTTCCTTCATGTATGGACGCCCGGCCCACTCTTCCAGGCTGTTGGCATGGGCACTTGCCAGGACGGACACACCAGCGTGTGTGGCTTCCAGAATGGCCTCGCTGTCCTGTCTGCGGCCGATTTCGTCGGTGACTACCAAATCCGGCGACAGGCTGCGAATGGCCATGAGCAGTCCCTCAGCCTTGGGGCATGCGTCAAGAACGTCTGTTCGCGGCCCGACCTGAAACTGCGGCTGGCCGCCCACACAGCCCGCCAATTCCGACCGTTCGTCAATGATGCTTACCTTGACGCCGGGCCGGCGCAGGGAGCCTGTACTCCACTGGCGTGCGAGATCGCGCAGTAAAGTGGTCTTCCCGCACTGTGGCGGGGAAATCACCAAAACGCTGACAGGACCGGACGTTGGGCGTTCTAGTAGCGGTTTAACTGTGTCGCCCACACCCAGGTGTTCTTGCGCGATGCGCATATTGACGGAACTGATGTTGCGAATAGAGCGAATGTGGCCATCTTCATACAAAACAGCACGTCCGGCTACGCCAACGCGGTGTCCGCCGGGCATTGCAATGAAGCCGCGTCTCAGTTCGTCTTCCACTGCGTACAACGAACTTTGGGTGACCGCCTGGAGCACTCGCGAGAGGTGGTCTTCGGTAATAGCAAACTGTGTGTGTATGTCCCTCGCCATGGAGCCGTCAGTGGCAAGAAAGTGATTGAGGTCCATTCCGCAGATATGCATGGGCTGTCCGAGGCGCAACCGCACTTCTTCGACTCTATTACGCACGGCCAAATCCAGGCGGTTCAGGCAGTTTGCTAGATCCGGCGGGCAAACCGCAAGGATTTGGCTCCACGCAAGCTGCTGCGCTTGTGTAACCTGGTGGGGCACGGTTGTTGTCCACCTCCTGTTGATAGTCCATGTATATGGACGAGGAAGACAAGGTATGCAGCAGGGCCGGAACATTATAGGGGAGTACTGCATGGAATAGAGCAGAAGACTGTTTTCGTCGGGAGGAGTAAGTGAGTGGACATCTCAGTCATGATGCGCTGGATTGTTGTGTTTCTGGTTACTTTCATCTTGCTGATGTTTTTGGTGTTTTCGTTTATGCGCAAGAATGGAGACGGCCGTTCCAGGTGACTTGCGGGACGGCCCTCTCCCCTCGCAGGGGAACAGCGGCGGCTGGGTGTCGCCGACAGACGGACAGGTGGGCACCTCAGGCGCGGGATATATACTGGCCGCTGCGAGTATCAATCAACAGGCGGTCGCCTTCGTTAATGAACAGAGGAACACTGAGAGTATAGCCCGTTTCCACCGTGGCTGACTTGCTGCCACCCTGTGCAGTATCGCCCTTGATTCCGGGTTCGGTTTGAGTGACCGCCAATTCCACGGTGTTGGGTAAGTCAATGCCAATGGGAGCTCCATCATGCATCATGATATAACAGTTCATGTTCTCCTTGAGGAAGTTCAACTCGTACTCTAGTTGTGACTTGTTGATTTGAATTTGATCGAAGGTCTCTGTATCCATAAAGGTATAGAGGTCGGCATCGCTGTACAGATACTGCATCTCCCGTGTCTCTACGCGTGCCTGCTCCACTTTTTCTCCCGCTCGGAACGTCTGCTCCTTGACGGCGCCGGTTTTGACGTTTTTCAATTTTGTCCGGACAAACGCGGCACCCTTGCCGGGTTTTACATGCATGAACTCGATAACGCGGTAAATCTGGTTGTCAAGTTCAATGGTGGTACCTGTACGAAAGTCGTTGCTGGAAATCAAAGAATTCTCCTCCTCTTAACTGGTGATGTCTTGACGGGTACTTAGAACCATGGATGCCATAGCCCGGCACATCGCCCTATTTCATTCAGGCAGTTTCAGATGTTACGATTCCGGACAGAGGAAACCCGCTAGGGCTACCTCTCCGAATGCGTTTCCAGCAGGAAACGTGCGGCCAATAGGTAGCCGCGAAAGCCAAGGCCGATCACCTGTCCGTCCACCACTTCCGCCAGGACGGAGTGCTGCCGAAAGGCTTCACGGCGGTGAACGTTGGAAATATGGACTTCCACCGTTGGACGGTGAATGTCTTCCAGACAGTCCCGCAACGACAAACCGTAGTGCGCCAGCGCTCCGGGATTCACAATAATCCCCAGAGCCTGAGGCCCTTGTGCCTGCAGGAAGTCGATGAGCGCCCCTTCAGAATTGGACTGGAAGTCGTGGACATCCGCGTCGAAGGTCGCTGCAAGGCGCCTGGCCTCAGCGACGATGTTGGCCAGGGTCTGAACTCCGTAAACCTCCGGTACCCTTTCTCCCAGGCGGTTCAAGTTGGGTCCGTTCACAAGCAAGAGATATGGTCGCACTGTCAACCCCACTTTTGTACTAGTATTGCCAGAACCGTAGTTAAATCGGTGTCATTGTACCATAAGCGTTGCTATACTGGAACTACGTCTGTCCCAGACACAGAGGTGATGAGTGAAGATGCTGGAAATCTGGTTTGTGCGACACGGCGAAACCAACTGGAACGTGGACAGGCGCATACAAGGGTGGACAGATGTGCCGCTGAATCCCCAGGGACAACGTCAAGCACAGTTGCTTGCCGAGAGCCTTGAGGGCATGGCCTTCCGTGCCCTCTACAGCAGCGACTTGGAGCGCGCAATAAGCACGGCCGTCCCATTGTCAAAGGTCCTTAGTCTTCCCATATATACCCTGAAATCATTGAGGGAACGCCGATTCGGCTACCGGGAAGGGCTGCTGCAGTATAAAACTCATCCCGGCCTGACGACGGCGGCAATGACCGGCTTACATGCACAAGAGGAATCGCGAACGCGACTCCGATGCCGCGCTGAAGGTCTTATCCGGGGACTCCAGCAGCGTCATCACGGTCGAATTCTGTGCGTGAGCCACGGCGGGTTTATCCGCGCTGTGCTGGAAGTTGTCGGCGCGGTGGAGGTGCCCCCTTTGCAGAACACGGCCATTTGTCGTATCCGTCACGATGAAAATGGTTGGTACCCCCTCACTTTCAACCAGTGTTCGCATTTGCTACGTCTTCAGTCGCAATTGTCGCTTCCTGCAGAGGGTACCGAAATGATACAACCAGACACAACCGGGCCTGTTCTCCAGGAGGAGTACAGACCCGGTGTGCGACTGCAGTAAACCTCTGCTCACCTTTGCGGGCAATATTTGCGGGCAATATTTGCGGGCAGATGTTATTTCTCGAAAGCGAACCTCAGTACGGGGGTTCTGGCTGCCTTTGTTTCGTCCAGGCGTCCCACAACTGTACTGTGTGGCGCACTTGTCACCAGTTCCGGAGACTCCTGAGCTTCCCGGGCGATTTTCAGCATGACTTCGACAAAGTAGTCCAGAGTCTCCAGACTCTCGGTCTCCGTCGGTTCAATCATCAGACACTCCTCAACAATGAGCGGGAAGTAAATTGTCGGCGGGTGCACGCCAAAATCCAGCAAGCGTTTGGCAATGTCCAAGGTTCTCACACCAAGCTTTTTCTGGCGCGTACCAGACAGAACAAACTCGTGTTTGCAGGTTTTGTTAAAGGGTACGTCGTAGCTTCCCTGCAGCTTTTTCATCAGGTAATTGGCATTTAGAACCGCAATCTCCGAAACTTCCTTCAGTCCATCCGCTCCCATGGTGCGAATGTAGGCATAGGCTCTGACGAGAACGCCAAAGTTCCCGTAGAATCCTTTCACTTTTCCGATGGAGTCCGGACGATTGCCGTCAAAGAAAAAGGTTCCGTCCTCAGCTTTCTTCAGCAGGGGTTTGGGCAGGAAAGGCTCAAGGATGGCCTTTACTCCCACCGGGCCCGATCCCGGTCCGCCGCCGCCATGTGGCGTGGAGAAGGTCTTGTGCAGGTTCAAGTGAACGACGTCAAAGCCCATGTCTCCAGGCCGCGCATAGCCTAGAATGGCGTTGGCGTTGGCACCGTCGTAGTAGAGGAGCCCTCCCGCCTCGTGAACAATCTCAGCAATTTCTTTAATCTGGGTTTCGAAGAGACCCAGCGTGCTGGGGTTGGTCAGCATCAATGCGGCCGTATCAGGGCCAACAGCTTCACGCAGGGCCGTCAGGTTAACGGATCCATCCTCGTTGGAAGGAATCGTCACAGCCTTCAGACCTGCCATTGTGACGCTGGCAGGGTTGGTACCGTGGGCTGAATCGGGAACGATGACCTTGTTGCGCTGTTCGCCGCGCTTGCGGTGGTAGGCTGCAATCATCATCAGCCCTGTCCACTCGCCCTGTGCGCCGGCCGCGGGCTGCAGACTGACAGCGTCCATGCCCGTAATTTCCGCCAGGTCAATCTGCAAATTGTACATCATTTCCATGGCACCCTGGACTGTTGCTTCCGGCTGCAAGGGGTGAATGTTTGCGAACCCTGGTAAGCGCACGACCCGTTCATTGCGCTTTGGATTGTATTTCATTGTGCACGATCCCAGCGGATAAAAGCCCGAATCCACGCCGTGGTTTCTCGTGGACAAGGAAGTGTAGTGACGAATCACGTCCACTTCGGAGACCTCCGGGAGGTTCAACGCAGTGGTCCGAAGGTCACTCTCCACTTCCCCAAGGGGAGCCTCCGGTACATCCAGGTCGGGCAAACTCCAAGCCCTTCGTCCCGGTTCTCCAAGTTCAAAGATTAACGGCTGGCTCTGTTCCACATACACGCTGTTCACAGCAATCCCTCCAATTCAGCGGCGACGCTGTCCAGCTCTTCGCGAGTGCGCATTTCCGTAACGTTGAGCAACAGCGCATTTCCCAGTTCCGGATACTCGCTGGTGAGATTGAACCCAAACAGGAAACCCCGCTGCAGCATCTGCTCTTGCAACGTTTTGACCTCTTTGGGAACGCGAATGACAAACTCGTTGAAGAAGGCTTGGCTGAAGACGACCTCGACTCCTGGCACCTTTTCCAGCCGAGCCTTAAGGTAATGGGCTTTGTGGTAATTCTGCTCGGCCAGGGTCCGGAAACCATCCCGGCCCATGTAGGCAAGAAACACCGTGGCAATCAGCGCGTTCAGTGCCTGGTTGGAGCAAATGTTGGAAGTTGCCTTTTCCCTGCGAATGTGCTGTTCCCTGGCCTGTAGCGTCAGAACGTAGCCTCGGCGCCCTTTCTCATCCGAGGTCTCGCCCACAATGCGCCCAGGGAGCTTGCGCACCAGTTCGGTCCGGGCCGCCATGATGCCCAGGTAGGGTCCGCCAAAGGCCGGGGCGTTCCCCAGGGACTGGCCTTCCGCCACCACTATGTCTGCCCCGAGCGATCCCGGTGGTTCCAGCATACCCAGCGCTACCGGGTAGGTATTGACCACCAGCAGGGCACCGACTCCATGGGCGATGTCAGCCAGTTTCTGCAGTTTTTCGATGCCTCCGAAGAAGTTCGGGTATTGAACCAGAACGCCGGCTGTTGCACTGTCGCAAAGTTCCTGTAGTGCTTCCAGGTCCACGGTTCCGTCCGCGCCGTAAGGCAGGGGCTGCAGTTCCACAGACTGTCCTGTGGCGTAGGTCTGTAACACGGTACGGTACTCAGGGTTGAGGTTCTGAGCCACAAGCAGCTTGTTTCTGCGTTTGTGGGCACAGCATACCAATCCGGCCTCGCCAAGGGCTGTCGGCCCGTCGTACATGGATGCGTTGGCCATGTCCATTCCTGTCAATTCCGATACCATGGTCTGATACTCAAATATCACTTGTAACATGCCCTGGCTAATTTCGGGCTGATATGGCGTATAGGACGTGTAGAACTCCGAACGTCCGGCAATGGCGTCCAGAACGCTGGGCTGGTAGTGCTCATAGCTCCCTGCACCCAGGAAACTGACCACTTGACCCAGATTCAGGTTCTTGTCCGCCAGCTTTTGCATATGCCTGTCCAACTCGATTTCAGACATGGCCTTGTGCAGGTCAAGCGGCCTCGTCAAGCGGACATCTTCAGGAATGTCGGAAAACAGCTCTGAGACACTCTTGAGTCCGAGGAACGAAAGCATTTGATCACGAGCGTGATCGGTATGAGAAATATAACTGAATCGACTCACTTGCGATTCCTCCCCCGTTTCATCTAGCGGTCAAATAAAGCGTGGCGACCTTTACCGCTCCGCCTACGCCTTGTGATAAAAAGGCGTTTCCACCACTTTGGCGGCGACAGGCTGGTTGCGGATTAAGACATCCACGGCTGTTCCAATTTCACAGTATGCGATATCCACCAGGGCCAACGCAATAGGAACGTGCAAAGTAGGCGACATGGTTCCCGACGTCACCACGCCCACCTGTTTACCGTTCACTTGTACGGCGTATTCAGAACGGGGAATGCCACGGCCTTCCACCTGTAAGCCCACAATTTTATGCTTGAAGCCCTCTTCTGCCTGCTTGACTAGCGGGCCGCGACCAATGAAGTCGCCTTCCTTCTTCAGCTTGACCGCGAAATCGACGCCTGCCTCCAACGGGGTAATCTTTGCGGACAACTCATGTCCGTACAGCGGCAGTCTGGCTTCCAGACGAAGGGTATCCCGCGCGCCCAGACCACAAGGAACAGGGACCACGGTGCCTTCACGAGGGGTAAGCAAGGCTTTCCACAAGGCGGGTGCATCCGCAGCCGGCAAATAGACCTCAAACCCGTCTTCCCCGGTATAGCCGGTACGGGAAACAATGGCGCCCTCACTCACGGATTTCAGGTGCGTAAAGCGAAACGGACGAATTTCCGACAAGGGCTGCTCCACAAATGGCTGGAGCACTTCATGTGCCTTCGGACCTTGCAGTGCCAACAGAGCAATGTCGTTGGACACATTCTTCAGGCTTACATCGAAGCGCGATGCGTGCTGGGCAAACCAGTCGAAGTCCTTTTGGATGTTGCCGGCGTTGACAACGACCATGAACTGCTCTTCTGCCAGCTTGTACACCAAAAGGTCGTCAACAGTACCGCCGTCATCATAACAAATGGGAGAGTACAACGCTCGTCCCGGAGTGAGACGATTCATATCGTTGGTAATCATGTACTGAAGAAAATCTTTGGCTTCTTTGCCGCGAACATCAAATTCCCCCATGTGGGAAACGTCAAACAGTCCGACTTGGGTTCTGACGGCTTCATGTTCCTGCAGGATGCTAGAAAACTGAACAGGCATCTCCCATCCGCTGAAGTCCACCGTCTTCGCGCCATATTCCTTGTAAAGAGGGTATAGTGGCGTTCTCTGCGCTTCCATTCTTGATTCATCCATGTACTTCTCTCCCCACTTCTAAAAGTGATTTATCAACTGGACAGCCTGTTGCAGTGCTACCTGGTTTCATGAAACGTCCCAATGTTGACAATACTAATCGATGCCTCTGCACTCCTTCCAGACACTCACTTCAAGGGGGCGCGATGATGGAACCTCAGGCAATCCAATCGACAAGTAAGACACCGGCAATCCAGTGGCACGGATTAGACTTTCTGTCAGCGCTTTCAGCATACAAAGAAAACCTTCACTTTGGCAACTACCGGTCCCAAGAATGGACCCTATTCCGCTTGGCTTGTTTGGCCAGGCAAGCAAAACTGGCAAACAATTTTCATGAATTGTTGGTCCTTCATCACGTTCAAGGGTTCCAGCCACTCCCTCATCAGGTGGAAACCGCGCGACAAGTTCTACAGAGGATGCGCGGTCGAGCCATTCTGGCAGATGAAGTAGGTCTGGGGAAAACCATTGAGGCCGGTCTTATTCTTAAAGAATATATGCTGAGGCAGATGGTGCGAAAAGCGCTCATTCTCGTACCGGCGTCGCTGGTTCTACAGTGGACGCGGGAACTGAACCAAAAATTCAACATCAGTTGTTTTGCGCAGAGAAACCACTGGAGCTGGAGTGAATACGACATTGTAGTAGCCTCACTGGACACCGCCAAACGATTGCCCCACAAGGACATCATTATGGCACAGCCGTGGGATATGTTGATTGTGGATGAAGCCCATAAATTGAAGAACCCCAAGACTAAAAACTGGCAAACGGTCAATCAGATTCCTAACAAGTTCATGATTTTGCTCACGGCAACACCTCTCCAGAACAGTCTCAAGGAATTGCACACGCTGGTGACGCTGCTGAAACCGGGCTATTTGGGCGACCCGACAGTGTTTGCCAAGGAGCATGCCCGCCCGGAGAAAAACACCTCTGATATGGCGCAACTGAGGGAACAGGTATCTCGGGTCATGATTCGCAATCGGCGTATCGACGGTGAGACGAACCTGCCGCCACGTAAGGTGAGGAGCGTGTCATTGACGCTCGGCGCGAAAGAGCGCGAACTGTACGATGCGGTCCACAGGTTTTTGAAGGATCAGTATCGTGAGCGGAAGTCTCAGCGCGCTTCGTTACTCCCGCTCATTACACTCCAACGGGAGATTTGCAGTTCTCCATACGCTGCCATGATGACACTGGAGAAGATGCTGAAGCGCTCCAGGAGTGGTCGAACACAGGCTACCATTCGCGATTTATTGGCTCTGGCGGAAAGCATACCTACCTACACGAAGGTTGAGAGGGTACTGAAACTCATCCCGGAAATTGGAGACAAGTGCGTCGTCTTTACAGAGTATCGAGCTACCCAGGACTTCCTGCTGTTTATGCTGCGGCGCCAAGGGATATCCGCAGTCCCCTTCCGCGGTGGATTTGGACGGGGTAAGAAGGACTGGATGAAAGACCTGTTTTCCCGGAAAGTTCAGGTCCTGGTGGCTACAGAATCAGGGGGTGAAGGCATCAACCTTCAGTTTTGCCATCACATGATAAATTTTGATTTGCCATGGAATCCCATGCGGTTGGAGCAGCGTATTGGCCGCATTCACCGATTGGGCCAAAATCACGAGGTGCATATTCTGAATTTTGCCACCGAAGACACTATTGAGGCACACATCGTTCACTTGTTGCAGGAAAAAATTAGGCTTTTTGAAATGGTCATTGGCAATCTCGATAGCATCGTGGGTGAAAGCGTGGGCAACGGGGATTTTGAAAAACAAATTTTGGAATGGTCTCTGACCAGCGAAACCCCTGAGGAGTTTGGAGAAAAACTTTCAACCTACGGCGACCAGGTGCTCTGTGCTGTGCAATCTCGAACGGAAAGCGAGTCTTTGGAATGAAACAGATACCCTTGCGGACCGCTGCCGAACGCCTCCAGTTTTGTGACGACTACTTTTCCTCCGTCGACGCACGCATACTCATGGCCAAGGAGGACTACCGGGAATACCAACTGCCGCGGGAAATTGACAAGGAACTGACGGATAGGCCTTATTACTGGCTGTGGGTGGATCAGACGGGACAGAAACCGGATCCTACAATCCTGAGGTTGGCGTTCTCCCCTGATGCCCTGGAGCGGGAAAACCAAAGACTCCACAGGGAAACCTTGGAAAGGGCGAATTCAAGTTCGGAGTCACACCCTAGCGCCCCGTATTTTCGCCCTCCCGTCGCTGAATTGGTGTCACTGGGGGGATTTCGACTGGAGCGCATTATGGACTCGGTAATGGCGCGCGGTCGCTTTATCTGTGTCCGACCAAAGGACGGTCTCCGGGGGCGCCCTGTGATTCCATGGCTGCTCATGAATGCGGTGGTGTCCTATGTGTGTGATTTGACGGAGCAAAATTTCATATCTCTGGGGTTGTGCCTGACCAATGACCAAATTGTGAACGATTTCTGGCAGGCAATCGAGCGGATTCCCATGGGAGTAGCGCGCTGGGAAGAAGTCGTGGGCCCGTACGATGAAGACGCTGTGGAGGCGGGTCTTTCCAGACTCCGGGATTATGTGGGCACCAAACTCCGTGCATCCCCCCAGACGTGGGCCAAGGAGGCAGAGCTCCGCCTGGAAGAGGAGTTGGCACAGCTGGACCTGTATTATGGCAGCCTGGTGGCCGAAGACGGCTCGGATTCCGATGTGCTGACCGTGGAACATCAACAAAAACGAGCGGAACTGAAACAACGGGCGGCGCCACGTATCGACATTGAAGTCGTCCAGGTGGCATTGGTGGGATTGGTGGAAGTCACTGCGCCATCGTCACGTCAATGAGTCCAAATGACGCTGGCGCGCGTCATCGCCGTCCATCTTGGCAAGTTTGCTCATTTGCATGATACGGCTTCGCAGGGCTCCGACAGATTCAGAGATGTCGGCCCCGTTTCGTTTGTAGATCTCCGGCGGCGCGTAATTGCTGGTGAACCATGTTGGCAATTTACTGTGAAAACGCGTGTTGACAATCCGAAAAAGCTTTTCCAACGTAAAATCATTTGCTCTTTCCTGGGCAAATTCGTCAATGCCCAGCACAGGTACTGTGGAACAGGTTTCGAGAAACCCGTCCAAATCTCCGCCTTCTGCGATAATTTGACGCATACGGTCAAAAATGGAGTCCGATCGGACAAACAGACAAGGGACGCCACGGCTGGTGAGTGTGTTCAGAACCGCCAGCATCAGGTGTGTTTTTCCTACCCCTGGAGGTCCAAAGAGGTACACGCCTCCGCTTTCCTGGCCCATTTGGTAGCGATTTACAAATCGCTCTGCGTAGTTCAAGAGGCGCGGGTACTTTCGGCGCTGTTCATCGGGGAAATTGGCAAACTGGAAATGCTCATCCTGGGGTAAGGCGCCTGCCACATTGCGCCACCTGTGAAGCTTGCGGCGAAATTGATACTCAAGGAACGGCTGACACCGGTCGACCCGCACGGTGACTTGTCCGCCGTACTGTTCCAGGTGCTGTTGGAATCCCTGCATGTCCCCTTCTTTGCCGCATTTCTCAAAACCCTTGCAGAGATTGCAAATAGATGCTTGCCGCAGGTATTCCAACAGAAGCGCCCGTTGGGCAAGAATGCCGGCATCTCCCAGAGTCCACTGCTGGAGTTCCGGAATGCGACTGCGGAAATAGTCGGCATTAAAAGACGTATCCACAGCGCGCCAGTTTTTCGGAATCACTTCCCGAATGTGTTGCACACTGGCCACTCCTTCTGCTTGTGAATGCATTGCAGGACCTTCTCAGCAATTTCTGACGGTGAGCCTGTGTCCACGTCCACGACCGCGTTGGCGGTGTGTTCATAGGCGGGCAAGCGCCGCTCCAACATGCTGGCGAGGCTGGTAGTGCCGAGACCGGTGAGCAGTGGTCTATCCACAGGGTCATGTTCCAGTCGACGGATGACAGTCTGGGCTTGGATGCGCAGCCAAACGATAAAAAAGTGCTTTTGCAATAGCGCCACACTTGGCCCGTAGGTCACCAGCCCCCCGCCCGTGGCACACACCACGGGCTGCTCAAGACCAACTAGGCCACGCAGCGTCTCAAACTCCGCCACGCGAAACTTGCTTTCCCCCTGCGTGCGCAAGTAGTCTCCTGGCGAGGTCTGGTGGTTTCGGCTGAGTTCCTCGTCTGTATCAAAGAAGGGAAACTTCATTTTAGACGCCAGCAGTTTTCCCACGGTAGATTTTCCGGAAGCCATAAAGCCTATCAAAGCAACGGAAAACAACGGTGTCACCCCCGAGTGTTTCTATCCTATCACAGCCGGACTGGAGAATGAACCTAATTTTATTGCGGTGGAACATCGCTGTCCACCCATGTGACGAGTGCAGAAGTGTTTTCATTATAGGAAAAAGTCACAGTGTGTCTGGCAGTGCCCACGGCAGCAGAAACAGTCACCGTGGCTGTGGCCTTTTGTAGGGTCATCTGCGTTGTCACAGACGCTTCATGTCCTGCCACGTTGGCTAAAGTCAACGGTTGAGTGTCCACTGTACTATGTTTGGTCAACTCGGAGAGTGCGTATACAGCCTGGGATTTTGCGAGCCAGTAGCTTTCTGTGGCCAGAGATTGCATGTATATGATTTGGAAGGAGTAATCTGCCGCCGTGCCCAGGAGGACGAGAATTAAACTGACCACGGTGAGGAAACCGACGGTCGATAGCAGGACGTGTCCATGGTCGGCATTGACACCAGTTTGGGGGATGTGTTCCAAACGTTCCTCCAAACAATCCTTCTGCTTCTTTCCTAATCTTGTCCAGATGAAAACCGCCTCCCTGGCAACCTGTCACCGTCATTTCCCGTTCAAAAGGGTAAGAATGGAGGCCACTGGGGTAGCCTCCATCAAGTCAAGGACACCGTTGTCAAACAGCACCGAGCAAACCAATTCGCCATTCTGCAGTTGTGGACGTATGGACTTGACCCCTACTGCAAGAACAGACGTGCCTCCGCCATTCTGGACACGAACCAGTTGTCCATCCGTATTTACCCAGTACCGAAATTGGGTTCCGTCCACCAGGGTCAGGGCGACGGTAGATGCAGACAAATTGACGACCACAGACGAATGAATATCCTGTGACCAGGTTCGTTCCATGGCTATTCCCACGACTTCCGTATCGACACGGGATTCTAACGCGTTGTATCCCTTCCAGAAGGTCAGTAGTACTTCCCCCATGGCCAAGAGTAGCAAGGCGGTGAGCCACAGCGAAAGCATCGTCTCAATCAACGTAAACCCGCTGTCTCTAGGATGCGTCGTCTGTTCTATACCACAGTTTCTCTTGTTGGGTTGGGGTGGAGGCGGTAACAACCTCCCATGTAGCTCCTGCGTCCTGTTCTTCTTGCAGTTCGACACGACAAGTCATTCCATTCACGGATAGAGTAGCGGGTACGGCGAGACCCGCGCTGAGTCGTTCTCCTGCTGTGCTTAAGCACGTTGTCAGAACTTGTCGTTCTTCTCCGTTGTGGAGTTCCGACAAGGAATGCAACCAAGCAAGCCCACAGGCACCGAAGGCCGTTGAAAGGATAAACAGAGCAGCCATTGCCTCAAGGAGTGTCATGAGCAGTCTCTCCAGCCACGACCAAACCGGAATTCAAGTACAAGACAAGGTCCTCTTCGTCACCTCTGTCGTCGACCAGGCTGACCGTGCCACCTTGATGGGAGTCTCCTGGCACACCGTAGAAAATCTGGCCTGACGGCATTTGCAGATACCCTTCCTTGTACGTTACACCTGGCTCAAAGTTGTACGTATTTACCAGCGTCCAACCGTCGTAGGTTTGGTAGGACGGTACAAATTTTTGCAGATTCAGATAGGAAAACGTGTCTGTCTCGTAGGCTTTTGCCTGCATCCAGCGCAGGTTCCATAGCAACCCATTGCGCGTCATGGAGAGATGGCTGACAGCGACGACGTGAACAAACCCTACGATGGCCACGGCCATCCCAGCGCCATAAATAGAAACGGCAACTACCAGTTCCAGCAACGAGAAACCGGCGTCACCCCGCAGTCCCGCCACCGTCCAGTTCCCCGTGCACGGAACACGTGACCGTAATCTTTTCCGGATTGGAGTCATCAATGGTGTATTCACCTCCCGACGGGTCCACGGGTACGGTTTGCAGCAGACCTGCATCCACCAGTTCGTGGAGTTGGGTCTCTGAGTCTCCCGTGGGCACCTCGTGGTTCATCAGGTAGTATTCTGTCACTGCGGACTTGATGGCCTGCTGGTTTTGTGCGCAAGCGACCTGATCGGCTTGCCCGCTAATGCCAATGAGATGCGGTACGACCACAGCGCTCATAATTGAAACTACGAATACCGCCACTACCATTTCCATGAGGGTAAAGCCTTCGTCACCACGTGTTTTCACTGTCTATCACTCCTGTCCCAGATTGGCTGTTGCTAGGGTGTGGCCGTCGCGATGGAAGAAATCATGTTATACATTGGGACAAACAATACGTACATAGTCATTGCAATGAGCAGGCCCATCAGTACCAAGAGCACAGGTTCGAGCCATGCCAGGCTCTGTTCGACGGCCGTGGCAATTTCGCGTTCGAGAAACCTGTCCGTCTGCGCAAGAGCCTCCGTGACGTCGCCGGTTTGCTCCGCCAGATGGAGCAGTGATGGAAGCAGTACGTCGACGTCCTCGGAAAAGGCTGCGGCAAGTGTCCGACCGTTGAGCAGGTTATGGCTGACACTGGCAGCCTGAATCCGCAGCCAGCGTTCGGCGGCGTATTTTCTTAGGGTTTCCAGTGCCTCAAGGATGGGGGTACCACCAGCCATGAGCGTGAACAACGAAAAGCAAAACTTCTGGGTTCGCACTTGTAACAACAGCTTGCGACCGGGCAAGTGAACCACTGCGCTCTTCCAAAATTCCGATTCGCTTCTGTTCAGGCCAACCAACAGGAGACCGACTGCCACCAGCAGCAGGCACAGTGTCAGCAAGATGAGTGGCAGGACTTTCACTGCAGCAATGACGATACGGGAACTTCCGGTCAATGCCACGCCTGTGGTCAGGTACATCTTCTGAAATTCGGGTATGAGCACTTGAGCAATAAAAAATTCTACAAGGAGATTTCCGACAAAGAGAAGGACCGGATAGACAGCTGCCTTGCTCAACCTCTGGAACCACTCCCTACGCTGACGCCGCTGCTTCGTGTAAGCTTCTAAGGTGGACGCTAGATGGCCTGACTGATTACCCAGCTCCAGTGTGGCTAGCAGAACCGGAGGCAGCCAGTCCTTCCATGCCTCTGCCAAACTGTCTCCCGCCACAATGGCGTCGTAGGCTGTCTGCAGAAGCGCTTGCATAGGGCGGTCGGATTCGTGTCGCTCCTGCAGGTAATGGAGGGACTCAAGAATCGGAAGTCCGCTTTCCAGCAGGACTGCCAGGTTCTCCGCGACGGTTTCAAAACGCTTGGACATGATTGCCTGCGTCCGCTTCCCGGCAGTCCTTGGCCCGCGGCAAACTTCCGTCTGTACGCGCATACATCAGCCTCCGAACCGGGGCATCCAGTGCACCGCTTTCTGTACTGGGTCCTCCAGTTGATGCCGCACTTCCGACCAGGGTAGACCTGACAGCAGCAGGCTCCGAAACTTTAGGGTCATTTCCTGCAACTGGAATGATATGGGGGATTCGTTGTCAACGTCTCCCCTGTTGAAAAGTGGGTCTCTGTCGAAGTCGTTCCGTTGTGGACCGTACCGTTGCACCAACACAGCTTTGAAGACGTCTGCCAGCAGCGGCCTCGACAGGCCAAACTCCACCAACCTGGCCACAGCCGTAACGACATCGGCACCGTGTGTGGTGGAAATCACAAAATGACCCGTCAGTGCCGCATTCAGGACAATCCGAGCCGTTTCTTCGTCGCGGATTTCCCCGACCATCACCACGTCCGGGTCTTGCCGCAAAAGTGCCCGCAATCCCCACGCAAAGCCCAATCCAAGTTCCTCCCGTACCTCTAGTTGGATGAATTCGGCTTGGGGGACCTCTACCGGATCCTCAATGGATGCCACCTGGTAGCCGCTAGCCGCCAACTGACGCATGAGAGCATAGACCGTGGTCGTCTTGCCGCTGCCGGTAGTGCCGGCCACAAGCAGCAGTCCGCCGCCGCGGGCTGCCAGGTGTTCAATTTTTGTTGCCAGGCGGGGCGTCATGCCCAGGGCCGGCAGTCCTCTTTGGATGGTGAGTCTGGGGTGAATTCGAAGTACCGTGGAGATTCCCGTAGCCGTAGGGACGATGGACACGCGAATGTCAATTTTCTTGCCGTTCACCTCCCACTGAAAAGTCCCCTCCTGGGGTATTCTGTGCTCTGCCAGATTCAGTCTCGCCAACGCCTTCAGACGACGCAGAAGTGCGGACGGAGACCGTTCAGACTCCAGATATGGCACCAGTTGACCACGCATCCGGAACAGGACCCGAACGCATTCTTCGCTGGTGGAGATGTGAACGTCTGAACAGGCAGTTTCCACTGCATTTGCAATCACAGTATCCAATAAAAAAGCAGCCGACGTGTCTTCCATGTGCATGTCCTCCCTCGGCAATTTGTTACCAGGAAAGATTCGCGGAAGAACGTTCGTCGCCTGTTTTCAAACCAGAAAAAACAATGCACTCTTGTAATTAATTTACACAACAACATGAAAACTTACCCAATGCCGGGTTCAGTTGCGCGGAACCAGCGGACAGTCCACGCAGCTGACGGCAAGTCGTATATGCAAAGGGCGTGGGTAGAGCCCCACCGCACCAAGAATCCGTCCGCTGTGCTCATTTCCCGTACCACGCCGCCGGGGTGGGAATGAAACGTGCCCACCACAGTCCTTTCCTGCTGCTCCAGCAGATACGCTACGCGGATGAGGTCCTGAGGCAAAACCAGGAACCCGTCGACATTGGCCCGGACCTCGACGGGCCAAGCCAAATACCTACCCGCCGCTGTCCTGAGGAACAAACCGAAGACCTCCAAGGGGCGCTGTCTCTCGCTGTGCCCTACCACAACATCGTTCATGGCTTCGTCAAACCATGCTGGCGCGTACGCTGGAGTCCACCTGTCAATCGACAAAGTCGAACTCCATGTCCGCAATCTGAATCACGTCGCCTTCTTTGGCACCATGTTCCCGCAATGCGTCGTCCACACCTTTTTGTTTGAGGATGCGCTGAAAGCGCTGGACGGCGTCATATTGATCGAAATTCGTCATCGCCACAAGCTTCTCCAGCTCCGGGCTTGCCACGACGTAGGTCCGGCCATCGCGTTGAATGGTGAATTCCTGAACCGGCTCGAACCGATACACTTTTTGCTCGGTGGCGTCGGCAGTTTCCGGCGCCGTTGGCTCCTCACGCGTCTCATCTAGGCGATTGGCCACTTCTCTCAGTAATTCCATCACTCCTGCCCCCGTAACGCCGGAAATCGGAAAAATGGCGTGCTGCGGGTAGGCTTCCCGAAAGCGCCGAAGTTGCTCTTGTGCTCCAGGTACGTCCATCTTGTTGGCCGCTATCATCTCCGGACGGGAAAGCAACGTCTCCGAATAGGCGCCCAGTTCGTTGCGAATGACGGTATAGTCGGCAACGGGATCGCGATTTTCCGTGGCCGCCATGTCAATGACATGAAGCAGAAGTTTCGTCCGTTCAATATGTCGCAAGAACTCGTGCCCGAGACCCTGTCCAGTGGCGGCTCCCTCAATAAGACCGGGAATGTCGGCTAAGACAAAGCTGCGCCCATCCTCCACCTGCACGACGCCCAATTCCGGTTGCAACGTGGTAAAGTGGTAGGCGCCAATCTTCGGACGCGCTGAAGAAACTGCCGATAGCAGGGTGGACTTGCCCACGGAAGGAAAGCCAATAATTCCCACGTCCGCCAGGACCTTTAACTCCAGATTCAACCACCGTTCTTTGCCCGGTTCCCCTCTTTCGGCCATGTCCGGCGCCTTGTTTCTGGCGCTGGCAAAGTGGGCGTTGCCACGCCCGCCGCGTCCTCCCGTGGCCACCACCAAGGTCTGTCCATTGCGCGTGAGATCGCCCAAAAATTCCCCGGTGTCCGCGTCACGCACCACGGTTCCCGGTGGAACCTTCACCGTCAGGTGGGGAGCATTCTTGCCGTGTTGGTTTTTGGGACGACCGTTTTCACCGGCCCTTGCCTTAAAGTGTCGTTGGTAGCGAAAGTCCACCAGCGTGCGCAGGCCCTCGTTCACTTCGAATACTACGTCGCCGCCGTGACCGCCATCACCTCCGGCCGGACCGCCGAGTGGAACGTACTTCTCTCTCCTGTAGGCTACCATTCCGTTGCCGCCGTCGCCGCCCTTGACGTAGATACGAGCGCTATCAATAAACAACCGCTTCATCTCCAAACTTGCGAAATCCCATGGTTAGACCGGATTTGTCTCGGAAAAATACACTCTGGCGCCTGCCTCTGTCATACGGGATACTTCAGTCGATATTCTATCTTGTGCAACTGTGCAAAATCCTTGCGGGCACTGTACGTTTATGTAAAGAGACGGGTCTGGTTCAGTCGCCGTTCTCAACACCACTGAGATTTCCAGGGCACCCACCTCGGCCGCACGTTCGTCCAAAGCCTCCAACAGGTCTGCTACACAATCGGACTCAGCCTCCGTCAGAACTCGCTCGCAGGCAAAACGCCGAACAAATACATGCGGGCAGGTCAAGGCGGCTTGGTAGACAGGGGTCTCCGTAGAACGTATGGCAGATTGCAATGCCGACAGGCTATTGAGCCAATCGGACAGTTGCCGCAGCGAACTGAGGGCCACCTCAGGCCGCTGAAGCTGCAAGTATCCTTGTGCAACCTGCAACAGGTTGAGCACGTCGTGGCGGTGCTTTCGGACACTCTCAAGCCACCGTCCATGCAGTGCATCGTCCATGGGGCGTCGTCCTTTCCAAAAAGGGCTTGGCAAGAGATTCGCCAAGCCCCTCCAGTATGTTTGTTGCTGACATGAAATCTTATATCTTAATGGGGACCCCGTTTTCGGTGGTGTAGACGCTGACGCGCTTTCTATCGCGACCCCACCGCTCAAACCGAACCAGTCCCGTCTCTTTTGCAAAGAGGGTGTCGTCCTTGCCAATACCTACGTTTACGCCTGGGTGGATTTTAGTTCCGCGCTGGCGGACCAGAATGCTTCCGGCAAGTACCAGTTGGCCGTCTCCACGTTTGACTCCAAGGCGTTTGGCCTGACTGTCGCGGCCGTTTCGAGTGCTGGAGACGCCTTTCTTATGGGCAAACCTTTGCAGGTTCAGTTGCAACATCTGACTCACTCCTTTGCCTCAACGAGGCGTACTTTAACGTTGTGTGGATAGTCTCTGGCAATTTCCTTCAGGCCAAAGACCATACTCTGAAACAGCAATTGCACATCGGCTCTAACACTCCCCAGTAAATCACAGGCCAGTGTCTCGCCATCGTCGTGAACTTGCGGCTTAACCTGTAGGAGGCCCTCACAGCTGTTGACAGCATTGGTGACCAGGGCGGAAACTGCCGCACACACTACGTCATTGCCGACATCTGCAAACCCTGCGTGTCCTTTCACCTGAAAGGAGAGGATGTCTGTCTTGCGTCGAACCACCAAACACTCAATCATGGCTTACGCCTCGATGGATTCAATCCTTAACTTTGTAAAGGGTTGGCGGTGACCCTGCTTCTTGTGGTAGTTCTTTTTGGACTTGTACTTGAAGATGACGACTTTCTTGTCACGACCCTGGCCTTCCACTTTTGCCGTAACCTTGGCTCCGGTGAGAAGAGGTTGTCCAACTTTGACGCCGTCGTCTCCTGCCACCAGCAGGACTTTCTCCAATACCACCGTTTCTCCAACTTCCGCCTTGAGCTTCTCAACAAAAACCACATCGCCCTGGGAGACTTTCAGTTGTTTGCCCCCCGTTTCAACTACTGCGTACATACAGACGCTCCTTCTTAACCCAGACTCACTGCCGGCAGGTACCCGCCTGTACAGAACTTCGCGGCGATGCCACGAGAGCGGCACTGGCTCGGATTTCACTGACCTTCGACAAGTGGTTGAAGTAACACATCCTGATTAATATATCATGCCTGCGCCAGGAATGGCAAGAGTGATTGACGTGTAGCTTTCCTTAGGGGTGCCTGTTGTGGAGACTGTCCAGGCGCTGCAACCAGTTCCCTTGAAAAACGGCGTCCAGAAGCTCTCTCTCTTCCACTTCGTCGGCAATTGCGCCTGTTTCGTCCAGGACATAGACGAAATGGTATGTGTCTGGGGCAAATTGCTTGACCACGTCGCGAACAGTCTGGTCACCGGCCACGGCAAAGGCGCGCACGCCGTCCACCCGATGTGGACTGCGCCGCTTGGCGTCGAGAAAACGAACCGTCTCCACGCGCATTCCGCGTAAACCCAGAATGGCGCTGTACAGCAGAAATGAAGCCAGTATCAACAGACCCACGTGGGGAAAACCTGCCCACAGTGAGACTGCTCCCATGACCAACAGGACTCCTGCCAGGACAATTCCCAACCTGTACGCCTCCCGGGTTGCGGATTCAAACCCCAGAGTGCGCGATTGCGCCGCCCTGAGGATTCTCCCGCCGTCAAGGGGCATGGCGGGCAGCAGATTAAAAAGTACAATGGACAGGTTCAGGCGCATGGTGAGAACGGTGAAAGAGTGGTGCCAGAAGGATACAAAGTGCAGTCCCGCACCCAGTCCGATGAGCAGCAGATTGACCAGCGGACCGGCAATGGCAATGGCCACTTCGTGTTTGGGGACGAAGCCGATATCACCGTAGGACATTTGCGCGACGCCGCCGAAGGGTAGCAGGGAAACCTCGTCCACTTCGTACCCAAGCCATTCTGCCACCGTCGCATGTCCTAGTTCGTGGAGGGTTACCAGAATGAATAGTACTACCACATCGCGCCACAGTCCGATACCAGCCGCCAACAGGACCAGCAGCACCAGGAGCGGGTGGACGCGAACCTTGCCCAGAATACCCCATCCGGAAGGCAGGCCAAATTCCAGTCGACGCCACAACATTATGATGTGGCAGCAGGGAATTCGATATAGTCGCGAGGGTTGACAAAGGCGCCGTCCTGTTCAAATCCGAACTGCAGTTCGGGGCTACTGGACGAAGCTAGGTGACCAATGACTTCGCCTGCAGATACGTACTGTCCTTCCTTGACGCTGACTTTGTACACACCGGTGTAGACACTTTCCCCGATTTTTCCGTGGTTTATCATGACGATGGAACCGCTGTCCGTCTTCGTAATCCTGGCAACCGTTCCCGATCCCGCTGCAAGCACCGGTTCATTAGCAGTGCCAAGAAGTGTCATTTCGGGGTGGCTGGGCGAATAATCGTGAGAGATCTCACCCGATAGGGGTACGTGAAAGTGGATGGCACTGGAAGGATTCCATTCCACCGGGAGGTTAACGTGGTGGTCCTGTAGGAAGGTTTCCACAGCAGGAACCAGTTGTGAAGAGTAGTCCTGGGAGAATGCGTTCACGTAGACCTGATGGACCTCATTGGTGACGTTCCCCGGTGTGCGGCTCACATAGAATCCTCCGGCCACCATAGCCAAGGCTGCCATGCTTTGCATGAACCACGTGGTGGACGACAACATTCTTGGTTTTGCTACCGACCTGTGGCTCCCCTGCCAGCGGGATTGACCTGCCTGGCCTGGAACAAAGCGCGAATTGGATCTGCCAAAGCCCGTACGCCAGTTTTGACTGTCCACCTGTTTCAGGGTTCCGTCTTCATCTGAAAATCCGTGAGGTGAAGCATTGTCGGAAAGCCAGCGTGCCGGTGGTCTCCTGCCGTTGGCTGACGACTGTTGTACTCTATCCCCATCCGTGGGCTGCGAGTTTTCAGACAAACTGGGGTGATTGAACCAGGGGTTGTCCTCGTCAGGATGAAGTTGCCGTGCTCCGTCTTGACGGCTACCCGTCCCACCTTTAGAAAAAAGGTTTTTCCACGAAACGCCACTTCCGCGTCGCCGGTTGCGCATAGCGTTCGTCCCCCTCATTTGCTCGTACCCAATCTATATGACGGGGAGTGGACGAGTATGCGCAGGTCATTTCGACGGGCGCTGGCGGCAGTCCCGCCGGTCCCTCAACCTTTTCCGGCAAGACGTTTACGGAAGCGACTCCACAAGCCGGATTGCTCTCCCAACGGCATTAGCGGTACGGAGTCGCCAAGAATTCGCCGTGCAATGTTGCGGTAGGCAATAGCCGCCTTCGTATCGGGGCGCATTACCGTGGGCTCACCCTTGTTGGCGTTACGAATAATGGCTTCATCGTCCGGGACGACACCCAGGAGGTCGATGGCCAGTACCTGAACAATTTCATCAATGTCCAGCATATCGCCTTCGCGGACAAGGTTGGGGCGAATCCGGTTAATAATCAGTTTGGGAGACTTCAGATCCGCTGCTTGTAGGAGACCTATGACTCTGTCTGCGTCCCGAACAGCGGCGGTCTCCGGAGTGGTAACGACAATGGCCTGGTTGGCTCCGGCAATCGCTACTTTAAATCCGTGTTCAATTCCCGCGGGACAGTCAATGATGACGAAGTCATACTGTTGCTTCAAGTCTGATACAATCGTCCGAACGCCTTCCGGAGTCAGAGCAGTCTTGTCCTTGGTCTGTGAGGCGGGCAGAAACATCAACTGTTCAAACCGCTTGTCTCGAATGAGAGCCTGTTCCAAACGGCATTCTCCGTTGGCGACGTCGACAATATCGTAAATAATGCGGTTTTCCAGTCCCATGATGACATCGAGGTTTCTCAGTCCGATGTCCGCATCCACGAGGCATACACTTTTTCCCAGAAGCGCTAATGCAGTGCCAATGTTGGCAGAGGAAGTGGTCTTCCCCACACCGCCTTTTCCGGATGTCACCACAATTCCAGTTCCCATTAAAATCCCTCCGTCAACCTGATACCATGGCCAGGGCCATGACGAGACAGGCTACCTGGCGTCCTCTTGCGTAAGTTGTGCGCGAAACTGTAAATAGGCGGCGAGGAATTGCATCTTGTCCACTGCCAGCGCGCCATCCTTGACATAGGCGAACTCCAGCGGCGATTGCATCGGTTTGCCATCCTGCTCGGGTGCAAACCCGACGTAGTCGGCAATTCGCAATTGCATGGGCGCAAATTCGACGGCCGCAATGACGGCCTGGACGTCGCCCTCAAACCCGGCATGGGCAATCCCACGTAACTTGCCAAATATGTAAATATCGCCGGTAGCCACAATAGACCCCCCGGGATTGACGTCACCCAGGACAACTACATCTCCTTCAAAATGGAGAACTTGACCGGCGCGAATGGTCCCTTTAAAAAATGATTGTTCAGGAACGTTTATGACAGGACTTGGGGTGTTCGAAAACAACGACGCCCGCGCTGTGGTTCTTGGGGCCCATTCCCTGATGATAAAGTTGTTCTGTCCGAGAAATATGTCAAAGAGGGTCCGACTCTCATCAACGGTGAGGTCACGAGTGCCGTAATCCACGAAGACAGGCGTGCTGGGTCCTGAGAAGAGGCTGGATGTACCGCCTTGGAGGACGTCCCTCAGCCCACTTTCCAAAACATCGAACGGACAGGTTTCGTCCAGCAGGAACAGCAGACCCTGTCTGGTGCCCTTTACGGTCACGGGCGGTTTTGCGGACAGTCTGGCTTGATGAATCGTTGGTTTCTCCACAAGCTCCCTCCCGCATTCAAAACAACACGGCAAAAAGAATTCGCTATGTTATATCAAAATTCCTCCCTATGGGACAGCACAGGTCTTGCGTCACAGGGAGGAACCCTCCGTATCCTTGTAGGTCAGCCGCTTCGATGTAAGCAAGCGCGACAAGAGCGGGTACAATACCAGCAAAAACACGCCGTTGATGAGCATTTGCCACAGCGTTTTCGTCATGGCCGTGGACAGGCCGAAGGCTGTAACGTCAAACAGTCGCGTCAGACCGTAGGTCATCCACTCCTGAATAAACGTGAAACCCACGGTCACCAGCAGAGTGATGGCCATATTGCGCTGAAGAAACTGTGAAAAAACTGTCGCTGCAAAGTATCCAACAAAGGCATACGTGAACGCGTTGATGCCAATAAATTTTCCGTAGTCCACATCCTGCAAGCCGCCGATGAGCACGCCAAGAACAAGAGCTGATCTCGGACCGCGGGTGAGAGCTACGACGATGAGGACAATCAGCACCAGGTTGGGCTGCACCACATTTATGGGAGGAACTTGAAAGAGGCTGGATTCCAACACCAGCCCCAGCCACAGCAACACAAAGGCGATGACATTGCGCATTATGAACTCTTCCCCTTTGGCAATACCACAAAGACATCCTCCAGGTAATCAAAGTCTGCCGCAGGTGTCAGTACGGCGGTCTGGGAAAGTCCCTGGGCATCGCTGCCAACGGAATCCACGGTGCCAATGATGAGCCCAGCCGGATAGATGCCTCCCAAGCCTGAGGTCACCACCGTATTTCCCTGGTCGATGTTCAACATGGGAGACAGAAAGGTCATCTGCAGTTTTCCCGGCTGATTAGGTGCACCCACCACAATGCCATAGGGGGGTTCGCCGGGATTGTTGGACGACAAAATTTTTGCCGCAACACCGTCGCCAACCTGTGTATCCGTAATGAGAATGACCTTGGAACTGTGGTTTCCAGCCTGCAGTACCTTTCCCACCAGGCTTCCATCGGGCGCCACTACGGGTGCATTGTTATGAATACCGTCGCCAATCCCCAAGTCGATGCTGACCTCGGAACTCCATTGTGAAGGGTCGCGACCAATTACTCGCGCCGGGACTAGGCGGTAGTTCCCCAGTTGATTGCTGTTCTTGAACTTAAGCATCTGCTCCAGTTGTGCGTTGGTAGACTGTGCTTCCTCCAATTGGACTTGCAGTTGTGCGTAGTTTTCCAGTTCCGACTTCAACTGGGCATTTTCCTGATACATGTTTCGCAGGTCGTGGACGCCCCCGAGAAAGGCCGTCAGTTTGCTCACGGGTCGATAGAGCCAACTGCCGACGGTATTCTGGGTATCAATGATGATTCGTTCCGGCCATGTAGCGGAACGGGATCCGGTACCCAGCGTCAGGCCCCCTATCACTATGACCAGAATAATGCTCCCCAGTAAAACAAAAAGCCTTCTGTTGGTAATCAGTCGGGACACCCGCATCCCACATCCTTATTGAGATTCTCCGAAGGAGACTAGCGCGTCTGTGCCTTGCGCACGACTGCGGAACGCCTCCGGTAGACATCGTAGTTATCCAGCGCCTTACCTGTTCCTACCGCCACACAGTCCAACGGGTTTTCCGCCACAATGACCGGCATTCCAGTCTCGTTGCTCAGCAGGTGATTGAGATTATGTAACAGTGCGCCGCCGCCCGTGAGAACGATGCCCCTGTCCATGATATCGGCAGCCAGTTCCGGCGGTGATTTTTCCAAAGTCACTTTCACCGCTTCCACAATGGCGCCAACGGTGTCGGACAGAGCTTCGCATACCTCCGCGGCGCTGATGCTGAATGTTTTCGGCAATCCTGAGACTAGATCGCGGCCGCGAATATCCATGTTTTCCACGTTTTCATCGGCCATGGCTGTCCCAATGGTCGTCTTTAAATCCTCCGCCGTACGCTCGCCAATCATCATGTTATAGTTCTTCTTAATATATTGGATGATGGCTTCGTCCATTTCATCGCCGGCAATGCGTATGGACCGGCTAGTGACAATACCCCCCAAGGAAATAATAGCGACTTCCGTCGTTCCACCACCGATATCTACCACCATGCTCCCGGTAGGTTCACCGACAGGGAGCCCTGCTCCGATAGCCGCCGCCATAGGTTCCTCAATGGTTTGAGCATCACGAGCACCGGCTTCAATGGCTGCGTCTTCCACGGCCCGTTTCTCCACGGCCGTAATCCCGGAAGGAACGCTGACCATGACCCTGGGTTTTCCAGACCATGTGGACTTGCTTTTCATGGCCTGACGAATGAAATAGCGCAGCATCGTCGCCGTTGTCTGAAAATCGGCAATGACGCCGTCTTTCATGGGCCTTACGGCAACAATGTTGCCCGGAGTCCGGCCAATCATCTGCTTTGCCTGTTCGCCCACGGCTTCAATGGCACCCGTATCGGTTCGGAGAGCGACCACGGAGGGTTCGCGCAAAATAATGCCCCTGCCTTTCACATAGACTAGCGTGTTGGCAGTGCCAAGGTCAACTCCCATATCCTTTGTCGAAAACATGACTTTCTGTCTCCTCCCGATTCACGAAATGGCTGCCCGTTTCACACGTAACCTTGAGCCTGAAGGCTGATGAAGCGTCCATCTCCAATTACGATGTGATCGAGAACATCAATACCAAGTAGTTTTCCCGCCTCACAGAGGCGTTTTGTCACAGCAATATCCTCTGGGCTTGGGGACGGATCACCGCTGGGATGGTTATGTACACAGAGAATTGCTGATGCGCTTCGCTTGACAGCTGACTTGAAAATCTCTCTGGGATGTACGATGGAAGCGTCTAGGCTTCCAACGGACACCACTTCATCGCAAATTACACAGTGCTTGGTGTCCAAATACAATGTGACAAATTGTTCCTTCTTAAGGTGCCTCATCCTGCCCATAACATACCCAGCTGCGTCACTGGCGGATTCAATTTGCTGTTTCATTGTGGCTGGGCTCTGGCTGACGCGACGCCCCAGTTCGATGGCTGCGGTAATTTGCAAAGCCTTGGCCACGCCAATGCCGGGAATCGTCATAAGTTCTTCAGTGGAGCTATCCAATAATCCCCGCAAACCCTCAAAATTAGCTATAACGGCCTGCGCCAAATCGTGAACAGAACGGCCAGGTCCCCCCGATTGCATGACCACCGCCAGCAACTCGTCGTCGCGCAACGTCTCCGGGCCCCCGTGAAACAGTCGTTCTCTTGGCGAATGTTGTGTAAACCGTTGCCTGGCTTGCATCCTTTGTCTTCCTCCCATAGATATCCTCCCTATCGTTGTTGGCATTGCACAGGACCCTTCAGATGGTCTCGCAAGCCTGTGAGTCTAACGATAGGGAAAGTATGAAAGGTAGACAAACCCACTATATTATAAAACTTTACGGTGGGGATTCCGCGATGAAATTTCGACGAATTTTCCGGAGTCACCTGAGGAACTTGTGCCGGCTGTCCCGTGCCAACCCGTCAAACTCCCATTACGTCCAGCCACTGGGCAGTGTCAGTGTAATCGACGGGATACCAGCCATCCCGCTATGACACCCACTAGAGTCAGCCAGTTGACGCGGAAAGTCAGCAGAAGATTATAGCGAATGACGCCCAAGTCGGCTTGCGGATGCCAGGCTACGCTTGTCTCATGGCCAAGAAAAGGCACTTGGTGAGAAAGAAGTTGTCCAGCCAAGGTGCCAATAACGGCACCTGCGACAAGGATTCCTGCAACCTTCCAGCCAGAACGGGATGCTCGCAAAGTTCATCCTCCATTCACAGGACGATAAGCACGGTCGAATTGTTACATGTGTTCGACGTATCCCTCGTCTCATCCTTCTCCATGAAGCGACAATAATTGCAAATATCCTTGGAGTACATTCCTAGCAGTGACGCTGTGCTTTCCGTGCTGAAGTCCTGCATAGGCCTGTTCCATGTCTGTCTTTAGTGTTATGAACTGTTTGCTGTAGCTGCTTTCCTGAAATACTTTCTCGGCGGGCACATTGGCCTGAGCCGCTTGGTAGGCGACTTGGGCATCTCGCTTGGGTTCACCGTTGCTTTCTGCACCCGTCATGGTATTGAGGGAGCTTACAGTTTCGTCCAGCCACTGGCCCAGTATCCTCATATCTACAGGCTGGGCACCGCTTGCGGCAGGAACCTGTTGTGCTGTCTGTGCCAGTCGTACAACAGTTGCATGTTCACCACGACTTCGAAACTGGTCCAGCGCTGATTGCAGGCCGCTGGAACTCAAAGACACTCCACTGTAGAGCACATACTGACCGCCCATCTGCACCAATACCGTATCCAAACCCCGCTTTTCCAACGTCAGCGCTGTCTGTGCTGCGCTCCCGTGGGTTCCAAAAGCGCCAACCTTTACACTATACACTTGAAAGGCGGGGATTTGAAGCGATGAATTCGCTGTGGGTACAGGTTGACTGATACCGCTGGAACTTCCGACGGACATGGCCTGAAGCGGTGCAAGCAGGTGGAACAGGAAGAGACTGAGGCACCCCAGAACGAGTCCCACGATGCCTCCCAGCTCCAGACCGTCTCTCACTTTCCGCGGAAGGGGCGAGGCGCGACCTGAGATAAAGCCCCGGTTATGACGGGCACTCCGTCCCTTGGCGTGGGTGTTCCGTTGCACCTTTCGCCTTCTGCCTGTCCTCCATCCGGGTTTCGCTTCAAAAAGTTCCATTGCCGCTGTCAGCAGCGACTCCATGCGGTCTGCCACTATTTTCTTAGCTGTGGTGTCCCATCGGCCGGAAGAAAATGGCTGTATAAATTTGCGTTGCGCCTTCTGTTCCATGGAGTGCGGGATGAAGGCCGACAACGTATCCTGTCCAGTTGTTCCGGCATGCTTGCACTCACTCCCCTCTCCGGCTGGCCCAGGAACGGTGCTGCGTTCGGGCCGCGAGGCAATCCGCCACTGGTCATCGCCTACGCGAACCAGTACGGTCCAATCCTCCGTGTCGTCGGTATGGTTTGGTTTGCTGTTGTTCGGACTGGAATCCATACCCTGCGTACTCCCTTCCCTGTACCCATTTTTCTCTATCAATCTATGAGACACGGTGCAATTCTATGATTCCGAGACTGCAACGTGGACTGGGTTCGAGACGGTACCTGCCGTGGCGGAGAAACAAGAGAGACCGCTGTTCCCCTCCTCGGGAAACAGCGGTCTCGCGGACCACCTTGTCTTCCATCATCCTCGCATAACCGGGTTACTCTGAATTTCTGCCGTCGGAAAACGGCACTATCTTACACAACTAAATCTTACTTGGCAATAGTCACGGTCAGCCAGCGTACACCCCACTGAGTCGCCTGGGCGCGATTGGCCAGGCAGATATCAATGTGATTTCCCTGAATCGCACCCCCCGTGTCTTCAGCCACGACGGTTCCAAAACCAGGGATGAGAATGTGCGAGCCGTAGGGAATGACCGCCGGATCCACAGCGGCAATCCCTGGTACCGCGCGAGCACCGGTAGCCGTACCTCCGCCAGCTGCGTAGGCAGTAACTTCAACGCGAACCTGTTCCGTATTCCCTGTCAAGGGACTAAAGCTCCGACTTGCCAAATGGATGGGACGCAACTGGGTGCCCACTTCAATTACCTTGGCGACAGGCCGTTTCACAACCTGTTGGCTAACTGAATGGGCGACAACCATACCGTCGACCAACACCGTTCTGGATGTAATGTCTTTCTTCCCTTTCACACCGTGTGTCACAATCCTTGTCTGTCCCTTGTAAAGACTTGCACTCTGCCGACGCACGGTCTGAAACGGTATTTCCTCGTGTTGAACTGAAACCTGCTTCTGAATGTGTTCAATCTGAATTTTTTCGCCGTCACTCACTGGGGCTGCCAGTGGCACATTCAATTCATCCGTGGATGCCAGTGCAATGTTTTGCTCTTTCAACGCTGCGGCAACGGTCTTGGCAAAGGTTTGGCAAGTCGTTGCATGGTCACCGTCCACGATGGTGATTTGTCTGGGATCCTCAACCGTAATAGCCATTCCGTTGGCTAGGCTGACTGCAGGCGACGGCGATATTCTGGAATTCCTGGTATAGGCGATGCCTTGCTTCTTCAGGAAGTCGTTCACAGTACCAAAGCTGAAACTGTGAAAAACCTCTTTCGTTCCGTTGTCTTGCACGGTTACAGTCTTATACGCCGCGTCGGCGACAATCCCTGCGACCCCCATCAGAGTAAAGATTGCCGCGGATGCAAAAAGCGCTTTTGACTTCCGTGTAATCACTGCAACACCTCTCCTCGTAAACTGGCGAGAAAAGGAAGAACCACAAGGTTCAAGTCCGGAAACAGTATATAACGAGATAAAAGCAGCTTGCAAACCAGAATTCACCATGGGAATTACCGGGGAGCAAAACCCCTATCAAGGTTCGACAGTAACAGTCAGCCATGGATTTCCGGAGACCAAGGATTTTCTCGAACAGTGGGACAATACCGTCAATTTCGGCGTATGAAGGCGGCAAATATTTTCAGGGACTGTGTAACGCCATGTGCAAGTACCAGTTGACAATGTCTGTACCCCAGTAGGCTGCCACCACCGTGCCAATAGCGATGTAAGGTACGAAGGGGATGTACTGCCCTCTTTTGACCAGCCCCGAAGCCTGCATGCCGAAGCCCACGATGCTTGCGGCAAAGGCAGCCAATAGCAACGACAGAACGCCAACATAAGGGCCGAGCATGGCTCCAATTGAGGCATAGAGTTTGACGTCACCCATACCCATCTTACCTCGACTGATAAGTGCCAAAATGAGCAGGAGAAGAGCGTTGACAACCATACCAAGGACAGCCATCAGTGGCGCTTGCACCTTTAGGAGAATGCTCAGGACGAGGAAGACCAGTGCTCCAGGTAGAGAGAGCTTGTCCGGTACACGCATGTAAAGCAGGTCCGTTTGGATGACGATGACGAGAAACAGCCAAAAGACCATCCACGCCACTACCGTCCAGTCCTGCAGATGTAAATAGGTGGCGGCCCATAAGGAGCCACCTATCATCTCAAACAGTGGATAGCGTGAAGACACCCTTACGCCGCAGGTGCGGCAGCGCCCGCGGTTGAGCAGCCAGCCGACTACAGGGATTAAATCGCGCGGGGTCAGTTGGGTACCGCAGGCATTGCAGTGCGATGGCGGCCTCAGGATGGACTGCTTCGCCGGAAGCCGCTGCGCAACCAGCGTGGCAAATGAGGACATGAGGGTTCCGTAGATAAACAGCAGAACAGCCACAAGTGTCGTCAACGGTAACACTCCCGAAAACCGAAGTTATGCAACGACAGACGCCTCTGGACGAGTATTGGGCATCTGCTGTAGGTGTACTGTATTTCGGTCCCCTTCCGCCGTAATCCTGTTGGCAGGCGCAAGTTCTGCAAGAACGTGAGTCATTCTCCGAAACTGTCTGCTGTCGTATCGTCTCCCTGGACGGTATGCTATACTCGCATTAAGATGGACAAGCTGAAGAAGGGTACCACATCATATCGGAGGAGGTGGCGTCATTGGATATTTTCAGGACGACAGCGCTCATTGTCATCGCATTGGTGGTATTTATCCTCCTGATGATATTTATTGGTTTTTTCCTCAAGGTTGCAGTTGTCCTCGCACTGTTGGCATTGGCCTATTACTGGTTTACGCGGGCCATGGTCAATCGGGGCGGACGGTACAGACGCTGGCGTTAACCTGGTAATGCACTGGGCATGTGGTTCAGTTCAGGCCGGCACAGACCCCAGGGCCACGGGTGATTGCAAGTCCTCCTTACAGCCTCGCATACGTGTAGCAACCCACAACATATAAAAACCCGTCCTCCGCAGGACGGGAAAATGACTTAACCTACGGGTCAGGCAATGACGTTTTCCGTTCTCTTCTTGAGTTCGTCTGCCAACCGCACAGCTACCGTCCAAATATCGCCGGCGCCCATGGTAAGAACGAGATCGCCATGCTTTACGGTGTTCTTCAAGTGTTCGAAGACATCGTCCTTCGTCGGCAAAAATTTTGCGTTGGGATTGGAGAACTGCTGAATCTCCCCTACCAAGCGCTCAGCGCTGACACCGTCAATGCGCTGCTCTCCTGCAGGTGAGTAAATATCTGTGAGGAGAACCTCGTCCGCGCCGGCAAAGGCCCGGGCGAAGGCGTCAAATAAAAAGAAAGTCCGCGTGTACCGTTGAGGCTGAAAGACGGCGACAATTCTGCGACCCGTGGCCTGTGCTGCCGCAATGGTAGCGCTAATTTCCGTCGGGTGATGCGCGTAGTCGTCAATCACCAATACGCCCGCTTCTTCGGAAATCACCTGAAAGCGACGTTTGGCACCATGAAACTGTGCCAGTGCCTGGACCGCCTGGTTAAAGGAGAGACCGGCCTCCACCGCCACGACCAGAGCGGACAGAGCGTTTTGAACGTTATGTTTCCCAGGCAGGGCCAGCATCAGTGTCCCCAGGTATTCACCCCGACAGTAGACCTTTGACTGGGAACTACGGTCAAGGAGCTGAACATCTGTTGCGTAGTAATCGGCTTGCGGGGTTTCAATTCCCACGGTTTGAATCCGGCACTTGGCGTTATTCAAGATGCTCGGCAAGTGCTCATCTTCGTAAGAACACACCAGGAGCCCGCTGGGCGGAATCTGCTGCGCAAACTTCTCATAAGCCCTGAGCAGGTTTTCAAACTTGCCGTCGTAATGTTCCAGGTGGTCGGCTTCAATGTTGGTGACCACCGCTATCTCCGGTCGATAGTGCAGGAACGAGCCATCGCTCTCATCCGCCTCAGCCACGACGTAGCGTCCACCGCCGGCCTTCGCGTTGTCTCCGATGTTGCTTACGACGCCGCCAATGACAAATGTGGGATCGACACCGCACTGCTCCATAATGTAAGCAATCATGGAGGTGGTGGTGGTTTTTCCATGAGCGCCGGTCACTGCCACACCTACGCGGTTGGCCATCAACCGTGCCAACATCTCGGAACGATGAATCACCGGAATCCTGCGTGCCTTGGCTTCCTTAATTTCCACGTTATCCGGAGGAAGCGCGGTGCTGTAGACAACGACGTCCGCTCCATCCACTTGTCCGGCAGCGTGACCTTGATACACGCGCGCTCCACGTTCAATCAGTCGTTGTGTAAGTTCCTGGCTGGACACGTCCGATCCGCTGATGGAAAACCCCATGTCCAGCATGACCCGTGCAATAGCGCTCATACCGTAGCCGCCAATTCCGACGAAATGTATATGTTCCGAGTGTTTCATATGTGCCACACCGCCTTCTCATAAGTCAAGACACCAGCGTGTCTATAGCCTTCCGCGCTGGTTCCACAGTATACAACGATCCGAAGCAGCACACCGGTCCTGGGTACTCCCATGCCACCTGCATCGCATCACCGACTTGTGGAACAACCACGACGTCGACATTTTCGCGCACTGCTCCAATGACATCAACCAATTTCTCCGCAGCCAGCGCGCGGCTGTTCTCCGGCTCGCAAACTATCACTCTTCTTAAAAACGGGCTCATAGCCTGAATGATTCCGAAAACGTCCTTGTCTGCCAAAACCCCGACTACACACACCCAGTCCTCAGACTGAATTTTCCATAAACGTTGAAATTCCTGCAAGGATTTGCACAAAGCCTGCGATCCCGCTGGATTGTGCGCACCATCCAGCACAATTGGGCGTTGCTGGTACCAGCGTACTTCAAACCTCCCTGGCCACGCCACACCCAACAGTCCGGTTCGCAACTTACGCACCGAGACAGGGGCTATTTCGCCCAACGCTGTCAGCACTTCCACTGCCGCCAGTGCCACTGCCACGTTTGTTTCCTGATAGGACGCCTGAAAAGCTGTCTTCAGTCCGGCCACATCCTGTGTCATGCCTCGATAGGTCAGAATATAGCCACTGGATGTCAACCTGTCAAAAGTTCCGTCGAAGTGTACCCCGCAAACGTAAACCGGTGCGCTTTGCTGCTGAGCCATCTGGAGAATTTTCAACAGCGCGACGCCGCGGGCGCCCGTTATGAGGGGCACTCCGTACTTTATAATACCACTCTTTTCAGCGGCGATGGCAGAAAGTGTATGGCCAAGGATGGCCTGATGATCGAGACCGACGTTCGTAATCACCGACAGCACCGGCGTTACCACATTCGTGGCATCCAGACGACCTCCCAGTCCGGCCTCCAAAATCACAGTGTCTACTCGTTTCCGGGCGAAGTACAGCAGTGCCATCACCGTCAAGGCTTCAAACTGGGTCAAAAGGTCATCCGGTGTCGCGCGTCTTTCCGCCTGCTCCACCTCGGCCAGCAGCTGTTCCAGTTCGGAGGGAAGCACGTCTTCGCCTACAATCTCAAACTGTGCCGACAGTCCGTTCCACCCTGGTGATGTGAAGAGCCCAACCCGTCGTTGGCCTTTAAGAACGGCGGCTAACACTGCGCTCACCGATCCCTTACCGTTGGTCCCCGCGACGTGAACCACGTGCAACTGCAGTTCGGGATGGCCCAAGACACTGAGTACCTCCCGCATCCGCGACAAGCCAGGTCGTATCCCCAAATGGCCCCTCGCCAGCAGCCATTGTCTGATACTGTGATTCCCTACGGACATAATGTATTCTCCTTAACTGCAGATGGTCACCAGCCTGCATGACCTCACTTCCAAGGGGGAAGGATTTAACGCAGACTGGCCAACCTCTCCAGGACTCGCATGAGCTTCGTCTCATAGTCTGTCAGCTTCTCCCTTTCCCCCTCGACCACGGCCACAGGTGCTCGCTGGACGAAGTTGCTGTTTGCCAGCTTCTGTTCCAGCCGTCGCACTTCTCCTTCCAGCCGCTGTTGCTCTTTCTCCAAGCGAGCGCACTCTACTTCCAGGTCCACCAGGTCGCTCAGGGGCAGGTAAATCTCACCCCCGGTTACCACGGCAGTCATACACTGTTCCGGAATACCGAGCCCTTCCCCAATTTCCAGGCGGGATAGCTGACAGAACCGCGACACATAGGGACGTACGGATTCAAACAGACGGCTGAAGTCCCCGGACTGCGTCTTGAGCAACATCACAATTTCCTTACCCGGCGCCACCTGTAGTTCGGAACGGATATTCCGTACGGCCCGAATCACGTCTTGCACCAAGGACACTTTTCTCTCAGCCTCGTCGTCTTTCCAATCTGGATTGTATGCCGGCCACTGGGCCACTATCAGTGCCTCGCCGGTATTGGGCAGTACCTGCCAAATTTCTTCGGTGACAAAGGGGATGAATGGATGCAACAAGCGCAATAGGGCGTTCAGCGTCTGCAGCAAAATGTGTTGTGTGTGCTGCCGTTCCTGGACATTGTCACCATACAGGGAAAGCTTGCTAAATTCGATGTACCAGTCGCAGAAGTCATCCCAGGTAAAGTCATACAAGCATCGGCCGGCTTCGCCAAAGTCGTAGCGATTCAGGTGCTGCGTCACAGCGTTGGCCGTCTCGTTTAACCGATGCAGAATCCAGCGGTCTTCCAGACGCAGCTCTGCAGTATTCGGCGCATCACCTTGCAAGGTTTCCGGCAAGTTCATAATGACGAACCGAGACGCGTTCCAAATTTTATTGATAAAGTTCCGAGCACTTTCGAGACGTTCGTATTGAAACCTTTGGTCGTTTCCAGGTGTCGTTCCCGTGGAGAGCATAAAACGCAGGGAGTCCGCGCCGTACTGCTGAATGACTTCCAGCGGATCGACACCGTTCCCCAGACTCTTGGACATCTTGCGTCCGTCCGCTGCGCGAATCAGACCATGCAGAATGACGTCCTGAAACGGCATTTCGCCGGTAAATTCCAGTCCAGTGAACACCATGCGAGCCACCCAGAAAAACAGAATGTCGTAGCCGGTCATCAGCGCACTAGTGGGATAGTAGCGTTGCATATCGGCGGTGCCGTCAGGCCAGCCCATGGTGGAAAACGGCCACAGTGCCGAAGAAAACCAGGTATCCAGGACATCTTCTTCCTGGCGCAGGTTCGTGGACTGGCAGTGACAACACCTCTCCACCTGTGTCCGGGATACTGTCACCTCACCACATTCCTCGCAGAACCAGGCCGGAATTCTGTGTCCCCACCATAGCTGCCGGGAAATACACCAATCCCGGACTTCGTGAAGCCAGTGGAGAAACACCTTTTCAAAACGCTGTGGAACAAAATTCAGTAGCCCTTTCTCCACGCCAGCCAACGCCCGGTCCGCCAAAGTGCGCATGGCGACAAACCACTGTTCGGAGAGAAAGGGTTCTACCGCGGTGCCACAACGGCTGCAGTGTCCTACTGCATGGCTAATGGCTTCTGTTCGCGCCAGATAGCCCTCATCCTGCAACTGGCTGGCAACCAGTTCCCTGGCTTCTTCCCGCGCCGCGCCCGCGTAAGCCCCAGCCAGGTCGTTGAGACGCCCATCCGCATCAATACACTGTGGCATGTCAAGGTGGTGGCGCTGACCCACCTCGAAGTCATTGACGTCGTGAGCCGGTGTAATTTTAAGACATCCTGTGCCGTATTCCATGTCGACGTAGTCGTCGGCGACGATGGGCAGTACTCTATCCGTCAGGGGCAAGCGAACCGTCTTGCCAACGAGGCCCGCGTAACGGGGATCCGCTGGGTGAACGGCCACGGCCACATCGGCGAACATGGTTTCCGGTCGCGTGGTGGCAATGGTCAGTGAACCGCTGCCATCACTTAGAGGATAACGGACGTAATACAAGTTGGAGGCGACGTCCACGTGATCGACTTCAATATCCGACAACGCCGTCCCACAGCGGGGACACCAGTTGATGATGCGCTTGCCGCGGTAGATGAGCCCTTTGTCGTACAGCTGGACAAACACTTCTCGGACGGCCTTGGACAGGCCTTCGTCCATCGTGAACCGTTCCCTGGACCAGTCACAAGATGCGCCAAGTTTGCGAATTTGATTGGTAATAATGTCGCCGTACTGTTGCTTCCACTCCCAGACACGTTCAACAAAGGTATCGCGGCCAATGTCATGGCGGCTCTTACCTTCCGTTTCGCGCAGGTGTTTCTCCACTTTGGTCTGGGTGGCAATACCTGCGTGATCGGTCCCTGGAACCCACAACACGTCATAGCCTTGCAGTCGCTTATAGCGCACAATGATGTCCTGCAGGGTGTTATCCCATGCGTGGCCTATATGAAGCGAACCCGTCACGTTGGGCGGTGGCATCACCACGGAAAAATACGGTTTGGCCGGATTTCCGTGCGGGGTAAAGTAACCTCGTGACTCCCAGAAACGATAAATGTTCTCCTCCACGCCTTGAGGATTGTATACGGTAGCCAGTTCCCGTGGCGCCTGTGCTTTTGCCATTGTCCATCCCTCCACTGGTCAGTGTTGCAGAAAAAAATTTCATCAAAAAACTTCCGCCCCTTATCAGGACGGAAGTCTGGTTCCGCGGTACCACCTGATTTCCCACTGGGCAGCTTAGTCTGCCGTCAGTGGACAACTCAGCCATCTTTAACGGGATGAACCGCCCTCGCAAACTGCAGCGACCTTCAGTCACATACCGTAGATGGCTTTCAGCCTGGGCCATCTTCTCTTGCGTACGGTTGACGGATTTGTGGCTTACTCCTCCGCGCGGGGGAATTTCATACATGTTTATTCTCCATAGTATCCAGAGCTGTAAAAAAGTCAAGGAATAATCACGGAACATGATCTCTTCTATCGGCGCTTGCCCTTTTTCCGGCTCTTTGTAGAGTGATGCCGCCGCTGTGGTGGCTGCACGGTTTTGCTACCGGACTTTGCGTTGGACGAGCGCTTGGCGTCCACCTGTGCTCTTCTTCGCTCGGACCACATGGTCAGGCGTAAGTACAGATAGGCAACGACCAGACCTAGGAGCAGTGCCAATGCGTCCAACTCTACGACGCCGGCAAGGTGATAGACGGCGACGGACTGTCTGTCAAAAATAATCTGCAGCACAACACCAACAATCACCGTCAATATGACACTGGCAATAGCGTTTGCCAGCCGCCGTTCCCGCGTTCTCGGAATAACCACATAGCTGACAATGAGCACGGCCAAACTGAGACTCGTCACCATGGGATAATGAACCGCGTACAGAGCAACGAGCTCAAGGGCGGAAATGGCCAAGACCACCAAAATAATGTAGCGCCAGTAGAATCCTTTGTAAATGCCGTTTCCTGTCGTGTACTCTTCCAAATGTTATCCTCCATTAAGTACAGTTTTATCACTGAAAGTGTACCAGACTGGCGGCTGCTTTGACCAGCCAGGGAGCATTTTCGGAAACCTGGCATATACATAGAAAAGTGACGGACGAGAGGGGGGCGCTCACATGGGCTTTTTTTATGTACTGGCCCGGTTTGTGAAAGTATTGCTGGCACTGGCCATTGTTCTCTTATTTCTGCGCGCGTTGTTTTGGCCAACACCTCTCGATTTGTTTGTTCTCTTGATTCTGTTCATCGTCTTCGCGACGCTGTTCATTGGAACACCTTAGGGGAATGCCGCCAGGAGGCGCCTGGCAGGCACAAGAAGAACCGCGCGACGCTCACGCGGTTGCAAACCGGACTGTAACAATGGGTGGAACGCTACAGGCTGCTCCAGTTCAAAACTGTCACAGTGACGAGGTCGACACGGGTCTGACGGAAGTCTTGGCCCCGAGAATCCAGGGAGATTCCCAGGTGTCAGTCACCTGGGTTTTGGGCGTCTCCCCACAGCCTGATTTGCGCTCCTGTCTGGGATTTCGAAGCCCGTGATGCCCCTTGCACCCGCCCTCTGCGAACACGGGGTCTGTAGGGCCTGATGCGGAGTTTCTCACTTGCGAGTACGGCGTCCAGCACCGACTCCCCATCCGTAGTGTGGCCCTGGTGATTGTTGCGGGACTCCTGGTCGATAGCGTCTTGAGAGCGTGTACCTTCGACAACTACCTGCAACTCATCTCCTGTCTTGGGCTCCTGTAGCTCATGTAGCTCCTGTAGCTCATGACAGCCGTCGGAGTCCTGCCCTGGATTCACTGTAATTCGCTCCCCTTCAGATGCCGGCGCCCTCTCTCTGGTGCCACTGTGAACAATTCTTACCTCTTTCTCCACGGCCCCCAGGGCTTTCCGCTTGGCTGCCGCCTGCTCCAAAGCCGTTTCTAGGCGGTCCACAAAGTCGACTTCATCTTTAGGATTGTGTACTTGATACTGCTGAATAAGTTGCAAAATACTCCATGGGACTGTGAGAACCCCCGTCAGGTGACCCTCCCAGGTGGGTTCTCCCAACTCCTGCAGGTATGTCCGGATGGCTTCGAGAGTCAGGTTCTCGTCCCACTCATGTGCTGGCATATGCCAGTCCAGGAACGATGCCACATCTGTCAACGGACACCCTGGCTCAACGTACCTGTAATCCACTACGGTGTAATGCTCACCGTCGAACCGCATCTGCCGCGCGTGAAAGTTTCCGTGCCGAATCCAGCCCTCTGCCGCGAGGTTTTGCTCGAATTGTCGCCATTGAAGTTCATCCAGCCCCTGAATTGCGTCTTGGGCCTCCACGAGAATGGTGCGAGCAAAACCGGCAAAGAGCTTTTCAAACTCCGTGTGTCGCCTTGAGGCGCGCACCACATCCCAGAGGCTTTGAGTAGCATCCCTAAGCGCGACTAATTGACTGCTATAGGAACTTTCACCCGCGGTCCACTGTGCTTCAGACGCATCCATGGGGGAACACGCCGCAGAGAGATCCGACGACTCATGGGATGCCAGACGGATGCACCTCTCCGGCAGTGCCACCTCCCCCAGGGACAGAGCCCCTTTTACAGCCTTGTGCCAAACCGCCAGGCTCTTCATGGCGCCTAGCAGTTCCTCCCGATTTGCAGGGTCCACGTCCCGTCCGGGAATCCAGTCTGTCATGTAATAGTAGCGATTGCCGTCATGGATATAGGGATCGCCATAACGGTTACGAATAAATCTCGGGCACCTTGGATGGCCCTGACGCGCCAGGTACTCCGTCACGGCAAAGCTGCGTTGTACCTGGTGCGAATCCCCACCTACAGCCCTAACAGCCCTGGCGCCAAACATGGTCTGCAACTTGACGCAGTTGCCCCGGTGCCGCAGACGAACGGGAATACAGTCATAGTCTTCAATGATATCAACAGGAATGCCATGGGCGTGCAACAAACGAACGGAACTGGACTGCGCTTCCCTCAATAGTGGCTCCCCCTCCACTGTTCAACCTTTTCCAACAGCCGCTCGCCCGCAGAGAATTGAAGTTCAGCACTTTCACGCCAGTGCCCCACGGAGTCTTCATGAAGTCTCCCCAACCGCTGTTGGTAGACTGTCCGCAGCCCTTGGTGGGGAAATGCGACGAAACACAACACCATTGCAACGTCCTGACCTGTAAGCCTTCTGTATAGGCTGTAGTTTTCGACGGCCTCCAGCGCCCCGTCACCCTGACCCTGTTCGACAAAATCGATGCACAGTGTCGCCAAGTCGTACAGTGGACTGTCCAGCACTGGGATATGACTCTGCTGGATGCCGATGCGCCCGTCCAGGGTTGTCAGATTCTGAAGACGATACTGATTCCACGCCAGGGAGTTGAGAGTGGCATATTTCTTGTACCACTCCCCGTAGTCCAGCTCTTCCAATCCGGCAATAGCCCGCTGGGCTAGGTCCTCCCACCGATGGAGCCAGTTGTTCCAGTCGAAAGGCAGACGGGGACTGCCTCGGTCACGCTCTTTGCCCCATTGGTCAGGTGCAAACCGGCGACCGGCATTGTGAAGGCGGGTCATCCATTTCCCGTGCTGCAATTCCAAAGACGTCAGTTCTGTGCGCCCAAGGTTGCCGCAGTCGTCCAGGGACGCATGCAGCCCGGCCAGTGCCTCAGAAGCCGACGTGACGTCTTCCGAGGTCATCTGCAACGGCCTGCCGCTCCAAATCTTTGAAACGTAAATGACCTTCCCTGGATTTTCGGCATTGCATTGGCGCAAGCGCTCACCGTATCGATTCTGCAACTGTCGTTCCACTCTGCTCATGCCTCTTGCTGCAGCCCAGTCCCCCACAAATTGTGAGGCGTGAGCCGGACTTTGAGCCATGACTGCCGCACGATAGGTTTGGTCCCCGTTTTCCAGTCGCACCTGGCTGGAATTGACGGGTATCCAGCGACGATAATCCAAATCGTAGGTTCGAACGTGGGGTTCCATGCTTTGCCACAGGTCCTCATCCATGCTTACACCCGCTTTGTTCGTCATGGTCAGTGACAGTTGGCATCAGGTCCTGTGCGGTTGCGGTAGAACGAGGGACTGACCTGGCTTGACCAGAGCGTCTGTCGCAAGCTGGTTCAGGCGCGCTAGTTCGTCTCGCGAACACTGTTCACGCACCGCAATCTGCTCCACCGTCTCCGCTTCCGTGACGATGACATACCTGAGGGTGTAGGTGGTATCGGGTTTGTCAAAGTCAACGAAGGACCACATGTTTCGTTCGAGCTGCTCTGTACCTTCCGGCTCATCTCCCTGCACTTCGATGCCACGGTCCTGGTGACCCACGACAATCTCCAGACCATCGCTTTGTCGCGCAGGTGCATGAGGCGAGGACTGCCCACCAGCCTGCGGCTCTCTGACGCTTGGCTGTCCTAGGTCCAACTGGTGCTCGAAGTCAAATTCCACGACCCGGCCAGGTTCGACAACGTCTCTGCCTTCGCCGTCAGATTCCTTGTTGACCTTAGCGACTTCAGCGGCAGTTTCCTTGCTTCTACGGCTCACCCCCGGGGAGTTCTCGGCAGGTGGTTCTTGTACACCCGACTTCTTCGCAGCAGCGCCCTTGCCAAAGAGTCTATCGAGACGGTGCAATGCCTCTGAAGTGAAATCTCTGGCCTCTTCCCCCTCTGTATTCTCAGGCTGGCCCTCGTCTGTTTCTCTCACTTCCGGCTTGACAGAATCGGTAGTGTCTGTGGCCCTTGCTGAGTTGTCCCCCTCCTCGTCGTCGGTTCCGTGATTGCCCGAACTCCTTACGGTTTCTTCACCGTCCGGATCCTTTGGATAAGCGCTCTTGCCACTTTTCTGCTTATCCCCGTCCCCTGCGGGTGCTGCATTCTCCCCATGACGAACTTCATTCTGCGTGCCTGTTACCCCGATGGGGTTTGCAAAGAAGGCTCCGTCTTCTTTGGCGCCCTGAACCAGCTGAATGGCTTTTGCATCTCTTCGTTCTCCATTTTCCTGTACCGCACGCTGTTCAACTTCGTATTCTTCCCTGGCCCCCTTCTCGGGTTCATTGACCCAGGGCGAATGAAAGAGCAAATCTCCTTCTTCCTGCGCTCCACAATCGAAGTGGTATCCCTCGTTGCCATTCAGACCAATGAGCGTCAAGTCTCCGCGAATCCGAATCCAGCCTGCACTAATGACTTCCAGGGACCAAGAGGAGATACGGCTGTTCACATTCACGATTCCCCGCGGTTGTGCCTTCATGGGAACTTGCAGCACAAAAGGCAGGCGGTGATGAAAGTGTCCGACTGTGCTTTCGTCGTCCAGCGCTAACGCGTCGAGGCCTCTCTCCTCGTGAACTGCGTCTTCTTGCACTGGATGGCGTGTGTACCCTGAAAACACAATGGCGCCTTCCAAAACATAGGTGTCTGTGACCC
>Ga0187809_10000085_pt1 | contig 67182 bp, 60 predicted proteins | sample NC_wetland_sal_i_8_FD_132415 | JGI IMG/M metagenome (GOLD analysis project Ga0187809, IMG submission 132415) | Wetland sediment microbial communities from Neuse River Estuary, North Carolina, USA - ASW_4 | ecosystem: Environmental > Aquatic > Freshwater > Wetlands > Sediment | place: USA: North... | reverse complement strand
GCAACCGCTCGAGCACCTCGGGCACGAGCTCCATGTGCGACCCCGAGAGGATCGACAGGCCGACCAGGTGGACGTCCTCGGCGATGGCCGCGGCGACGATCTGTTCGGGGGTGAGCCGGATCCTCTGGTAGACCACCTCGAAGCCGGCGTCCCGGGCACGCACGGCGACCTGCTCGGCGCCGTTGGAGTGCCCGTCGAGCCCCGGTTTGCCGACGAGGACGCGCAGCCGGCGGCCGAGCTCGTCCCCGGTCCGGGCGACCGTCTCGCGGACGGCCGCGAGCTCGGCGCCACCGGCCGGCGCGACGTCGCCGCCCACGCCGGTCGGGGCCCGGAACTCCCCGAACACCTCGCGGAGCGCCTGGGTCCACTCCCCCGTCGTCACCCCGGCCCGGGCGCACTCCAGGGAGGCGGTCATGAGGTTGGCGCCCGACTCGGCGTCGGCACGCAGCCGAGCCAGGGCGGACAGCGCCCCGTCCCGACCGGAAGCATCGGCATCCCGCCGCTCCCGCCAGGCGCGCACGGCCTCGACGGCCGCCGCCTCGACGCCGGGGTCGACGGCCTGGATCGCCTGGGAGAGGTCGGCGGTGAGCGGGCTCGGCTCCGTCGTCTCGAACCGGTTGACCCCGACGACGACCTCCTCGCCCGACTCGATCCGCCGGCGGCGCAGGGCGTGCGAGGCGACGAGGGCCGACTTCATGTAGCCGCTCTCGACGGCCGCGACCGCTCCCCCCATCCGCTGCACCGCGTCGATCTCGGCGCGGGCCCCCTCGACGAGCTCGGCGACCTTGGCCTCCACGACGGGGGACCCGGCGAAGAGGTCGTCGTACTCGAGCAGGTCGGACTCGTAGGCCAGCACCTGCTGCATCCGCAGCGACCACTGCTGGTCCCAGGGGCGGGGCAGGCCGAGCGCCTCGTTCCAGGCGGGCAGCTGGACGGCCCGGGCCCGGGCGTCCTTCGACATCGTGACGGCGAGCATCTCGAGGACGATCCGCTGGACGTTGTTCTCCGGCTGGGCCTCGGTCAGCCCGAGCGAGTTGACCTGCACCCCGTAGCGGAAGCGCCGCTGGGCCTCGTCGGTCACGCCGTAGCGGTCGCGGGTCAGCTCGTCCCAGAGCCGGACGAAGGCCCGCATCTTGCACATCTCCTCGACGAAGCGCACCCCCGCGTTGACGAAGAAGGAGATCCGCGCGACGACCTCGCCGAAGCGGTCGGCCGGTACCTGGCCGGAGTCGCGGACGGCGTCGAGCACCGCGACGGCCGTCGACATCGCATAGGCGATCTCCTGGACCGGGGTCGCCCCGGCCTCCTGGAGGTGGTAGCTGCAGATGTTGATCGGGTTCCACCGGGGGATCTCGGCGACCGTGTAGGCGATGAGGTCGGTGGTGAGCCGCAGCGACGGGCCGGGGCCGAAGACGTAGGTCCCCCGGGAGAGGTACTCCTTGATGATGTCGTTCTGGGTCGTGCCGGAGAGCGCGCGGACGGCGGCGCGTGGGTCGGCGCCGGCCGCCTCGGCCTGCTCCTCGGCGGCGACCTGGTAGAGCGCGAGCAGCCACATCGCCGTCGCGTTGATCGTCATCGACGTGTTCATCCGGTCGAGCGGGATGTCGTGGAAGAGGGCCCGCATGTCGCCGAGATGGCTGATCGGGACGCCGACCTTGCCGACCTCGCCCCGGGCGAGGACGTGGTCGGGGTCGTAGCCCGTCTGGGTCGGCAGGTCGAAGGCGACCGAGAGGCCGGTCTGGCCCTTGTCGAGGTTGCGCCGGTAGAGGGCGTTGCTCGCGGCGGCGCTGGAGTGGCCGGCATACGTCCGCATGACCCACGGGCGGTCGCGCTCGGGACGCCCCCCGGCGCCGCCGGCGGCGGTCTCGGGCACGGCCGGGTGGTCGGGAGTGCTCTCGGTCATGGCCCGACGCTACCCGCGGGGCCGCCGCGGCGGGGAGCCCGGCGTCAGGTGAGCGGGGGCACAGCCGCGAACGGCCCGGCAGGTGCGGTCGGCGGTCGAGGCCGGGGCACCGCCGGGTGGGCCGGCTCAGCCCCGGTGGACGCCGACCAGCCCCTCGCCGGCCCCCTCGACGAGGGCCGAGCCCAGCCGGGCCCGACGCAGCAGCCGGGCGGTCCGCTCGTCGTCGGTCGCGACGAGGAGGGCGACACCGGCCCGGCGGGAGCGGTGGACACACTCGACGAGGACGCCGAGCCCGGTCGAGTCGCCGATGACGGCGTCGGTGAGGTCGAGGAGGACGCGCTCGGCCCCACCGTCGATGATCCGGTGCATCCGCACCCGGAGGTCGGGCACCGCGCGGACGTCGAGCCGCCCGCGCACGACGACCCGATGGGTGTCGTCGACGCGGCCTTCGGTGATGGTCATGTGGCACGCCCCTGTTCGGCCCTGGCGCCCCTGCAGCGCCGACCCCCATTCAACCGTCGATCGGCGACGGCGTCGCGCAGGACGGCGTCACGACACGGGAAAGATCTGACAGGCTGGGCCCATGGTCAACCTCACCCGGATCTACACGCGGACCGGCGACGACGGGAGCACCTCGCTCGGCGACATGAGCAGGACCCGCAAGACCGACCCCCGGCTGGCCGCCTACGCGGACGCCAACGAGACGAATGCCGCCCTCGGCGTCGTCCTCGCCGCCGGTGGGCTCGACGACGACGTCCGCGCCACCGTGACCCGGGTCCAGAACGACCTCTTCGACGTCGGTGCCGACCTGTCGACGCCGCTGCAGACGAGCTACCAGTACCCCCCGCTGCGCGTCCTCCAGGCGTGGGTCGACGAGCTCGAGGCGGACTGCGACGCCTATCTCGAGCGCCTCGAGCCGCTGCGCTCGTTCATCCTCCCCGGCGGCACCCTCGCCGCCGCGCACCTGCACGTCGCCACGACGGTCGCCCGCCGCGCGGAGCGCTCGACGTGGGCGGCGATCGAGGCCTACGGCACCGAGCCCGGGACCGAGCGCGGGGTCGGCGGGGTCAACCCCCTGACGGCGACGTACCTCAACCGCCTCTCGGACCTGCTCTTCATCCTCGCCCGGGTCGCCAACCTCCCGACCGGAGACGTGCTGTGGCAGCCCGGCGGCGGGCGCAGCACCCCCGACGAGGGCGAGGGCGCCGGCGAGCCCGACTGACCGGCATACCCCGGGACGGCGGGGTGACCCGCTCAGGTGACGTTGACGTTGAAACCCGGCGGCGAGCTCTCGAGCCAGGCGCGGAAGGCGGTGTATGCCGGTTGCGGCACCGCGAGCCCGCACGGCGTCGGTCCGCACGTGCCGCTCACCTCGACGGCGTCGGGCAGCCCGGGGATGGGCTCGTGGACGGGCACGGCGGCCCCGAAGTCCAGCTCGTAGCGGTGCCAGCTGAACCGGGGCCGCAGCGACGGTCCGACGACGGTGAACCAGTCGAGGCTGGCGCCGGAGAGCCGGGCCAGGCCGAGCCGCCACCGGGGGTCGCCCTCGGTGCGCAGGGCGCAGAGCATGAGAGGGCGACCCTCGGCGATGTAGCGCCGGCGCAGCCAGACGTAGGCGAGGACGACGAGGACGACCGCAGCGAGCAGCGCGAGAACGCTCTCGGCAGTGACCAGCGGCGACATCGGCCTGGGCTACCCCCCGCGCCCGCGGCCGCTAGGCCGTCATGGCCGAGGCGTCGACCACCTCGGAGATGATCGTCACCCGGTCGTGCTCGACCGAGAGGAACCCTCCGTCGACGGTCGCCGTCTGGACACCGGCATCGGCATGGATCCGCACCTCACCCTCGGTGAGGATGACGAGGAGCGGGCTGTGGCCGGGCAGGATGCCGATGTCGCCGTCGATCGAGCGGGCGCTCACCTGGCTCGCCGGCCCGGACCACACCATGCGGTCTGCGGCGACGAGTTCGACCTGAAGCTGGCTCACGGGGAATCCTCCGGTGGTTCGTGTCGGGTCAGTCTAGACGGTCCGGCGACGCCCGGGATCACCGCGCGGGGGCGGTGCTCAGGTCCTCGTCGATGTCGGCCTCGGGCTGCTGGACGGCCCCGGTGCCCCGGTTCACCGCGCGCATGACGTGGTAGACGAGCAGGGCGGCGGCGCTGCCGAGGGCGATGCCCGCGAACTGGAGGTCCCCGATCTTCCACGTGTAGTCGGCGATGCCGATGACGAGCGCGATCGCCGCGGTCATCAGGTTGATCGGGTTGCCGAAGTCGACGCGGTTCTGGACCCAGATCCGCACGCCGAGCAGGCCGATCATCCCGTAGAGGACCGTCCCGGCCCCGCCGAGGACGCCGGCGGGCACGGTCGCGATGAGCTCGCCGAACTTCGGCGAGAACGACAGCAGCAGGGCGATGACGGCGGCCACCCAGTAGGCGGCCGTGGAGTAGATCTTCGTGGCGGCCATGACCCCGATGTTCTCGGCATACGTCGTCGTGCCGGACCCGCCGCCGATACCGGCGAGCGTCGTCGCCAGGCCGTCCGCCATGAGCGCCCGCCCCATGACCGGGTCGAGGTCGCGCTCGGTCATCAGGGCGACCGACTTGACGTGACCGACGTTCTCGGCCACGAGGACGAGGACGACCGGGATGAAGAGGCCGGCCAGCGACCAGTGGAAGGACGGCGCCGTGAAGTGCGGCAGGCCGACCCAGCCCGCGGCCGAGACCTTGGTGAAGTCGATCTCGCCGCGCAGCAGCGCGACGAGGTAGCCGACGACGACGCCGATGAGGATCGCCAGGCGGCCGAGCAGGCCCTTGGCGAGGACCATGACCACGGCGATGACGACGAGCGTGGCGAGCGCGCTCACCGGGGAGGCTACGAAGTTGTTCTTCGCCGCAGGAGCGAGGTTGAGACCGATGAGGGCGACGATGGTGCCGGTCACGACGGGCGGCATCACGGCCTGGAGCCACCGGTCGCCGGCCACCTGGACGACGAGCCCGACGAGGAAGAGCGTGACGCCGGCCATGAGGACGCCGCCGAGGGCGCCGGCCAGCCCGTAGTCCGCCTTCGCCGCGGTGATCGGCGCGATGAACGCGAAGGAGCTGCCGAGGTAGCTCGGCACCCGGCCGGCGGTGAGGACGAGGAAGAGGATCGTCCCGATCCCGGAGAAGAAGAGGGTCGTGGCCGGCGGGAAGCCGGTCAGCAGGGGGACGAGGAACGTCGCCCCGAACATCGCGACGACGTGCTGGGCACCGATGCCGATCGTGCGCGGCCAGCTGAGCCGCTCGTCGGGTGCGACGACCTCACCGGCCCGAGGCGCCGTCCCGTCCCCGTGAACGCTCCAACCCAGCCCCAAAGCGTTGCCACTCATGCGCCAGCCTTCCCTTTCCGGCTCTCTTCCACGGAAGGGCCGGCCTCGGGATGAGACCGGCCCTGCCGTGTGTGGTGTGTGTCGTGGGTCAGAGGTTCTTCTGGATCTCGTGCCACTGGCGCTCGACGTCGTCGAGGCCTCCGCACATGAAGAACGCCTGCTCGCCCACGTGGTCGAACTCCCCGTCGCAGATCTTCGTGAACGCCTCGATCGTGTCGACCAGCGGGACCGTCGAGCCCTCGATGCCGGTGAACTGCTTGGCGACGTAGGTGTTCTGCGAGAGGAACCGCTGCAGCCGACGGGCCCGGTTGACGAGGATCTTGTCCTCCTCGGAGAGCTCGTCGATGCCGAGGATCGCGATGATGTCCTGGAGCTCCTTGTTGCGCTGCAGGATCTGCTTGACCCGGATCGCGGTCGAGTAGTGCTCCTCGGAGATGTAGCGGCGGTCGAGGATCCGGCTCGTCGACGTCAGCGGGTCGACCGCCGGGTAGATGCCGAGGGAGGCGATCTCGCGGGAGAGCTCCGTCGTCGCGTCGAGGTGCGCGAAGGTCGTCGCCGGGGCCGGGTCGGTGTAGTCGTCGGCGGGGACGTAGATCGCCTGCATCGAGGTGATCGAGTGACCCCGGGTCGAGGTGATCCGCTCCTGCAGCGTGCCCATCTCGTCGGCGAGCGTCGGCTGGTAGCCGACGGCGGACGGCATCCGGCCGAGGAGGGTGGAGACCTCCGAGCCGGCCTGGGTGAACCGGAAGATGTTGTCGATGAAGAGGAGCACGTCCTTCTTCTGGACGTCGCGGAAGTACTCGGCCATCGTCAGCGCCGAGAGGGCCACCCGCAGCCGGGTGCCCGGCGGCTCGTCCATCTGCCCGAAGACGAGGGCCGTCTGCCCGATGACGCCGGCCTCGGTCATCTCGACGATGAGGTCGTTGCCCTCACGGGTCCGCTCGCCGACGCCGGCGAAGACCGACACACCGCCGTGGTCGCGGGCGACGCGGGCGATCATCTCCTGGATGAGGACCGTCTTGCCGACACCCGCGCCACCGAACAGGCCGATCTTGCCGCCCTGGACATAGGGGGTGAGCAGGTCGATGACCTTGATGCCCGTCTCGAACATCTGGGTCTTGGACTCGAGCTGGTCGAACGGCGGGGCCGACCGGTGGATGCCCCAGCGCTCGGTGACCTCGATCCGCTCGCCCTCCTCGAGGTTGAGGCAGGTGCCCGTGGCGTTGAACACGTGGCCGAGGGTCACGTCGCCGACGGGGACCGAGATCGGGCCGCCGGTGTCCTGGACCCGGGTGCCCCGGACCAGGCCGTCGGTCGGCTGGAGGGAGATCGCGCGCACCATGTTGTCGCCGATGTGCTGGGCGACCTCGAGGTTGATCACCTTCTTGTCCGGCTCACCCTCGACCTTGACGTCGCCGGCGAAGTCGATCTCGGCGGTCAGGAGGTTGTACTGGTCGGGCATCGCGTCCGGGGGGAACTCGACGTCGACGACCGGGCCGATGATCCGGGCGATCCGGCCCACCCCGCCGGTCGTGGCGCTGTCCTGCGGCTTCGTCGCGGTGGCAGTCATGGGATGTCCTTACCTCACTTGCTCTCGGCGAGGGCGCTGGCCCCGCCCACGATTTCGCTGATCTCTTGGGTGATCTCGGCCTGGCGGGCCTGGTTGGCCAACCGGGTGTACTTCTTGATGAGGTCGTCGGCGTTGTCCGTCGCGGACTTCATCGCCCGCTGCCGCGACGCCAGCTCGGAGGCGGAGGCGCTGAGCAGACAGGTCCAGATCCGCGAGATGACGTACTGCGGCAGCATCGTGTCGAGGACCTGCTCGGAGTTCGGCTCGAACTCGTAGAGCGGGAGTATGTCGCCCGGCGCCGGCGCGGGGGTGTCGGGGTCGTCGACGACCTCGAGGGGCAGCAGGCGGAGCACCCGCGGCTCCTGGTTCACCATGGTGTTGAAGCGGGTGTAGACGATGTGGAACTCGTCGTGCCCGCCCTCCTCGAACTCCTGGAGGAAGTCGGTGATGACCCGCTCGCCGATCTCCCGGGCCACCTCGATGGTCGGGTTGTCGGTGAAGCCGGTCCACTCCGCCGAGTACTCGCGGTGGCGGAACTTGTAGAAGGAGACGACCTTGCGCCCGACGAGGTAGGGGACGACCTCCTTGCCGTCCGCCTTGAGCCGCTCGACGAGCTGCTCGCTCTCCTTGATCGCCGCGGACGCGTAGGCGCCGGCGAGGCCGCGGTCGCTCGCGATGATGAGGACGCCGGCCCGGCGGACCTGCTCCTTCTCGGTCGTCATGGGGTGCTCGTGGTTGGAGTACGTCGCGAGCGCCGACAACGCGCGGGTCAGCGCGTGGGTGTACGGAGCCGACTCCAGGACCCGCTGGCGGGCGCGGATGACGCGGGACGCCGCCATGAGCTCCATCGCGCGGGTGATCTTCTTCGTCGCGCTGACGGCCCGGATGCGCTGCCGGTACTCCCGGATCTGCGCTCCCATTCGGTTCTGCCTCTCGTTGGTTCGTGGGGAGGTGGTATGCCGCGGCCTGGGGCGCCGGGTGCGCGTGGCCGCGCACCCGGCATACCCGCTAGCGCTTCTGGCGCTTGATCTGCTCCTGCTCGATCTCCTCGGCGGGCAGCTCCTCGACGGGCTCCTCGTAGGAGATCTGCACCCCGGCCTCACCCGGCGCGAACTCGGCCGTGAAGCGGTCGATGTCGGCGCTCAGCGCCTCCTCGGTCGCATCCGAGAACGTGCCGGTCTCGCGGATCGCGTCGAGGAGGGCGCGGTTGTCCCGACGCAGGTGCTCGAGGTACTCGGCCTCGAAGCGCGAGACGTCCTCGACGGCCACCGAGTCGAGCTTGCCGGAGGTACCCATCCAGACCGAGATGACCTGCTCCTCGACCGGGTAGGGGTTGGACTGGCGCTGCTTGAGCAGCTCGACGAGCCGGGCGCCGCGGGCCAGCTGGGCCCGGCTGGCCGGGTCGAGGTCGGAGGCGAACATCGCGAACGCCTCCATCGCCCGGAACTGGGCCAGGTCGAGCTTGAGCCGTCCGGCGACCGACTTCATCGCCTTGATCTGGGCGGCGCCACCGACGCGGGAGACCGAGACGCCCACGTCGATCGCGGGGCGGACGTTGGAGTTGAACAGGTCGGACTGCAGGTAGATCTGCCCGTCGGTGATGGAGATGACGTTGGTCGGGATGTAGGCCGAGACGTCGCCCGCCTTGGTCTCGATGATCGGCAGACCGGTCATCGAGCCCGCGCCCAGGTCGTCGGAGAGCTTCGCGCAGCGCTCCAGGAGGCGGCTGTGCAGGTAGAACACGTCACCGGGGTAGGCCTCGCGGCCCGGCGGGCGCCGCAGCAGGAGGGACACCGCGCGGTAGGCCTCGGCCTGCTTGGACAGGTCGTCGAAGACGATGAGGACGTGCTTGCCGGCATACATCCAGTGCTGGCCGATGGCCGACCCGGTGTAGGGGGCGAGGTACTTGAAGCCGGCCGGGTCCGACGCGGGGGCGGCGACGATGGTCGTGTAGTCCATCGCACCGGCGTCCTCGAGGGTGCCCCTGACCGAGGCGATCGTCGAGCCCTTCTGGCCGATCGCGACATAGATGCAGCGGACCTGCTTGGTCGGGTCGCCGGTCTCCCAGAACTCCTTCTGGTTGATGATCGTGTCGACAGCGACCGTCGTCTTGCCGGTCTGCCGGTCGCCGATGATGAGCTGGCGCTGGCCGCGGCCGATGGGGGTCATCGCGTCGACGGCCTTCAGGCCGGTCTGGAGCGGCTCGTGGACCGACTTGCGCTGGACGACCGTCGGCGCCTGGAGCTCGAGGGCGCGCCGGCCCTCGCTCTTGATCTCGCCGAGCCCGTCGATCGGGTTGCCCAGCGGGTCGACCACGCGGCCGAGGAAGCCGTCACCGACCGGCACCGACAGCACCTCGCCGGTCCGCTTGACGCTCTGGCCCTCCTCGATGTGGGAGAAGTCGCCGAGGATGACGACGCCGATCTCGTGGACGTCGAGGTTGAGCGCGATGCCCAGCGTGCCGTCCTCGAACTCGAGCAGCTCGTTCGTCATCGCCGACGGCAGACCCTCGACGTGGGCGATGCCGTCACCGGCGTCGACGACGCGGCCGACCTCCTCGCGGGAGGCCTGCCCGGGCTCGTAGGACGAGACGTAGCTGTCCAGGGCGTCCCGGATCTCCTCCGGACGGATCGAGAGCTCCGTCATGATCTTTCCTTCTCCTCGGGTGCCGCCCCGGTCGGGCCGGCTGGTGGGTTCGTCTGGGGTTTCGTCGGGTGTGCGTCGTGCTCGTGCGGGTATGCCGGTCAGCCGCCGGCCATGTGCCGTCGTGCCTCGTCGAGCCGGCGGGCGATCGTGCCGTCGAGGACCTCGTCGCCGACGCGGACCCGGACGCCACCGAGGACGGTCGGGTCGACGACGACCTGGAGGACGACGTCCTTGCCGTAGATCTCGGCCAGCGCCGCCGAGAGCCGCCCCTCCTGCTCGGCCGACAGCACCGCGGAGGCGGTGACGACGGCCGTCAGCTGGTGCCGCCGGGCGGCGGCCCGCTGGAGGTACTCCTCGATCGTCTGCTCGAGCCGGCGGCCGCGCGGGGCGAGGACGCTCTGCCGGGCCAGGCAGAGGGTCTGCGGGCAGACCTTGCCCTCGAGCAGCGCGTCGACGACCGAGGCCTTGCCCGCCGGGTCGGCCTGGCGGTTGGCCAGCGTGTCCCGCAGCTCGGGGTTGCCGGCGACGATCCGCTCGAAGCGGAACAGCTCGTCCTCGACCCGGCCGAGGTCGCTCGCCCGCTCGGCCGAGGTCAGCACCGCGTCGATGCCCAGCAGCTCCATCACGTCGGTGAGGTCGCGCTGGGCCGCCCACCGCTGGGCGGACAGCTCACCGAGCACCTCGACGGTGGGGGCGGACACCTTGCCGGTGAACAGTCCCGTGACGAGGTCGCGCTTGGCCTGGCCGGTCCGCGAGGGGTCGGCCATGGCACGGCGCAGCGAGGCGTTGCGGTCGATGAGGTCGGCGGCGGCGAAGAGCTCGTCGGCGACGACGTCGGGGTCCGCGCCGGCGCCCAGGACGGCCGCGAGACGGGCCTCGCCCGCCGTCGCCGCCGCTCGAGAGCTCCCGCGCATCAGGCGTCCTGACCGGCGCTGTCGGAGCCGACCTTCTCGGGCGTGACCTCACCGGACTCCAGCTCGGCGAGGAACCGCTCGATGATGCCGTCGTTGAGCTGGCTGTCGAGGGACTCCCCGACGATCCGGCTGGCGAGGTCCGTGGAGAGCCGGCCGACGTCGTTGCGCAGCGACAACGCGGCCTGCGCGCGCTCCGCCTCGATCTGGCGCTGCGCGGCCTCGGTGATCCGGGTGGCCTCGTCCTGCGCCTTGCCGCGCAGCTCGGCGATGATCGCCGCGCCCTGCTCCCGGGCCTCCTCGCGGATCCGGTTGGCCTCGGTCCGGGCCTCGGCGAGCTGGGCCTCGTACTTGGCCTTGGCGGCCTCGGCCTCGGCCTGGGCCTCCTCGGCCTGGGCCATGCCGCCCTCGATCGCGGCCGTGCGCTCGGCATACAGCTGCTCCATGCGCGGCACGACCTTGGTCTTGTACAGCCAGTACATGATCGAGAAGGCGATGAGCCCGACGATCATCTCGCCCGGATGCGGCAGCAGCGGCAGCGCCGTCGGCCAGCCGGCGCCCTCGGCGACGGGGACGAATGCGGGGACCACGTGTCGTCCTATCTTTCGGTCGGTCGGAGGGGCGTGGGTCAGCCCTTGAAGACGAAGGCGAAGACGAGACCGAGGATCGCGAGCGCCTCGGTGATCGCCATGCCGGTGAAGGCGATGGTCTGGAGCATGCCGCGGGCCTCGGGCTGACGGGCGACGCCGTTGATGTAGGCGGCGAAGATCAGACCCACGCCGATGCCGGGGCCGATGGCGGCGAGGCCGTAGCCGAGGTACGCGATGGAGCCGGTCATGTCGGTTTCCTTTCGAGTGGCACCGGACTGGGTCCCGGTGTCAGGGGTTGGTGTCAGGTGCTGTCTGGTGCTGGCTAGTGGTGCTCGGAGACGGCGTCGGAGATGTAGAGCGCGGCGAGCAGGGTGAAGATGAAGGCCTGCAGGAACTCGATGAGCAGCTCGAAGAAGCTCATGAAGATCGCGAAGGCGAAGGAGAGGACGCCGCTCGCGCCGAGGAAGATGCTCCCGGTGTGCAGGAGGAGGTACTCGCCGCCGACGATGAACACGAGGAGCATCAGGTGCCCGGCGAGCATGTTGCCGAAGAGCCGGAGCGCGAGGGTGACGGGGCGGATGATGAAGTAGGTGAGGAACTCCAGGACGAAGAGGATCGGCCGGAGCCACAGGGGCAGGCCCGGGGGCACGAGCGAGGCGAGGTACTTGAGCACCCCGTGCTTCCGGCGGACCGCCGTCACGTGGTAGGTCAGGTAGACGATGAGGGTCAGCACCATGGGGAAGCCGACCCGGCTCATCGTCGGGTACTGGATGAACGGGATGATCCCGAAGACGTTGTTGACGAGGATGAGGCTGAAGAGGGTGAACAGCAGCGGCAGGAACTGGAGGAAGTCCTTGCTGCCGATGATGTCGCGGGCGATGGTGTTGCGGACGAAGTTGTAGCCCTGCTCGGCCATCCACTGCCGCTTGCTCGGGACGACCGACAGCTTGCGCGTCGTCGAGAGGTAGAACCAGCCGATGGCGCCGACCGAGAGCAGGAGGACCAGCGCCGGACGGGTGAACGTGAAGTTGCTGTCACCACCGATCAGCGGCCACCAGAAGTCCCCCGTCCCCGGGGACACGAATCCGCCACCGTCGCCGCCGGCAGTGGGCAGCAGGGCGAACACGGTCAGGCTCACACTCACTCCTCGAATCCGTCCACGATGGATCGTGCTGTGGTCTCTCCCAGGGTTCCACCGCCACCCCGGCCCACCAGCCGGGCCGGCGATCGGCCCAGCACAGGCATCCGGATCAGGATGTACGGTACCCGACCCGCAGGGGCCGGTGCGACGCGCCCTGTGCGCCCGCCGCCGCAGGTCATCGGGCCCGTCCGAGGTCGGTCCGAGCCGCCGTGGCGCCCGTGTCCCCGCCCGTCGCGGTCGCATCCGGCTCGTCCCAGACGAGCTGGCGCCCACGCACGACGGCGCGCACCTGGAGGACCTGCCACACGAGCGTGACGGCGAGCGCGGCGACGCCGAAGGCCGGTCCGCTCAGCCACATGGCGTTGCCGAACAGCACCATGACGAGCAGGAGGAATCCGAGCTGCACCGCGACGATGACGAGCCCGGCAGCCGCGAAGCCCGCCGGGGTCCGGCTGCGGCGCAGCGAGAGCATGACGAGCAGGCCCATGCCGAGGAAGACGACGGCCGTGAGGACGCCGAACAGCGCTCCCCACCCGACGCGTGGTCCCAGGGCGGCCCAGGCGACGGCGACCCCGACGAGGGCCAGGACGCCGGTGGGCGCATAGGCCCGGCGCAGCATCGCGGCGAACGGGTCGCCGGCGAGGGGCCGCGGGGGCGTCGATGAGGGCACCGTTGTCCTGACGTCGTGGTCCTGTGCAGTTTGTGAAAGTTATCACAAGCGCCAGGGAGCCCCGGACACCATCCGACATGCGAGAGCGGGGCCACCCCCTGCGGTGACCCCGCCCTCCGGCCTCCCCGGGCCGCGGCCCGAGGAGGAGTGTGGCGGCCCGGCTCGACACCGGGCCGACGGTCTACCCGGCCCGCCCCGGCCGGAGCAGTCCCACGAGGACGCGGGACACGCCGAGGAGCCCCAGCCCGGCGAACTCGACCGCGTCGCGGCCGTAGGCGCCGAGGAAGGCCGGTGAGGAGAGCATCTGGCCGATGAAGGTCGGCCGGCTCGGACCACCGGGGGTGACGACCGCGGAGTAGAGGGTGTTGAGATCGAGGACGAGGCAGGTCACGAAGGACAGCACGACCCCGAGCGCGATGAGCCCCACGAGGGCCGGCGCGCCACGACGGGCCTTGACGCCGGCGCCCGCCGCATAGAGCGAGGTGGCCCCGACGGCGAGGACGAGCCCGGAGAGGCCGGCGATGAAGCCCACCTTCCAGATGGCGCCGGCGACGGCCATCCCCACGGGGATGGCGAGGGCGGCGCGCAGCAGCCCACGGCCGACCCGCTCGGTGGGCGTGTCCACAGTCGCAAGGTCGGCCTCGGCCTCGGCCGGCACCGCAGCGGCGGGGAGCGGCCGGGGGGCGGCCGGGGCGGCGGCATACGCCGCGGCGCCATCGGGCATCTGCGAGCGCAGGACGGGGGCCGGCTCGAGGAGCATCGCGGCCGGCGCCAGGGGGACACGGTGGTGCGGACCCACGCCCATCGGGCCGGGGACGATCGACCCCGGCATCCAGCCCGGGCGGGCGGATCCGGTCGCCGTGTCGGCGCTGAGGGTGATCATGTCGGACTCCTGGGCGAGGGTCAGCGGATGAGGTTCTGGATGGACAGGGCGAGGCTCGACACCGCGGCGGCGGCGCCGATCTTGACCGTGACCGCGGTGACGGTCATCCCGGCGACCCCGCCGAGGACGGCACGGGAACGGGCGTAGCGACCGCGCGAGCGGTGCCGACCCTCCGGCAGGGTGTGCAGGCGGTAGGCCACCCGGCCCCGTGGGATCCCGACGAGCTCGGCCGGGTCGCCCGGGGGCGGGGGCGGGACGAGGTCCACCCCCCGATGCCTGGACGCGACGACGTGCCGGCCGGCGGCCCCGGTGTGGGGGACACCTCCGTGGCGCGTCGGGCCCGGGTGACGGGCTGCGTGGGTGGGCATCACATGTCCTTCGGCCGGGCGAGGGGTGCCTCAGGGTGCGGCGGGCCCGGCAGTCGCCACTATGGCAAAGGCGGGGTGCACCACCGCGGCGAAAACCCCCGATGTCCTCCGAACGGACCACCCCCGGCGAGCCGTTGGGACGGAGCGCTGCGACGCGCCCGTCGGGCGGTCAGCCGCGGTCGGAGTGGGCCGTCGCCCGGGCGTCCTCCGCGCGGTCGAGCGCGGTCCGGGGGAGCCAGACGGTCAGGGCGGTCGCCGTGAGCAGCATGGCGGTGACGATCCCGAGGGCGGCGAGGGGTACGAGGAAGACGAAGAGCACCGAGCCGACCGCGGCCACGGCGGCCCAGAACCACAGCAGCAGGACCGCCCGGCGGTGGCCGTGGCCCCACCGCAGCATCCGGTGGTGCAGGTGCTGGGCGTCGGGCTGCCACGGTCGCTGCCCGTGCCGGGTCCGCCGGATGACGGCGAGGACGACGTCGAGGAGCGGCAGCAGGATGATCGAGACGGGGACGACGAGCGGCAGGAGGGTCGCGGCGACGGTGTTGGTGCTCACCGCGGCGCCCGTGACCGTCCCCGTGATCGAGATCATCGCCGCGGCGAGCAGCAGGCCGAAGAGCAGGGCGCCGGAGTCGCCCATGAAGATCCGCGCCGGGTGGAAGTTGTGCGGGAGGAACCCGAGGCAGACACCGATGAGGGCCGCCGAGATGAAGGCCGCCGAGGTGAAGACGTTGGGCGGGTTGTAGCTACGGGAGATGAGGTAGGCGTAGCCGAAGAAGGACAGCGCCGCGATGCCCACGACGCCGGTGGCGAGGCCGTCGAGGCCGTCGACGAAGTTCACCGCGTTCGTCGCCACGATGACGACGAGGATCGTCAGCGCCACGAGCACCGGGGCCGGCAGGACGACGGTCTGCCCGAGCGGGAGCGAGAAGAGCTGGACGCCCTGGAACGCCATGATCCCGGCGGCGACGAGCTGCCCGGCGAGCTTGATGAGCCAGTCCAGGTCGACGATGTCGTCGATCGCCCCCAGCACGCAGACGACGGCGGCCCCGGCCAGGACGCCATAGAGCTCGCCGCCGTCGAACATCTGCCTGCTGAAGGGAAGTGCTCCCGCGACGAGCATCGCCGCCGCGAACCCGAGGAACATCGCCACTCCACCCAGCCGCGGGATGGGCACCGCGTGCACGTCGCGGTCCCGCACCGGGGTGAACGCCTTGGCCCGCAGCGCCAGGCTGCGCAGCAGCGGCGTCGCGGCATACGTGACGATCGCGGCGACCAGGACGATGAAGATGTACTCGCGCACTTAGGTGGCGGACCTCCCCCAGCGCTCGGTGGCCCGGGTCAGCGGGGGTATGCCGGGAAGCGGGTGACGAGGTCGGTCACCTGGGCCCGGACCTCCTTCGAGACGGGGTGGTCGGGGTCGGCGTCGCCCTGGGTCACGGCGGTGCCGATGAGGTCGGCGATGACCCGCATCTCGTCCTCGCCCATGCCCTGGGTCGTCACCGCCGGCGTGCCGACCCGGATGCCCGAGGCGATGCCGGGCTTCTGGGGGTCGAACGGGATGGCGTTCTTGTTGAGGGTGATCCCCGCGGCGTCGCACCGGGCCTCGGCGTCGACGCCGGTCACCCCGACGGGCTGGAGGTCGTGGAGCGACAGGTGGGTGTCGGTGCCCCCCGTCGTCGGGCGGATGCCCTTCTCGCCGAGGGTCGCGGCGAGGACCCTGGCGTTGGCGATGACCTGGCGCGCGTAGTCCTGGTAGGCGGGCGTGGCGCACTCCTTGAAGTTGACCGCCTTGGCGGCGATCGTGTGCATCTGCGGTCCACCCTGCATCATCGGGAAGACCGCCTTGTCGATGGCCTTGGCGTGCTCCGCCGTGCAGACGATCGCACCGGAGCGCGGTCCCCGCATGACCTTGTGCGTCGTGAACGAGACGACGTCGGCATAGGGCACCGGACTGGGGATCGCCTTGCCCGCGACGAGGCCGATGAAGTGCGCGGCGTCGACCCAGAAGATCGCGCCGACCTCGTCGGCGAGGGCGCGGAAGAACGCGAAGTCGATGAGCCGCGGGATGGCCGACCCGCCCGCGAGGATGACCTTGGGGTGGTGCTCCCGGGCCAGCTCGGCGACCTGGTCGTAGTCGATGTCCTCGGTGTCGTGGGCGACCCCGTAGTGCACGGCGTTGAACCACTGGCCCGAGAAGGAGACCTTCGTCCCGTGGGTCAGGTGGCCGCCGTGCGGGAGGCTCATCGCGAGGATCGTGTCGCCGGGCTTCATGAAGGCGCCGTAGACCGCCTGGTTGGCGCTGGCGCCCGAGTGCGGCTGGACGTTCGCGTGCTCGGCCTCGAGCAGGGCGGTGCACCGGTCGATGGCGAGCTGCTCGGCCTTGTCGACCTCGGAGCAGCCACCGTAGTAACGCCGCCCGGGGTAGCCCTCGGCGTACTTGTTCGACAGGGTCGAGCCGAGCGCCGTGAGGACGGCGGGGCTCGAGAGGTTCTCGCTCGCGATGAGCTGCAGGCCACCGCGGATGCGGTCGAGCTCGGAGAGCAGCACCCCGGCGATCTCGGGGTCGAAGTCGCTGAGGGCGTCGAAGTCGGAGCCGTAGAAGGTGTCGCTCATCGGGGCTGCTCTCCTGGCCTGAGGGGTGGTGGTCGTGCCGTCCGGGGCGTCGCCCGGACCGGTCGTGGGGCTCAACTCTAGGGTCTGGGGGTCCCCGGACCCGGCCGCCTCGGCGTCCTGCGGCGCGGCGGCCGGACGGGCCCGCTCGAGGATCTCGGCGAGCTCCGCCGCGCCGAGCGCCCCCTCCCGGAGGATGACCGGCTCGGCCCGCGTGCAGTCGACGATGGTCGACGGCTCACCGCCGCGGGACGGCCCGCCGTCGAGGTAGTAGGGCACGTCCGAGCCGAGCTGGGTGGCCGCCTCGAGGACGGACGTCGCCGCCGGCTGCCCGGTTCGGTTGGCGCTGCTCACCGCCATCGGCCCCACCGCCTCGAGCAGGGCGAGGGCGACGGGGTCGTCCGGCATCCGCAGTGCGACGGTGCCACCGGTGTCGCCGAGGTCCCAGGCGAGGGACTCGTGGGCCTTGAGGACGATGGTCAGCGGGCCCGGCCAGAACGTCTCGATGAGGTCGCGCACATAGGCGGGGACGTCGCGGGCCAGCCCGTCGACGGTGCGGACCGAGGGGACGAGGACGGGTGGCGGCATCTCGCGGCCCCGGCCCTTGACGTCGAGCAGGGCGCCGACCGCCCGCGGCGTGAACGCGTCGGCGCCGATGCCGTAGACGGTGTCGGTCGGCAGGACGACGAGCGCGCCGTCACGGACGGCCTCGGCCGTCGCCGCGACCCCTTCGGCCAGTCCCTCCGGAGTGGTGCAGTCGAAGACCGGGCTCATGGAGCCAAGGGTATGCCGGGCCCGGCGCCGGTCGGTCCGTCGGCCCGCCGGGCGAGTACCGCGCGCGGTCTGCCGGTGAGGTCGAGGTGGTCGGCCAGCGCGGTCCAGGCGCCCGTCCGGCCCAACGCGGCGAGCAGCTGCCCGCCCTGGGAGTCGGCGTGCTCCATGACGAGCGTCCCGCCCGGCCGGAGCAGCGCGGCGGCCCGCGCGGCGACGGCGAGCGGGATGGCCAGTCCGTCGTCGGATCCGCCGTAGAGGGCCAGCTCGGGGTCGTGGTCGCGCACCTCGACGTCGACGGGCACGGCGCCTGTGGGGATGTAGGGCGGGTTCGTCACGACGACGTCGACGGTGCCCTCGGCGCCGGCCAGCGCCACGCGGGCGTCGGCGCGGACGAGCTCGACGTCGAGGCCGAGTCGCTCGCGGCTGCGCTCGGCCCAGGCCAGCGCCTCGACCGAGAGCTCGACCCCGACCACGTCCGCGCCGGGCAGCTCGTCCTTGACGGCGAAGGCGATGGCGCCCGACCCCGCGCAGAGGTCGACGACGAGAGGGCGGGCGCCGGTGGCGGCCGACACCGCCGCGGCCTCGATGGCCAGCCCGGCGACGACCTCGGTCTCGGGCCGCGGCACGAAGACCCCGGGCCCCACGTCGAGGGTGAGCCGGCGGAAGTGCGCCTGCCCGGTGAGGTGCTGGAGCGGAACCCTGGCCGCCCGCTCCTCGACGAGCGCGGCATACCTCGTGGCGAACGCCGGCTCGGCGTGGTCGCCGAGGACCATCCGCCGGTGGACCTCGGCGAGGTCGCAGCGCAGCGCGAAGGCCGCGAGGGCGAGCGCGTCGGCCTCCGGCGAGGCGACCCCGGCCTCCTCGAGGGTGGCCCGGGCCTCGGCCACGGCGGCCCGCAGCGGGCGGAGCGGCATCCCTCGGACCGTCCTCAGCCCTCGGCGACGGCGGCGAGCTTGGCCGCCTCGTCGGCGTCGATGGCCGCCTGGACCACCGGGTCGAGCTCGCCGTCGAGGACGACGTCGAGGTTGTAGGCCTTGTAGCCGGTCCGGTGGTCGCTCACCCGGTTCTCGGGGAAGTTGTAGGTCCGGATGCGCTCGGAGCGGTCGACGGTGCGCACCTGGCTGGCGCGGGCGTCCTTCGTCGCGGCCGCGGCCGCGTCGACCTCGAGCTGGTAGAGCCGCGCACGCAGGACCCGCATCGCCGCCTCGCGGTTCTGCAGCTGGGACTTCTCGTTCTGGCACGAGACGACCGTGCCGGTCGGCAGGTGGGTGATCCGGACGGCGGAGTCGGTCGTGTTGACGCTCTGCCCGCCCGGCCCGGAGCTGCGGAAGACGTCGATGCGCAGGTCGGCCGGGTTGATCTCGACCTCGACCTCCTCGGCCTCGGGCATCACCCAGACCCCGGCGGCGCTCGTGTGGATCCGCCCCTGGCTCTCGGTGACCGGCACACGCTGGACCCGGTGCACGCCGCCTTCGTACTTGAGCCGCGCCCACGGGCCCTCCCCCGGGCCGGGGGTCCGGCCGGAGAGGACCCTGACCTGGACGTCCTTGTAGCCGCCGAGGTCGGACTCGGTGGCGTCGACGATCTCGGTGCGCCAGTGGCGCCGCTCGGCGTAGCGCAGGTACATCCGCAGCAGGTCCCCGGCGAACAGGGCCGACTCCTCGCCGCCCTCCCCCGCCTTGACCTCGAGGATGACGTCCTTGTCGTCGTCGGGGTCGCGCGGGACGAGGAGCCGGCGCAGCCGGTCCGCGCTCGCCTCGACGGCCGCCTCGAGGGCGGGGAGCTCCTCGGCGAACGACGGGTCCTCCGCGACGAGCTCGCGCGCCGCCGCGAGGTCCTCGGTCGCCGCCGTCCAGGCGTGGTATGCCGCCACCGTGGGGCCGAGCGCGGCATACCTCTTCGTCAGCTCCCGCAGCCGGTCGGGGTCGGACGCGACGCCCGGCTCGCCCATCGTGGCCTCGAGGGCGGCGTACTCGTCGACGAGCGACGCGGCGGACGTGAGCATCGGTCCTCCTGCTGGCTGGTCGGGGCGGTTCGGCGGGGGTGTCCCACATGCGAGTGCGCCGGCCCGCGACACGAGGTCGCGGGCCGGCGCACCGGGACAGCTACTTGGCGGCCTTCTTGCCGTAGCGGGCCTCGAACCGGGCCACGCGGCCACCGGTGTCGAGGATCTTCTGCTTGCCGGTGTAGAAGGGGTGGCACTGGCTGCAGACGTCGGCGTGGATGACGCCGTTCTTCGCCGTGCTCCGTGTGGTGAACGTGGCGCCACAGGTACAGGTGACCGTGGTCTCCACGTAGGTGGGGTGGATGTCCTTCTTCACGATGTCTCCTTGGATGTCTCCGGGTCGGCGAGCCCAGCACCGTGCTGCAGACTCTGTGGCGCCCCGACTGCGCCCCTCGTGTGAGGGCGCTCAGGTACGCGTCGCGTGCCGTGAACCGGTCCAGCGGTCAAGTGTGCCAGAGGAGGCACACGGTCACCTAAACGGGGCGCGCGCCCGCGGCATTCCCACGCACCCCCGGCACCCACGGCACCCACAGACCCCCGGATCCCGGCACGAACTTCTGCTAGCAGAGGTTCGTGCCGGGGGTCCGTGTTGCACCATGGGCGGGCGGCAGGAACCTGTCCGTCGGCAGCTCCGGCGGCCGCGCCGACCACCCCCGTCGGCCACCCGACCCCCGGCAGCCGCGCCGACCACCCCGGCCGTCGTGGCGGCCGGAGCAGGCAAAGGGCTCAGACGACCTCGATGGCGGGGTACTCGGGCTGCCACATCCGCTCGTAGACGTCGTTGATGGGGTCGGTGAGCGGACGGCGGGCCACTCCCTCGTCGGCCGCGGCCTGGGCGACGGCCAGCGCGACGTGGGCCGAGACGGGTCGCAGCTCGTTCATCCCCGGCAGGAGGGAGGCGCCCGGTCGGTAGGCGTTGACCTGGCGCGCCAGGGTCTCGGCGGCCGCGACGATCATCCCGTCGGTGACCCGGCTGGCCTGGCAGGCCGCGACGCCGAGGCCGAGGCCCGGGAAGATCAGGGCGTTGTTCGCCTGCGCGATCGTATGCCGGACCTCGTCATGGTCGACCGGCCCGAACGGGCTGCCCGTGGCGATGAGGGCCTTGCCGTCGGTCCAGGCGAGCAGGTCGGCCGGCAGGGCCTCGGCGTGGGAGGTCGGGTTGCTCAGCGGCATGATGATCGGCCGCTCGACATGGCTCGCCATCTCGCGGACGATCTCCTCGCTGAACGCCCCGGCGATGGTCGAGGTCCCGATGAGGATCGTCGGCCGGACGTTGCGGACGACGTCGGCCAGGCCGATCCCGCGGTTCGTGGGGCCCCGGAGCTCCCAGCCGTCGACCTCGGTCCGGCTCCGGGCGTAGGGGCGCTGGAAGTCCCGCAACGTCGCCTGGTCGTCGACGAACAGGCCCCTGCTGCCGAGCCCGTAGAAGTGGGAGTCCGCGTCGGCCGGGTCCATCCCGTCCCGGATGAGGGTGTCGCGCAGCAGGTCGGCGATGCCGATGCCGGCGGTCCCCCCGCCGAAGATGACGATCCGGTGCTCCGAGAGCGGCATACCGGTCACGTTGACACCGGCGAGGACCGCGGCGAGGGCCACGGCCGCCGTGCCCTGGATGTCGTCGTTGAAGGTGCAGACGTCGTGGCGGTAGCGCTCGAGGATGCGGTGGGCGGTGTTGGGGCCGAAGTCCTCCCAGTGAAGCATCGCGCCGGGGAAGAGCGCCGTCGCGGTCGTGACGAAGGAGTCGACGAACTCGTCGTACCGCTCGCCGCGGACCCGCGCATGGCGCTCGCCGAGGTAGAGGTCGGAGTTGAGCAGGCCGAGGTTGTCGGTGCCGACGTCGAGGACGACGGGGATGACCCGGCGCGGATGCAGCCCCGCGGCGGCGGTGTAGAGCGAGAGCTTGCCGACGGCGATCTCGATCCCGCCGATCCCCTGGTCGCCGATGCCGAGGATGCCCTCGGAGTCGGTGACGACGATGAGGTCGACCTCGTCGGGCCCGAGGCCGTAGCCGCGCAGGGCCGGCTCGATGTCGTCGGGCCGGTCGATCGACAGGAACACCCCACGCGAGCGGTTGAACTCGAGGCTGAACCGCTCGATGACCTCACCGATCGTCGGGGTGTAGATGATCGGCAGCATCTCCTCGATGTAGTCGGCGAGGAGGCGGTAGAAGAGGACCTCGTTGCGGTCGCGCAGGTTGGCGAGGAACTTGTGCTTCGCGAACGGCGTCCGCGCCGAACGGTACTGCTGGTAGACCCGCCGGACCTGGTCGCTCATCGAGCTGACGCCGGTGGGCAGGAGGCCGACGAGGCCGAGCTCGCGACGCTGCTTGCGGGTGAATGCCGTGCCCCGGTTGATCATCGGGTCGACGAGGACGGCTCGGCCGCGCGCATGGATGCGCAGCGGGGCGTCCCGCCGGGTCGTGTCGAGCTCGTAGTCGGCGGTCGTCATCGCTGGAGGTGTCCTTGTCTCGGGTCGGCGGCATCATCGCGTGCACCACTGGACGCGTCCTGCCCCCGACGACTCTAGTCCCCGCCGCAGGACCGACACCGACGGTCGGCTCGGTTAGCGTCGAGACATGCGCCACGGAGTCGTCATCCCGACCGCCGACGAGCGGGAGACCGTCGAGCTCGTCCGTCTCGCCGAGTCCGCGGGCTGGGACGCCGCGTTCTCGTGGGAGACGGTCTGGGGCCACGACCCCTGGGTCGCTCTGGGAGCGGCGGCCCTCGTCACCGAGCGGATCCGGCTCGGCACCCTGCTCACCCCGGCCGCCCGCCACCGCCCGTGGGACCTGGCGAGCACCGTCGCGTCGGTCGACCGGCTGAGCGCCGGCCGGGTCGTCCTCGGCGTCGGCCTCGGGGCGCTGCACGGCAACTGGCTCGCCTTCGAGCCCGACGAGGGTCGGGCCGTGCGGGCGCGACGCCTCGACGAGGTACTCGCGGTCTATGCCGGGCTCATGGCCGGTGGCCCCTTCACGTATGCCGGTGAGTTCTTCACCGTCGGCGAGGTCACCGAGCTCGTCCCCGCGCCCCCGGTCCAACGGCCCCATCCTCCGGTGTGGTGCGTCGGCGCACTCGTCCCGGGGGCGGCCCGACAACGCTCCCTCGAGCGTGCCGCCCGGTGGCAGGGGGTCTTCCCGGCCGTTACCGGGACTGCCGGCAGCTCCGGGCTCACCCTCGAGACCCTCGCCGAGGTCGTCGCCCGGCTGCGCGACCTGCGCGCCGCCGCCGCCCTGCCCTGGGAGGGCTACGACGTCGTCGTCGAGGCCGACAGCTACGGCGGTTTCGGGACGGTCACCGGAGCGTCCGAGCCGTGGGAGAAGGCCGGCGCGACGTGGTGGGTCGAGTCGTGGTGGGATCTCGTGGACCGACCCGACGCGACCGCCGAGCTGCGCCGCCGCATCGGGTCCGGGCCGCGCCGGTGACCGCCTCCTCAACGGTGCGCCGGGCCGGCGCGGCCGATCTCGACGCCCTCGTGGCGCTGCGCCATCTCATGTTCGAGGCGATGGGGACCGACGCCTCGACGCTCGCCGACCCTCGGTGGCGGGAGGCGGCATACACCTGGTTCCACGAGCGGCTCGCGGACCCCGCGGTCCTCCTCGTCGTGGCCGACCTCGATGGCGAACCGGTCTCGAGCGCCGTCGGAGAGGTCACCACGCTCATCCCCGGACCGAGCTGCCCCAACGGCCTCGTCGGGCTGCTCTCCAACGTCGCGACGCTGCCGCACGCCCGCGGCCGGGGGCTCGCCGCCGCGTGCACCGACGCCGTGCTCGGCTGGTTCGCCGACCGGACCGAGGTGACCCGGGTCGACCTCTTCGCCACCGAGGAGGGCGCGCGCATCTACCGCAGCCGGGGGTTCGACACCTCGCCGTTCCCGGCCATGCGCCGCACCGTGACCCGCTGACCCCGGTGGTCCGTCACCGGGTTCCCGGCCCGGTATGCCGTGAGGCGGGCCCCCTCGGGGACCCGCCTCACGTCGTGCTCGGCACGGAGGTCAGTCGTCGTCCTCGTCGTCGAGCTTGATCGAGCTGGTCTGCTGGACCTGCATGAGGAACTCGTAGTTGTTGCGGGTCTTGCGCAGCCGGTCGAGGAGCAGCTCGATCCCCTGCTGGGAGTCGAGGGCGGCCAGGACGCGGCGGAGCTTCCACATGATCTTCAGCTCCTCGGGCGCGAGGAGGATCTCCTCCTTGCGGGTGCCCGAGTTGTTGACGTCGACGGCGGGGAAGATGCGCCGGTTGGCCAGCTGCCGGTCGAGCTTGAGCTCCATGTTGCCGGTGCCCTTGAACTCCTCGAAGATCACCTCGTCCATCCGCGAGCCGGTCTCGACGAGGGCCGTCGCGAGGATGGTGAGCGAGCCACCGTTCTCGATGTTGCGCGCGGCCCCGAAGAACTTCTTCGGGGGGTAGAGCGCGGCGCTGTCGACGCCGCCGGAGAGGATCCGGCCGGAGGCGGGGGCGGACAGGTTGTAGGCCCGGCCGAGCTTGGTGATCGAGTCGAGCAGGACGACGACGTCGTGGCCCATCTCGACGAGGCGCTTGGCCCGCTCGATGGACAGCTCGGCCACCGTCGTGTGGTCCTCGGCGGGACGGTCGAAGGTCGAGGAGATGACCTCGCCCTTGACGGCCCGCTGCATGTCGGTGACCTCCTCGGGACGCTCGTCGACGAGGACGACCATGAGATGGCACTCGGGGTTGTTCGTCGTGATCGCGTTGGCGATGGCCTGCATGACCATCGTCTTGCCGGCCTTGGCCGGGGCGACGATCAGGCCACGCTGGCCCTTGCCGATGGGGGCCACCAGGTCGATGATCCGGGTCGTGATGACGGCCTGCTCGGTCTCGAGGCGCAGCCGGTCCTGGGGGTAGAGCGGGGTGAGCTTGCCGAACTCGGGCCGACGTCGCGCCTCGTCGGGGGTCATCCCGTTGACCGTGTCGAGACGGGCGAGCGGGTTGAACTTCTGCCTGCTGCCGCGGGTGCCGACGGCCTGCTGGGGCTCCTCGCCCTCGCGAACGGCCTTGACCGCACCGGTCACCGCGTCGCCCTTGCGCAGGCCGTGTCGCTTGACGACCGTCAGGGGGACGTAGACGTCGTTGGCACCGGGCAGGTAGCCGGACGTGCGCACGAAGGCGTAGTTGTCGAGCAGGTCGAGGATGCCGGCCACCGGCACGAGGACGTCGTCCTCGGCGATCATCGGCTCCGCGTCGAGCTCGCCGCCCTGCACCGGGCCGCGGCGCTTGTCGCGGTTGCGGTTGCGGTTGCGGCGCCGCCGCCCCGAGCGGCTGTCGTCATCGGGGCCGAGGCTTCCCTGCTGGGTCTGCGGGTCCTGGCCCTGCCGGTCCTGGCGGTCCTGGCGGTCCTGCGGGCCGCGGCGGTCCTGGCCCTGCTGACCCTGCCGGTCCTGCTGACCCTGCCGGTCCTGCTGACCCTGCCGGTCCTGCTGACCCTGCCGGTCCTGCTGACCCTGCCGGTCCTGCTGGCCCTGGCGGTCCTGGCGGTCCTGGCGGCTCGTGGTCCGCTCGCGGCGCTCGGTACGGCCCTCGGCCTCGCCGCGCCGCTCCGGCTCACCGCCCTCGGCGCGGTCGCGGTCCTCGGCGACGTCCTGGTCGCGCTCCTCACGCGTCGTGGCGTCGTCGCGCCGCTGCTGGCCGTTGTCGCCGGCGCGGGACTCGCGCCGCTCGCGACCCGCGGTGCGGGCGGAGGAACGCTCCTCGCTCGGAGCGCTCCTGGCTGCGGAGCCGTCGTCGGGACGGGTGTCGGTGCTCGTGGTCCCGGCGTCGCCGTTGCGACCGGCCGGACGCCCCCCGGTGCTGGCCGGGCCGCTCTCGCCGTTCTGGCGTGAGGTGATGGCGGCGACGAGGTCGCCCTTGCGCATCTTCGCGGTCCCGGTGATACCCATGCTCGAGGCCAGGCCCTGGAGCTCGGCGAGCTTGAGCGCGCTGAGCGAGCCGGAGCGACGCGGACGCTCGTCCGCGGCCGCCGCCTCGAGGGTGGTGGTGTCTGTCACGAAGGATCCTTCCCCTCGTTGATGGGTCCTGCCTCAGCGAGACGGGCAGAACCGAGATGGTGGCCAGAGAGCCTGGCCGGGAGAACGCATCCGCCTCGGCCACGCCCCTCGATCACGGCGGCATCGGTCGCGCGCGGCATACCGAAGGGCTGGAATCGAGACGGAGACGCGGTCCGCAGTGGCAACGGGTTGACCGGCACGGGGTGCGGATGCGACATCCAATGTACCACCCGGCACCGAGACGCACGCCACATCGGCGCGGGTGCCCGGACCCCTCGTCCGCAGCCGAACCGCGACCTCGGGCCGCGCTCCCTCCCGCCCCCTGCGAGGGCCCGGCCGGGGCGGCGTCACCTGCCGGTCCCGGCGCGTCAGCCTGCTGCCGGCAGGAGCCGCGCGACGGCCCCGTGCTCGGGGACCCCGGGGGTGAGCACGCGCCAGCCGCCGTCGGTGCCGGCCGCGCGGACCTCGTCGACGGCCGGGGTCGTCGTGAGGACGAGCACCGAGGGTCCCGCACCGGAGATGACCGCCGCATGGCCCGCGGCCCGGAGGCGGTCGACGAGGGCCATCGACGACGCGTAGCTCGACCGCCGCGGCTCCTGGTGCAGCCACTCGCGGGTGGCCGCCAGCAGGTATGCCGGGTCGGCACCGAGCGCGTGGACGAGCAGCGCCGCGCGAGCCGAGTTCGCGGCGGCGTCACCGAGCCGGACGGCGGCCGGCAGGACGGAGCGGGCCTTGGCCGTCGAGAGCTGTTCGGCCGGGGCGAAGACGACGGGGACGATGTCGTGGTGGAGAGGCAGGCGCACCGTCCGGGTGCCCGCTCCCCCGTCGTCCGCCCAGGACAGGGTCGCGCCACCGAAGACGCTCGCCGACGCGTTGTCGGGGTGTCCTTCGAGGCGCGCGGCGAGGTCGTTGGCGAAGTCGAGGTCGAGCAGGTCCGCACCACCCCGGGCCGCGGCGAGCAGGGCATGCGCGGCGGTGATCCCGGTGACGATGGCGGTTGCCGACGACCCCATGCCCCGGCCGTGCGGCACCGCGTTGCGGCACGACAGGTGCAGCCCCGCCGGAGGCTCGGCCCCGAGCTCGGACCAGGCCCGGAGCATCGTCCGGACGACGAGGTGGGTGGCATCGAGCGGGACGCTGTCGTCGCCCTCCCCCGTCACCTCGACGACGACGCCGGGCCGGTCCGTCACCGTGACGACGCAGTGGTCCCACACCCCGAGGGCCAGGCCGACCGAGTCGAAGCCCGGCCCCAGGTTGGCGCTGCTCGCCGGGACCTCGACCTCCACCCGGGTCCCGGGCGCGAGCGAGGCGGGGCTCACGGCATACCCGCTGTCACCCGTCGAGGCCCAGGGCGGTCGCGATGGCCATCGCGTCGACGGGGACCCGCACGGGGGCGACCTCGGCGCCGTCCTCGGTCCGCAGGGCCCACTGGGGGTCCTTGAGCCCGTGACCGGTGACCGTGCAGACGACGGTCGCGCCGGCCGGGATCTGGCCCGCCTCGTGGGCCTTGACGAGGCCGGCGATGCTCGCCGCGGAGCCGGGCTCGACGAAGACGCCCTCGGTCGAGGAGAGCAGGCGGTGTGCCGCGAGGATCTGCTCGTCGGTCACCGACTCGATCCGGCCACCCGACTCGTCGCGCGCGGCCTCGGCCTGACGCCACGACGCCGGGTTGCCGATGCGGATCGCCGTGGCGACCGTCTCGGGGTGGTCGACCGGGTGGCCGAGGACGATCGGTGCGGCGCCGGCAGCCTGGTAGCCCCACATCTGGGGGGTCCGCGTGGCCACCGGGGCGAGCGGACCGCTCACTCCCTCGGTCTCGGTGGCGTACTCCTGGTAGCCCTTCCAGTACGCCGTGATGTTGCCGGCGTTGCCGACCGGGAGGATGTGGATGTCAGGGGCGTCGCCGAGGGCGTCGACGATCTCGAAGGCCGCCGTCTTCTGCCCCTCGATGCGGGCCGGGTTGACCGAGTTGACGAGCTCGACCGGGTAGGCCTCGTCGAGCTTGCGCGCCACCGTGAGGCAGTCGTCGAAGTTGCCCTCGACCTGCATGATCCGGGCGCCGTGCGCGACGGCCTGGCTCAGCTTGCCCATGGCGATCTTGCCGTCGGGGACGAGGACGACGCACTCCATCCCGGCCTTGACGGCGTATGCCGCGGCCGAGGCACTCGTGTTGCCGGTGCTCGCGCAGATGACGACGCGGGCGCCGTTCTTCTTGGCCACCGAGATCGCCGTCGTCATGCCGCGGTCCTTGAACGACGCCGTGGGGTTGAGGCCCTCGTACTTGACGTAGACCTGGGCCCCGGTGAGCGCCGAGAGGTTCTCACACGGGATGAGCGGCGTGCCGCCCTCCTGGATGGTGACCACCGGCGCGCCCTGCAGCATCGGCAGCCGCTCGGCGTACTCGTGGATGACGCCTCGCCACAGGCCCATCGTCAGGCTCCTTCCACACGCATGACGGAGATGACCTCGTCGACGGTGTCGAGCCCGGCCAGCGCGTCGACGGTGGCCGAGAGGGCGGCGTCAGGGGCGGCGTGGGTCACGACGATGAGGTTGGCGCGCGAGCCCTCCCCGTCGGCGAGGACGTGCTGGCGGACGGTCTCGATCGAGACGTCGTGCTCGGCGAACGCCGTGGCGACCTGGGCGAGGACGCCCGGCCGGTCGGCGACGTCGAGGCTGATGTGGTATCGGGTGAGCGACCGGCCCATCGCCGCCACGGGGAGGTCGGCGTAGGCGGACTCCCCGGGACCGCGGCCGCCCGCGACGCGGTGCCGGGCGACGGCCACGACGTCACCGAGCACGGCCGAGGCGGTGGGATCCCCTCCGGCACCGCGACCGTAGAACATGAGCTGACCGGCGGCCGAGGCCTCGACGAAGACCGCGTTGAAGGCGTCGCGGACCGAGGCGAGCGGGTGGCTGCGGGGGATCATCGCCGGGTGGACGCGGACGCTGACCGCGTCACCGTCCGGCGTCGACACCCTCTCGCAGATGGCGAGGAGCTTGACGACATGGTCCATCGCCCGGGCAGCGGCGATGTCGCCGGCGGAGACCTCCGTGATCCCCTCGCGGTGGACGTCGGCGCTGCTGACCCGGGTGTGGAAGGCGAGCGAGGCGAGGATCGCGGCCTTCGCGGCGGCGTCGAACCCCTCGACGTCGGCGGTCGGGTCGGCCTCGGCGTAGCCGAGGGCCTGGGCCTGCTCGACGGTCTCGGCGAAGCCGGCGCCGGTCGTGTCCATCTTGTCGAGCACGAAGTTCGTCGTCCCGTTGACGATGCCGAGGACCCGGTGGACGTCGTCGCCCGCCAGCGACTCCCGGATCGGGCGGAGGATGGGGATCGCCCCGGCCACGGCCGCCTCGTAGTAGAGGTCGACGTCGGCGGCGTCGGCCGCGGCATACAGGGTGGGGCCGTCCTCGGCGAGCAGCGCCTTGTTGGCGGTCACGACGGAGGCGCCGTGCGCCATGGCCGAGAGGATCAGCTCACGGGCCGGCTCGATGCCGCCGATGACCTCGATGACGATGTCGGCGCGGGTGACGAGCTCGGCGGCGTCGGTCGTGAAGAGCGAGACGTCGACGGGGATGGCCGAGCGGTCCTTGCCGAGGCGGCGGACCGCGATGCCCACGAGCTCCAGGGGCGTGCCGACCCGGGCGGTGAGGTCGGCCGCGTGCGTGACGAGCATCGTCGCCACCGAGGAGCCGACGACACCGCAGCCGAGCAGGGCCACGCGCAGGGGGGCACCGGGTTCGTGCGCCATGGTGGGGTGCTGCTCCTTCGCCTCGAGCGGTCACGGGCCGCGGCGGATCCGGGCTCGTGGCGCCGACATGCCGCTCCCGCACCGGGGTGCCCCGTGGGGACGAGGGCGCCGTCTCCGGGCGGGCGGGCACGCGGTGGGTGCAGCCTACTGGCTCGGCCGCGGGCCGTGTCGTCGACGGCCACGGGTCGGCGGGGCGGCAGACCCGCCGCGCCGACGCGGCTCAGCGGTCGGCAGGCTCGTCGACGTCGAGCGCGAGGAGATCCTCGATCGTCTCGCGACGCACGATGACCCGGCTGCGCCCCCCGCTCACGGCGAGCACCGGGGGGCGGGGGGTGTGGTTGTACTGGTTCGACAGGCTGCGGCAGTAGGCACCGGTCCCCGGTACGGCGATGAGGTCGCCGGGGGCGAGGTCGTCGGGGAGGTACTCGTCGAGGACGACGACGTCGCCGCTCTCACAGTGCCGCCCGACGACACGGGACAGGCGGGGCCGCCCCGTGGAGTAGCGGCTGGCGAGGGTGCACGAGTAGTCGGCCTCGTAGAGGGCCGGGCGGATGTTGTCGCTCATGCCGCCGTCGACCGAGACGTAGGTCCGCGAGTGCCCGTCGCCGAGGTCGACGACCTTGACCGTCCCGACCTCATAGAGGGTGAACATCGCCGGACCCACGATGGCCCGGCCCGGCTCGATCGAGATGCGTGGGACCGCGGCGGCCTCCCCCGCACCGGCCGCCCGGAACTCGCGGCCGACGATCTGGGCGAGCTCCTCGCCCAGCCGGGCCGGGGTCAGCGGGGTGTGCTGCGAGGTGTAGGCGATGCCGTAGCCGCCGCCGAGGTCCATCTCGGGCATGACGTGACCGAGCTCCTCGGCGACCTGCAGGTGCAGCCCGATGAGGCGCCCGGCGGCGATCGCGAAGCCCCCGGTGTCGAAGATCTGGCTTCCGATGTGGCTGTGCAGGCCGCGCAGGTCCATGACGTCGTGGTGCTCGAGGATGCGGCGCACCGCGTCGAAGGCCTCACCGCCGGCCAGGCTCAGGCCGAACTTCTGGTCCTCGTGGCCGGTGGAGATGAACTCGTGCGTGTGCGCCTCGACGCCGACGGTGACCCGCACCATCACCCGCGCGACGACGCCCAGCTCGGCGGCCACGGTCGCGATCCGCTCGATCTCGGTGACCGAGTCGACGACGATCCGGCCGACGCCGTAGGCCAGTGCCTGCCTGAGCTCGGCGACCGTCTTGTTGTTGCCGTGCAACGCGATCCGCTCGCCCGGGAAGCCGACCCGCTGGGCGACGGCCAGCTCGCCGCCTGTCGTCACGTCGAGCCCGAGGCCCTCCTCGTCGACCCATCGGGCCACGGCCGTGCAAAGGAACGCCTTGCCGGCGTAGTAGACGTCGGCTCCCCCGCACACCTGCTCGAACGGCGCGGTGAACTCGTCGCGGAAGGCCCGGGCCCGGGCCCGGAAGTCGTCCTCGTCGAGGACGTATGCCGCCGTCCCGTGCTCGCGCGCGAGGCTGAGGACGTCGACCCCCCCGACCTCCAGGGCGCCGGTGTCCTCGCGACGGCTCACGGTGCGGGCCCACAGCTGGGGCAGGAGGTCCATGACGTCGTCGGGGTAGGGCAGGTAGAGGGGCGGCCCGCCGTAGCCCTCGGCGTGGAGGGGGCCCGCCTCGTGGATCCTCATCGGCTCGCCCCGCGCGGCCGACCGGTCCCGGTGGTCACATCCGCTCCGGAGCTGAGACGCCGAGGAGGTCCAGGCCGTTGGCCAGCACTTGCCCGGTGGCGTCGTTGAGCCACAGCCGGGTCCGGTGCAGATCGGTGACCTCCTCCTCGGCCGTCATCGGCCTGACCCGGCACGAGTCGTACCACTTGTGGAAGTGGCCGGCGAGGTCCTCGAGGTAGCGGGCGACCCGGTGCGGCTCGCGCAGCTGCGCCGCCTGCGCGACGACCCGCGGGTAGTCGCCGAGGGCCGCCAGGAGGGTCGCCTCGGTGGGGTCGGCGAGCAGCGAGGGGTCGAAGCCGTCGTCCCGGCGCACCCCGTCCTCGGCGGCCAGCCGGGCGACGCCGGCGGTTCGGGCGTGGGCGTACTGGACGTAGAAGACAGGGTTGTCGTTGGTCTGCCGGCGCATCTGCTCGCCGTCGAGCGACAGCGGGCTGTCGGCCGGGAAACGGGCCAGGGAGTAGCGGATGGCGTCGGTGCCGAGCCACTCGATGAGCTCGTCCATGTAGATGGCGTTGCCCCGGCGCTTGCCCATCCGCTCGCCGGCGATCGTCACGAGCTGGCCGATGAGGACCTCGATGTTGTGCTCCGGGTCGTCGCCGGCGCACGCGACGATGGCCTTGAGCCGCCCGACGTAGCCGTGGTGGTCGGCGCCGAGGAGATAGATCTTCTCGTCGAAGCCGCGGTCCTTCTTGCTGAGGTAGTAGGCGGCGTCGGCGGCGAAGTAGGTGGGGACGCCGTCGGCCCGGATGAGGACGCGGTCCTTGTCGTCACCGAAGTCGGTGGTCCGGAGCCAGACGGCGCCGTCGGCGTCGAAGACGTGTCCCTGCTCGCGGAGCCGGTCGACGGCGCGGCCCACCGCCCCGTCGTCGTGGAGGGCCTTCTCGGAGAACCACACGTCGAAGTGCACCCCGAACGTCTCGAGGGTGCGCCGGATGTTGGCCAGCTGCGCCTCGTAGCCGAGGTCCCGCGCGACCGCGACGGCCTCGGCGTGCGGCAGGTCGAGCAGGTCGGGACGCTCCTGGATGACCCGCTCCCCCAGCGCGACGACGTAGTCCCCCGGGTAGCCGCCCTCGGGGACCTCCTCGCCGCGGAGCCGGGCGATGATCGAGGCGCCGAACTTGTCCATCTGGGCGCCGGCGTCGTTGATGTAGTACTCGGTGCTCACGTCGGCGCCCGAGGCACGCAGCAGCCGGGCCATCGCGTCGCCGAGGGCGGCCCACCGGGTGTGCCCGATGTGGAGGTCGCCCGTCGGGTTGCCCGAGATGAACTCGAGGTTGATCGTGTGCCCGGCCTCGGAGTCGTTGCGGCCGTATGCCGCCCCGGCATCGAGGATGGTCCGCGCCAGCTCGCCGGCGCTCGCCGCGTCGAGGGTGATGTTGAGGAACCCGGGGCCGGCGATCTCGACGTCCTTGACGCCGGGGAGGGCGCCCAGCCGGCCGGCGAGCCGGGACGCGACCTCGCGCGGCGGCATACCCGCCGACCTGGCGAGCTGGAGCGCGAGGTTGGTCGACCAGTCCCCGTGGTCGCGGCCCTTCGGACGCTCGACGCGCACCTCGTCGGGCACGTCGACGGCGAGGTCACCGGCGTCGACGGCGGCGACGAGCGCGGAGCGGATCGCGGCCTGGAGCTCTTCGGGGGTCACCCGCGAAGTCTATTGGGGGCCGAACCAGCCCCGGCCTGCGGCGGCGAGGTGTGAGACGACCTCGAGGAGGTGGTCGGGGTCGAAGGGTTTAGTGACGAAGGCGTCGAAGCCGGACTCGCGTGCCTGGACCCGGTCGTGGATCTGGACCGACGCCGTCACCATGACCGCGGGTATGCCGGCCAGCCGGGGGTCGGCGCGCATGGCCGCGACCGCCCACCACCCGTCGCGCGGCTCCATGAAGGCGTCGAACGTGACGACCGCCGGCAGGACGTCGTTGTCCCGCAGCCAGACCAGCGCCGCCTGGCCGTCCGTCGCCTCGGCGACGGCGAACCCGTCGAGCTCGAGGTTGATCCGGATGAGGCGACGGATCGGCTCACTGTCGTCGCAGACGAGGACGAGCGGGGCGGTGGCCCCGTCCCCTCCGGACGGCGTCCCGGATTCCATGTCCTGCACTCTAGGCTGCTACCCTCCTGAGGCGTTCGCTTTCCGGCCGTGCCGCGGCGAACGGCGTCGGCCCCCGTAGCTCAGGGGATAGAGCACCGCCCTCCGGAGGCGGGAGCGCAGGTTCGAATCCTGCCGGGGGCGCCACCCGAAGGAAGCCCAGCCACGTGCGAGCGTGAGCTGGGCTTCGTCGTTCCGGTGGGTCCACGGCAGTCGCCGGGCAGGGTGTGCCACACACCGTGCGGAGGCGGACGGCGCCCGGGAGGAGCGAGCGGCCTACTCGTTGTGGGAGCGCGCGGCCCGCCGGCCCAGGAGGGTCAGGGCATCGAGGATCGGGGCCCGGCGCCTCTCCTCGTCGGAGGCGCCCTCGACGAAGGGCGCGTCGGCTCGCAGCCAGGACCGCTGCGGACCGTCGCCACCGAGCAGCCGCTGAGCCAGTCCCAGGGCCCGCACCGTCGTCGCGGGAGCGAGCCCGTGCACCCGCCGGGCCACGGACACCAGGGGCGAGGCGCCGACGCACGGGCGCCCGTCGAGCGTGCCGTCGACGATCCGGCGCGCCGCCCGCTCGACCGGGACGCTGAGCACGGGCAGGGAGGCCCCCGGCGCGAACCACGCCCGGTCAAACGGGCCATCCCCGGTGAAGCGCGCGTGCTCGTGGCCACCGGTCCGCATGAGCCACGGCGTGATGGACGTGACCGACACACCGGTGCCGGAGAGCTCGGCGGCCAGTCCCTCGGCCAGCCCGACCGCTGCGAACTTGGCCACCGAGTAGGGCAGCAGGCGCGGGACGGCGACAAGGCCGCCGACCGACGACAAGACCCCGATCCGACCGCGGCCGCGGGACCGCATCAGCGGCACCACGGCGAGGCAGAGGTGGACCGGCCCCCAGAGCATGGTGTCAACGGCCTCGCGCAGGTGACCCAGCGTGACCGAGCGGACCGGTCCGACCTCGATGACCCCGGCCACGTGCAGGGCCAGGTCGATGTGGCCGTCGTCGTCCCACACCTGCCGGACCAGGGCGTCGACGGCCGCCGGGTCGCGAACGTCACACCGATGGGCGACGAACGAGCCCGGACCGACCAGCCCGTCCTCGACCCGGTCGAGCGAGCCGCGGTTCCGGGAGAACCCGTGCACCCGCCAGCCACGGGCCACGAGAAGCCTGGTGATCTCGAGACCCAGACCCCGGGAGGCTCCCGCCACGACGGCGACGCCGCCGCTGTCGTCGGTCTGCTCGAACGGTCCGACGCCCTGCCGTCTCGTCATGCGCGCACCACCACGTCAGAAGACCGGGCGCCCGCCGGTCACGCCCAGGACCGAGCCCGAGACGTAGCTCGCCTCGTCGGAGGCGAGGAAGACGTAGGCGGCCGCCACCTCGACGGGCTGGCCGACTCGTCCCAGCGGCGTGTTCGTGCCGAAGCCCTCGACCTTCTCGGTCGACATCGTCGCGGGGATGAGCGGGGTCCAGATCGGGCCCGGGGCAACGGCATTCACCCGTATGCCGCGCGGCCCCAGCTCCTGGGCCAGGTTGGCCACGAGGTTCGTCAGGGCCGCCTTCGACGCCGCGTAGTCGAGCAGATGGTCCGAGGGCTGGTAGGCCTGGATCGACGTCGTGACGATGACGTTGCCACCGTTGGCCTCGAGCTCCTTGCCCAGCTCGCGGACGAGCCAGAACGTCGAGAAGACGTTGGTGGCGAACGTCCGCTCGACCTGCTCGGGTGGGAAGTCCTCGAGCAGGTCGTGGGCCATCTGGTAGCCGGCGTTGCAGACGAGGATGTCGACTCCCCCGAGGTCGGCTCTGGCGCCCTCGGCGACCTCGCGGCATACCTCCGGGGTGCGCAGGTCGGCGCACCGCAGGGCCACGTGGCGTCCCTCGGCGCGTACCGCGTCGGCCGTCTCGGCGGCGTCGTCCTGCTCCTCGCTCAGATGGGTGAGGCAGACGTCGGCCCCCTCCTTGGCGAAGGCCACGGCGACGGCCCGGCCGATGCCGGAGTCACCGCCGGTGACGAGGGCGCGTCGGCCGACGAGGCGGCTTCGGCCCACCCACGAGGACTCCCCGTGGTCGGCGGGCGGGTCGAGCAGGTCGGGGTGCCCGGGCCACTCCTGGGACTGGCCCGGCATCAGAACGACAGGGCCGCGAGGAGCTCGCCGACGCGGTCCTCGGGCAGGTTGCGGGCGATGTCGGCCTGGCTCACCATGCCGACGATCTCGTGACCGTCGATGACCGGAAGCCGGCGGACCTGGTGGTGCGCCATGGTGCGCAAGGCCTCCTCGACGTCGTCATCAGCGCCGATCGTGACCGGCTTGCCCTGGGCGAGCTCCTTGACGAGGGTCTCGCGCGGGTCGCCACCGGCGCCGAGACACCTCACGACGATGTCGCGGTCGGTGAGCACGCCCAAGAGGCGGTCGTCCTCGCCGCAGATCGGCAGCGCGCCCACCTCCAGCTCGCGCATCGTGCCAGCCGCGTCAGCCAGGGTGTCGTTCTCGCTCACGCACGTCGCGTCGGACGTCATGATCTCTCGGGTCGTGGTCATGGGCTCTCCTCGTGGCTACGGGGGGTCGGCTGAGACAGAGACCTGGGCCAGGTACCCGCCCGGCGGGGCCGGAAACGCCGAGGGACCGACCCCGGCCGCGGCATACGGAGGCCGGCCCCGGGCTGCACCCGGACGAGGAATGATCGGGGACCGGTGGGGTAGGTCGGGCGCCATGGACACGAACCAGGACCCGACCCAGAAGGCCCCACCCGGGGCCCCGACCACGCATGTCCCCGAGGTCGCGGAGCGGACCGATCCCGTGCCGCCGCCGCCACGCAAGCCGGAGCAGGGGGCGCCCCAGCCGCGGACGGCGACCGGGAGCCCGGGTGACCTTCCCCCCGAGGCGACCGGCCAGCAGGGGGCCTTCCTGACCACGTCGACCGGGGTCCGGCTGCGCGACACCGACCACAGCCTGCATGCCGGGGCCCGCGGACCGCTCCTCCTCCAGGACCACCACCTGCGCGAGAAGATCACCCACTTCGACCACGAGCGGATTCCGGAGCGGGTGGTCCATGCTCGTGGCGCCGGCGCCCACGGGACCTTCGTCGGATACGGCACGGCATCGCCGATCTGTCGCGCCGGCTTCCTCGAAGAGGGCGTCGAGACACCGGTCTTCGTACGGTTCTCCACGGTCATCGGCAGCCGGGGGTCGGCCGACACCGTCCGCGACACGCGCGGCTTCGCGACGAAGTTCTACACCGGCGAGGGGACCTTCGACCTCGTCGGGAACAACATGCCGGTCTTCTTCATCCAGGACGGGATCAAGTTCCCCGACGTCATCCATGCGGCCAAGTGGCACCCGGACCGCGAGATCCCGCAGGCCCAGACGGCCCACGACACGTTCTGGGACTTCGTCTCCCTCCACACCGAGGCGCAGCACCACACGATGTGGGCGATGTCGGACCGCGCCCTTCCCGCGTCCTACCGGATGATGGAGGGCTTCGGGGTCCACACCTTCCGGCTCGTCGCCGCCGACGGGTCGACCTCGCTCGTGAAGTTCCACTGGAAGCCGCGGCTGGGCGTGCACTCGCTCCTCTGGGACGAGGCGCAGACCCTGGCGGGCGTCGACCCGGACTTCCACCGGCGCGACCTGTATGACGCCATCGAGGCGGGCGCGTACCCGGTGTGGGAGCTCGGCGTCCAGGTCTTCGAGGACACCCCCGACCAGGTCTTCGAGGGCATCGACCTGCTCGACCCGACGAAGCTCGTGCCCGAGGAGCTCGCGCCGGTCCAGCCGATCGGGCGGATGACGCTGACCGGGACCCCGACGAACTTCTTCGCTGAGTCCGAGCAGGTGGCCTTCCACGTCGGCAACCTCGTGCCCGGCATCGACGTGACCGACGACCCGCTGCTCCAGGTACGGCTCTTCTCCTACGTCGACACCCAGCTCACCCGGCTCGGTGGCCCGAACTTCAACCAGCTGCCGGTCAACCGCCCGCACGCCCCCGTCAACGACATGCTCCGCGACGGGATGCACCAGAGCGCCGACCAGTCCGGGGTGGCGCCCTACCGGCCCAACTCCCTTGACGGAGGGTGCCCGTTCGTCGCAGGTGACCCCGAGGGGGCGTTCGTCGACATCGTGCGCTCGATCCCGCAGGAGGCCACCACGGTCCGGGCCCTGCCGCAGACCTTCGAGGACCACTTCACCCAGGCGCGGCTGTTCTACCTCAGCATGTCCGAGGTCGAGCAGGCACACATCGCAGCGGCATACTCCTTCGAGCTCGGCAAGTGCTACGAGGAGGCGGTCAAGATCCGCCAGCTCGACGCCCTCGCCCGGATCGACGGTGGCCTGGCCGCGACCGTGGCCGAGGAGCTCGGCCTGCCCGCGCCCGTGGGCGAGGGGAGCCTGCCAGACCTCAGGCCCAGCGCCGCGCTCTCACAGGTCGGCGGCAGCTGGCCGGTGGACGGCCGCACCGTCGGGATCGTCGTCGGGCCCGGGAGCGACGACGGCGCCGCCATGTCCCTGCGCGAGGGGTTCCTGGCCCACGGGGTGCAGCCCCTGCTCATCGCGCCCACCGGCGGGCCGGTCTGGGGCGAGGGGTCAGAGCCGGCCCAGCGCAGCCTGCACACGGCGCGTTCGGTGGAGCTCGACGCCGTCGTCGTCCTCGACCACGAGGTGGCCACCGATGCCCGGGCTGCCGCCCTGCTGCGGGAGGCCCTGGCGCACGGCAAGGCCGTCGGGCTCGTCGACGACGACAGGCTCGTGTCGCTCCTCGCGCTCGAACCGGCGGAAGCGGTCCTCACCGGCGGTGCCGCCGACCTGCCCGACGCCATGCTGACCGCCCTGGCCGGGCACCGGACCTGGAGCCGGACACCCGGCACCACCCCGGCCTGACCCACGCCCGACTCCCTTCTGCCGAAATCTCCCCTCGGGAGCCCGCAGCAACGGCCTCCGGGGCGAGGTTCCGGCAGAAGGAGGGGCCGCGGGGGCGCGGGGGCGGGGGGTCAGGCGGTGCGCGAGTGGCGCTCGACGATCGCGGCCTGCGCCGCCGGCCGTGACTGCGCCGCCGGCCGTGACTGCCCCGTCGGCCCTGACGGCGCCGGCACGTGCCGTCCCGGGGTCTCGGGGATCATCATCGCCACCCGCAGCCGCCGGACGAGGGAGGCCAGGAGGCGGGAGACCTGCATCTGGCTCACCCCGAGCTGGCGACCGATCTCGCTCTGGGTGCGTTCCTCGCCGAAGCGGAGCTGGACGATGAGCCGGTCGCGGTCGTCGAGCTGCTCGAGAGCCTCGACGAGGGCCTCGTGCTCGACGAGGGCGATGTACGGGTCCCCCGTGCCGCCCACCGGATGGGCGCCGTCGCCGGTGCTCAGCGCGAGGTCGAGCGAGAGCGCCCGGTATCCCTCGGCGGACGAGCGAGCCTCGGCGATCTCGCCGCGCGTCACGTCGAGGGCAGCGGCGAGCTCACCGTCGCTCGGGTCGTGTCCGAGGTCGTGCCGCTGCCGCTCCTCCTCGGCCGACAGGGCGATCCGCAGCTCCTGCAAGCGGCGGGGCGGACGGATGGCCCACCCGTGGTCGCGGAAGTGCCGGCGGATCTCGCCGGCGATCGTCGGCACGGCATACGCGGCGAAGTTCGCACCGCGGCCAGGCACGTAGCCCCGCACGGCCTTGACGAGGGCGAAACGGGCAACCTGCACGAGGTCGTCGGTCTCGATGCCACGACCGCGATAGCGGTTCGCGACGCTCTCGGCGAGCGGGAGGGCGGCGAGGACGACCTCGTCCTGGAGCTGCCCCCGTCGGGGGCCTTCAGGGCAGGTCTGGAGCTCCTCGAGGAGCCGTTCGACGAGCCCATGGTCGGGCTCGGCGCGGTCGGTGGTGCAGCTGGCGTGCTGGTTGTCGGCCATGACACGTGTCTTTCCGGACGTGGGATGGCTCGGGGTTGAACCAAGCAGACCTACTAAGGGCTACCTCACAAGCAAGACACACTTCTCCCCGCATTGCAAGGCCACGCGGCCCCCACCCGGGTCAGGTCTCGGTCAAGAGTCGCCCCGTGAGAGCCCCGTCGGGTCGGGCGAGCGACAGGGTGTATGCCGCGCGCGCCCACCCGCGCGGCAGGCGCCCCCGCGCGCACCCGCCCCCGCGGTCCGGTGGAGGTCCGCCAACGGTGGTCGGGCGTCAGCGGTGGTGGGGCCTCGTGCGGCGCAGCCACCCGAGGCCGAGGCCGACCTCGACCACCCCGAACCCGGCGATGACGGGCTGCAGGAAGAAGTAGCGGCGAAGGACGAGCAGCTGGACGACGATCCAGAGCACGAGCGCGACGCCCGCGACGACACCGCCGACCGCTGCGCGTCGACGGCCGGTGACCACGAGCGACGCGGCGAGCAGCTGCGGGAGCGCCACCGTCACGAGGAGGGCGACGCCGGGCCAGGTCCACGAGCCGAACGGGGTCCGCTCGAGCCAGTCGTCCGGCATACCCAGGCCGTCGGCGATGAGCCCCACCCCGCCGTAGACGGCGTTGACCGCGACGACGAGCAGCACGCCGGCGAGCCACCACCGGTACGCGCTGCCCGCGACCGGGCTCGCCGCCCCGTCGGCAGTGGGAAGCGAGGCATCAGGACCTCTCGGGGTGGCGGTCGGGGGCAGGGTGCTCATCGCGGCCTTCGGCTCGGGACGACGGGGGTGGGCCCCCCACCACCGGGGGTGCGGGAGGCCCACCGCCCATCGTGCCGCGGGACGGGCCGGGTTCCCGGCGCCCGTGGGCCACACCACATCGGCGGGCACCACCTCGGATGGCCACCCGGCCTGGCCGCCGCGTCAGCCCGGACAGCACCTCGGCCACACCACACCCGCGGCCGGCTACCACCGTGCCCGGCGGAGTCCACCGGGAAGGCCCCCGGCGACGCGGCAGGGCCGGCCGCCAGATGGCGACCGGCCCTGCGCGAGTGACCTGTCGGACGGGTCGGCGTCAGCCGCCGAGCCCGGAGATGAAGGCCCACCCCATCGGGGTGCCCACACCGGTCACGTCGTCGTACCCCGGACCCGTCGAGATGGTCTGGGTCTGGTTGAGGGTCCGCAGCGAGGTGATCGTGCCGTCCTTCTTGTTGACCCCGTTGGCGAAGTCGACCCGGACCACGGCGTCGGTCACGCCCTGGTGGTTGACGTCCCGGAAGTCCCGCGAGCCGACCTTCTGGTACAGCCACGGGTTGAGGAAGCCGACCTTGTGCTGCCCCGCCTGGACGGCGTCGGCGACGACACCGGCGAAGAGCGGCGAGGACAGCGAAGTGCCGCCGATGCGGTACTCGGAGTACTTCACCGAGCCGTTCGGGAACTGCTGGCGCTCACCGACGAGGAAGCCGGTGTTGGGGTCGCCGACCATCGCGACGTCGGGGACGGCGCGCATCGGGCCGTGGCCGAAGTAGTTCGCGATCGAGTCTGGAACGACACCGGCCTGGTAGGACGGCTGCTCGAAGAGCGTGCTGGTGCCGCCGCCACCGCCGTAGATCCACGTGGGCGGAAGGGGCGACCAGGCGCCGCTGGTCAGCGTCGACTTGCCGGTCCCCCAGCCCTGCTCGAAGCCGTAGCCACCGGTCTTGGTGACCGCGAGGGAGGTGCCGCCGACGGCGGTGACCATCGGGTCGGAGGCCGGGTAGTCGGTCTGCCGGGTCCCGGTCGCCACGATGTCGTCGCCCTCGTCGCCGGAGGAGAACAGGACGGAGATGCCCTGCGCCGCCGCCTGGAGGAAGGTCTGGTGCTCCTCGGCCACGGCGGCCTGGCTCGACGGCTCGCCCGAGTCGCCGTAGGAGTTGCTGATGACCTGGGCGAGGTTGTTGTCGACCACGGTGTTGACCGCGGCGTCGAGGTCGGAGTCGAGGCACGAGGCCCCACCGACGTAGAGGATGTTGGCCCCGGGTGCGGTCGCGTGGACCGCCTCGACGTCGAGGGTCTCCTCGCCGTACCAGCCGTTACCGCCACAGAGGTTGACGTGGTTGTACGACGCCGGCAGGTTCTGCGAGAACTGGTAGGACTTCAGTGGGTGCGACGGGTCGTTCTTGGCGGCGTAGTCGCTGGCGTCCTGGTAGATCGTCGGCGAGGCGAACGCGTCGACGATCGCGACGGTCGCGCCGCGGCCGTCGACCCCGTTGGCGAGGGAGCGGTTGATCCCGTATGCCGACCGCAGCTGCTCCGGCGTGTAGCCGCACGGCGCGTAGGACTGCGGGTCAGCGACCGCCTGGGGCAGCCCGGTCGCCGGCTTCTGGCCGTAGTACGTCGAGCAGGGCCCGGCGTTGCGGAAGACGGCAGGCGGCCCGGGCAGCTTCCCGTTGGGGGTCGCCGTGGTCGGAGCCGCGGCGGGCAGCGCGGTGGCGCCGTTGGTGTGCAGCGGCGTCTGGATCTGCGAGGTGTCCAGCCCCTGGATGCCGGCGACGATGCTCGCGAGGCCGTCCGGGATGCTGACCGAGGTCGTCGGTGCCGACACCGTCGTGCCGTTCTTGTCGAAGGTCGACAGCGCGGTGCCGAACGCCTTCTGGGTCGCGGCGGTCGAGCCGCTGAAGTCGATGTAGCGGTGGTTGGCGGGGATCGACCCCACGGAGAAGCCGTTGGCCTTCAACCACGAGACGACCGACGCCACGTCGGCATTGGTCGGAGCGAACTGGTCACGCCACTGGGTCGGGGTGACGTAGTGGCCGTAGCTCTTGTTCCCTGGGGTCGACACGGCCATCGCCAGTGCTTCGGCACCGGCCTCGTTGCGCAGGTTGAGGACGGCCGTCAGGTGCTGGACGGTCCCCCCGGACACGGCTCCCACCCGGTGCGCGTGGGTGACCCAGGAGGGCGCCTTCTGCAGCACCCGTCTGCCCGAGCTCGTCGAGCTGGCCTGGGCCGCTGGCGCCGTCAAGGCGAGGGCAACACAGGCACTGGATCCGATGACGACACCGGCTGTGATCTTCCGTCGCATGCTCCGTCCCTTCATGGGGTCGAGATTCGCGGACCCGCGCGCGATCACGCACGAGGTGTCGCGACCGTATGGCACCTTCCCTCTGAATCCGCTCACAGTTTCCTGACAGTTCCATGACAGTCGGTACACACGTTCCCAGGTTCGCCGAGACCCGCGGCGGGGCTCCGACCACCCGCCCCTGACCGGGACCGGCGCCACCATCCGGGACCGGGACGGGCGCGCCGCAGGTCGGCCGCGCGAGCGCCGGCGGACGCTGGCGCGGCTACCGCTGGGCGGAGTCGCTGACCTCGCCGACGAGCTCCTCGAGGACGTCCTCGAGGAAGACCACGCCGAGGACCGAGCCATCCGCGACGACGACCCGCGCCAGGTGCGAGCCGGTGGCGCGCATCGTCTCCAGGACGTCCTCGACCTCGTCGCCGGGGCGGACCGTGGCCAGCCGGCGCACCCGCTTGGCGGGGACGGGCTCGTCGCGCTCCTCGTCGTCGGCGTAGAGGACGTCCTTGAGATGGAGGTAGCCGACGAGATCGTCGACGGAGTCGAGCACGGGGAACCGCGAGAAGCCGTGCTTGGCGACGAGCCGCTCGATGTCGGCGGGGGTCGCCCCGACGCCGACGGTGACGAGGTCGCCGACATGGACCGCGACGTCCGCCGCGTTCGTGTCGCTGAACTCGAGCGCCGCTCCCAGCCGGGCGTAGTGCTCGGCCGCCACGAGGCCCTCGCGGTGCGACTCGTCGACGATGTGGGCCACCTCGGCCGCGGTGAACTCGCTGGCCTGCTCGTCACGCGGCTCGACGCCGAGCAGCCGGACGACCCCCTTGGCGGCCGCCTCCATGACGACGATGACCGGCCGCAGGGTCCGGGTGACGAAGTAGAGCGCAGGGACGAGCGAGAGGGCCGCCTTGTCGGGCCCGGCGATCGCGAGGTTCTTGGGGATCATCTCGCCGATGACGACGTGGAGGTAGGCGACGACGAGCAGGGCGAGCACGACGGCGACGGCGTCGGCCACCCCGCCCGGCCAGCCGAACCTCTCGGTGACGGGGAGCAGCGCGTGGTGGATGGCGGCCTCCGAGAAGGCGCCGAGCAGGACCGAGCACACCGTGATGCCGAGCTGGGCGGCGGTGAGCAGCGACCCGACCTGCTCGAGGGCCTGGAGGCTGCGCTGCGCCCGTCGGCTCCCCGCCGCGGCGAGCGGCTCGAGCTGGCTGCGCCGCGAGGCCATCGCCGCGAACTCGGCCCCGACGAAGAAGCCGTTGGCGAGGAGCAGGACGACGGTGACGACGACCACGAGCGCGGGGCTCACGGCATACCCCCTTCGACACCGTCGGGCTCCGGCTCGGCCGGGAAGAAGCGGAGGCGGTCGACGCGCAGCCCCTCCATGTCCTGGACCCGGACCCGCCAGCCGTCGATGCGCACCTCGTCGCCGACCGCGGGGACCCGGCCGAGCACGGCCATGACCCACCCTCCGACCGTCTCGTATGCCGTCCCGTCAGGCACCGGGGCCCCGACCCGGTCGCGGACCTCGTCGGGACGCCACAGGCCGGGGATGCTCCACGCGCCACCCGCGAGCGCCCGCCCCGTCGTCTGGAGCGTGTCGTGCTCGTCGCTCACCTCGCCGACGATCTCCTCGACGACGTCCTCGAGGGTGACCACCCCCGAGGTCCCGCCGTACTCGTCGACGACGACGGCGAGCTGGAAGCCGCCCTGGCGCAGTGAGGCGAGGAGCGGGTCGAGGCGGATCGTCTCGGGGACGAAGGACACCTCGGTCATGAGCGCCGAGACGGGTACCTGACCCCGTCGGTCGTGAGGGACGGCGATCGCCTTCTTGACGTGGACGATGCCGTCGATGTCGTCCCAGTCCTCGCCGATGACGGGGAAGCGCGAGTGGCCGGTCCGACGGGCCAGGGCGAGGACGTCCGACGCCGTCGCCGTGCGCTCGATGGCGGTGGCCCGGGACCGAGGTGTCATCACATCGGCCGCCGTCTGGTCACCGAAGCGGATCGAGGCGGTGAGCAGCCGGGCGGTGTCGGGGTCGAGGGTGCCCGCCTGGGCGGAGCTGAGGACGAGGAAGGCCAGCTCCTGGGGGTTGCGCGCCGCCGACAGCTCCTCCTGGGGCTCGACGCCGACGGCCCGCAGGACGAGGTTCGCCGAGCCGTTGAGGACGGCGATGAGCGGGCGGGCGAGCCCGGAGAAGGCCCGGACCGGCACCGCGACGACCGACGCCGTCGCCAGGGGCGCCGAGAAGCCGAGGAACTGGGGGACGAGCTCGCCGACGATCATCGAGAAGACCGTGACCAGGACGAGGGCCAGCAGGCTGGCGACGGTGTCGAGCCCGACCCCACCCAGCCCCAGCGCGCCGAGGGGGCCGTCGAGCAGCGAGGCGAGGGCCGGGGTGGTGAGGAAGCCGAGGGCGAGGGTCGTGATGGTGATGCCGACCTGGGCCCCGGACAGCTGCGTGGAGAGCTGGCGCAGCGAGGCCAGCACCCATCTCGCCCGGGCCTCGCCCCTGTCGACGGCCTGCTGCACGGTGGGCCGGTCGAGCGAGACGAGCGAGAACTCGGCCGCCACGAAGAGCGCGGTCCCCAGGGTGAGGACCACGCCTGCGAGGACGAGCAACCATTCGGTCATGGCGGGACCATCCTAGGCAGGGGCCGCCCGCCCGTCGGTCCGCCGAGCGACGGAGCACGTTTCCCCCTGGGGGTTGACCCGTCCGCCGCGTGGGCCTGCAAGGATCGGGTCATGACCTTCTGGACGGGACTGCCATGACGACAGCGACCGAGACGACACCGACGCCCGCACCGGCCACCCCGGGGGCCAGGATCGAGATCACCGGCCTCACCAAGCGCTTCGGCGGCTTCACCGCCGTCGACGACCTCACCTTCACCGTCGAGCCGGGTCGCATCACCGGCTTCCTCGGGCCCAACGGGGCCGGCAAGACGACGACGATGCGCATGCTGCTCGGGCTCATCCGCCCGAGCGCCGGCACCGCGACGATCAACGGGACGTCCTACCACGACCTGGCCACCCCCATGCGGACCGTCGGAGCGGCGCTCGAGGCCACGAACTTCCACCCCGGGCGCAGCGGCCGGGACCACCTCATCGTCCTCGCGACCGCCGCGGGGATCCCGACCGCACGGGTCGACCAGCTGCTCGAGCTGACCGGCATACCAGCGGCGGCCCGCAAGCGCGCCGGAAGCTACAGCATGGGGATGCGGCAGCGGCTCGGCCTCGCCGCCGCGCTGCTCGGCGACCCGCAGGTCCTCGTCCTCGACGAGCCGGCCAACGGCCTGGACCCCGAGGGCATCCGCTGGCTCCGCCAGTTCCTCCGCCACCTGTCCGGCCAGGGCAAGACGATCCTCGTCTCCAGCCACCTCCTGCAGGAGATGGAGCAGACCGTCGACGACGTCGTCATCATCGCCAACGGCCGCCTCATCAAGGCGGGGCCGGTCAGCTCCCTGCACGGCGAGCCCAAGGCCGTCGTGCGCACCTCGGCGCCCGAGCAGCTCCTCGGGGCGCTGCGGGTGGCCGACGTCCTGGCGACCGTCGCCGACGACGGCGCCCTGTCCGTCGACACCGACGACCTGCGGCTCATCGGCGACGTCGCCCTGCGCGCGGGGCTGCCGGTCTGGGAGCTCCGCTCCGCGACCACCGACCTCGAGGCCCTGTTCTTCCAGCTCACCGAGGGGACGAACCGCAACCTCGGCGGCGAGGGACCGGCCGGTATGCCGCCCGGCGCCGATCCCGGCGCCGCGACGACGGGAGGTGACGCCCGATGACCGCCGCGGTCCGCTCCGAGCTGCGCAAGTTCTTCACGACGCGGCTGTGGTGGGGCATGGCCATCGCCGTGTTCCTCTCGGCCGCCGTCTTCGCGCTGGCGTTCGGGTTCCTCTACACCTCCTCGGCCATGCGCCAGACAGGGGCGCCCGCGGGGACTCCCACCCAGGTCGCGAACTCCGTCTATACGGCGGGGCTCGGGGTCGGCTACCTGCTCCTGCTCACCATCGGGATCATGCAGATCGGCTCGGAGTACCGGCACAAGACGATCAGCGGGACCTTCCTCGCCACCCCCAAGCGCTCCGAGGCGATGCTCGCCAAGGTCGTCGCGCTGCTCGTCATCGGCGCCGGCTACGGGCTGCTCAGCCTCGTCGGGGCGATGGGCATCGGCTCCATCGTCCTGGCCGCCCGCGGCCACTCGGCGTTCCCGTCGAGCGAGGTCTTCCGCACCGCCGCCCTCAGCCTGCTCGTCCTCGGCCTGTGGGCGCTCATCGGATTGGGCGCCGGGATCCTCATCCCCAACCAGGTCGCGGCGCTGCTCATCTCGGTCGGGGTCGCCTGGATCGTCGAGCCGCTGGCCGTCTTCGGGCTGCAGTTCTGGACGTTCGGGCGCGAGCACATCGCCCCCTACCTGCCGAGCCAGGCGACGAGCGCCGTCGTCAACTCGGTGCAGGGCTCGGCCAACGACGTCCGGCTGGCCTGGTGGGCGGGAGCCCTCGTGCTCGCCGCGTGGGCCGCGGCCCTCGCGGGACTGGGCATCTGGCGCACGGTGCGTCAGGACGTCTCGTGACGTCCTGACCCCGGTCCTGCGACGGCCCGCCCGGTCGACCCGGGCGGGCCGTCCGCCCGTCGGAACCCGTCCGTTCGGCGACGAATGGGCCCGCCGACGTGCAGGGACCGGTCGGTGGTCTCCCATGCGGCATACAACGGCCCGGAGATAGGCTTCACTAAGTCACCCCGTCGCCGTCGAGCCGTGAAAGAGGCGGAACCCTCCGTGCCTGACCAGCCAGCGTCCAGTGACCCTCTGACCTCCTTCGGGCCGAACGAGTGGCTGGTCGACGAGCTCTACGCCCAGTACCTCCAGGACAAGAACAACGTCGACCGCGCCTGGTGGGACTTCTTCCGCGACTACGAGCCGGGCGAGGCGGCCCTCGGCCGGCGCGGCGCCGTGCAGGCCAACCACCCCGAGACCACGGGGAACGGGGACGGGACGGCCGCCCCGGCGGCGTCGGCCGCTCCGGCTGCACCGGCCGCCCCCTCGGCTCCGGCCGCAACCTCCGCGCCCTCCGCACCGGCCGCACCGGCCGCACCGGCTGCGAAGGCGCCGACCCCCCGTGAGCCGCTGCGCCCCACCGAGCCCGCCGCGGCCGAGGCGCCCGAGCGCACCCCGCTGCGGGGCGCGGCCGCCCGCGTCGTCACCAACATGGAGGCCTCCTTGGAGGTCCCGACCGCGACGAGCGCGCGTGCGGTCCCGGCGAAGCTGCTCATCGACAACCGGATCGTCATCAACAACCACCTGTCCCGCTCCCGCGGCGGCAAGGTCTCCTTCACGCACCTCATCGGCTACGCGCTCGTGAAGGCCATCGCCCACCTGCCGGAGATGAACGTCGGGTTCGAGCACGACGACAAGGGCAAGCCCGTCCTGGTCCACCCCCAGCACGTCAACCTCGGCCTGGCCATCGACCTCACCAAGCCCGACGGGACCCGCCAGCTCCTCGTGCCCTCGCTGAAGTCGGCGGACCGGATGGACTTCGCCCACTTCTGGACGGCATACGAGGAGATGGTCAAGAAGGCCCGGGCCGGCACCCTCACGGTCGAGGACTTCCAGGGCACGACGATCTCGCTCACCAACCCCGGTGGCATCGGCACGGTGCACTCGGTGCCCCGGTTGATGAAGGGTCAGGGCGCCATCATCGGGGTGGGTGCGCTCGAGTACCCGGCCGAGTGGCAGGGCGCGAGCAACGAGACCCTCAACCGCAACGCGGTGTCCAAGATCGTCACCCTGACGAGCACCTACGACCACCGGATCATCCAGGGCGCCCAGTCCGGGGAGTTCCTCCGCCGGGTCCACCAGCTGCTCCTCGGCGAGGACGGCTTCTACGACGAGATCTTCGAGAGCCTGCGGATCCCCTACGAGCCGATCCGCTGGGTCCAGGACGTCACGACCTCCCACGACGACGACATCAACAAGGTGGCGCGCGTCCAGGAGCTCATCCACGCCTACCGGGTCCGCGGCCACCTCATGGCCGACACCGACCCGCTCGAGTACCGCCAGCGCCGCCACCCCGACCTCGACATCACCCGGCACGGCCTGACCCTGTGGGACCTCGACCGGCACTTCGCGACCGGCGGCTTCGGCGGGGAGCCCTTCCTCAAGCTGCGCAAGATCCTCGGCATCCTGCGCGACAGCTACTGCCGCACCGTCGGCGTCGAGTACATGCACATCCAGGACCCCGAGCAGCGCGAGTGGCTCCAGGCCAAGATCGAGGTCCCCTACGCCAAGACCACGCGCGAGGAGCAGCTGCGGATCCTGCGCCGGCTCAACGCCGCCGAGGCGTTCGAGACCTTCCTGCAGACCAAGTTCGTCGGCCAGAAGCGGTTCTCCCTCGAGGGCGGCGAGTCGGTCATCGCCCTGCTCGACCGGATCCTCAGCCGCGCGGCCGAGGAGAACATCGAGGAGGTCTGCATCGGTATGCCGCACCGGGGCCGCCTCAACGTCCTCGCCAACATCGCCGGCAAGTCCTACGGACAGATCTTCCGCGAGTTCGAGGGCAAGCAGGACCCCAACTCGGTGCAGGGCTCCGGTGACGTCAAGTACCACCTGGGCACCGAGGGCGAGTTCGTCGCCGAGGGCGGGGCGAGGACCAAGGTCTACCTCGCCGCCAACCCCTCGCACCTCGAGGCGGTCAACCCCGTCCTCGAGGGCATCGTCCGGGCCAAGCAGGACCGGCTCAACCTCGCCGGCGAGGACTTCACCGTCCTGCCCGTCCTGCTGCACGGCGACGCGGCGTTCGCCGGCCAGGGCGTCGTCGCCGAGACCCTCAACCTCTCCCAGCTGCGCGGCTACCGGACCGGTGGCACCGTCCACGTCGTCATCAACAACCAGGTGGGCTTCACCACCTCGCCGAGCAGCTCCCGCTCCTCGACCTACTCCACGGACGTCGCGCGGATGATCCAGGCCCCGATCTTCCACGTGAACGGCGACGACCCCAAGGCCTGTGTCCGGGTCGCCGAGCTCGCCTACGACTTCCGGCGCACCTTCCACAAGGACGTCGTCGTCGACATGGTCTGCTACCGGCGACGCGGTCACAACGAGGGCGACGACCCGTCGATGACCCAGCCGCTCATGTACCGCCTCATCGAGGCCAAGCGCAGCGTCCGCAAGCTCTACACCGAGGCGCTGGTCGGCCGTGGCGACATCACCGTCGAGGATGCCGAGGCCGCGCTGCGCGACTACCAGTCCCAGCTCGAGCGGGTCTTCCTCGAGACCAAGGCCGCCCTCAAGGAGGCCGAGGAGGAGGCCGCCGCGGCCGACTCCGCCGACTCGGTCTTCACCGGCACCGACGTCGAGGGCCATCCCGGCCTCCAGCCGCCGGCGGCGCAGGGGGCGAGCGCCGACGCGACGACCCGGTCGGCGACGGACACGGCGATCAGCGCCGAGGACCTCAAGCGGCTCGGTGACGCCTTCGTCGCGATCCCCGAGGGCTTCACCGTCCACCCCAAGCTGCACCAGATGCTCGAGAAGCGTGCGGCCAGCGTGAGCGAGGGGGGCATCGACTGGTCGACGGCCGAGCTGCTGGCCTTCGGCTCCCTGCTCATCGAGGGCACCCCGGTCCGGCTCGCCGGCCAGGACAGCCGCCGTGGCACCTTCGTCCAGCGTCATGCGGTGCTCATCGACAACCGCACCGCCCAGGAGTGGACCCCGCTGCTCTACCTCGGCCAGGGCCAGGCCCGGTTCTGGGTCTACGACTCCCTCCTGTCGGAGTTCGCGGCGATGGGCTTCGAGTACGGCTACTCGGTCGAGCGGCCGGACGCCCTCGTGCTCTGGGAGGCGCAGTTCGGCGACTTCTTCAACGGCGCCCAGACGATCGTCGACGAGTTCGTCTCGAGCTCGGAGCAGAAGTGGGGCCAGCGCTCCTCGGTCGTCCTCCTCCTGCCGCACGGCTTCGAGGGGCAGGGCCCCGACCACTCGTCGGCACGGATCGAGCGGTTCCTCACGATGTGCGCCCAGAACAACATGACGGTCGCCTACCCCTCGACGCCCGCCTCCTACTTCCACCTCCTGCGCCGCCAGGCCTACGCCCGGCCGCGTCGCCCGCTCATCGTCTTCACCCCGAAGTCGATGCTTCGGCTGCGCTCGGCCTCGAGCGCGCCCGAGGACTTCACGGCCGGCCGCTTCCTGCCGGTCCGTCCCGACCAGCCGGGCACGACCGAGGGTGGGGTCACCCGGGTCCTCATCGCCGCCGGCAAGGTCGTCCACGACCTGGAGGCCGAGCGCGAGAAGCGGGGCGACCGGCGGACGGCCATCCTGCGGCTCGAGCAGTACTACCCCCTGCCGGCGGCCGACCTGGCGCGCGAGCTCGCGAGCTATCCCGACGCCGAGGTCGTCGTCGTCCAGGACGAGCCGCAGAACATGGGCGCCTGGCCCTTCCTCGCCCTCAACCTCCCGCCGGCGCTCGCCGACCTCGATGAGCACCGCCCGCTGCGGATCGTCTCGCGGGCCTCGTCCGCGTCGCCGGCGAGCGGGTCCCCCCGCAAGCACCAGGCCGAGCAGGCCGACCTCATCCGCCGCGCCTTCGACCGCTGAGCCCTGGGGCATGCCGCCCGCGCCCGACGCGGCATACGCCAGGGCCGGACGGGCGCGCCAGCGCTGCCCGGCCGCCGGTGTTCGATAGCCTCACGTCGTGTACTTCACCGACCGCGGCATCGAGGAGCTCGCGGCCCGGCGGGGCGAGGAGGAGGTCACCTTCGACTGGCTCGCCGAGCAGCTGCGGACCTTCGTCGACCTCCACCCCGACTTCGAGGTGCCCGTCGAGCGGCTGGCCACCTGGCTGGCCCGTCTCGACGACGAGGACGACTAGAGCGGCGAGCCCGCCACCACCGAGCACGACGCGACACCTGACCCAGGACCGGAGATGACCCAGGACCCCAAGGACATCGAGTTCACGCCGAGCCCCGAGGTCGTCGTGCCCCCCGAGGGGCGCCGCGACGTCGCGCTCGTCTTCCTCGGGTCCTCGCTCGTCGTCGGGCTCGGCGACCCCAAGGGCCAGGGCTGGGTCACCCGCGTCGTCGGCCGCACCCAGCATCCGGACCTCGAGCTGACGGCATACAACCTCGGGATCCGCGGCAACACCTCCGCCGACCTGCTCAGCCGGTGGCGCAGCGAGGTCCCACTGCGGTGGGCCGGCCGGGCCGAGCGCCGGCTCGTCATCTCGACGGGGACCGACGACGTCACCGCCGGCGTCACCCTCGCCCGCCATCGCCTCAACCTCGCGAACCTCCTCGACGACGCGACGAGCAACGGCGTGGCGACCTTCGTCGTCAGCCCGCCACCCACGAGCGACGAGGGGATCAACGACCGGCTCGCGGTGCTCGTCGAGGCACAGGCCGACGTGTGCGCGCGCCGCAGCGTCGCCTTCGTCGACTGCTTTACCCCGCTCAACGGCCACGACCAGTGGCGTTCGGAGCTGGCGGCGAGCATCATCCCCGACCACCCCGGGCAGGCGGGCTACGGCCTCATCGCGTGGCTCGTCCTGCACAACGGGTGGAACGACTGGCTGCGGATCGGCTGACCGGCCCGCCCGAGGAGGACGCGGCCGGCCGGTCCCTCAGACCGTGAAGACGACCTTGCCCTCGACCTGCCCCGCCAGCATCCGCTCGAAGCCGTCGCGGGCCTGGGCCAGCGGGCGGACCGAGTCGATCCGGGGCTCGATGCCCGCGTGGACGACGAACCGGGCGAGCCGCTCGAGCTCGTCACGGTTGCCCATCGTGGAGCCCACGACCCGCAGCTGCTTGAAGAAGATCTTCGTCAGCTCGGCCCTGGCCGGCGCATCGCCCGACGTGGCGCCCGAGATGACGATCGTCCCGCCCGGGTTGAGCGAGTTCACCGAGTGCGACCAGGTCGCCGCCCCCACCGTCTCCATGACCGCGTCGACCCGCTCCGGAAGGCGGGCACCGGACTCGAAGGCCCGGTCCGCCCCCAGGGCGAGCGCCTCGTCGCCCTTGGCGGCATCCCGGCTGGTCACCCACATCCGCAGCCCGGCCGCGGCACCGAGCTGGACCAGCGCGGTCGCCACCCCCCCGCCGGCCCCTTGGACCAGAACGGTCGAGCCCGGGTTGACCCCGGCACCCCGGAACAGCATCCGGTATGCCGTGAGCCAGGCGGTCGGCAGGCAGGCGGCCTGCTCCCACGAGAGGGCCTCGGGCTTGGGGACGAGGTTGGCCGTCGGGACGGCCACCCGCTCGGCGAGGGTGCCGTCGTGGAGCTCCGAGAGCAGGGTCCGCCGCGGGTCGAGGGTCTCGTCCCCCACCCAGCCGGGCGAGGCGACCACCGCGTGGACGAGCACCTCCTGGCCGTCGGGGGTCACGCCCGCGCCGTCACAGCCGAGGACCATCGGCAACCGGTCGGCCGCGAGCCCGACGCCCTTGAGCGACCACAGGTCGTGGTGGTTGAGGGCGCAGGCCTTGAGGTCGACGACCGTCCAGCCCTCGCGAGGCTGCGGGTCGGGACGCTCCCCCACCTCGAGCCCGCTGAGCGGGTCGTCGACGGACTGACTGACGGCGGTGACGGCGAGCATGCCCCGACCCTACCCACCGCGACCGGGAGCGACCCCGGGTGAGCCGCCGCACGGTGGCATACGGTGCGCCGCGCCGCCGGTCCGCCGCACGGCCCCCCGCCGACTCACGCCGCGCCGGTCCTGGGAACGGCCAGCACCGCCGGGCGCGGCCGGAGGCGAGCAGCCAGGAAGGTCTGCTCGATGCGCGTCAGGACCCCCGCCGGATCGTCCCGGATGGCCGAGGGTGCGACGCCCACGACGACGATCCCCCGCGCCGTCAGCTCTCCGTCGCGCGCGACCGTCCGTTCCCACTGTGCCGCCCCGTCATGGAACTGCCTCGAATGCACCATGACCGCCAACGCAACAGCGTCGAACCAGGCGTCCGGGCTGACCAGAACCGAGCCGTCGGCGTCGCGAAGGACCGGGTTCGCCCAGGCCGGCGGGAGAACGGACGATGTCCGCACCACGCGGAGCAGCTCGGCCTCCGGGACCGACCACGCCCCCCGCGCCGCCTCCTCGACGGCTCGGGCCACCTGGCCGACATCCCGTCGGTTGAGCCGCCATTGCCACTGTTGCAGGTCGGCCACGGTCGTGAGCCCTCGCTGCACGGCCTCGAGGACGTATGCCGTTGCCTCGTCCTGCGTCTGAGCCCACCGGGCGGCGTCGACGACCGCCCGCGCGAGCGAGACGACACGCAGCAGGGTGTAGGTCCGGGTCATCGGGTCGACCAGGACGGACGGTCGGATCCGGGCCCAGCCCACGGTGCGCCCTCGACGCGAGCGAGGAACGAGGACGTCGACCGCACCGCCGACGGGGATGCCCGACACGCCGTGGAACCTCGCCGCTGCCCTTCCCGAGAGCGCCGCCGCAGGGCCACCAAGGAGCTGCGCGGCATACAGCTGCTGGCGACGGCTCGGGTCGCCTGGGCCGAGCAGGACGACACCGGGCAGCAGGAGCCGCCAGCGCCCGGTGCCGAGCCGCCAGCGCACGGCGTCGTCGCTCACCCCGCCGGCGACCAGCTGGGCCACCGTGACGACCTGGTCCTGAGCGGCTGCGAGCTCGAGGAGCGGGCGGCTGAGCGCTGACATGACCCGAGGCTGACGCGTCCCCCACCGGCGGCGGAACCTCCGTTGGTGCTTCTGTGGACTCCCCGCGAGGGCAACCGCCGCCTGTGGATGAGCGAGCCGACCCGGGCCCTTGGCTGGGGGCCCATCCCTTCGCTGGGGGCCCATCCCTCCCCTGGGTGTGCGCCCGGGGGGAGCGGCCCGGGGCGCGGACACCGGCGGAGCGCCGTCTCCGCCGGTCCCCCTCCGGGCACCTGTGATGGCGCGACCTATGGTGTCGACGTCAGCCGCGCCCCAGCACGGGTGACGTCCACGTCATGAGCCGCACCCGCCCCGACGTCAGCCGGCCGGGCCCAGCACCGTCGGCGCCGCGCGGTGCAGGGCGTCCCGCCAGTCCGGGAGCGGGTCGAGCCCCGCGGCGGCCCACATCGAGTGGTCCAGGACGCTGTAGCTCGGCCGTCGGGCCGGTAGGGGGAACTCCGCCGTCGTGATCGGCCGAACCCGCTCGGGGTCCAGACCCAGCTCGGTCAGCACCGCCTGGGCCAGACCGTGCCACGAGGTCTGGCCGGCGTTCGTCCCGTGCCAGATCCCGAACGGCGCGCCCGCCTCGACGATCCGGGCGATCCCGTCGGCGAGGTCCATCGTCCAGGTCGGCTGGCCCACCTGGTCGGCGACGAAGGTGAGGGTCTCCCGCTCTCCGGCGAGCCGGGCCACCGTCGCCGGGATGTTCCGCCCGTGCCGCCCGTAGAGCCAGGCGGTCCGCACGACCCAGGTGCGCGCGCACTCCGCCCGCACGGCCCACTCCCCCGCCGCCTTGGTCCGCCCGTAGGCCGAGGTCGGGGCGACAGGTGCGTCGGCGGCATACGGCTCGTGGCCGTCGCCGGCGACGACGTAGTCGGTCGACAGCTGGACGAGCGAGGCGCCCCCGGCCGCGCACGCCCGGGCCAGGTTGGCCGCGCCGACCGCGTTGAGGAGGAACGCGGCCGGTTCGTCGTCCTCAGCCGCGTCGACGGCGGTGTATGCCGCGGCGTTGACGACGACGTCGTGCCCGGCCACGCCGTCCCGGCAGGCCCGCGGGTCGAGGATGTCGAGCTCGGGACGGTCGGTCCGGGTCACCTCGTGCCCGCGGGCCTCGAGGACGTCGCACAGGTCCTGGCCGAGCATCCCGCCCGCCCCGGTGACGAGCCAGCGCGCCATCAGTGGGGAACCACGGTCTGGGTGACGGCGTACTTGGCCTCGGTGTCGGCCTTCATCGGCCGCCACCAGTCCTCGTTGGCGCGGTACCACTCGATCGTCGCGGCGAGCCCGTCGCGGAAGCTGCCGTAGCGGGGGGACCAGCCGAGCTCGGTCCGCAGCCGGGTGGAGTCGATGGCGTAGCGGCGGTCGTGGCCGGGCCGGTCGCTCACGTGGTCGAGGTCGTCCGGGGACCGGCCCATCAGCTCGAGGATGGTCCGCACGACGGTCCGGTTGTCGACCTCGCCGTCGGCCCCGATGAGGTAGGTCTCGCCGAGTGCGCCCTTGTCGATGATCGTCCACACCGCCGTGTTGTGGTCGTCGACGTGGATCCAGTCGCGGACGTTGAGGCCGTCGCCGTAGAGCTTCGGGCGCTGCCCGTCGAGGACGTTGGTGACCTGGCGCGGGATGAACTTCTCGACGTGCTGGCGAGGTCCGTAGTTGTTCGAGCAGTTCGAGATCGTCGCGCGCACCCCGAAGGAGCGCACCCAGGCCCGGACGAGGAGGTCGCTGGCGCCCTTGCTCGAGGAGTACGGGCTGGACGGGTTGTAGGCGGTGGCCTCGGTGAACCGGGCCGGGTCGTCGAGCTCGAGGTCGCCGTAGACCTCGTCGGTGGAGATGTGGTGGTAGCGGGTGTCGTGGCGGCGCACCGCCTCGAGCAGGGTGTAGGTGCCGATGATGTTCGTCGAGACGAACGGCCACGGGTCCGCGAGCGAGTTGTCGTTGTGCGACTCGGCGGCGAAGTGGACCACGACGTCGCTGCGGGACACGAGCCGGTCGACGAGAGCCGCGTCGACGACGTCCCCGACGACGAGCTCGACACGGTCCTCGGTGCCGGCCAGGGAGGCACGGGACCCGGCATACGTCAGTGCGTCGAGCACGGTCACCTCGGCGTCCGGCCGGGTCGCGAGGGTGAGGTGGACGAAGTTGCTCCCGATGAAGCCGGCGCCACCGGTGACGAGGACCTTCATGGTGCCTCAGCCTAGGCGACCGCCCGGCCGGGCCGCCGATAGGCTGCGAACCATGAAGGGGATCATCCTGGCCGGCGGCTCCGGCACCCGCCTGCACCCCATCACCCGGGGCATCAGCAAGCAGCTCATGCCGGTCTATGACAAGCCGATGGTCTACTACCCCCTGTCGACGCTCATGATGGCCGGCATCCGCGAGGTCCTCGTCATCACCACCCCGCAGGACGCCGACCAGTTCCGTCGCCTCCTCGGCGACGGGAGCGAGTGGGGCATCGAGATCGGGTATGCCGTCCAGCCGCGTCCCGAGGGGCTGGCCCAGGCCTTCGTCATCGGGGCGGACTTCATCGGCACGGACTCGGTCGCCCTCGTGCTCGGGGACAACATCTTCTACGGCACCGGCCTCGGAACCGCCCTACGGGCGAACACCGCCGTCGTCGGGGGCCACATCTTCGCCTACCACGTGAGCAACCCGTCGGCCTACGGCGTCGTCGAGTTCGGCAACGACGGTGTCGTGCGCTCCATCGAGGAGAAGCCCGCCCGGCCGCGGTCCGGGTATGCCGTCCCGGGCCTGTACTTCTACGACAACGAGGTCGTCGACATCGCCGCCCGGCTGAGGCCGAGCGAGCGGGGCGAGCTCGAGATCACCGCCGTCAACGCCGAGTACCTGAGCAGGGGCACCCTCACGGTCACGGTCCTCCCACGGGGAACGGCCTGGTTCGACACCGGCACCTTCGAGGGACTCATGGACGCCTCGCAGTTCGTCCACGTCGTCGAGGCCCGCCAGGGGCACAAGATCGGCTGTGTCGAGGAGGTCGCCTGGCGCAACGGCTGGATCGACGACGCCCGGCTCCGCGAGCTCGCCGAGCCGCTGCGCAAGAGCGGCTACGGCGAGTATCTCCTCGGCATCCTGGGCGACGGGCGGGAGGACTGATGGAGATCCAGCCCCTGTCGGTCGAGGGCGCCTGGGTGGTGACGCCGCGGCAGTTCGCCGACGAGCGCGGGGTCTTCCTCGAGTCCTTCCGTGGCGACCGGCTCGCCGCGGCGCTCGGGCACCGCCCCGACGTCGTGCAGACCAACGTGTCGGTGTCGGCACGCGGCGCCGTCCGCGGGATCCACTTCGCCGACGTCCCACCCGGCCAGGCGAAGTACGTCACCGTGCTCCACGGGGCCGTCGTCGACTACGTCGTCGACATCCGGGTCGGGTCGCCGACCTTCGGGACCTGGCAGGCGGTCCGCCTCGACACCGTCGACCGGCGGGCCGTCTACCTCTCCGAGGGGCTCGGCCACGCGTTCTGCGCCCTCGAGGACGACACGACCGTGCTCTACCTGTGCACGGCGGCATACGACCCGGGGCGCGAGCACGGGGTCAACCCCCTCGACCACACCATCGGCCTCGAGCTGCCCGACGACCTCACCCCGATCCTCTCGGCCAAGGACGAGGGCGCACCCTCCCTCGCGGCGGCCGAGGCGGCAGGTCTGCTGCCGACGTATGCCGGGTGCCGGCAGTGGGCGGACCTGCGGGCCACCGAGCGCCCGGCCTGACCGACCCGCCCGCTCAGCGGGGGAAGCCGGCCTCCCAGGCGGCGATCCGCTCGACGGCCGGGTCGATCTCCGCGGCCATCCGGGCGAAGGCGCGTGGCGGCCCTCCGACCGGGTCGTGGACGTCGGGCGGCTGCCGGCGCCGCCTGACGCGGGGCCCCTCGACGGCCAGGATGTCGGGCAGCGCGGCCCACCGGCTGACGACATCGTCGCCGACCCCCGCGGCGGCGAAGAGACGGGACCAGTCCCGGTCCCGGCCGATCGCCTCGAGCTGGTGCGCGAAGGCCGTGATGAGGAAGGTCCGCCGGTGTGCCGCCGGCAGCTCGTCGACGACGACGTGAGCGTGCTGGGCAGCCATGACGAGGACGATGTCGGCCTCACCGGCGAGTCCGGCGGTCAGCCGGCGGGAGACGAGCCCGGCGGAGGAGACGCCCCGGTCGGCGAGCAGGGCCGCCGAGCCCGGGTCGACCGGGGCGCCCCGCGGCGCGTCGGTCCCGGCGCTCGACACGACGAAGGCCCCGGGCCGGACCTCGTCGAGGCGGGCCCGAAGGAGGGCCTCGGCATAGGGCGAGCGGCAGAGGTTGCCGGTGCACACCGTGAGGATCCGGACGGGGCGGGCCGCGGGGTCGGCGGTCCCGTCATGGGCGAGCGGGGCAGGCATGGCGGGACCACCCTAGCCGCCGGGTGGGTCCGCTCCGGGCCGGTCGGCAGGACCCTCGGGCGCCGTCCCGGCTCAGGCCAGCCGGGCGACCGCCGCCGCGACGGCGTCGGCCACCCCCGGCTCGAAGACGGAGGGGACGATGCGCTCCGCCGTGGGCTCCTGGACCATGCCGGCGATCGCCTCGGCGGCGGCCAGCTTCATCGCCTCGGTGATCCTCGTGGCGCCGGAGTCCAGCGCCCCGCGGAAGATCCCGGGGAAGGCCAGCACGTTGTTGATCTGGTTCGGGAAGTCCGACCGGCCCGTGGCGACGACCGTCGCATGCCGCCGGGCGATCTCGGGATGCACCTCCGGGTCTGGGTTCGCCAGGGCGAAGACGACCGAGTGGGGCGCCATGGCGGCGATGTGCTCCTCGGGGACCGAGCCACCCGACACCCCGATGAAGACGTCGGCCCCGACGAGCGCGCCTCCGAGGGCACCGCTCAGCGCACGGGGGTTGGTCGACGCCGCCAGCCTCGCCTTGTGGCCGGTGAGGTCGCCGCGGGTGGGCACGAGGATGCCCCGCGAGTCGGCGACGACGACGTCGCGCACCCCGGCCCGCTGGAGCAGGCGGGTCACGGCGACACCGGCCGCACCCGCCCCCGAGACGACGACCCGCAGGTCGGGCAGGTGGGTACCCACCACCCGGGCGGCGTTGATCAGGCCGGCGAGCACGACGATGGCCGTGCCGTGCTGGTCGTCGTGGAAGACCGGGATGTCGAGCCGCTCGATGAGCCGCTCCTCGATGTCGAAGCACCTCGGCGCGGCGATGTCCTCGAGGTTGATCCCCCCGTAGGTCGGCGCGATCCGGGCGATCGTCTCGACGAGCTCGTCCACGGAGCCGGTCTCGAGACAGACGGGGACGGCGTCGACCCCGCCGAAGTGCTTGAAGAGGACGGCCTTGCCCTCCATGACCGGCAGCGCACCGAGCGGGCCGAGGTCACCGAGGCCGAGGACCGCCGTGCCGTCGGTGACCACGGCGACGGTGTTGCCCCGGGAGGTGTAGCGACGGGACAGGCCGGGGTCGTCGGCGATGGCGAGACACACCTCGGCGACGCCGGGGGTGTAGAGGAGGGACAGGTCCTCCCGACCCCTCAGCGACTTGGTGGCGTGGACGGCGAGCTTGCCGCCATCGTGGGCGCGGAAGACGGGGCTGTCTGGGTCGGGGGTCGTCCGAGCGATGGACGCGGACATGGCGCGCTACTCCTGCTGCTGGGGTATGCCGCCGTGGGCCCGGCGGCGCGGGGCTGAGCAGGGGTGGGCGCCAGCCGGAGCGTGCAGGTGAGCACGAGGGTGCCCATGATGGCACAGCGGTGCTCATCCATCGGGTCCACATCGTTTCGTTATGTGAGCGTGACGACATCCGGACGGTCCGGTGAGAGGATTCTGGTCACCCGCGTCGGGGCTCCCGGCTTCGCCGACGCTTCCCTGTGAAAGGAACGTTGTCCATGCTCCGCACTCGCGCCGCGGCCTTCGCCGCGATCGCCGCCACCTCGCTCGCGCTCTCAGCGTGTGGCTCGAGCTCCCTCGGAACGGGCTCGGGCACCACGTCATCGTCGTCCACCCCGTCCTCGTCCGGCACCGTCGCCGCCGACCCGTCGCTCGTCGCCAAGCTCCCCGCGTCGCTCAAGAGCAAGGGCACGATCACCATCGGCGTCGACGCGACGTACGCCCCGAACGAGTTCATCGGCACCGATGGCAAGACCGTCGAGGGCATGGACGTCGACCTGTTCAACGCGGTCGCCGCCAAGTTCGGCCTCAAGACCGACTGGCAGCCGGCGAGCTTCGACTCGATCATCCTCGGGGTGACCTCCGGCAAGTACGACGTCGGCGTCTCCAGCTTCACGATCAACGCCGACCGCGAGAAGCAGGTCAACATGGTCAGCTACTTCAACGCCGGCACGCAGTGGGTGGCCCAGGCGGGCAACCCCAAGAACGTCGACCCCAACAACGCCTGCGGTCTGAAGGTCGGCGTCCAGAAGGGCACCGTCCAGATCGACGACCTCACCGCCAAGTCGAAGGCATGCGTCTCGGCCGGCAAGAAGCCGATCACCATGATCATCGACGCCGACCAGTCCAAGGTGACCGCCGACGTCGTCTCCGGCAAGGCCGACGCGATGCTCGCCGACTCCCCCGTCGGTCTCTACGCCGTCAAGCAGACCGGCGGCCAGCTCGCGGCGGTTGGTGACATCTACGACGCGGCGCCGTACGGTTTCGTCGTGCCGAAGGACCAGTCCGACTTCGCCCAGGCCATCGCGGACGCCCTGTCCCAGCTGGCCAGCGACGGGACCTACAAGTCCGTCCTGGACACGTGGGGCAACGCCTCCGGCGCGATCACGAGCTTTGCCGTGAACCCCACGCCGTGAACCACTGACACCTTCGGAGGCAGGGATGTCGACGACACAGGTCCCTGACACCACCGACCGGCCGGGCGCGATCCACGCCCGGCCGGTCCGGCATCCCGGGCGCTGGCTCGCCATCGCCATCATCGTGATCGTGCTCGCGATGATGGTGAGCTCGCTGGTCAGCAACCCGCGATGGGACTTCCCCTTCATGTACCGGGTCATGATCTACCAGCCGGTCATCCAAGGACTGCTCCACGGGACGATCCTGGGCACGATCGGGGCGATGGTCCTCGGCATCGGGCTGGGCATCGTCATCGGGATCATGCGGTTGTCCGAGAACCCCGTGCTGCGAGGGGTCTCCTTCGCCTACACCTGGTTCTTCCGGGCGATCCCCCGGCTCGTCCTGCTCCTCCTGCTCGGCACCGGGCTGGGCTACCTCTACCCCAAGTTCGACATCGGGTACTTCCCGTTCAGCCAGCAGCTGGCCGACCTGCTCGGCTTCCACGCCGACACCACGGCCTTCTCGATCGACGTCAACGCCATCAGCAGCACGCTCATCATGGGGATCCTCGGCCTCGGTCTGTCCGAGGCCGCCTACATGGCCGAGATCGCCCGGGCCGGCATCCAGTCCGTCGACCGCGGCCAGACCGAGGCGGCCCAGGCGCTCGGCATGTCGCGGGGCAAGACGATGCGTCGGATCGTCCTCCCGCAGGCGATGCGGGTCATCGTGCCGCCGACCGGCAACGAGACGATCGCCATGGTCAAGGACACCTCGCTGCTCTTCGCGGGGCTCTCGCTCATCGACGAGCTGCTGTTCCAGACCAACACGATCGGGACGCGCACCCTGAAGATCATGCCGACGATGATCGCCGCGACCGCGTGGTACCTCATCGTCTGCAGCGTCCTCATGATCGGGCAGTTCTACCTCGAGCGGTACTTCGGCCGCGGCTTCGGGACCAAGGCCTCGAAGAAGCAGGCGAAGCAGGTCGAGGCGGTCACCCTGCGCGAAGGCGCCGCCGCCGGCGGCACGGGAGGCATGTGATGACGACAGATGAGGCGACCCGCGGCGGCCGGCCGCTCGTCCATGCGGTCAACGTCCACAAGTCCTTCCACCACGTCGAGGTGCTCAAGGGCATCGACCTCGACGTGCATCCCGGCGAGGTCGTCGTCCTCCTCGGGCCGTCGGGGTCGGGCAAGACGACCTTCCTGCGGTGCATCAACCAGCTCGAGACGATCGACGGCGGCCGGATCTGGGTCGACGGCGACCTCATGGGCTACGAGGACCGCGGTGGCACCCTGCATCGACTGGGCGACAAGGCGATCGCCGCGCAGCGACGTGACATCGGCATGGTCTTCCAGCGGTTCAACCTCTTCCCGCACAAGACCGCTCTCGAGAACGTCAGCGAGGCGCCGGTACAGGTCAAGGGCGTCAAGAAGTCCGAGGCCCGCCAACGGGCCCTGGAGCTGCTGGCCCAGGTGGGTCTCGCCGACAAGCCGGCGGCATACCCGGCCCAGCTCTCGGGCGGGCAGCAGCAGCGGGTGGCGATCGCGCGGGCCCTGGCCATGGACCCCAAGCTCATGCTCTTCGACGAGCCCACCTCGGCCCTCGACCCCGAGCTCGTCGGCGAGGTCCTCAAGGTCATGCGCGACCTCGCCGCCGGCGGGATGACGATGATCGTCGTCACGCACGAGATGGGCTTCGCCCGCGACGTCGCCGACGAGGTCGTCTTCATGGACGGCGGGGTGGTCGTCGAGCAGGGTCCGCCGCACGAGGTCATCGACAACCCGAAGCACGCCCGGACCCGCGCCTTCCTCAGCCGGATGCGTCAGGAGGAGGCCGCCGCCGGGCATGCGGAGTCGGCCGAGGCCCTGGCCCAGGCCGCCACCGCGCCCGACCCGGCGGAGTGACCGGCGAGGCCCGGACCGGGCCGGGCCGGACGATCCCCCGGCCCGGCCTGGTCCGCGTCCGGGGGCGGTCGATGGAGCCGACGCTGCGCGACGGTGATGTCCTGCTCGTCGTGCACGGGCTGGCCCCCCGCCCCGGCTCGGTCGCGGTGGTCCGCCTGCCACCCGACGCGCAGGGCCGCCCGCGGCCCGTGGCGGTCAAGCGGGTGACCGGACCCGACCCGGACGAGCCCGGCCGGTGGTGGATCGACTCCGACAACGCCGCCGAGGGCGTCACCTCGTTCGACATCGGCTCCCTGGCCCCGCAGGACGTGCTCGCCCGGGTCGTCGGCCGGGTCCACCGGGCCCGCCGCCCCCCTGCGTAGAACGTCCACCTGGGGGGTAGGTTTGTCGGACAAGCACCCCTAGTGCACGAAGGGAACCTCCATGCGACTGACCCCCCTAACTCGCCTCGTCCGCATCCCCGAGGTCAGCGCCCACTGCGACCTGCCGTGCGGCGTCTACGACCCGGCCCAGGCCCGCATCGAGGCGGAGTCGGTCAAGGCGATCATCAAGAAGGTCGCCGACAACGACGACCCCGACTTCCGCGTCCGGGCGACGATCATCAAGGAGCAGCGCTCCCACCTCGTCAAGGAGCACCTGTGGGTGCTGTGGACCGACTACTTCAAGGCCCCGCACTTCGAGAAGTACCCCAACCTGCACACCCTCTTCAACGAGGCCACGAAGCTCGCGGGCGCCGCCGGCACCAAGGGCGAGTTCGACGAGTCCGTCGCCGACCAGCTCCTCGCCAAGATCGACGAGATCGCCGAGATCTTCTGGGAGACCAAGAAGGCCTGAGCCGTTCGGCTCCACGAGCGGGGTATGCCGGCCGGCATACCCCGCTCGTCGCGTTCGGGACCGGCGGGCGTCGCCTAGGGCGTGTCCAGGACCGCGGACACGACGTAGACCTCGCCCCGCCCCTCGACCGTCACCGTGGTGTCCGAGACCGGCAGGAAGACCGAGCCCGTGGGCCCCACCTCGACCGCCGCGTCGCCACTGCGGACCGTCACCGAGCCCCGCAGGCAGAACAGGATCCGCGGCCCACCGTCACCGGGCACCCGGGTCGCCTCGGAGCGGCCGATCCGGTGCAGCCGGAAGCACTCGGAGGCGGTCGGGAACGCCTCGGTCCCGTCGGGCCCGGCGACCGGGCGACGCGGCTCGCTGTCGCCGCTCGGGTCGATGATCCGGAGCAGCTCGCCCACGTTGATCGGTTTGCTCGTCAGACCGGCCCGCACGACGTTGTCGGAGTTGGCGAGCACCTCGACGCCGAGCCCGCTGACATAGGAGTGCAGGACGCCGGGGGACACGTCGAGGTACTCCCCCGGGCGCAGCACCCGGTGGTTCATCAGCAGAAGGACGACCAGTCCGATGTCCCCGGGGTGGTCCTCGGCGACCCGCACGACGGCGGCGCAGGCCCGGCCGATCGCGTCGTTGGTGCTGCCGGCGGCCAGGCAGGACCTGACGACCTCCCTGGCCAGCGAGGCATGCCTCTTGCGCGGGACGGCGAGCACGGCCTCGAGGAGCGCGCGCTCCGGGGCCTCCGCGGCGGCCGACGCCTCGACCAGGGCCCCGAACCGCGGCACTGCGAGACGGCGGGCCACCTCGGCCGTCTCGGCGTGCGGTCGCAGGCCGACGAAGGCCTCGAACGGGCTGACCGCGACGAGCAGCTCGGGTTTGGCGAGCCCGTCGACATAGACGGATCGGGCCGCGGCCGGAGGCAGCTCGGCGCGCAGCCGCCGCACGTCGGCGGCCGTGGGGTGCACCTGGATCGAGATGGCCCGGCCGGCGGCGAGGACCTTGAGCAGGAAGGGCAGCCGAGGCCCGAAGCGGGCCACGCAGTCGGCGCCCATCTCGGCCTCGGGTCCGGCGGCGACAAGGTCGAGGAGGGTCCGGTGCCCGGGGCGCTCGACACCGGCCGGCCCGCACTCGTGGGCGCCCATCCACAGCTCGGACTCGCGCAGCGGGCTCGGGATGTCGCGCCCCTGCAGGCTCGCGATGGAGATGTGCGAGCCCCACTCGTCATGGAACATGACGGGCTCGAGTCGGTCCATCCCGCGCCTTCCACCCAGGGACTGCCACCCGCCGGTGCGACGGGCACGCAGCATGCTACCGACCGTCCCGTCGTCCCCTGACACCTCTCCCGGGGCGGCGCCGCCGACGGCTACCCGTCGCGGGGGAGCAGGCTCGGGCGCGACCGCGTGCGCAGCACGTCGGTCAGTGCCTCGACGATCGCCGGATCGTACTCGTAGCCCAGGCCGAGGTGGATCCGCTCGAGAGCACGCTCCTCCGCGTCGGGGTCGCGCGATCCCCCGGTGAGGTCGTCGAAGGCGTTGGCGACCTTGATGATGCGGCTCTCCACCGGCACCTTCTCGTCGAGCTCGCGGACCTGTCGGTACGGCGTGGCCTGGACCTCGACGAGGGCGGCGACGTTGTCGAGGACGCCGGCCCGCCGCACGATCCGGGCGCCGTCGGCGGCGATCTGCTGCTGGTCGCCCGGCGCCGCCAGAACCGTGGCGCCGCCGGGGATGGGCTCGCGCAGGGCGATCTGGCCCAGGTCGTGCAGCAGCGCGGCATACTCCACGACCTGCACGTCGCGCTGGAGCAGGCCGAGGTTCCGGGCGATCGAGACCGACAGCTCGGCCACCCTCTCGGCGTGGTCGGGCGAGGTGTAGCCCCCCGCCTCCGTTAACCTCGACAGCGTGGCGATCATCTGCCGGTAGGTCGCCTGGTTGGCGACGTACTTCTCGACGGCGACGTAGGTGAGCACCATCGGGACGAGGGCCAGGGGCAGCGCGAGCAGGCCGAGGACGGGGGCGAGGAGGGCGACGAGCGGACCGGAGGAGATGAGAGCGACGTTGAGCGCGGGGGCCTCGCCGAGGTCGTCGCGCAGGACCGTGTCCCACTGGGCCCGGTGCCGCTCGGCCCGGACCATCCCGCCGAGGACGAGCTCGACGTTGATCCCGACGGCCGCGATGGCGAGCATCGCGAGGGCGACGAGCGGGGTGCCCCGCTGCAGGTCGACCTGCCACTGCCACAGGGACTCGCCACCGAACGCGATGGCCCGGGTGAGGACCGCGACGACCGAGGCCCCGAGCAGGCGAGCCATCGACAGGTAGAGCCCCAGCGGGCGTCCGACGAGCCGGCGGACGGCCAGGCCGAGACCGATCCCGACGACCGCGACGAGCACGACGGCCGAGGTGCTCGTCGAGAAGGGCGCCTCGCCGTTCGTCAGGGCCGTGAACGCGAGAGCAACCGCCGACGCAGTGGCGACCGGCGCCGTCACCCGGCCGCTCGGCAGCTGGACCCGCACCAGCTCGCCGGCGGCCAGGGCGAGAAGGTATGCCGCGATGAGCCGCGGTTGCGTCTCGACGAGCTGGCCGACGTGCGGCACGGCGGTCACGGCGGCATACACGACGGCGGCCATCCCCAGGATGATCACCGCGCGCTCCCACGGGCCGAAGCGGCCGATCGCACCCCTCATTCCCCGGCCCCGCTGGGGGGTGTGCGCGCCAGCGCGCGGCTGAGAACGTCGACGAGCTCGGCATCAGCGGCGGGCAGCTCGAGGCGGAGCCGGGCGAGCGCCTCCTGCGGGGGGATCGGTGGCGCCCCGTGGTCGGCGACCTCGGTGAGGAGGTCGTAGGTGTCGGCGACGTGGACGATGTGTGACGCGAGCTGCCCGGCTCCGTGCCCGGGCTCGGTGCTCCACGGGCGAGCACCCGGCTCGGCGTGGTGGGCGATGCCGTCGAGCGACCCGGCGAGGAAGGACACCCCCCTCAGCAGGTTGGCTCCCCGGCGGCCGTAGCTGCGGAACAGCGGGTCGTTGAGATCACCGGCCCGGATGACCGGGCGCGGGAGCGCGACCTGTCCGAGGTCGTGGAGCATCCCCGCGACCTCGATGTCCCGGACGTCGACCGGGCCCAGGCCCAGTCCCTCTGCCATCCGGGCGCTCAGGGCGGCGACCCGGTCGCTGTGCCCGGCCAGATGGGGCGCCTTGGTCTCGACCGCCGCCACGAGGACCCGGAGGGTCCGCTCCCGGGCGGCGCGCTCCTCGCCGTACTGGCGGTACGCCCACCTCGCCCCGAGAAGGGGCATGAGGATGAGGATGACGCTGGACGGTCCCAGCCCGCCGGGCTGCCACAGGACCACGAGGAGGAAGGCGATCAGGCCGTAGCCCATCGTGGTCACGCCACTGCCCAGGAGCAGGCCCCGCATGACGGTCAGCACCGGCGTGTCGTTGGAGAGCCGGATGACGCCGGCAAGGAGGTAGGCGTTGAGAACCGTTTGAAGGATGTCGACGAGGAGCAGGGGCGCTCCCACGTGGAAGATCAGACCGGACAGCCCGTCTATCTCGTCGAGATGGTGGGAGCCACCGATCAGCCCGTACCCGAGGGCGGCGATGATCGGGACGAGCGCCCACATGCCTCCGTTGAACACCCTGTTGCGAACGGGCACCCGACGGTCGGCCGCCAGCCCCATGAAGAGGCCGACGACGGCGGCACCCAAGGGGGGCGCCATGGCGATCGCGGCGAGCACCGCGATGTGGCCGGCGGAGAACTGGACGCCGCGCTCGATGTGGAAACCGACCCAGGAGCTGGCCGTGGCCAGGGCGGCCAGGAGGGCGACCGTGCCGAAGGCACCGAGGCCGACGAGCCGCCACGCGATGACGCCGAGGACCCCGACCGCGACCCAGACGCCCAGGATGTAGGCGTTGATCGCGGCGTCGCGTGACCGCCGGGGCACGGCGCGTCCCTGAGGCTGCGCGCTCCGGCGGTCACGCATCAAGGGCGAGGGTCAGGCGCCCATGGTCGCCGCGGTGAGGTGCGCGTTCGGACCCCACGTCCAGCCCGCCTGGGCAACGTTCGGACCCCAGGTCCACCCGGTCGGGTGCGCGTTCGGACCCCACGTCCAGCCCGCCTGGGCAACGTTCGGACCCCAGGTCCACCCGG
>Ga0187809_10000084_pt1 | contig 68176 bp, 83 predicted proteins | sample NC_wetland_sal_i_8_FD_132415 | JGI IMG/M metagenome (GOLD analysis project Ga0187809, IMG submission 132415) | Wetland sediment microbial communities from Neuse River Estuary, North Carolina, USA - ASW_4 | ecosystem: Environmental > Aquatic > Freshwater > Wetlands > Sediment | place: USA: North... | reverse complement strand
TTCATCATATCGTCGGTCATCGGTGTTCCTTCCGGAAATGGGTTGGTCTCGCAACCAGACCTTACCGAAAAGCGCCGATGACCACCGCGCTACCCAGCTACACCACGTCCGGGGGCGTCACCTGTAAAAAGCCGCCTCCGGCCAAGGTAAGCGGCTTTTTGTGAATGGATCAGCGGCTTGGCTGGACCATTCAACGCATCTCTAAAATAGGATTTAGGGAGAATATGTCTAGCTGAGTTGAGCACCACCTCAACATCTTGAAAAGGCTAGATTAAATGTCAAACGACAATCTCCCGAGCACCGCCTCATCACAGGGCCAGTTCGACTTTTCGATCGTACTTGAAACAGAGCGCGACGGCGTCGGAATGGGCGTGCTGAGCAATGGCACTCCTTATCTCACCCTTCGTGGCCTCGCTCTGATGTGCGGCGTAGACCATTCCATGATTGTGAGGATCACAGCACAGTGGCTTGATGAACCGTTGAAACCACGGGAAAAGCGCATCCGCGAAATCATCCGCGAAAATGGCGGAGACGACACAGTTGCCTTCTGGGCTCTCGAGAAAGATGGGGTCATTCAGCACATTGTTCCGGATGTCGTCTGTATGGCGATCCTCGAATACTATGCATTCGAAGCGAATACGGCGAACCAAGCCCAAGCGTTGAAAAGTTATCGGACTCTTGCCCGTAAAGGCTTCCAAGACTTCATCTATTCCCAAGTCGGATACAATCCAACAGGTGCCGTCGATATCGCATGGCGCCAGTTTCACGATCGCGTGTCCCTGTCCTACCACACTGTTCCGGATGGCTACTTCTCCGTATTCAAGGAAATTGCGGAGGTCTTAGTGACTATGATCCGGCAGGGTGCGAATTTAGGGAATAAATTCATCCCGGACATCAGCGTCGGCTCCGCATGGGCAAAATATTGGAAGGAAAACAGCCTGGAGATAATCTACGGAGAACGCCGCCAATATGATCACAATTATCCTACGTACTTCCCCCAGGCTCTTTCCAACCCTCAGCCCGCATATTGCTACCCAGACGACGCCTTGGGCGAATTTCGAAAGTGGCTAAGGAAAACGTATCTGACTGTCGGGCTTCCAAAATATCTGAACACGAAGGTCAGCCAAGGCCAGATAGCCGCTAAACAAGCCGCCGCGGCAATCGAAGCCTTTAAGCCGAAGGCATTGCCGGGAAAGAAGTGATGCCTCACGGGGGCGCCTATCGCCACCATGCGGTACAAAGGGAAATCGGCGGAATTGCTCCGCACGCAAAAAGGCCCCGCCACCCAAAGGCGGCGGGGCAACATACGGGAATGGAAGTACGGTGCGCGATCAACTTCGCCCGGTTCGCGGGCGGTTTTCCAAGATGCGGTCGATGCGCTCATTGAGACCGTGCACGTCCGACTTCACTCCGTGAACCGCCCCGAGTATCTGATCAGTCGTTTCCTTCATGCCGGCCTTGGTGATGTAGGTTTCGGCCACATGGGTCTTGTATTCGGCGAGCTGCGTAAGGGCGAGCGACGCCGCCGCATGGGCCGTATTGGCCGACTTCTCGGCATCGTCCCCGACCTGATCAGCGCGGCTTTCAATCCTCCACCATACCGCGAATGCAGCAGCTACGATTGCGGCCACTGTCGTGATGTCGCCCCAGGTGATGTCTCCAGTCAGCATCCACCGGCCCTTTCATGCACTGAATTCAGCCGACGAAGAGCGCGGCTATGAAGAAGGCCGTGCCGGCCACAAGAAAGAGCAGGCACGGCCAGAAGAGGTCGCGAAAGGCCTCGCGATGATCGTCGTTCACTGCTTTACCGGCGGCTGGGGCTTCACCAGCCCTGTGACGCCATCACGCGAGACGTTCACCACAAGCTTGAGAACGCTTGTGATGAGCGCGAGAGCGCTGACGATGTGAACCGCCGTCTCCGGTGTCGCGCCAAGCGATGTCCAGTCGAATGTGCCGAGAGCGCCGATCACGAGCAGGATCAGCGACATCAGGTTGTGGAAGGTGTTCGAATTGAGCCAAGTCATGGATTTGATCTCCGGTGGAACGATCGAGAAGAGCCGATGAAGCGGCGTAGGCGATGGCAGAGCCACCGCCGCCGTTACGCCGCTTTCTGAGGGTCCGTGGCCGCACCTCCAGCGCGTGCCGGATGGTTGGCGAGGTACGCACTTTTGGTCGCAGCCCAATGCGCATCGACCTGAGCGATAAGAGCATCGGCAGTTGCGATCTGATCTGCAGTAGCAGCACCCTTGGACTTGAAGTCTTCGATCAGGGTCTTGATCTCCTGGTAGAGCATCGGGATCTGATCGGTCATAAGCGGCAGCGCGCTTTCCAGCGCCGTGAGAACCATGCCGACTCCGTTCGGAATGCTCGGCAGCAGTGGGATGATCTGTCGCGCGAGCGCCAGAATGGCAGCCGCCGCACCGCTTGCTTCGGAAAGCGTGACTTCAAGAGTGGTCGGGGTTGTGGTCATTTCTTCGCTCCTGCGAGTCCAAGGTTCTTGACGGTGTTGAGGGCTGTGTTCAGCGCATCGTAGATCGTGGCCGGAGCCAGCGTTTTGCCGTTGTTGGCCTTTATCCATGACTGCGCGTTGTTCCGGGCCGATTTCAGCTTTTCGACATCCGGAAAGACTTGGTTCTGGATAAAGCTGTCGTCGCAACCGGCCGGTGCCGGATTCGGCATGCAATAGGCGATATAGCCGTCCGCAGTCGTGATCGCTGCGTTGGCGGTCGTGACAAGCCCCTCCAGCGTTCCGGCGGGAACCGGTGTATTGAGGATTTCGGTGAGCTTTGCGCATCCGGCAGGGACAAGCAGCACCGTGGCGAGCGCGAGGCTCGCGAACAGTCGTTTCATGGGGATTTTCCTTTTGAGATTACGCGCTGACCCGGCGCGCGCGGGATCTTTGCAGAAAGTGCAAAAAGGTTCAGGCCGCGAAAAGCAGCATGCGCGTAGGGAGCTTCCTGTTTGAGATCAGGGCGCGGAATGCGCAGGTGAAGCGACGAGCTGCTGATCTTCAGCAGTTTGATGTCTTGGTCGTTAAAATGCAGCCAGTATTATAAACGCACCTGAAATGTATTCGGGACACTCTGGTAAAAAAAGCAGTAAATAAGGACTTCCCACATGGCACGGGCGACGCGAGTTGAAAGACGGAAATGGCCTAGACGTGAGGTGAATTTCCTGGTGCAGTTGATCTATCCCACACGAGGAATTCGCGAAGTGCATTCGGCCACGTTCCCGTTGCAGACTATATCGGAGGACGGGGCTTCCATCGATCTTGGAATGACGAAAACCGTTCCAGATTTTTTCTACATGCAGTTTGACGCGGATATACCCGCGGAACTGATCGGGTGCTACCTGGTGGCGCGCGATGACCATGTGGTGCGATGTCAGTTTGACCCGATCATACCAACCGAAAAGGTCAATGAGATCATTGCTCGAAAAAGCATGAGATCAATTCTCGATTCGCTCTTCGAGCCCTCTAAAGACGAACTGATTGGCGAGCTTTCGAACCTGTTGGGCGTGTCTTAATTCGCTCATACAGCCAGCGCCTTACCGCAGCTCGTGCAGATGCTCGCCTTCGCCGCCGCGTCGAGATCGGCCGCGCTGGGCGGTGACCATGGCGTGTCGGGCTTGCCCTGCCACCAGGCGAAGCGGGCGGCGAGTTTCTTGTCATAGCCGTTCTTCGCGTATCCGGGGCCGTTGTAGCCGCGCGCGAAGGCCGCCCATTGATGGTTGCGCAGCTCATCGTCGAGATGCTCGGCCTTGATGAAGTTCACGGCCGCCTGAAGCTGCGCCGCCTCACCGCCATTGACCATGGCCGTAACCATATCCTCCGGTGAGGCAAAGCCGGCGGCAACGAAGTTCTCGCCCAACACCTGGCCGATGCCCCACGATGCGGATTTGAGCGCCGCCGCCTCATTGATGGCGATGGCCTGCACCAGACGAGGATAGCTGTCCTTCGGATAAGGCTTCTCGCCCCATCTGGCATATGCGATCCCGGCGGCAACGGCACGATCCCGTTCCTTGCCGGCAAGGTTGCGGAAGAACACATGCGGCTCGAACAGCATCTTCGGCCGGCCCTCAGCATCATAGCCGCCGCCGGCCGTCTCGACATCGAGGAAGGCATGAATTTCGTCCTCGCCTACCCCGATCCCGTATCCGATGCGCGGCAGGTCGGTATCGCTCAGGCGCACGACAGCGCCCTTGAACGAGAGGTCCATGGGATCACCTTTGATGTCAGAGTGTTGGAATTATAAATTTTAATTGACGCGATTTTTGACGGGGCTGAAGCTCAAGTCGCACCTGAATACGCCCGGGTGCACCGCCGGCGGCCGACAAGCCCCCAAGTTTGCCCTGCGCCGCCGGCGTTTTTCCTCTTCCGCACAGCGCATTTGGACGGGAGGTCCAGCCCGTCATCCTTTGTGATGAAGAGAACGGCAATTGACGCATTGACGGACGCAGCAGAAAATCAGTCCACACTCGATACGCACGGGTGGACGCCGGCGGTCACCCTCTGAGGACGCACCAACCTCCGACCGCCGGCATTTTTTATTGGAACCAATCGATTGCGTCGTGGTTCGTGCCACGCAGGCCGCATCATTCCCGTTCACCCCAGCAACGCGGCCCGCCATTCCAGCAGCGGCGGCCGCTCTCTTACCTCGGAGAGAGCGGCCATTTTCATTACGGCCATTCAAACGGACACTGCGTCCCCACCTCCGTCACGAAATCCGCCACCGCCGGCTGCGCACGCGTCCCGGCCTGCACCGCCGCGAGCTGCTGATAGACATAGGTCCAGACCGCTGAGCGCCAGTTGAACAGGGCGGCCCCCTCGGCAGAATAGGTCGCGTTCGGATCGTCCCTGTAGCTGACGGCAGTCGCGATGCTGTCGTAGCTCCGCTCCTGAGCCTTAGCATCGAGCATGATCTGGACCGCGCGGCCATAGTCGGCCTCTGTCGGCACTGGCGGTGGCGGCGTATATTCGACCAGTTGGCCGTTCTGCCATTTGCGCAGGCCTGGGTTCGCAAGGAATTCCTGCCATTGAACATCGGTGATTTCGATGGCTCCGGCCGGGATCATGCAGGCTGGATTTGGCTTGGTGCCAATGATGGGCGCGACGGGGTTGGGATCGTCGGTTGTCGGCTCTGGAATAGGTCCGTAAACCGGCAATAATCGCGGCCCGTGCACGTCGTCGGAATAGAAGCCGGTCGGCATGCCGTTGGCGTCGAAAGTCGCGTATCGCATTGCTCTAATGTCCCCATGCAAAAGCAGAAACGTTCCTCGGGTCGGTGAGACCTGAAATTGTGTTCCTTACCCTTATGTTCACCGTGTTGACGGATTTGGTGTCGGTCTGCACGAAAGCCTGAGACTCGTCCGTCCATAGCGTTCTGGAAACGATTGCGCTGGCACCCAGGCATTCGGTCGGAAACGCGACGGGAAACGTCCACGCAACATCAGAGATGTTCGTCAGATAGGTCCACTGGAAGACAAAGCCGCCGGGAAACTTCTGATAGCCGGCGGGCGAGGAAAGGCTGCGACCAGCCTCAAAATCGGCCCAGATTCTTCCGAGAAGTGCAGCTCCATTGTCGATGTCGCTCTCCATATAACCCGCAGAATTCCAATCAATTTTGATTTTGTGGGTGCCTTGTTCGACGGGCATGAAATCGGCGGCGAGAAAGTCGCGCGCTATGGATGGCAAATCATACTCAAACATCGTGCCGGCGCCGTTGAAAGCGAATCCGGTGTCTGGAGCGCCGGTCAGACCGGCCAAGGCATCGAGATTGCCGCCGGCACGGAGCGCCTGCAGTTTCTGGAGCGCCGCCAGCATGCGGGTCACATCGGGCTGATAGCGGATGCGCAGTGCCAGGCCGGTTCCCGCCAGATCGGCCGGGCAGGCATAGGCGAGATCGCCCGTCGTCGTGCCGGTGACAGCCCCGATGATGAGCCAACGGCCGGTTGTCGTGTGATAAATCTGATCGCCGGGTTGGACATCGATCACCGTGAGATCGACGCCGCTGACGGAAAAGCCGGTCTGGCCAGCGGTGAGCGTGATCGTTCCGCCGACCCAATCGGGCAAGTTGATGACAGCCATGGATCAGTTCACCTTCTTGTCGGGCTTCGCGACGTTGGCAGGCTGTTCTGCCGCCTTGCGCAACTCTTCGTTCTCGGCAATCACCTTGGCAGTCGCTTCCTGCACGGTGTTGATGGCCGCCTCGCGCTCGAAAGCCTTCTGCCCGTTGAGTAGGGCGCGGTTGCGCCAGAACTCCGCGAGGGCCACCTGTTCCTCCAGCGCCACGCGCGGATCGATGGCGATCGTTCCCGGCGCGGCCGCGCCAGGCTGTTCCCTTTTGTCCGTCATGATTTCCTCTTGATGATCAGCGCCAGCGGAAATTCGCGCCGCGGATGACGCCCTGGTTGGCCGTGTAGGTTTCCGTTGCCTGGTGAGAGCGATCGGCTGCGACCGAGCGGAAATAGCCGTCGCCCTCGAATATGACCGCGCCGTCGCGCGAGCGTGTTACCGTCATCGAGCCCGACGCGTTCTCCAGCCAGAGAAAGGTCGGGTTCTCCCCGTCATTGGCAACCGTGATCGATGTCCCGCCGCCGCTTACGAAATGCGTCAACGAGCCGTTCTTGATCTTGATCCCCTCGACGGCGAGTTGGGCGATATTGGCCATGGTCATTTCTTTGACGCGATGAGCGTCAGGTTGCAGGATATGGTTGTCTTATCCGCGCTCAGCGTACCCCCCGAAGCGGAGGCCGAAACTTCGATCGTGTAGGTCTGGTTCGTTGCAGCGTTGAGATCGATCGCCTGGCCGTTGACCGGGCTGGAATATGATCCTCTCGTGCTGTGGTCCGGCGCTGAATTAAAGAGATAGACCCCATCGCTCTTTCTCTTGATGCCGACCGTCGCGCTCCCCTGAACCGTCGCTCCGCTGGCCGAATTGATGGTGAACAGCCCATCGACCCACAGTTCGACGGGCGTTCCGGCTTCATTCGCGATCGTCACATCCTGCGTTTTCGTCCCGAATTGGCTGCTGTCGCTCGCCCGGCTGCCGGTCGTATATTCGGAGACAGCGCCGTCCGGAATGTGGAAAGCCTCGACCTGCGCAACGCCTATGTTCGCCATGTCATTTCTGCGTGTAGAGGCAGACGAGATTGCCGCCCGAGGCGGAGGCTATGCCGCCCGAACCGTTCGGATCGCCGTGGACGGTGATCTTCATCGAATAGGTGTGGCCTGCCGTGGTTTGATCGAGGAAGGCCGGAGCTAGATTGCTGGACTTGCTGCCGCTGCCGGTGAAAGTGATGGTCTTGTCGTAGAGCTGCGCGCCATCCCGGTTGATGATGATCTCGATCGAAGCACTCGAAGAACCTGCCGTCCCGGAATAGGAATAGGCGATGTCCGTCAGGATCTTGATCGGAAAGCCGAACGGGTTCGGGCAATTGACCGAGACATTGCCGGCCTGGATATCGCTTGCCGAGCCGCTTGCCGAAACGACGCCGGTCACGGCTCCCGGCGCGAAATTGATCGTGTCCACCGTCAGATCGGCGATCATGGCAGCGATCGTCGCGGCTTCGGCTGCTACCGGCACATCCGGCCAGCGGTGCAGAATTCTCGACGTGATCCCGCTTTCCCGGACGACCGTATGCTGGCAATAGCCTGAGACGACACCATGCCGCGCCCGTTGATCGATGACCATGGCAAGTCCGCTCGAAACGACATCCTCCGGATCGAACCGGATGGGTGACGGCAGGGACTTGATCACGCGGCCGGGAAAGAGCGGCGTCAACTTGCCCGCTTCATCGATCACCACACCGCGCTGTGCGCCAAGCAGGAGCGCCGAATAGCGGCCTTCTATTTTCTCCCTTTTGATTTCTTCTCCGACCGCCCCGCAGAAGGCCTGGATTGCGGCGAACGGGTCCGTCGCGTCGCGTCTCTCCAGTTCCCGCAGGATCGCTTCACCGCCCCGCGACGGCCCGGTGAACGCCACCACGGCCGGGATACGCGCCAGAATATGCACCTTGCCGCCGATCGAGCGCAGGATGAGGCTGTTTGGATCATAATGGCCGGCGTCAGTGAAGAGATGCGCCTCATTCGCCAGCACCACAGCATTGATCGCGGTCATGCCGCCTCGGCAAGATCTTCGGCCTCTATGTCGTACAGCTTTGGTGAGGTGATGGTCGCCGTGCCAATGACAGTCGAATTAAGGAACGCGGTGCCTGCCTGGAACATAGCTGCCAGATTGCCATTTGCATCCATGATCAGCGTCTGGTTCGCCAGCAAGACGAGCCGGCTTGTTCCATCAGACATCGCATCGGCATAGAATGCCGCAACTGTCGGATTCCCAGCGCCAGAAGATGCCGTTGCACCGTAAGCAACTGTTGCAGCTGCACCGCTATTGGTGGCCGTGGCATAGATGCGTGAGAGCCCGCTTGCTGAAAACTTTCCGACCGTCGCGTTCGTCTGGGTAATGGCGTTCGAATTGGCGGTGATCTGTCCACCCTGAGTGCTCACCTCCGAACTAAGATCGGAAACCGTGCTGGCATCAGCTTTGTTCGGCAAGGTCGCTTGCACTTGTGTCAGCGCGACTGAGATGCTGTCGATATCGCCCTCATTGGTGGAGACGCGGGCTGTAAGAGCATTGAGTGCTGTTGCCGTCGCCAGCGTCGGTATAGTGGCCTGTAACGTCGTCAACTGCTGTACGATGGCCGACCCAGGTCCGGTCGCGACAAGGATCGCCTGTGTATAGGCCGCCGTGACCTTCGCATCGGCGTCCTGATATTGCGAGGTCAGGACGGTTTGGATTTGCTGGACGTTCTCATAGGCTGTCGAGACATGATCGGCGACAAGGCTCGATAGCGATTGCGCCGCATGAAGGGCAGCTTTGGCCTGGTCGCCGATGAAGGAGAGTACGCCCTTGAGGATCTGGTCTGCCTGGGCATCCGTGATGGGATAGAGATCGCCATCGGCAACGCTCAAACGCGGATCGGGCAGCTGGTCCTGATTGATCGATACGACAACAAATGGCCCGGCTTGCTCGCCGATCGCCTGGATGCGCAGAAAGAACGCAGTTGCCAGAACGGGTGCGGACCAATGCACGGCAATCCCGTCATAGACCGGCTGCCAGGTCGCTTGATCATCATAGCTGACCTCCGCATTGTAGCTCTTGGCCCCGACTGCCGGCGAATAGCCGACATAAACCTGATAGGACAGCGTTCCCTTCTGCACCGAGGCGCTGACTGTCGTGACATCGATGACCGGACGCGACGGGATGACCGGCAGCTGATTGCCGATCGGCGGGGTCGGCTCCGTCTGCGTCTGATCGGCCGTATGGACGCGCGAATCGTCGATGACCGTGGTGACGGTCACATGGTCCGGATCGTCAGGTTCGCAAGAGACGACCAGGGCCGAAAATTCCTCCCCTGACTGGCCATAGAGGATGAAGTGCGCGTCCTCCGCGGATTCCGCCGGCATCTGGTCGGCGAGCGCGCCCATAGCCGTTTCCACATCGGCGCGGCTTGCGGCATCCATCACCAATGTCCGCGCGTCGCCGCCGGTCGTCACCTTGACCATGCCCCATTCGAAGCCCGTCTTGGTTCGGATCGTCAGGTAATTGTCGCCTTCATCGAGCGTCACATCGCGATCGAGCGTCAGCGTGTCGCCATCGAGGGCGAGGATGGCTCCCGATTGATTGGCCTCAAGGATCGGATGCTGGACAAGCACCCGGGCGCCTTTGGTCAGGATGCGGCCGTCCCATTCGGCCTGAAAGCTGAAGAACCGCCTTCGAAAGGCATTTGAAGCGGCGGCATAGGTGCCCTCGCGCCATGCCTGATGATAGTCGGTGATGCCGTCGAGCTGGAGATCGGCGGGTTGATCGACGGAATAGCCCGGCGCTTGACAGACGACGGAAGCGGTGCGCCATGTGTTGTCGGATACGTACTGCACCCGCACGCTGTCGGGGCTCGTGTCGTCGAAGAGGACGATCTTCTCCTGGAAGGAGCCCTTGACGACGTTGCGCGGCGTGAACACGGCGCGGCGGATCGTCTTCGGCTCGTCGCGCACGAAGCCCAGCATGCCGCCGAGCCGGATCGGCTGGGCGCGGCCAGCGCGCAGCACGGTGCGCAACGCCGCCTCGATCGATTGCTTGCTGTCGAAGACGAAGTTGAACGTGTCGCCGCGCGTGGTCCAGACGCCATCATAGGTCGCCAGCCAGGCGAGATCATATTGATAATCGGCGAGCGCCGCCGCGTAATCGGTATTGCGGCAGATATCGGCCGCCGCCCAGGCGATCGACTGCGTTTCCTGCGGCGCTGACCAGACGCCGGTGCCCGGATCATAGACCGGCAACATGCGCGTCGCCGTCACATTGATCTGCGAAGCCGATTGCTGGCTCAGCCGGTCGTTCGCCTTGATCTTGATGGCGAGATAGGTGACGCCATCCGCAAGCTTGAAATCCCGGAGATAGCCGCGCAGGCCGGCCCACACGATCGTATCGGTTCCGGCGTCCGTCTGGCTGTCATGACGGCCGAACCTGACCTCGTAGCGCGCCGGCGCAACATCAATTGTCTTGGTGAAGCGCTGCGGCGTGCGCGTCGCCATTGACAGATTTTCCGCATAGAGCGTCGACCATGTGCCGTCGCCCACCGGATCGCCGGCATCATCAACCGCACGATATTCGGCATCGAGTTCGGCCGTGACGCTTTTGATGCTGCCGCTGCTGCCGGTCTTGTAGAGACCGGAAGGGCAGGCGAAGTCGATGGCGAGCTTATCGATCGTCGCGCCGGCCGCGTTGACGACATAAGGACCGAGCCACTGAATTGCGCCGTCCACCGCGCTCGGAAGCGTCTGACCGGAAACTTCCGAGGACGTTTCCACATTGGCCGGGAAGAGCGTCATCGCCTCGCCCGGCGCGCAGATCTGCACCTCCGTATCCGGCCAGGTGGTGTTGACGCCGCCGTCGGGCGTCCACATCGGCGTGTCGCCGATCTCGATCTTCTTGATCGAGCAATAACCCAACGTCACGGCCAGCAGCTGATAGAGATACTGATCGTTGTCCTGGTACTCGGAATAGGGAGCCGACGCGAAGCGCGGCGCATAGCGCCTATTGCCATAGAGGACCGGTACAACGTCGAGCGGCGACGCCTGATTGCTCCCGGCGCTGACGGACGGAACCGATGTGTTCTTCGCCGACTGGCTCGGCAGGACAGCATTCAGGAGCAGTCGGCCGCCAATGAGGAAGGCTGCGGAGGAAATGCCGGCGACAGCGCCGGTCGATGACAGTCCGAAGAGCCCGGCCACCGCGCCGCCGACATAGGGCGCGGCGATGACGAGCGCCAGGCTGGCGATCAGGCCGGCGATCTGCTTGCCGCTGCCGCCACCGCCGCCGCCACGCGGCATGGCGATGAAAAGCAGCACCTCGTTCTCGCGCACCAGCCTGACGTTCCATTGGCCGCGCAGCACCGCTTCCTCGCCAATCATGGCGATGGTCGGTAGGCGGTTGACATCGATGTGATGCTTTTCGATCACCTCGGCGATCGTCATCGGTCGGGCGAGCAGGATGCCGCGCGGCCGATCGGCCAGGACCTCGCGGAAATGCAGGACGCGCGGCGCGCATCGCTGGACTCTCGGCGTCAACTGATCAACGGTCATCGCCGTCACCTATGGGAGGAAACAGATGGCCAGCGAAAAAGACCAAATCAGTGGTATTGATCTTTCGTTCTTCGCCCTCACTTGCTTTCGTGAAATTCTCGTCGAGTTGAGGCATACCGGCGGTAGAGAGACCGTTCGGCGCGTCATTGACGGGATCGAACACTCGGTTGCCCGAACGATGGCGACGGACGGCATGGTGATGGGCGACAAGCATGCCATCCGCGCTTTCATCAACGGGCTGAAGGTCGTTGAACGAGGCGAGAGCTGACGCGATCTCTTCCGGCGTCGGCTCTGATAGATCGACCCGAATGTCGCCCCATGATGTGGACACAGTTGCGATCATGTCACCGGCTCGTAGAAGCGGAAGCGCCGCCAGCCGGTCGCTTTCAGGCAGGGCAGCGGATCGAACTGGACGCCCGGTCTCTCCAGCGCGTGCAGGACGCCGCCGCCGTCGAAATCGAGATACGTCCCGACGTGGAGCGCGTTATCGTGGCGGGCCATGGTGACGATCGTGCCATGGCCAAAGCGCTCAACCTGCCGCCAGCGATGGTCGCCGGCATGCTGGCGGAACAGCGCAATGAAGATGCGCCTGTCGTCGATCTCCGGCACGACGATATCCGGCAGGTCGCGACCCCAGCCGACCGACTGGACGAGACGCGTGAGCCCATAGCAGTCGAAGGCGTCCGGGCCGGTGGCGCCGGGCTTGTAGGGTCTGCCAATCAGATTGTTGACGAATTCGGGCGTGATCATGATCCGTCGAAGAGTCCGGGAAAGTCCTCCTGGCTGAAAATGCGCGTCGGGAACGACGCGTTCAGCAGGTCGAGGAAGGTTGCGGAACAGGTGATCTTCGTCTGCGTGATCTGGACGATCTTGGCCGAAAGCCCGTCGATGACGAGATCAGGTTCGGTCGTGTCGTCGAGCACATATTCGCGGTAGATGATCTGCGCGCGCGCCCTGACCGATGCAGCCGCATGCAGGCTGGGCAGGATCGTACGAGGCACGTTATCGAGTTCGATCTGTAGCGAACCGCCAAGCTTGCCATCTTCCTGCTCGGGCTGCGTTACGGTCAGCGCCAGTGCTTCGAAAAGGACTTGCTGGCCGGCATGGAGCGGCGCCGTCGCCTCAAGCGTGAAGGTGTGATCCTCTTCGTCGAGCACGACCCGGATCGAATCCGGGTTGCCCTGGTCATCGACAAAAGTCGGATGGATCAGTTCCAGCGTCGAGAGCACGACCATATCGGCCGGCGCCGACGCAATCGCTTCCTGCCAGGCTTCGGTAACGGTCGCCATCACCAGCTCCAGACATCGATTGTCATGGGAACGTCGTAATAGAGCACCGAATCGTCCTTCGGCTGAGGCGTCTGGACGAACTGCACGGTGCGCGTCTGCATGCCGGCACCCGGCTTGAGCACCGGCATCGTGAATTTCATGGTGCCGTCCGCCAGGGTATTCTCAACAAAGTCGAGGAACGTGGCGCATTGCGCCGGCGTCATGAAGATGCTGAAACTCAACGTCGCGACGCGAACGGAAGTCAGCGGTCGGGCTCTTGGCTCGCCTTCATCCATCTCGGTGCGCAAGGGTTCGCGGAACGGCTTCGGGATCTGGAATGTGCCGGCGCGCGGACGCGACGGCAGTCCGTCAGGCCATGCGGGAATCGCCATCGGTCAAATACCCTGCGGCTGCATGGCGATGCCGAAGCGGCCGCCGATGGCTTTGGCGGTCTGGCCGCCCTCCGCGATGTCCTTCGCCAGCATGCCCTTGATCTGCCGGAACATGACATTGACGTTCATGCCGCCCTTGCCATCGGGCGTTTTGTTCGTGTGGGCTTCGTAGCCCGCCGGTGGTTGGATGTTCACATTCACATTGCCGCCAGCGCCGCTCGGCGGTTTGAGACCTTTCGCAACATCAGGCGTGCCATTCGCATAGCCGCGAACAAGGCCCATCGAGACGGGGTGCGGCAGCACGGTCTCACCGCCCCTGAAGCGCATCAGCTCCGGCCCCTGCTCGCCGACCCATGCCCACCCCGGAGGCGCTGCCGGCGTTCCTGCCGCAAAGCCCCAATAGGCGAGTTCATCTGCGGTGCTGGAAAACGTAGGCGAGCTGCCTCCGAACAAATTGCCCAGCCAGCCGAACATGCCTCCGCCACCACTGGATGGAGCGGCAGGAAAGACATTGGCTAGGCTTTGGCCAAAGCGATCGAAGCCGCTGCCGAGCGCGCCGAGGCCCTTCGCGGCGATGCCGGTAGCGTCCGTCGCGCTGCCAAGCGCCGCGTTGAACTTGTCGACATAGGCGCTCGATGTCGTGCCGAGGGCGTCGGAAACGTTCTTGCCGACCGAACCGGGACCGCCGAACCATGCCTGCGCCGCGCCGCTCGGGCCGTATTTCGACATATAGCCGCCGAAGATCTTGGCGAAGACGCTATCCTGCGCAGAAGATGAATTGAGGAACTGGTCCGGCGTCATCGAATAGCCGAGCGCCTGCTTCGTCCACGACGCGACGTTTTCCGGCATGACCTGGTATGCGCCCAAGGCTCCCGTCACCTTGTTGACGACGCTGTAGTCGCCGCCGCTTTCGATGCCCTTGATCGCGGTCGCCGCAGCGCCGATGGTCGGATTGCCGCCCGCCGTGCCGCCGAGGCCAAGCCACTTGCTTACCGTGCCAATGGGATCGGTGAACAGGCTAGCTAAGCCACCGGTGCCGCCACCAAGTCCGCCAGCGCCTGCGACTGGAACGACGTACATCGGGTTCATGACAGTGCCGAGCGAGCCGAGGCCCGGCGTGGACAATGATGGTGCCTGCGGCGTCGGGCTGAACAGATCGGAAAGCGTCGGCAGGTGCTGTCCAAAGATCAGGTTCTTCAGCGGATTTGAGACGCCAAGATGCGTGAACGTCTTCAGCAGGTCATTCGTGACGTTCTTGAGCACGTCGCTGATCTTGGACGTGCCATCGGTCAGGCCGTTCACAAGATCATCGATGGCCTGGCCGCCGCCCTGCTTGACCTGATCCCACGCGTCCTTGATCCGCCCGACCGCCGCCGCATAATTGGAGATCGCGACGACGTCATGCTCATAGCCCTGGGCGAAGGAAGAGCCGAGGTCGATGCCCTGACGCCGAAGATCGTTTTCCGCCTGCAAGGTCGCCAGCAGCTTGCGGTGGGCGTCGTCGCTGGCGAAGATCGTCGAGGCCTCTGCCTTCAATGACCCAAGCTGCTCCTGCAGCGGATCATAAAAGCTCTTGACCGTGTTGATGGCGAGCGCCTTCTTCTGCGCGTCGGCGACCTTCTCCCATGTCGCCGCGTTCTCGGGGTTGAGTTCGATCTGGCGCTGAAGCTGGACGTTGATCTCGGCAAGAGAACGCGCATAGCCGTCGAGACCGGCTGTTTTCAGCGCATCCTGCGTGTCCCGGAGAGCATCGTTGGCCTGCCGCGTGGCCTCGGCAAAAACCTTCGCGCTTGCGGCTCCTTCCTCGAAAAGGCGAACATTGGGATTCTGATTTGGGTCGAACGGACGTGCTGCGACTTCTGCGGCGGCGGCCGCAGCTCTCTGCGCTACGGTCCGGGCGTTGATCGACTGGAGCGCGACCGCCTGCTGTGCCTTCGCGTCGGCAAGCGCATCACCCGAGAAGTATTTCTGCAACGCGGCGTTGTCGCGGGGCTGATAGGAGCCGTAGCCGTGGGCAATTCGCTCCTGCTGTTGCTGAAACTGTTTCCCCGCTTCTTTGGCTTTAAGGATTTCCTCACCAATTTTTTCCCATGTCTCAGCCTGCCGCTGCAAGCCAGGGCGTTCCTGAACGACTTTGTCGAGCGCGGCATGTAAATCTTCCAAGCTCGCGTAGCCGTCCCCCTTCAATTTATCGATGATAGCGTCGATTTCCTGATAGGTCCGAACGAACGCCGGGTTGGAAATGTTGCCCTCCCATCCAGCCGCTTCCGCCAAGGGATTTGTGAGCTGGCCCTGAAGTTTCTTGATATCCTCGGCTGATCCGCGCGCCGTCTTGTTGAGATCGACGAGCGACATTCCATGGATGGCTTTGCCGACCTTATCGATGAAATCCGCAGTCGTGTTTGCGCCCTGCCCGATCTTGTCCAGCCAGGTCGCGAATTCCTTCGCGTCGGCAGTGGTGTGCGTCATCCAGTCGTCGAGAACGCTGAAACCTTTGTAAAGACCGGCAACAGCGGCTGTCGCGCCGATCGCGACCACGGGGAATGTCCCGAAAGTCGCAAGGATACCGGAGCCGACGCCGAGAAGGCTGCTGCCGAGGCCCTTCAGCGCCCCGCCGATGCCTCCCTCTGCCCCCTGGACGAATGCGCCGATGACCTGGCTGCCCTCCATCATCGCGACTTGCGTCGCGCTCATACCTGACGCGAGTGCCTGAAACGCATTGATGCCGGCGGCGCGCAGTTCCATCATGCCAGCACGATTGAGAGCGAACGCCTTCTCGTTGTCGTTGGCGAACTTGCTCGCGCTCTGCGAAGCCTTGACGTAGCGGCTCTCATAGCCGGCGAGGATCGTTGCGCCCTTCTCTGCGCTGATCTGACCTGAATCGATCGCGAGATTGACGCGCTTCTGGGCTTTTTCGTAGTCGCTCAGCGCCCGTGCCACGGGATCGATACGTTGCTCAAGGCTCTGAATGCTGCGCGCCGTCGAGAGCGTCGCCTTCGCAAAATCGTCCTGCGACTTTGCCAGCGCCTCCGCCACGGGCCTCACGCTCGCATTGGCATCGTCGATATACTTCTGGACGGCTTTATCCGCCGCCGTCGCACCTGCAGCGACCTTATTGAGAGCCGCCGCAACCTTGTCGCTGCCGCTCTCTTCAGAACGGACGCGAAGGACGCGGACCTGTTCAGTTGCCATGGAGATTGATCCTTGACAGGATGAGGCTTACCTTCGCCTCGAAAAGGGAGGTGGAAGAAATGCTGAAATTTCTGGTGGGGGCGGCCTGCATCGTCGTGATAGCGGCCGGATCGTATTATCTCTACAATCAGGTCAGCCAGTCAGCGCAGGCTAGTTCGGATGCCAGTTCCCGCGAGGAATGCCTCAGGGCGCTTAATCGCACCAAAGAGGGACGGTTTTGGAAAGGGGATTCCGAGAAGATCGGCAACTGCGTCAGCTCCGGCTTCATCTCAGAAGCTGAATTCCAAGCGGCGCTTCACCCAAAGAACAACAATTAAGCCCCTCTGCTCCTGCTGAACATCCGCATTGTCGCCCGGACCTGTTCGTTGAACTCTTCATCGGTCTCGGGCTCATAAACCGGCTCTTCGACTTTCCAACCAGCAAGACGATAGCGGTGACGCCATTCGTCCCGATTGACCTTCTCCGCTGTGTCGATCGCGAAGCAGAGACGCCGGAGATCGCACTCCATGATGGCCTTGTCTGACCATCCGCGAAGCGATGAAACCGCCGCCTCGTAGGTGCTGTCCAGCACGTCCTCCGGCGTCAGGAGACGTGCAGGGGATCGTTTCCCGAGGCGCCCTCGCCTTTTCCGCCTTCCTCGTCCTCATCGTCCTGAACGACTTCCGGGTTGCGGCCACCGTGCCGCAGGATGTTGACGAATTTCGCCAGCGGCTCGGCAAGATTATCCATGCCGGTGCGCCATACGGCGGTGGGAAGATCGTTTTCGTCGGGAAATTTCTTCAACTGCTCTTTCGGCAGGCCGGACCGCACGATGAAGACGTAGGCATCGAGCTGAAGCCGGCCGATGGCGACATAGGCGTCATTGAGCCCGCCAAAACGGGTGCTGATCGCCGTCGCGGCCTTGAGGCTGGGACGCAGGGTATAGTCGTCGCCGTTCAAGGTGATGGCGACTTCGGAATTGAGCTGAGACATGCTGTTGGTATCCTATGGTCGGATTGTGCCGGAGATGTCGGAAGGCAGGCCGGCGGCGCTCCGACAACGCCACCGGCCCTTCACGCGCGTGATTACGCAAGCACCTCGATTGGCGCTTCCTGCGGCTGGCAGGTGAAGGTTATGGTCTGGGTATCATTCGGACCGCCCATGCCCTTCTCGTTCGAGGAGACGAGGACGCTGAGGTAATAGATGTCGAAGTCACCGGCGCCGTTCGGGATCGATATCTTGAGGTTGTAGGCCTGCTGGGTATCAGCCGCCGCGGCATTCATGGCGACCTGGCCGGGATCGGCGGAGCGACGCGAACACACGATCTGCATGGATTGGCCGTTTGCGGTCCCCTTGGCATGACGGGTGCGGCCGTCCTCGACCTCCTCGACGGTCACATCCTGGAACGTGTCGCCGAAGCCGGGAACGGTACGGACACCAGCAATCTTGACGTAGGTATCGGCCGCCAGGGTTGTCTGGTCATAGGTGCCTGTGACGCCGCCGATCGAGACCGTCGTGCGGGCAACGGGAAGAGGATTGTTAGCCATGATGGCTTTTCTCCTGTGCTAACGCCTTGCCCAAGGGCGGAAGGGCTTGCGGCGCGCCTAAAGCGTGACGCCGGGAACGATGATCTTGACGGCGAGGACCGAGGCCGATTTGGCGATGCCGATCTGGGCAACGTTGTCGCCGGTCACGAGATCGGCGACGGGGCAGATGCCGCCGGCGGTCGCCGAGAGGTAATAGGCGGTGCCGGCAGTCAGCGCGGCGCCCATGGTGACATCCCCCGAGGTGAGCACGACAAGCGGCTGGCCATCGGATGCGCCATTGAGCGCGATACCGCCCGGATTTTTCGCTGCGGCGAGGTCATTGTCAGCGAGCTTCCATTTTCCGCTTGCCGTATCGAGATAGACGACCTGCCCTGCCGTGATCGCGACCCCTGCGGTTCCATTTACAGTGATGGCATTGCTGCCCTTGACGACGTTCGCCGCCGTGATCGTGAGATCGGCCATTACAGTCTCCTATGATGTGAGGGAAAGCCGCTCAGTTTGCGGCAGAGACGAAGTGGAATTGGTAGGCCACGGCCATGCTCAGCCTGTAATAGGAGGCATCGTCGTTGTTATCGTCGGCAACAGGGCTATCCGGCGCGAAGGTCTGGACACCATCGAAAGCGACGCCGGTGAAGAGCTGCGCTAGTTCCTCAAGCCATTGCCGGCCGGTTGCTGTGGCGGCAGCATCGTAACGCGGGACGGCAAGGACGAAGCGGAACGCGCCCTCCTCCCGAAAAATCGAGCCGTCCGGCCCTTCCACCTCGACCCATTCCGTTGTCGAGAACGGAAACTGGAGCTGGAGGAAGGCCGAACCGTCGGCCGGCACATCCTGATTGCTGTTCTCTCCGATGATCGGGCAATGGGTAAAGTTGGCCGCCACGCGCGCCGCGACGGCATTGACCACAGACAGATGAGCCATTTCTTATCTCGGATAAACGAGGATTGCGGGTTGCCGGCGCAACCAGTCCGGGCGGCTTTTCTCGTTGAGCCCTTTCCGCGTAAGCTTCGTGCGGCTGGCCCAGTTCTCCAGATGGCTTTCGCCGCCCTTGACCGAACGATAGCCGAAGCTGATCTTCGCCGTGTTGCCGAAGCGATTGCGCGCCACGGCCGCGACGGCCTGATAAACGCCATCCGGCGCTTGAGACGAGAGACCGCGCTCGATCTTCCGGGCATAGGGAACAACGCTCACGAACACATATTCGTCCGCTTCCGGGACCACATCGCCAGGCTCGTGCTCGACACCATCCACAAACAACCGGTGCGAGGCCGCGTATTCGCCCGTCAGGACCGGCGATTCCTTCACCAGCATCGCACCGATCCAATCCAGCACATCGGCGATGAGATCGAATGTTGCGACGATCACGCCATCCGGCTTCACGCTGTCGATCGGCGCTCCGATGCGCCCGTCCACGGCGACCTGGTACGAGCTTGGCTGGCCCGTTGCCACCTGATTGATCTGGACCGCTTCGGCGATCTGTTTTCGGGCGAAGGCGGCAAGCCGTTTGGACTTCTCTTCCGGCGATTTCAGGTCGGAAACGACGACCTTGATGTCCTTCACGAAATCGTCGAGCTGGCCCATCACGCGCCCGCCACGACGCACTCATAGGCGATCAGCGTCTCGCCGACGCGCCGGGTCTGATCATCCGGGGTCTGCGTGAACATCAGCGACTTGCCATCGACCAGGACGGAATCGCCCTTCTTCAATGGTGCGAAGCTGTCCGGCACGTCCTCGGCAAGCACGATCACCTTGCGGCTGCCGACAGCGACACCGCTGGCGATTTCCTGCGGCGTGAAAGCGATGATCCGGACGCGAACATTCTCCAGATTGTCCGAGCCGGGACGCTTGATGGAGACGCGGCGGCCATGCTGGTCGAACTGGCGCCGGTACATCGCCTGCGCGGTGGCCGGGGTCATGAGTACACCCTCAACCCCGACAGAAGCCGGCCACAGGTGTTTTCTATTGTCTGGCGCGCTGCGTCCGACACGACATATTGCTGCCGACCGACGCCAGCGACCTCATCGACGCTGAGAAAGAGGTTCTCCGCCGCCGTGTTGAGCATGTGCTGAGCCGTCAGGATGATCGCCTGTTTGGCGCGTGCCGGGACGGCGCCGGTCTGCAATTCACCCACTATGGCACCATCCGTGCCGTTATAGCCGGCCTTATACTGGACCCGGATCGGCTCCGGAAAGCATCCGAGCTCCGGCGCTGACCAGCCCGGCTGGAACCAGAGCAGGTCATCCCTGAGACCATAGTTGGCCACATCGACCGTCTGCTCATTCCCATCAATATCGAGATAGATCACGCTCTCGATCGCAATGATCGGTGGGCATGGCAGGCGGAATGCGAGAACATGGTCATGCGGATAGTACCAATAATGGTGGTGACGGTGCGCGTGCCAGCTATCGAGCGTGAGTTCCAGCGTCTGCGGGCCGAGAGCCCGGCCTAACCAGGCGGTCGGGCCGTCGATCGCTTCCGTCACCGCCGCGATGGTCGCAAGGGCGGATGCGTCCGTGTCGAGATAGCTGCCCGACAGATCGGACGGCTTGACGATTGGATCAGGCGGGGTGACAACGCGGAGCATCAGCTTACTTGCCGTCCTTCCTCGCGGCTTCCTCGGCGGCCTTCTGATCCGCTTCGGCCTTGGCTTTCGCATCAGCGTCAGCCTTGGCCTTCGCCGCCGCCTCATCCTCCTCGCGCTTTTTCCTCGCGGCTTCCTCGGCGGTCTTTTCGGCTTCCGTCTGCGCGGCAACGGCCACGTCCAATGCTACTTTCGGCAAGCAGCCGGCCGCAATGAGACGACGGGCCTGTTCCGGGTTCGGCGCGGGATCGAACACGTCGTTGCGCTGGAAACGCTTGCCGCTGCGCTTATCCACGCATTCGGCAAGCACGGTCAATGCTTTCGTCATTATCCTGTTCTCCGATTGAGAGCCCGGCGTCTGGGCACCGGGATCGATGGCATTGCTGATCAGGCGGCCGGCGCGAAGCGGGGGTTGCCCTTCACGACGGTGGCGGCGATCGGCGTGCCGGTGCCGTGCGTGCCGGAGAAATCCGCCAGCAGCTTCAGATAACGGCGGCCGCCCATATAGCCGATCCTGGTCACGTCATCGGCGGCATGAGCGGCGTTCAGTGCCTTGACGATGCCGCCCGTTCCGACGCTTGCGACGCCTTGAACATCGGTTGCATCGACAGGATCGTAAGTGGTGCCGTCGTCGGAATGCGTGAGCTTGAACTCGATCTTGTTGGTATCGTCGAAGGTGATGCCGCCGACGCCGACATGGAGCAGGATCACGGCGCTCTCATAGCCGCTGAGATCGACGGCGGCCGGCGTATTGTCGGCGGCATAGGTGGCGGCGGGCAGAAGCACGGCAGCCGAAACGAGACTTGCGAGATCGCGCATGGCGAACTCCTTTCATCGGGTTTGTTATGGAGGACGGGGTGAAGAGAACCGGCTCAACGCCGGCTCTCGGCTTCTGTGTCGGCTATCAGGCCGGAACGTCGAGGCCGACGAAGGGCGAAACCTCGTAGCCGTTCTCTTCCTTGATCGGCGCGGTGAGCCAGGGCGCGCCGTCGACGTTCCAGAAGATTTTGATCACGGTCTTGTTCGAGGTGAACTTGACGTGCTCCGAGGCGGCCACGAAGGGACCGGAACCGTCCTTGATCAGATAGTCGTCCCAATCGGCAAGCAGGACATCGCCCTTGCTGCCGAGCGCCGGAGCACGGTTGTTCCAGCGCACCGGATAGCCGAGGAGCTGGCCGGCCATGCCGTTCACGGCGTTCGCCTGCCAGATGTAGCGGCCCATCGGGTCCTGCAGGGTGGCGATCTGCGTGATTGCCGACTGCGGCATCGACCACACCGGCGACTGACCTCCACGCATCAGGAGACGCGCCACCATATTGACGAGGTCGAGATAGCCGATCTGGTTGGCGGTGGCGCGGTTGATCCAGTACATCGCGCCGGAATTGAGGACGCCGAGCGGCTTCTTGTTCCCGTCGCCACGGATGAAGTTGTAGTCTTCCGCCGCCGTGACGCCCTGTCGCATCAGGTTTTCGATGAAGGAACTGGCTGCGGTCCAATTACGCAGAAGCTTGTCCGTGATGGTCACGAAGCCGGCGATCTCGTGCGGCGTCAGGGTGACGTTGCGCAGTTTGGCATCCGTCTCCGGCTTGTCGCCGCCTTCCTCGATCCACGAAAACTGCATACCGCCGAACATATTGGCGGGATTTTCGCCAGTCTGGTCAAGTGCCGGCATGGTGATGGACGCATCCGGCGGGCTGCCGGCCTCGATGACGTTGGCGCGGGGACGAACCAATGCATCCTGCGGAGGAACCGACATGATGGTGGTGCGCAACTGCGGAGGCACCATGAAGCCGCCGCTCGCATTGTCGTCCATGCGCATCTCGGCACGAAGCTCGCCATCCTCGCCGAGAGCGGCGGTATTCTCGACATAGTTCAGCCGCTGGTCGTTCTGATTGAAGCGAACCGCATGGAGGAATTCCCCCATGTTCTCGAATTCCTTCTTGGCCTCGGGACCGTTCGGACGCTGGATGCCGGAGCGGCGGGAAGCCGCCGGAACGATCTCTTCCAGCGCGGCCGAAGCGGCGTCAACACCTTCCAGTCGCTCGATACGCTTGTCCAGCGCATCCTTTTCAGCCTTCTTTTCGTCGAAAGCCGTCTGTTCCTCGGCGGTCAGGTCACGATCCTCGCTTTCCGCCGTTTCGACGATACCGCGCATCTCGGCAACGAGGCTTGCGCGCTTCTCACGGAGCTTCTTCAGCATGAAATTTCCCTTTCGTGTGCTGAACGCCGGGTAGGACTTCGCAATCGCCCCGGCCGGCCCCGGGAGCGCGATTTCTTCAACGATGTCGGATCAATCAGAGCGTCAGGGCGCGCTTTTCGCGTTCGATCGCGAAAGCCCGGCGCTTGGATTGCGGTGCGCCATATTGCGAGGCGCCGAAACGGTTCAAGGTATCCTCAAGCGTGCCGACACGATCCGCCATGCCCATGGACACGGCCGGCTCGGCATCGACCATATCACCCTCACCGAAGCCGTCACGGACGGCCGAGAGGTTGACGCCGCGATTGCGCGCCACCGCCCGTACGAACATGTCGTAGGCGGCGTTGACGCTGGCTTGGGCGCGAGCAAGAGCGCCCTCATCGAGCGGCTGATAGGGATTCATGTCGGCTTTGTACTTCCCGGCACTGATGATGGTCTTTTTGATACCTGCCTGTTCGAGCGCCCCGGACTGGTCGGTGTGAAGCCCAAGAACGCCGATGGAGCCGACCGAGCCCGTGGGGGTCACGACGATCTCATCCGCCGCACTGGCAATCCAGTACGCCGCCGAAGCCGCTTTAGCGTTCACCTGGGCGATGATCGGCTTCTGGCCACGAGCGCCGTGGATCATCGAGGACAGTTCATCGGTGCCACTGACAGCGCCGCCGGGCGAATCCACGTCGAGGATAATCGCCTTCACCGCGTCGTCACGCAGCGCGGACTGGAATGCCTTGCCGAATCCTTCCGAACTGGTGCCGCCGGAGATGTCATCCATCATGGACATGCGGTTGGCGATGACGCCCCGAAGCGGCAGAATGGCAACTTGTCCATCCCGGCGCGCCACTTCCTTCTCTGCCTTCTGCGTCAGCCGCGCCTCGATCTCCTCGGCGGAATATTTGACGCCCGAGGCCTGGTCGGTGAGGAAATCGAGGATCGCCTGCATCTTCGATGGCTCGATCGCCCATCGTTCCTCGGTTACGGCAAGCAGGATGTGCGCGTATTTCATTGGGCTTCCTCTTCCGGCTGAACGTCGCTCGGTTTCGGCTTCGGATTTCCGGGCGGGACCGGCGGCACGGGCGGGGAGCGCTTGGGCTCATAGTTTGGGTCGGTGGCGCGTTCGAGCGTGACGTAATTCGCCGGCACGAAATGGTAGTCGCCGACGTCGCCGATGCCGTCCATGTCCTCCAGCGCGAGGATCTGGTTGGCGGAAAGGCCGCCGACGCCGAAAAGCTTGGAATAGAACTCGGCGCGCGCCGCCATGTCGCCGCGCAGCATCGCGTTCATGTTGAAGTTCACATAGAAGCCGCGGTCGATTTCTTCGGCCGTGAACAGCTTGAAATTCAGCTCCTGCTCCCAGGCATCGACCCATGGATCAATCGTCGAGCGCAGGAACCCGATCATCAGTTGCTCGATGCCGGACCCCCAAGACGTGGTCTTCTCATGACTCTGCAGGAGGACCAGCGGCACGTCGTAAATCCGGGCGATTTCCGCGATCTGGAATTCGCGGCTGCCAAGAAACTGCGCATCTTCGGGCGGGATCGTCGTCTGGACGAATTTCATCCCCTCTTCGAGCACCTTGACCCTATGCGCATTGTCGAGGCCGCCTTGCGACTGAAGACCGGTCGCCGGATTGTCGGGGTTCGGCCGCTTTTCCCCGTTCGGCCCGGTCAGGTTCTGCCGCGCATTCGGCGTCAACTTGCCGGGATGCAGCAGAAAACCGCCTGACTTGGCATCGTTGGCGAAGAACTTGCTGCCGAATTCCTCCATGGCGAGGCCCCATCCGATCGCCTGACGGGCCATGGCGATCTGTGAGATACCCCAATAGCCATCCTGCGACTGATCCATGATGTGGATGACATCGTCATGATCGAACTCGACCAGTTGCCCGTTGATGTTGGAGCGGAAAAATGTATCGCTTCCCTCGCGCACCGGCCGCGTCAGGTATGGCTGCAAGGGATAGAGCCCGACCGCCTGCCCTCGATTGTTGCGCTCGATTTCCAGATACCCATTGCCCCAAAGAAGCGCATGTTGCTGCGCTGTCTTTCGAACGGTGCGGGAACTCATATAGTCGTTCGGACGCGTGCCGATCGTCGCCGCCATCGGGTGTTCGCTGGTCTTGGCGGGTCGCCGGCTACCATCATCGAGGCGGCGCATGATCGTCAGCGGAAAGCGTGCGACCGGATTGGAAATCCGGTTCACGCAGGCATAGACGACCGGCAGATGCATGGCGATGAATTCGGAGACATGCACGCCAGCATTCGTACGGCCGCCATTGATGGCGCGCACGAGCCAACCCGTTTCGGCACCAAGCGAGACCGGCGCGCCATAGGTGATCGCGCCCATATCAGGCTCCTGGCGGACCGCCAGCGGTTCGGCGCGGCGACCGAAAAGGGTCTCCATAATGCCCATCAGATTTCGATCTCCAGGATGCCGCGCGTCTCGTAAACGGATGGGCCTTCGATCTCGCCCGACATCCACCGTGCCAGCGCCATCATGTGCGCTACCGGACCGTCGATCTTGTTCTGCTCGCGGTCCTTGCGCGGGTAGACGTTATCCTTCGCGTCGGCTTTCGCCACCACGTTGGACAGCATCCATGTGAAGACCGGATCGCCGTTGTGAGCGATCTTGTGCGAGCGGATCAGACCGTCCATCTGTTTCATTGCCGGCGAGAAGTTCAACACCAGCGGCCGAACCTCAACCGTGTTGATGCCTTCCTCGCGCAGTTCCGCCATCATCATGTGGGCCTGGTGAGGATCGAAGGCCACTTCGTCGATGATCAGCCCCAGCCCTTCCGGGTCTTGGAGGCCCAAAAGATCATCGCGGATCGTGACGTAATCGATCATGTCGCCGTCGGTTTGCGTGATCCAGCGCTCCGGCGCATCCCGCCAGCCGCGATAGTGGGCGTTTTCCGGCAGTTCGATCGTAGCCTCGGGCAGATAATATCGGCCGAACCGCGCATATCCGCCTTCATGCTCGAACGTCAGCTCCATAGCGGCGATATCGATGGTGGACGCCAGGTCGAGGCCGATCTTGCAGGGTCGCCCGCGAAAATCCTCCAGCCGAAGTTTCGGATTCGCCGCTGCCTGCCATTTGGTTACATCGAAATAAGCGTTTCTTGCCTGCACCCACATGTTCAGGTGCTTGGTCTTGAACACGCCGATCTTGCGCGGGTTTTGCTTTGCGTCCCGCTGCCGGGCCCGCAGGAAATCGCCCCGCACGCTGACATCGTAGTTCGGGTTGGCCTTCCTCAGGGCGAGGTCGGAACTCCAGTCGTCGTCTTTGTCTACCGTGAAAATCAAGGCGAACAGTTCGTCGTTCTCGACGATCCCCTCCAATACCTTCTCCGCGTCCTGAACGGCGGCAAAGCACGGCCCCGAAAGATTGTCGCCAGCAGTCGTGATGATCAGCATCAGCGGCTGTTCGCGGGCGCCCATGCCCGTTTCCATGGTATCGACCATCCGATCGGTGGCGTGTTCGTGATATTCATCCACGATCGCGCATGAAGGAGATGCGCCGTCCCCAGGATCGCCGATCAACGGCTCGAACTTCGATCCGTCCGCCAGCCGGTGGATATTTTTCGCTCCGACCGTTACGCCGTAGTGCTGGACGAAGGCTGGCGTCTTCATTGCCATCAGCCGGGCCGGCTTGAACACCTCCCACGCCTGCTTTTCCGTTGTCGCGCCGGAATAGACCTCCGCACCGTGATCGCCGTCGATCGACATCATGCCAAGGCCGATCCCGGCCGCCCAGGTCGATTTTGCGTTCTTGCGCGGTTCGAGGATCAGCGCCTTGCGGAACCGGCGAAGGCCATCCTGCTTTCGCAGCCAGCCGAACAGGCAGATCGTCTTGAAGCACTGCCACGGCTCAAGCCTGAGCTTTTCTCCCTTTCGCGCCCACTCGCCCTTGGTATGCGGCAGCAGTTCGAGGAACCGGCACCATTTCTCCGCCGTCTTCGCATCAAAGCGATAGGGGTAGTTGTGCCCCTTGCTCGATTCGAGATCGTCGAGATGGCGCTTGCATGCCAGCCGGACCCATTTGCAGGCCGGTATCTTCCCTGAAACGACTTCCTCAGCATAGCGGTTGCCGGCTTCGACGTGCGGGAACTCAGCCGAGTGCCGCGAACGGATTCGTTTCATCAGGCGTACTCACGGACACCTTGGAGCGCGCCGCTGGCGATAAGCCGAATTCCGCCAGAAGGGACTGCGCATGACGCATGGCCTCGCTCCGCTGGGCCACGGCCGGATGGCCCTTGATCTGCTGACTGACGATCCGCCCTTCCTCGTCATAGGTCATGTTGCTGACGAAGGTTCGACCGCCGTCCTCAATCATGGCCGTGGAAATCTCAACCTCTTCCAACCGGGATGCCGCCAGGGCCAGCATCGCGGCGTCCGACGCCGATCCGATTCCCATCGGGCCGACAATCGAAACAAGCTGTTCGAAGATCGCCGCCGCCCGGCTGGAAAGCCATTCCGGAGGCTCGGGCAATGCCGCCGCCGGCTTCGGCGCATCCGGATTGGAACGGTCCGGACGATCGGTCCCGGCAACGACTTTCAGGTGCTCAGGTTTGCGTTTGCGACCGGCCATGGAAAATCTGTTTCATTTTGACGGTGTGAAAATCTGACCCCGGACCGGTCTAGGCACCCAGCCCTCCAGACTTTCAAGGGGGCTACCCCGCAACGCAATATTAGCGTTTCGCGATGCAACCATTCGTCCGCTTCGCTTCCGCATCTGCGAACATCTGCCGAACCTCGTATTCGGTGATGCCCTTGCCTCCCGTCAGCACGTCCGACAGCCATGACAGCGCGCGAGCACCGTTATACGTGCCGTCAGGATTGCGTGCCGCTTCGTCGAGCGTCTCTGCCTTGCGAGGATCGGGCATCATAACGTGTCGTTCTCCTGCCGCTGTTTCTCGCTCGAATGGCAGCGCCATGGTGCTTCGTCGCAGAGTGATTGCAGCGGCTGGTTCCAGAACAGATCGTAGTCGCCTCGGTGTGGGATCGGATGATCGGCGACCGTAGCCGCCGTCACACGTCCATACTTTAGGCAGTTCTCACATAATGCTTGTCTAATAAGCTGCTCTTCGCGGCGGCGCTGCCATCGTGCCGTCTTGTACCAGCGGCGCCAATCCTGCTTGTCACGCTGACGGTCATAGGCGCGGCGCTGCTCCTGCTTGCCGCCTATTCCGGCAGGCCGATGGACGGGTGGCTTGCTTGGCATCGGCCATGGTGCTTTGATCATTTGGGCCGCAGTCACAATGCGCCCGAGGGGAGGATGGGATGGACTGGTACACGCTTATCAAACTTCTGCATGTCTTGGCCGCGATACTCTGGATTGGCGGTGTCTTCATCATGCTTATGATCGCGATGCAGGCGCTACGGTCGCGTGACGAAGCGGAACTCGTTCGCACGGTGGCGCAAATGGGTTGGGCCGCTGAGCGCGTCTTTGTTCCCGGCAGCATCGCCACCACCGTTTTGGGCTTGATTGTGGCCACGCTCGGCCAAATGTGGGGTGATCTCTGGGTTATCCTTGGCCTGGCCGGTGTCGCAATCACCATGGCCCTTGGCATTCTGGTTCTGTCGCCGCGCGTTAAGAAGGTGGCGAGCACCGACGCCGTGACACCAGAAACCGTCGCGATTTCGAGACAGACAGTGACCCTCGTTAAATTTGACTGCGCAGCACTATTCGTCGTTGTCGCCGATATGGTGCTCAAGCCACAAGTAGGTGACTGGACAACCGTGACTATTATGGGCGTGGTGATCATCGCGGCGGCGGGCCTGTGGCTTACACCGGGATTGCGCAGAGTGGCTGCCGCGTGATCTGACGGAGTTAGCCTGCCTCGATAGCCGGGAGATACGGCCGACGCGTTCGCGCCTTGGCATCAGGTCGTTGCTGTCTGTGGCCTACTGTCGAAGAGGCTCAAATACCTACATGGCAAGATGCGTCGGGCGCTCCTCCCATTGTGCTTGACGCGTTCCCCTCTGGAGGTTCTTACCTTCAACCTGGCCGGGCTTTCTCAGTCCGGCTTTTTTTCATCCGGATGGGGCACCGCGCTCGTAGCTCAACTGGATAGAGCATCAGATTCGAATCTGAGGTTGCAGGTTCGAGCCCTGCCGACGCACCACGCGGACTGTGTTTGGTTGCAGCGGCACGATTCGAACGCGCGACCTTCAGGGTATGAACCTGATGAGCTACCGGGCTGCTCTACGCTGCTGAAACGGTGAGGCGGAACGGCTGGGAACATCCCCCGGCCTTCACAGGCGATGGCCTGCCGCCTCTTTGCGCCGTATGCATCCGACGACTTCGCGGGAACGGACAGAGCCATGATCCGCAACCCATAGCCGCCGCGCGGGCCGCGCACCCGACCAACCTACGGTGAGACTGGCTATCTCACGATGCGAAAACCCGCCTCGTTGGGCAGTTAGCGAGCTGCTTTCTTCGCCTTAAAGGCGGCCGCTTCCGCCTCCAATGATGAGGCAAACCTTTCCAAGGACAGAGTCTTTCTGTCGGGCATGTGACCCAAATAACCCTTTGCTGCGGCCTCAGCTTGAAGCTTCAGAAATCGCGTGCAACGAAGAGGTTCGCCGCGTCCGTCGGTGAAATCCAGCCCAAACTCAAGAAGAAACGTCGCTGCGTCATAGTTGTCCATGACACTGGTCTCAAAAGCCTGCTCGTACTCCCATTCCTCGGCTGCGTCTTTGAAATCCTCCCGAGCAACGTAAACTTCAGACCTCTTGATACCGAAAAGGCTCGCTGAAACGAAGTTAAGCAAGCTATCGACCTGCAGGGGCACCTCGCCACGACCGTTGTCATAGAGCAGAAGCCCATCGTCCAGACGCTGGACCCCTTCAGCTTCTCTGACCGGGAATAGCGCATCGCTCGCGCGCATCATCAATTCTCCGACTCATCAGTCCGAGGAATTATCGCACAAGCCTTGGGGAACAAAACAGGAAAATGTGGAAAGGCACAACTATGCACTGTGACAATCCGTATAGGGGTTTCGCGTCGAAAGGTCAATTCGTTTCGGACTCGGAATGACATTTATTCACACCGAGAAATTTGAAATGGATGGCGCACTGACGCAGGTCATTGTGGAGGATGGTCGCTATATTCCGCTGCGTCTGCATTTCGAGAGAAGCAATCTCAGCCGCAGATTTTCCGTGCACGCAGTAAGCCATCAGGCGCTCGAAGCCCGAATGGCCAATTCTTTCAACGAGGCCGCGAAGCGAGTCTATCGCGGCGACCCTGCCGTCCGAGATTCCCGCAGCATACCCTGATTTGATGCCACGTAGGAATTGCGCCGAACTCTGCACTGCTATACCGGCACGTTCCCACAGAATGGCGAAGTGGTTTCCGGCGTGAAAATAAGCATCCTGTCTATTTCGACCGTATCGCCACTCGAACGTGCCGGGGCGACAGCGAATGGTTTGCGTCAGTGACCGTGCTCGTTGACCTTGAAGGTCACGAACCTTTATCCGCGAGGTTATCGCGCCCTCATGCCCGATCTTGGCAGCCTTTCGTTCCATCCGAGCGCGCTCCTGCATCGCTTTTCGGCGAATTGCGGTCTGCTCAGACGTAGGCGCTTGTTCGGGTAATGCTGCCATGCGACCGGCAACACGTTCCTTGTTGAGGTCGCGCCTCTTGCCGCCGTCGAAACGGATACCGGGCTTGCGATCCGTCATGCCGATTCCCCTGTCATGCCGATAAGGCGACAGCCAAATCCGACGCGCCGTGTGTCATTCTTGCTGTTGCCATTGCAGGTCATCATGCAGCCTTACTTCCCTTAGCAAGGAGAACGTCGTTCCAATCCTGACCGGTGACAGGCGGTATCTCGATCCGCACCGAGACGGGCCGGCGTTTGTTACAGGCGAGCCGGTGAGCCAATGCCATAGCCGCGGCCTGTCCGCCGAACTGCGGATCGTTATCGCCGAATATGATGATCTGTTCGGCTCCGGCAGGCGCTTCCCAGCTGGATAAAATCGTCGAATTGATCGTGGACCATACCGGCACGTCGAATAGCGCGGCCGCCGCAAAAGCCGTCTCTATGCCTTCTGCAACGCCGAGCGCCGGGCCGGCATCGAACAGCCTGATTGCGGAACCCTTTGCGATGCCGCCGGCCATCACCTTGCGGGCCGAACCGACTGAAGCCTTCTGCCCGTTCAGGGTGAGATAGGTGCGGTGGATATTCGTCGGCGTTCCATCCGGCGCGAGGATCTTCGCCACCATCGCCGGATGGGAAGATTTCGCGTCATCTTCATCGACATATTCGCAGCGATCAATCTTGCGTAGCCACCGGCAATAGGAGGGTTGCCGAATACCGCGTCCGGCAAACCATTGGTCAACAAAGTCATCAGCGCTGATAGGCTGCGCATGGTCCCACAGGGTCTGCATTGCCTTCCGACTGCCGTCGCCGGACTTGCTTTTCGCCGGTCTGACCTTCACGTCTCCGATGACGGATTCGACTTCCCTGGCTGCTTTCGCGAAGTCCCATCCGTTCACCTGCATGAGGTAATCGACGGGGCTGTGACTCCCGCACTGGCCGCAATAGAACGCACCCGATCCATCCTTGTCTGTGAAGCGGAACCGGTCCTTGCCGCCACACCATGGGCACGGATGATGCTTGCGCGTGTTCAGCGCCGTTGCAGGAACACCAAGCGCCGAGAGAATGCCGGGCCATCGGCCATGCCCGCGATCACGAAGAGGCGTTTCATGCCGCATGCTGCGCGGCCTCCGCCAATTTCTTCGCCTTCTGCTGGCCCTTGATCCACCTGATCTGCGTGGATTTGATCCAGTTGTTCACCTGGACATCCGGCATGACGGGCATGACGTGCATGCCATTCGGCCAGACGCCGAATTTCTCCCGATATTTGTTCGCGGCCCAACCGTGCCGGTACTGCTTTTCCTCCTCGTACCACAGCAGCATGGCGAACCATTTCCTCTTGGTTTCCATATCGGCCCTGAGCTGCTTGCCGCCGAGATGGGCGAGTTCCCCTTGAGCGGTATGTACATCCTGCACCCGGTGCGGTGCGAAGCCGCAGGCCGGGCATTTATGGACGCCGATCGGCTTCACGTGATGACAAGACGGGCATTCCTTCGGCAGAGGCGTCGGGCGCTCGCGCCGCTTGCTGATGGAAGCTTTGCGCTCTGTCCCGTCGCTCAGCCGCTCATGATGGATATCCGTCACGAAGCCGAGGTTCAGCGTCGTGTCGGAATGGTCGAGGATCACGCAATCCTGCTTGCCCGGCGCTGAGCGAAGGCCACGTCCGATGATCTGGACGTAGAGCATTTCCGATTTGGTCGGCCGCGCCAGGATCAGGCAGCGCACATCCCAATCGACGCCCGTCGTCAACACGCCGACATTGACGACCACCTTGATGTCGCCGCGTTCGAACGCTTCCCGGATCGCTTGCCGCTCATCACGATCGGTGTTGCCATCGACATAACCGACCCCGACGCCTGCCTGACGAAAATCCCGTTCCAGGCTGCGGGCATGCGCTCTGTTGACGGCGAAGCAAAGAGTCGGCCGGTTTTCGCCGAGCTTCAGCCAGGTCGAGACCACATCAGCCGTGATCTGCGGCTTGTCCCATGGCGTCGGCCAACTGCCCCTCGTGGTAATCACCGGCGACGGTGCTGACCCCTGTCAGGTCGGGATGGCTTGGCGCGAAAACCCGGAACGGCGAGAGGTATGTCCTGCCGGTATCGGGGTTGATCATCGAGATCAGCTGCTTCGTCGTCGCGCCGATGATCAGATCGTCATAGTGCTTGCCGAGACCCTTGGTCCACGGCGTGGCGCTCAACCCGATGAACGGCAGTTTCGGGCAGAGCTTCATCCACTCGAAAATCCGGCGCTGCACCCGGTGAGCCTCATCGACAATCACGAGATCGGTTTCGGGGAATGCCCGCCGCACCAATGTCTGTGCGCTGGCGACCTGAACCGAGCGAGACGGATCGGTTTCGGGATGATTGGCCTGGATGACGCCGATCTCGAGAATGCCCTCCTTGCGGAAGGCCTTGATCGTTTGGTCGATCAGCTCCAGCGCGGGAACGACGAACACAACCCGCTTGCCCTTCGCCAGAGCCCGCTTGATGATCGCAGCGGCGGTTTTCGTCTTGCCGGCTCCGGTCGCCATCATCAGGACCGGACGGCGATGGCCCGTTGCCATGGATTGCCAGATCAGGTCGATGGCGGTCGCTTGGTGAGGCCACAGGGTCATGCCGCACCTCGCACGGGCAGCGTGATCACCTTGGCAGTAGGGGTGTCCCTGTCATGGGGGTGTGCCTCTCCCCAATGCCGAGCATAACCTTCAACCTCAGTACTGTTCCCTTCCTGATAAGGCGGTTCTGGGTCAACCGGGTTATATTCCCCGGAACGCGGTTCCGGTTGCAGAGGAACGCGGTTCCGGTTGCAGATTTTCTCGTTACCGGAACGCGGTTCCGGTTGCAGAGCCGGACGAAGGCTCCTTCGGACAGCCCGGATTGACGCCTTCGACACGTCGAAATTGCGATCGAGGGCCAGAACCACCAAGTCAGTCGTGCGGCCGTATTTCCCCTTGCTGCGGGATTTGCGCTGGACGATTTCCAGACGTTCAAGGACGACCAGCGCAGCACGAACTGCCCTGTCTGTCATTGATGCCTCTTCGGCGAGGTCGCTTTGCGCGGCGCGACATTCGCCGCCGCCCTTATCGGCACTCCAAGCGATTGCGCGGACTACCGCCTTAAGCGAGGCGTCGGCAATTCGCTGGCGTTTCAACCATTCTCTCGCTTCCTTGCTCATGCGGACACGGCCTCCCGCACCTGTTCGAAAACCCGTTCGAGATGCGAGAGCTTCTGGCACATGGCGGCGCGTTTGGCCGGCGGACAGAGGCGGGAATAATCCTCGGGCTTCAGGTCCGCGAGGAACAGGATCGCAGAGCGAAGCTCTTCGTATGTAGGTTCCGGCTTCTGCTGGATTTGTCCTGCGATGCCGCCGGGGCGGACCTTGGACTGATCCGGTGGCGGCTCGACCTGTTTGCGATGCTCCCACGCCAGATCACGCTTGACGGCGGCTACCTGATCGTTCGGCGGGAGCTTCTTGATCTTGTCGAGATAGGTGCCGGTGTCGAGCTTAGTGCCTTTGATGAGGTTCAGCGCCACCGGGATGATCTTTTCGCCACGCTCGGCGTCGATCTGAACAATACGTTCGCTTCGTCCAGTGACGGCCGCTGTGCTGCTGGTGAACGCAGGCGCAAACTTTTCGTTTGCTACTTCTCTCCCTTGCGCAGTTGCCGAAGCGCGCCCTCCGATGGCCTTCGCTGGACCGTGCAGCGATTCATAAATGGCTTTCCGGCGTGCCGTCTGGTCTGCTCTTTCCGCGATGGACAGTTCCCATCGGCATAAGTTCTCGTCGATCATCGCCAGTTCGGCGCGAAGATCATCATCCTCGACGAGGATACAGGGGATTTCCGTCCAGCCGTTCAGGTCGCAGGCGGCAAATCGGTGATGGCCGGCGACGATCTCGTAACCATCACCAATCTTGCGGACGCGGATCGGGTTGATGAGCCCGACCTCGGCGATGCTCGCCTCAAGCGCATCGAGGGTGCCGCTGTCGAGCGGGCGGCCATCAGCTCTTCGGGATATTTTGTCGGGAGCGATGTTGATGATGGAGATCACGCCGCTTGCCTCCCGGAAATGAGCCTGCGCAGCTCGGCAGTGGCTTCCGCGACGGTACGGCCAGAAGCGGAAAGCCCGGTTGCGGGATCGAATGCGATCACAGTGCCGTCTTCGGTTCGGGTGCAGATGATGGAGGTCATGTGGCGCGCCTCACGCGGGTTTCCTCGGACCATTTCAGCAGGCAGAAGGGTTTGCTCTTGCCTTCGGGCCAGTGGACAACGAACCAGCCCATCACCTCGTCATATGTGCGGACGGTGAAGCTCTTCGACGGGTCGGTGATCCGCGCGAAAAACCCACTGTCGTTGCGGCAGCGGCGGGAAATAGTTGACATTGCACACGCGTCAGCAGCGGCGTAGGCGTGTGCGGTTTCGAGTAAAATTGCACGGAGTTCGTTTTCCATCCGTTAAGCATGCTGGAAGTTTCCGGCAATTGCAAGTGGAAACGCGGGAAATTTCCGGTTGGCTTTCCGCCGGATTTTGGTGGATAACTCCGGCATGGAAAAACAATCAATCGCAGAGCGTATTCGTAACCGTCTCGAAGAACTCGGTAAAAACCCTTCGGCGGTAGCGCTGGAGGCGGGTTTGAATAGGTCCGCCGTCCAAGACATCCTTAGAGGTAAGGCGGCGAGCCCGAGGCTAGATACGCTCCAGAAACTAACTGGTCCTCTTGAATGCAGTTTGGAATATCTCACCGGCGGCAGTGACGACCCCGGAGCTTCCCCCGATGCAGAGCGAACTTATGCTCTATTGGACACGACTATCACGAGTCCTTCCGAATCTTTAGAGACCGGCGTTTTTCGGGAGAATCGATTTACTCCAGCGGCTTCGAAGGAAAATGCAGTTGTTTATCGAGATCCTCGACGCCCGCATTGGAGCGCGAATCTTTATCTTATAGGCGATGAGACGCTCGCGGGGATTGATATTCGAAAGGGCGATTACGCTACCGTTCTTGTGCCGTCGCTTGATGAAGAGATAGTTCTTCGAAGCGGCATGCTCGTTGTGGTGAGAAGAGAAATTACGCAGCCGGTGGCGCATGAGATAAGCGCTCGAATTGTGGAAATTCACGGCGACGAGGTTCATCTCGCAAGTCGGCCGGCGAGCGGCAGCAGCAGCAGATTGATCGTCAATATGTCGGACAGACATCCAGGCGACCAGATGGCGATCCTCAGCAACTCCTATTTTCTAAAAGACGGCGGCTCGATCTCGGTGGAGGGCGTCGTGGGACGAATAACCCGTGCTCTTCCGATTTGACGGAAAGTTCTCGCATTCATATTGACGTCGGAAAATTCCTGCATTACGGTTAATCTATCGTCACCGATGGAACCCGCCATGCCTAACCCGTCAATCGCATCCCTGATCTTAGCTCACCGAACCGCCGTTCTGGCCGGCGAGGCCATGTTCGCGGACGATTGCCGTTGCCTCAGTGGTGCGGGTGCCAAAGCCACCGAGGAAGTCGAAAGGCAAGCCTTCATCGCCCTGGTCGGCGCGCCATGTCTCTCAGTCGAGAATGTTGCTGCCAAGATCGACTACTTCGTCAACGGCACGGTGGCTGATCGGTCAAGCTTGATCGATTATCTGACGGAATACAGCGACGGCGACTTCGATCTGACGCGCCGCCTGCTCCAGTCGATGATTGGCCAGGGTAGTCACAAACCGTTGCCACTAGATCAGCGCAGGGACCGCGACCATAAAGGCCAACGTGTTTCGATGGAGCCCTCGTGAAAGCGCTGGTCGATATCAGCAATTTGGTAGACCGAAATCGGTCCCCCGACACGCGCGCTGATTTGTGCAGAATGACCCGCGTCAACGGAGCCGTCATGACCGCAACCGCCAACCACAGTCAGGACGATCGGCGCAGAATTGCGCCGGTTGGCGTTAGAACGGAATCTCGTCGCTTTCCAGAATGCCTGGAGCGAAGCGATCGCCTTTCGGCGCTTTCCATAACTGGATTGTGTTCTTGTCATCGTAGACAGACACCCAGCCGGCGTCTGAAATCGATGCTGTCCATCCGTCCTTCAAACGAAACTGGACAACATCCTTTTCGAAGCTCATCGACGCTACCAGAGGGTGCCCGACCAGAACATCCTTGGCGACTTCGGACGCAATTCGCAGATGTTTTAGCTTGCCGAGGAAGCGGTTTATTATCCGGGTCAGGTCGTCGCGAGACTTCAGTGCATCGTCTAGCAAGCGTCGCACAGCCTCAACCTCGGATGGTAATGCCTTCTCTCGCTGAAACTCAACGATTCGTTCAACGAGTTCGACCGGCAGAGCATACACCCGCCGTTGCGTGTCGTTTGCTGCCGATGCAGGCGGCGAGGCGGGGCCATCGCCAAGCAAATCTTCCGGGACGTTGTCTTTGTCAGCCATTGTGCACACCAGAGTATCATCAGCGTTAACACACCGCTTGACATTAGGAAATTGCACAAGCAATGTCACTTAGGATGTCAATTCATGGTAAACGCATTGTCTAACATTAAAGGCACCAATGCCAGCACCCATAGAGTAGTTGTCCTGTTGACAGCTTCGGAACTGGCGATTGTTGATGGTGTCGCGGAAGAAAAAGGGTTCCGATCCCGGGCCGAGGCGTTTCGCCAGTTGCTTCGGGATCATCGAGAGAAGGGAGGCACCAGCAAGCAGCCCGAATAAACGAAAACGGCGACCACCGAGCCTGCCAGGGCAGAGTGATCGCCGTCTGAATAGAAAAGCCTCTGCCAGGAGGCTCCTCGCAACGTCCAAAACCGCGGAGGTTTGAATGGACAGACAGATAGATAGCACCGGCTCGCCGGGATTTCTACCGGCACGGATCGGGAACGTCCCGATCACGATGAGCAGCCGCGAGATCGCGGAACTCACAGATAAGCAGCACCAACATGTCCGCCGTGACATTCGAGCAATGCTCACATCGCTTGGCATTGATGCGTCCAATTTTGGACGGACCTATGTTGATACCGCCGGCCGCCAGCAAGAGGAATTTGCGCTTCCCAAGCGCGAGTGCCTGATCCTGGTATCCGGCTACAGCGTCGAGCTTCGCGCCAAGATCATTGATCGTTGGATCGAACTCGAAACCGGGGCTGCAAAGCCTGTCTCCGCCGGCGGCAAGGTCAATGAACTGGCTTCGATCTTTGGCGGCCTCAAGCGCATCGCGCGCCTCGCCGGCCTCAAGGGCAATTCGTCGATTCTTTCTGCGGCCCAGGCGGCTCGCAAGATCACTGGCACCGATCCGCTGGCTCTGATTGACGCAACGCACATCGTTGCCGAGGTTCAGGAACAGTATCTCGGGCCGCGCCAGATCGGCGAGCGCGAAATTCCGCCCGTCATAGCGCAGCGCGTCAACAAGGCGCTGGAAGCGGCCGGACTACAGGTCGATCATCGGAAACGCGGCAAGCATGCCTATTGGGAACTGACTGCGGAAGGCCGGAAGTCTGGCGGCGAATATCTGGACACCGGCAAGAAGCACGGTGACGGGACGCCCATAAAGCAGATCAAATGGCCTGCCAGCGTGATCGACCGCATCCGCGAACACCTAAAGACTGCTGCCTGACCGCCACCGCATAATCGCGCGGCTGGCCCGCGCTCCACCAATTCTGAATGGAGATTTCCATGAACACGAGCGACGCCACGCGGGCGAACAGAGAAGCTTTGCCCGACATCGGCGAAGCCGTCGACCTTCTCGAGCGGGCATGGAGCCAGATCGAACTCATCAACATGGCCGCTGAATCAGGAAACGTCACTGGCGAGGCTGGCAACGCTATCGCGTGGGGCTGCATCGCGGTCCAGGAACTTCTTGATCGCGTTAAGGACGCCATCCGGCCGGGGCAGGAAGGCGGTGCAGCATGAGCGCCGCATGGATCGTAGACGATTTCAATAGCGACATGCATCGCCTAACCACTTTGATGAATGTCATTTGCAGCCTCCAGTTCGATCTCGAGGTCGGCGAGACCGATCCCCGCGTTGATGATCTCCTTTGGATCGCTCGCGAAATGGTTGAGGGGCTGACGAAGAGCGACGATGATCGTCCTATCCGCATGACGGGAGGGCAGTCGAATGGCTGATCTCCTTCACCCCGACGCCAAACTGATCGAACTCGGACGGCAGTTTGAGGCTCTCCGGGCCGAGGTCCTTCCGCTTGATCGGAAGTGTAAGGACGCACACGCTGCCTGCGAGGAAGCCATTGCGAAAGCTGGCATACCGAACTCTTCCTCGGAGAGGACGCCCGAGCAGGACGAGTTGGTCAAGAAACTCCATCGCGAGACCATCTACAGCTCGGAATACGATTCCTTCTGCAAATTGCACGGCAAGCTGATCCGCCTGATGAAGGCGATCCACCGTGCCAAGGCGACGACGCTGGAAGGCTTCGCCGTCAAGGCTACGGCGATCGCGTTCGACCAGGCTGATTTTGAGGTTGGCAATTCGGTCCCGGCTGACGTTGCCGAGCGGGAGCTTTACCGCCTCGCCCACGATATGGCGAAGGTCGTCAAAGCCGAGTCGGCGACCCTGCAAACGCTCATCACGAAACTTGAGGAGACGAGAGCCGAATATCGCCGCCAGTACGAAATCGACTGCGATTCTCGCGGAACCGACGAGGCCTACAATGCAATGGCCGATGCCGAACTCGCGGTCATCGCGCATCCATGCACAACACTCGCTGAGGTCCGGCGCAAGGCTGCACTCGCGCTCGCCGACGATATGATGATGGACAGCCTGACGAATTGCACAATTCGCGACGAGCCCGTCATGAACGTTTTCCTTCGTTCGCTGCTCGGCGAGGCGGGAGGCGCATCATGATCGACAGTCTTGAAACCGAAAGGGACGTGCATGACACACGCACGCCAAAGGTATGGGCATCATGCCCACACCCCAAGGTATATGTGTCACGCATACACCTTCGCGCCGCCGAATGGATCCTGCTTTCCTCGATCGCCGGCATGTTCATCTGCGGCGTTTGGATATGGATTTGCATGAGGGCTTGGCGGTGACGCGCCCGGCCAACCAGCCTTTGCGCCTGGACGATCTGCCCATGTTCGCCACGGATCGGCAGATCGCAGAGGCCATCGTCGGTAAGGATAAAGCCGAAAAGTGGATGCGAGAGCGCCTGCCGACACTTGCATCTAAGCCCGGTTTCCCGCCTATTGATCCTTTCCATGGCGGGAGACCGGTGAAATTGGTCGCCCGCTTCTATGATGAGTATCTTGGGGTAGGGAAGAGCGGCGCTCCCGGCCCGCGTGGCGTAGAGGATGTGAGGGCATGGAAACCGTCAAGGCGCCGGGCCTAAAATGGCGGAAACTCGCCGGTGGGATGTCGCCGGTGTGGGTTGCCGACGAGACGGACGTGAAGAACGGCTATAAGCCGAAGACCGTCAATCTCAAGCACATTGCCGATCAGCCAGACATGCTCGTTGCAAAGTGCAATGCGCTCCAGGCGGACATGCTCCTGTGGCGCACCGGCTATCGGCGCGATCTCCTGAAATTTGACGGCACGGTGCGATCGTTGTTGGACGTGTACGAGGTCCATGAGCGCAGCCCGTACCGCAAGCTGAAACCGGCATCCCGACGGCCATACAATCATTATCTTAAGAACCTGCGCGGCCACATCGGGGCCATCCGGATCGACGACATAAGCGGGGTTGATTTTCTGAACTGGCATGAACTCTGGTCGGAAGGCGGCAAGCATCTTGCCGCTGCCTCCATGGCGCGATCTGTTCTGGACGCGGCCATCAGTTTTGGCATCATGCTTCGTTTTGCCGGGTGCCCGGAACTATCGGCGATCCTCAAGGAAACACGAAAGAAATTGCCGGGCCCGCGCTCTCGCGACGTGTCAATGACGGCGGAGGAAGTGATCCGCTTGCGGCAGGCTGCTCACAACCGGGGCGAGCCGATCATGGCGCTCGCCTATGCCCTGGCATTCGAGACAGTCTTGAGACTGTGGGATGTCATCGGGCAGTGGGTGCCGATCGATGCCGTCGGCGTGTCCGATGTCATCGATAGCGATCGGGGCGAGAAGTGGCACGGCCTCCGTTGGGAGGATATCGACGCCAATCTTCTGCTGGAATATACCCCTTCCAAGACAGACGGGACTTCCGGGAAGTCCATGGTCTATCCGTTGACCAAAGCACCGATGGTCATGGAAGAACTGCGACATTGGCCGGAAGATGCCCGCGTAGGGCCGGTGATCGTTTCACCAGTGACGAAATTGCCATACACGGAACAGCCGTGGCGGAAGCGATTCAACAGAGACCGGAAGGCGGCAGGAATCGCCAGCCATGTGTGGGCGAGGGATCTACGGGCCTCGGGCATCACCGAGGGTAGGGCCTACGATGCGTCGATTGACGATGCTGGAAAGGTCGCCGGCCACAGCGGAACCAGGACGACGAAGACGATCTATGACCGCGCCGTACTGGAGGCTGCCGACCGATTCGCGGAGGCTCGAGTTCGAGGCCGGGAACGGAGCGGTAACAACAGCGGTAACGTGCGGTAACGTGCGGCTCTGAAAGCCTTGCGGGATAAGGGCTGCAGATTTTGCATGGTTAATGCCCCCTTAACCACCGCTTCTATAGATTGAGGCCGGAATCCGTGCCTGCGATCTTCGCGGCGGCGGCCTCTCGCGGGGATATTGCATGCGTTCGGAGCTTTCGGCGTCTTTCATGCTCGGTGATACGGGGCAAAACATGCAGGCCTTTCTTTACAGAATGGCCGGACGGGCAACGGGGATGCTGCTGTTCGCGGCAATCGCGTTCGCTATCGCCTGTCTCGCGACGTGGAATGTCAACGACCCGAGCTTCTCGAATGCGGTCGACAATCCCGTCACCAACGCGATGGGCTATCCGGGATCGGTGGTCGCCGATCTGGCGATGCAGTTTTTCGGCCTGGCTTCGGTCGTCGCCCTTGTGCCGGCGCTTTTCTGGGGCGTTTTCCTCGTCACGGGGCGGGGCATGGATAGCAAGGCCAGGCGTCTCGGCGCCTGGTTCCTGGGCGCGGTCCTCGCCGCCTCGGTGGCCGGCTGCATCAACGCGCCTGTCACATGGCCCTTGCCGACCGGCCTCGGCGGCGTCTTCGGTGATCTCATCCTTGAAATCCCGTCCCTTGCCATCGGCAACTACCCCTCCGGTCTCATCGCGACCATCCTCGCCTTGATCCTCTCCATGCCGTCCCTGTGGCTGTTGCTTTATGGCGGCGGGCTGATCCGGCGCGGGGCGCGCAAGGCCCAGACGCCCGTTGCCGCGCGCCGCAAGGAGTTGCGGGCCGAGCCGCTGGTCGAGGAGGACGACGAAGAGGAGGAACGCCGTTCGATTTTCCAGGCCGCCTACAATTGGTGGCTGTCGCTTCGCTACCTCGTCCATCGCGTGACATATCGCGCCAAGCCCGAACGCGCGGGGCGCGGGTCGAGCTGGATCCGCCGAATACAGATCGAGGACGAATTCGCCGATTTCGAGCGGCCGGTCGCGAGCGGAGACCGGGTCGAGCCGGCCTTCGACAGGAGCGGCGCGCCGCCGGCCATGGGCGTCGAACGCGACGACGATTTCGCCGCGGCGGACGACGGGGATGATAATGCGCCGTTCGACGCATCGCCCCAGCCCGCCCCTTCGGCGCGGGTGGCGGGTCCGGCGGCGCGTCCGACGCAGGGGAATCGAGTCCAGCGTGAGGCGCAGCGGTCGCTGATCGCGGGCGATGAATTCGAGATGCCGTCGCTGCATTTCCTCGCCGAGCCGAAAAATGTCGCCCGCGATCCGAGCCTTTCGGAGAGCGCGCTCGAACAGAACGCCAGGCTTCTGGAAGGCGTGCTGGAGGATTTCGGCGTCAAGGGCGAGATCATCCATGTGCGGCCCGGCCCCGTCGTCACGCTTTACGAGCTCGAGCCGGCGCCGGGCATCAAATCCTCGCGCGTCATCGGCCTCGCCGATGACATCGCGCGCTCGATGAGCGCCATCGCCTGCCGCGTCGCCGTTGTTCCGGGGCGAAACGCCATCGGCATTGAACTGCCGAACGCGAAGCGCGAAACCGTTTATCTCAGGGAACTTCTCGCCAGCCGCGACTTCGAGCAATCCAAGGCCAAGCTGGCGCTGGCGCTCGGCAAGACCATCAATGGCGAGGCGGTCATCGCCGACATCGCCAAGTTCCCGCATCTGCTGGTGGCCGGCACCACCGGTTCGGGCAAGTCGGTCGCCATCAACACCTTCATCCTCTCGATCCTCTACAGGCTCAAGCCGGAGGAATGCCGGCTGATCATGATCGATCCGAAGATGCTCGAACTTTCCGTCTATGACGGAATCCCGCATCTCCTGACGCCGGTCGTCACCGATCCGAAAAAGGCGGTGGTCGCGCTTAAATGGACCGTGCGCGAGATGGAAGATCGCTATCGCAAGATGTCCAAGGTCGGCGTGCGCAATATCGAGGGGTTCAACCAGCGCGTCGCCGCCGCAGACAAGAAGGGCGAGAAGATCGCCCGCACCGTGCAGACGGGCTTCGACCGCCAGACCGGCGAGGCAATCTACGAGACGGAGGAACTCGACCTCGCGCCACTGCCCTTTATCGTCGTCATCATCGATGAGATGGCGGATCTGATGATGGTCGCCGGCAAGGATATCGAGGGCGCCGTCCAGCGCCTGGCGCAGATGGCGCGCGCCGCCGGCATCCATGTCATCATGGCGACGCAGAGGCCGTCGGTCGATGTCATCACCGGCACGATCAAGGCGAATTTCCCGACCCGCATCTCCTTCCAGGTGACGTCGAAGATCGATAGCCGCACCATTCTGGGCGAGCAGGGCGCGGAGCAGCTGCTCGGCATGGGCGACATGCTCTATATGGCCGGCGGCGGACGTATCCAGCGCGTCCATGGTCCGTTCGTCTCGGACGACGAGGTGGAAAAGGTCGTCGCGCATCTGAAGGCGCAGGGCGTGCCGGAATATCTCGACGCCATCACGGAGGACGACGACGAAGGGAGTGATGCGTCAGGAGACGGCGGAGGGTCGGCCGGCGGCGGCAATTTCGAGGATTCCGACGACCCCTACGACCAGGCAGTCGCAGTGGTCTTGCGCGACGGCAAAGCCTCCACCAGCTATATCCAGCGGCGGCTCGGAATCGGCTACAACCGCGCGGCCTCCATCATCGAGCGCATGGAGCAGGAAGGCATCGTCGGCCCGGCAAACCATGCCGGCAAGCGCGAAATCCTGGTGCCGACCGAAGAGGACAAGATGTAGCACGACGGCGCTTCGTCTTGGTCTTGGCTCCGCCAAACTTCGGCCCCAGTGGCGGCTTAGAGGATGATGCGATTGGATTAATCGCATCATGTTCCTATCTCTTTGTCCGAGCATGCCTTTTCGGAAAGGCGGTGTCCACTTTTCCGGATCATGCTCCAGGCGTGGGGCGATCAAGGAGTTCTGAATGACCATAGGAAGAAGGCCCAACCGCGGCGGTCATCGGTCATGCGGCCTGCATCGGCGGGTGGTGATAGGCGCGCTTGCGGCGCTCGCGATCGGAGGAAGCGCTTCCGCGGCATTCGCTACGAGCCCGGCCTCCGATTCGAGCGCCGATTCCCAGACCGCGCAGAAGATCGCCGACCATTTTTCCGCGATCAAGACCATGGAAGGCGAGTTCGTCCAGTTCGGGCCGCGCGGCGACCAGGTCGGCGGCCATTTCTACATCGAGCGGCCGGGGCGGCTTCGTTTCGACTATGACACCAAGAACAATTTCAAGGTCATAGCGGACGGAAAGTCGGTCGCGGTCAGCAACCCGCGCATGAAAACCTGGAACGTCTATCCGCTCGACAAGACGCCTCTCACGCTCTTGCTCGCGAACAAGATCGATCTTTCGGGCGACAAGTTGAAAAGCGTCAAGCAGGATGCCGACCTGACGACGATCAAGCTGGCAGACCGGTCGGTCTTCGGCAATTCGCAGCTGACGATGATGTTCGATCCGAAGACCTATGCGTTGAGGCAATGGACCATTACCGATCCGCAAGGCAAGAACACGACGGTCATGATTTTCAACGTGAAAGAGGGCGTGAGCCTCGATCCGTCGCTCTTCACCATCAATTACGCGAAGATCCAGGGCAAATACAATTCGAGCCGCGGCAAGTAGGCGATCAATATAGCCCGCGCGAGGGCGATCCATTTTCATGCTGCGCTGCCTCCTGACGGGTTGTTTTCCCGGCGCATGGCTGGCAGTTTCCGGCTCCAATCGGAGCCGGGCCCTCATGCCATTCACCATTGCAACCTGGAACATCAATTCCGTCAGGCTACGCCTACCGCTCGTCGAGCGGTTCCTCACGCAATACCGCCCCGACGTGCTTTGCCTGCAGGAAACAAAATGCATCGACGATCTGTTTCCCGCAAAGGCGCTCGCCGCGCTCGGTTACGGAGATATCGCGATAAACGGCCAGAAAGGCTATCATGGCGTCGCGACGCTTTCACGCCATCCTCTGACATTGAAGGAAAAGCGGGGCTTCTGCGGCATCGTCGATTCTCGCCATATCTCCACCACCGTCGAGGCCGGTGGGAAGACGCTCCTGCTGCATAATTTTTATGTTCCGGCAGGCGGTGACGAACCTGATCCGGATATCAATCCGAAATTCCGGCACAAGCTCGATTTCATCGGGGAAATGAACGGCGTGCGGGCCGAGCAGGCGGACAACGCCGCCTCAATACTGGTCGGCGACCTGAACGTGGCGCCGCTGCCGACCGATGTGTGGTCGCACCGTCAACTGCTCAATGTCGTCAGCCACACGCCGGTCGAGACCGAGGGGCTGGAGGCGATGCGGCTGCAAGGCGGGTGGGTCGATCTCATGCGCCGGCACATTCCGCCGGAGGAAAAAATCTACACTTGGTGGAGCTATCGCGCGCGCGATTGGCAATTATCCGATCGCGGTCGCCGGCTCGACCATATCTGGTCGTCGGACAACATAGCGCCCGCGCTCCTGGAGATCGAAATCGTGCGCGAGGCGCGCGGATGGGACAGGCCGTCCGACCATGTTCCCGTCATCGCCCGGTTTGCCTTTTGAATTGCTTCTATCGCCGGGGCAGCGACATGGCCGCCGGCGCGCCATGCGGCGCGAGAACAGGCACGAAAACGCGCCGCGACGCCCGCGCCGCAACCGGCAGTCCCTGATAGAGCCTTTTCTGTGCTTCGACGATGATGACGCCAGCAAAGATGGGCCAGCAGCGCCGCCCGACGCGGTCGAGCCCCTGATAGATTTTCAGCACGGCGCGATGCCGCGAAGGCGGAAAAAACAGCGCCTCGGCAAAGGCGCCGGGCGTGAAATTCGTCTCGCGCAGGAGCGCCGTCAGCTGGCCGCGCGAATAGGGCCGGCCGGTACCGAATGGCGTATGCTCGAAGCGGGCCCAGACGCCCCGCCGGTTCGGCACGATGATAACGAGACGGCCTCCGGGCGCCAGGACGCGCCAGGCTTCCATCAGCGTCTCGCGCGGATTTTCGGCATGCTCGAGGGAATGGGCAAGCAGGATGCGGTCGGTCGAAGCATCGACGAGCGGCAGTTCCTCGTCGAAGACGAGCGCTGTCGCCGAGGGACCGCCGGGCGGCCAGTTCACCGCGCCCTGGGCTGCCGGCATGAAGGCGAAAACGCGCTCCGCGCCGGTTCCGAACCGTTCAAGCCAGGGCAGGGCATAGCCCAGCCCGACCAGTCGCTCATTGGCGATCGGCGCCCAGATCGAGGACAAGGCCATCGTGATGGAGCGCTCGGCGAGGCGCCCCAGCATCGATGCGTAGAACGCGCGAAGATCGACGATATCCGAATGCATGCGGCGGAAAATAATCCACCGCGCCACTTCACGGCAAGGAGAGGCTTTTAGAGCCCGAGGCCTTCGTAACGCTTCTTGAACTTGGAAAGGCGGCCACCTCGATCCAGCAGCGTCTGCTGACCGCCGGTCCAGGCCGGATGCGTGGTCGGGTCGATGTCGAGGTTCAGCGTGTCGCCTTCCTTGCCCCAGGTCGAACGGGTAACATATTCCGTACCGTCGGTCATGACGACCTTGATGGTATGATAATCGGGATGAATGTCGGCTTTCATGTCGATGTCCTAAATTCTGTGGGGTCCTGATCCTGCGGGCGCGCCGGGGGAAACCTGCGGCGATCTCGCCCACCCGTGAAACTTGAAGCCGCAGGCAATGAGGACTACGGCTAAATCGGCGGTGCCTATACATCAGGAGACCGGCGAGCACAAGATCATCAGGCCGCCATGGCGGGAAAACAGGGAGTCGAACCCATTGGCGGAAGCCCACATACCCGAAAAGCAGAAACGTCGCCGCTCCCTCGGTCCGCTGCGCCGGCTCGGCCCCTATCTCGGCCGCTACAAGGGCAAGGTCGCCGGTGCGCTTTTCTTCCTCGCGCTTGCCGCGGCGACGACGCTGTCGCTCCCGCTGGCGGTCAGGCGCATGATCGATAAGGGCTTCACTCATTCCGATTCCACCTTCATCGCCAGTTATTTCTCGATGCTGATCGTGCTGGCGGCGGTGCTCGCCATGGCGTCGGCCGGCCGCTACTTTTTCGTCATCACGCTCGGCGAGCGCGTCGTCGCCGATTTGAGGAGCGACGTCTTCTCGCATGTGACCGCCCTGTCGCCGGCCTTCTTCGACAGGACGCAGTCCGGCGAGATCATTTCGCGGCTGACCGCCGATACGACGCAGATCAAATCGGCCGTCGGCCCGACCGCATCGGTGGCGCTGCGCAACCTCATCCTGGGGTTCGGGGCGCTGGCGATGATGCTCTATACCAGCCCAAAGCTTTCCGGCCTCGTCATCGTGGCGATCCCGATCATCGTCGTCCCGCTCATCGCCATCGGACGGCTTGTCCGCCGCCGCTCGCGCCAGGCGCAGGATACGCTCGCGGACGCCACCGCCTATGCCAGCGAGCAGATCGGTGCGATCCGCACGTTGCAAGCCTTCACCAATGAGGGACTGGTGACGCGGCGCTTCACCAATGCGGTGGAAAGCGCCTATCGCGCCGCCCAGTCGTCGATCGGAGCCCGCGCCTTTCTCACCTTCCTGGCGATCTTTCTGATCTTCGCCTCGGTCGTGGCGGTGCTCTGGATCGGTTCCAGCGACGTTCTCTCCGGAGCCATGAGTCCGGGAACGCTTGGTCAGTTCGTAATCTACGCCGTCCTGTCGGCGAGCGCGCTTGGCGCCTTGTCGGAAGTCTGGGGCGATCTCAGCCAGGCGGCGGGCGCCGCGGAACGCCTGACGGAAATCCTCGCCGAGCCCGCCGAGATCGTTTCGCCCCGAACGCCCCGGCATTTCCCGTCCGGCCGTAAGGGATCAATCGAATTTCGCGACGTCGCCTTTGCCTATCCGACTCGCTCGCATCAGTCGGCCGTCGAGAGGCTCTCCTTCACTATAGAGCCGGGAGAAACGGTGGCCATCGTTGGTCCCTCTGGCGCGGGAAAGAGCACGGTTTTTTCGCTCCTTCTGCGTTTTTACGATCCCGATCGCGGCGCCGTCCTGATCGACGGCGTCGATCTCAGGGAAGCCGATCCGCAGGAGGCGCGGCGCAGGATCGCGATCGTGCCGCAGGACGTCGCGGTTTTCGCCGACCGCGCCCGCCACAACATCGCTTTCGGCCGGCCTGGCGCGCGGGAAGAGGAGATCAAGGCGGCGGCAAAGGACGCTTTGGCGGACGAATTCATCCGGGCCATGGAAAGAGGCTACGATACGCAACTGGGAGAGCGCGGCGTTACGCTTTCGGGCGGGCAGCGCCAGCGGATCGCGATCGCGCGCGCCATATTGCGCGACGCGCCGATCCTGCTTCTCGACGAGGCGACGTCGGCCCTCGACGCCAGCAGCGAGACGCTTGTCCAGACCGCGCTGGAACGCCTGATGCGAGACCGAACGACGGTGGTTATCGCGCATCGCCTCGCAACCGTGCTGAAGGCGGACCGCATCCTGGTGATGGACCGGGGACGGATTGTCGAACAGGGGACGCATCAGAGCCTGGTACGCAAGAACGGCGTCTATGCCGAGTTGGCGAGGCTGCAGTTCGAGACCGGCGCGGACGCCTTCCGAGGCGCGGCGGAATAGCAGGCTGCCAGCATCGCTCACGCGTCCGGCGCCAAAACGGGAGCCGAAGACCGTCTGGCTCCATCGCAACCACTTGTGCCCGTCTGGAGTTTGAGCAGAGCGGCGCCGCGCCAGCGCGCAGGCCGTGTGGCTATCGCCCGCATTTGCGAAGGAGCGACAGACGCCAAGGCGCAGGTCGATCCGGCGACGAGGTTTCGATGGCGGAAAGTCAGGAGACGAAGCAGATCGCGATGATGAAACAGGTCGTCGCGCTGGCCGAAAAACAGACGGATTATTCCGTGCAGCGTTCGGAGATGTCGGCGGGGCGCTCGTACCAGAATGCCGAGCGCACGCTGTCGGTCTGGGTGCGCACGGCGCTTTCGCTGATGATCTGCGGCCTGGCCATCGACCGCTTCGGCCTGATCTTCGACGGCAATCCCGCCTCGGAAGCGCATATGGCGCCGGGGCGCGCCTTGCTGCTCGACCGGGTCTCCGAATGGACGAGTGCCGCGCTGGTGCTTCTCGGCGTGGTCATGGTGGTGGCGACCGGCCTGCGCTTCGCCGCTTATGCCCGGGCATGGCGAAGGCAGCATGAGCCGCCGCCCTATCACGGCCCCTATCTGGCGCCCTTCTTCGCGCTGATGGTGGCGCTTTTCGGGGCCGTCCTGCTGGCGATCATGGCGACTGCGATGTCGTGACCGACGCGGCGCCCCGGAGCTTGTTCAGACCATGCCGAGCGCGTTCTTGTAGAGCTCTATGATCGCTTCCTCTTCCTGGCGTTCCGCCTGATCCTTCTTGCGCAGCCTGATAATGGTGCGCATCGCCTTGGTGTCGTAGCCCCGGCCCTTGGCCTCGGCGAAAACTTCCTTGATGTCTTCCTGGAGAGTGTTTTTCTCTTCTTCCAGCCGCTCGATGCGCTCGATCAGCTGCCGCAATTCGGCCGCCGCCACTGTATCCGGGGTCGATCCGGCGTCACTCATGATTTTCCGCTCCTCTTCTCTGTCCGGGATGGGTCCGGAGGCCTGTCGCGCCAGCCGGTCAAAAAACGACGCCGCGACTCGGGGGTGAGGAGGCGCGGCGGGAGCGTCTTCGATGCCTGACGGTTAAAAAAGGGTCAAGAGGAACGGGCGAATTCCGCCGTGGCGGAAGCCGGGGAGCGCTGGCTCAATCTTTCGGCCTGTTCGTTTCGAACGCCGTCTTCTGGGCCTCGCTCGCTTCCTTCTGGTATTTCGCTTGCCATTCGGCATAGGGCATGCCGTAAATGATCTCGCGCGATTCCTCCTTCGAGAGGTGGACGTCGGCCTCGCCGGCAGCCTCGCGATACCAGTTGGACAGGCAGTTGCGGCAGAAGCCTGCGAGATTCATGAGGTCGATGTTCTGCACCTCGGTGCGTTGCCTCAGATGCTCCACAAGACGCCGGAATGCGGCAGCCTCGAATTCCGTCTTCTGTTCTCTTGTCAACTCGCCCATCACGCCTGTCCTTCCAGCGGTCCTGTCCGGGAGCCGAAAAACTTCACCTCATGCATATCGGGAAGCTGGTTGATGGCGTCAAGCATGGGCGCGATCCGCTCCGCCCATTCCTGCTGTCCCTCGTCGCTGGAGATCAGGTCCTGCCTGATTTCGATCAGGGCGTGCGCGTAGCCGTTGACGATGGCATGCCGATGCATAGTGTCGCCCCTGAGCGCGCCATCATAAGGCTCGTTGTCTCCGATGACGAGCGGCGGGTCGGCGGAAAGCATGGAGAGCAGAGGCTTGACCGCCCGATCGTCGCTATCCCACAGAATGCCGGCATGCCATGGCCGCTCTATTCCTTGCATGCGCGGCGTGAAGGAATGGACGGAGAAGATGAAGGGCGCCTTCCCCGTCGTTTCCGCGACCGAAGCGACAAGGGCGGCAACGGCGTCGTGGTAGGGACGGTAGAAGCGGTCGAGCCTTTTCTCCCGCTCCGCCGCGCCCATTGGGTAGTTTCCGGGAATAACCGTCCCGTCATAGAGCTGGCGGATGATGGTCGGGTCGTCCTCGCCGCGATTTGCATCGATGAGGAGGCGCGAAAAGCGGGCCATGACGGCGGGAACGCCGAGCATCGCCGCGAGGCGTTCGGTAAGGCCGGCGACGCCAATATCATAGGCGATGTGGCGGTCGAACTCCGCACCGGGCAGGCCGAGATCGTCATATTCGTCGGGTAATTCGCGGCCGCCATGATCGGCGACGAGGAGAAGTCCCTTGCCACGATCTCCGTCGATCAAGCGGAAGGGCGAAAAGAGCGAAGTTGGCGTCATGCAGGCAATGGGTTGTGGCTGAAGGGTTCTCGAGAGGCGATGTCGTTCTTTCGTCACTCTTTTAGCCGAAATCGCGACGATCGCTAATGCGCTGCGGCAGTGTTTCTTGTCCAGCGCAAGCGTTGACATGTGGGCGCCGATCTTTGAAAAGGGAGCATCTCAATGATTGGTTCACGGGCTTGCGGGATGCTGTTCAAAGCGGCGAGGATAAAAGTGGCCGGCCGCTGGCCATCGCTGCTGGCGCCCCTCCTTCTCGCTCTCGCCGCCGCGACATTTTCCGCCGCTCCGGCGCGGGCTGATTTTCGCGTCTGCAATGCGACGCAGACGCTCGTTGGCGTGGCGATCGGCTATCGCGCCAAGGCCGGCTGGATCACCGAAGGCTGGTGGCATATCGAGGCGTCGAGCTGCAAGACGCTGATCGAGGGGCCGCTCTCTTCCCGCTACTACTATCTTTACGCCGAGGACGCCGACCGCGGCGGCCGTTGGGACGGACCGGTCAACATGTGCGTGGCCGAAAAGGAATTCAAGATCGCGGGCGTCAATGATTGCTTCGCCCGCGGCTTCCAGCGCGCCGGCTTCAGGGAATATGACACCGGCCAGCAATCGAGCTGGATGGTGCAATTGACAGACGAGCCGTCGCCGCAGGGCGCTGCGGCGATAACGGGAAACAGTACGAAATGAGACGAAGCCGCAAGGTCAAGATCCTGGCCACGCTGGGGCCGGCGTCATCCGACGAAGCGATGATCCGCCGCCTGTTCGAGGCCGGGGCCGACGTGTTCCGCATCAATATGAGCCATACGGATCATGAGCTGATGCGCACGCTCGTGGCGCGCATCCGCGCGGTCGAGGAAGCGGACGGGCGGCCGATCGGCATCCTCGCCGACCTCCAGGGGCCGAAGCTGCGCGTCGGCAAATTCGCCGAAGGCAAGGCGCCGCTCAAGATCGGACAGACTTTCACGCTCGACGACAATCCCGCGCCCGGCGACGCAAACCGGGTGCAACTGCCGCATCCCGAAATCCTCTCCTCCGTCGAAGTCGGCCACAGGCTGCTCATTGATGACGGCAAGCTCCATCTCGTCGTCGAGAAGACCGACGGCAAATCCGTGCAGACGCGCGTGGTCGCCGGAACCGGCATTTCCGACCGCAAGGGCGTCAGCGTGCCCGATACGACCCTGCCGGTCGGCGCGTTGACGGAGAAGGACAGGCGCGACCTCGACGCCGTCCTCGCCACTGGGGTGGACTGGGTCGCGCTCTCCTTCATCCAGCGGCCGGAAGACCTCGCCGAAGTGCGCAAGATCGCCCGCGGCCGCGCGGCGCTAATGTCGAAGATCGAAAAGCCGCAAGCGGTGGCGAGGCTTTCCGAGATCATCGAATTGTCGGATGCGCTGATGGTGGCGCGCGGCGATCTCGGCGTCGAAATGCCGATCGAACGGGTGCCGGGCATCCAGAAGCAGATCACGCGCGCCGCCCGCCGCGCCGGCAAGCCGGTGGTCGTCGCCACGCAGATGCTGGAATCGATGATCTCTTCGCCGGTGCCGACGCGCGCCGAAGTCTCGGACGTCTCGATCGCGGTCTTCGAGGGCGCCGACGCGATTATGCTTTCCGCCGAGTCGGCGGCGGGCCAATATCCGGTGGAAGCCGTGTCGATGATGAATAGCATCGCCGAACAGGTGGAGAAGGATCCGACCTATCCCGGCATCATCCATGCCCAGCGCAGCGAGCCGGAGGCGACGGGCGCGGACGCGATCTCGGCGGCGGCCAGGCAGATCGCCGAGACGCTCGACCTCTCGGCCATCGTCACCTACACGGCGTCGGGAACCACGGGGCTGAGGGCCGCGCGCGAGCGGCCGCGGGTCCCCATCATCGCCCTTTCGCCGGTGATTCATACGGCTCGGCGCCTGTCGCTCGTCTGGGGAATGCATTGCGTCGTCACCGAGGACGCCGTCGACCTCGACGATATGGTCGATCGCGCCTGTCGCATCACCTATGAGGAGAGATTCGGCAAGCCCGGCGACAGGGTAATCATCACGGCGGGCGTGCCGCTCAGGACGCCCGGCGCGACCAACATGCTGCGCATCGCCTATATCGGCTCGGACGGCCTCGGCGGGCTTTAACGGCAATGCGGCAAACCGCGCCGCGACAAAACTAGCCTCCGACCTGGAAAGCCTCTCGACAGCAGGAGAAAAACAACAGCCGGGAAAGCCGAAACTCGGTTGCAAATCCGAGCGGTGCAGCCTATATGGCGGCTTCCGCGCGCTCCCATCGTCTAGCGGTCCAGGACGCCGCCCTCTCACGGCGGAAACAGGGGTTCGATTCCCCTTGGGAGTGCCAGAGGCATCCGTGTCTCGCATGTGATGATTGGCCGCGACGCGGCCTTTGCTTTCGTCTCTAACCGCGATTACGCCATCGGCAACGAAACTTCCCTTTCCACAGAGTGAAGTCGTCTTCAATATCGCTCATGCGGCACAGTCGTGGCCCTGGCGTGAGGCGACCCGAAGCAGGGACGTGCAAGAACAATCGATTCTTCCGAACGATATGACAGAAACAATTCGTTAGATCGAATACTTATCCGCGTGAGAGAAGCGCGCCATTCAAAGGAGATGATGAATGGCAGCTATCGACAGCCTCGCGGAACATTCCCGGCCAACACGAAAGCGCAACCGAACACGTTCCACAGTCTTTCCCGGCGTGGTGCTGACCGGCGTGATCGCCGCCGCGGCGACCGCGCTGCACGCCATTCCCGGCATGGCGGCGCTCAGTTCATTGATCATCGCTATCATGCTCGGCATAGCCTTTCACAATCTGATCGGTACGCCGGCGGTGGCCAAACCCGGCGTGACCTTCTCATTGAGGCGCATATTGCGGCTGGCGATCATCCTGCTCGGCTTCCAGCTGACGATCGAACAGGTCCAAATCGTCGGCCCGATGGGCTTCGCGATCATTGCGGTGACGCTGACATCGACCTTCCTCTTCACCACCTTCATGGGCAGGTTTCTCGGCGTTGACGCCAAGTTGACGCAGCTGATCGCCGCTGGCACCTCGATCTGCGGCGCCTCCGCGGTGATCGCAACCAACACCGTGACCGAAGCGCCCGACGAGGATATCGCCTATGCGGTCGCCTGCGTCACGGTTTTCGGCTCGATCGCCATGTTCACCTATCCGCTGCTGCCGGCGCTCCTGCATCTCGATCCGCACGCCTTCGGCCTGTGGTCGGGGTCGTCGATCCACGAAATCGCGCAGGTCGTCGCCGCCGCCTTCCAGGACGGGCAGCAGGCGGGCGAATTCGGCACGATCGCCAAGCTGTCGCGCGTCATGCTGCTCGCGCCCACGATCATCATCCTGGGGCTGATGGCGGCGCGCCGGGCAAAATCGGCCGGCGGCCATCGCACGCAGGCGAAGGCGCCGATCCCGTGGTTCGTGCTCGGCTTCATCGCCCTGATGGGGGTGAACAGCGTCATCACCCTGCCGGCATGGCTGCACAAGGACATTGTAACGGTAACGACGTTCCTGCTCGCCATGGCGCTTGCCGCGATGGGGCTCGAAACGGATATCAGAAAGCTGAAGCGGAAGGGCTTGCGCCCGCTCCTCCTCGCGACGATCGCCTTCCTGTTCGTCTCGAGTTTCAGCCTGACCCTGGTGAAACTGTTCGCGTAAGGTGAATCGCTTATCGCAAAAAGGGTCTACTGCGAACGATTGTCCGGCTGCTCTCTTTCCGGAGAGAGCCGGACTTTTGACATTTGTCGCCATTCCGGCTCAAAAGCGCGAAACGGGGCATTCGAATGTCAAAAATCCTTGCGCTGCTGCTTGTCGCGATGATGGGTCTTCATGTCGTCAAGCCGCTCGGGCTCCCGGGCCTGCGCGACCGGCGCGATTTCTGGAAGATCGCGCTTTTCGGTCTGGTCGCGTTTTCGCTGGTCGTGCTCATCAGCCATGGCCGATGAGCACGTAGCGCGGAAAGGCAAACGCAATTACGCGGCCTTTTCCAGCGCTTCTTTCCATTCGCCGCGGGCGGCAAGGCCGTTCATCTTCGCCCGGTGCGCGAAGGCGCGCTGGCCCGCCGCGACATTCTCCTTCTTGCCCGACCATGCCTTTTGCGGCGCGGCCTGAAGCGCGCGTCCATAGGAGAAAGTGAGCTTCCACGGGTGCGGGCCGATCGCATTGATGGCGTTGAGGTTGGCCGTGGCTTCCTCGTCCGACTGGCCGCCCGAGAGGAAGGCAATGCCGCCGATTGCCGCCGGGACCGTCTCGCGGAAGCAGCGGATTGTCTTCTCCGCCACCTCCTCGGGGCTGTCTTGCTTTCCGGACTTCTTGCCGGCGATCACCATATTCGGCTTCAGGATAGAGCCTTCGAGCACGATGCGGGCGGCATAGAGCTCCTCATAAAGCTTCATTAGAACGGCTTTAGTCACTTCAAAGCAGGTATCAATGTCGTGATCGCCATCCATCATCACTTCCGGCTCGACGATCGGCACGATCTTCGCTTCCTGGGCGAGGGCGGCGTAACGCGCCAGCGCATGGCAATTGGCGGCGATGGCCGAGGCGGTCGGGAGACCCGGCCCGATGTCTATCACCGCGCGCCATTTCGCAAAGCGCGCGCCAAGGCCATAATAGTCAGCGAAGCGTTCGCGCAGGCCGTCAAGGCCTTCCGTAACGGTCTCGCCGGGGAAGCCAGCCAAGGGTTTTGCCCCCTTGTCCACCTTGATGCCGGGAATGGCGCCGGCCGCCCGGATCAGTTCGACGAGCGGCGTGCCGTCCGCGGCCTTCTGGCGGATTGTCTCGTCATAGAGGATCACGCCGGAGATGTGGTTCCGCATCGCATCGGTGGCGCGGAAGAGCATCTCGCGATAGTCGCGGCGGCTGGTTTCGGTCGATTCCACGCCGATGGCGTCGAACCTCTTCTTGATCGTGCCGCTGCTTTCGTCAGCGGCAAGCAGCCCCTTGCCGTCGGCGACCATGGCAGCCGCTATATCTTCCAGACGTTCGCTCATTCCTGCCTCCTGAAAAATAGCTTTTTGCGCGGATAGCAGAACGGCGATGGCAACGGAATGGTTGCGCGCTACACGAATCGATTGAATAATCCGGACTGGGGAAAATGTTCTTTCATACCGTGTAATGGAGGGGACCGGCCTACCCCTTTTTGAGGACCTCCACCCCCGGAAGCGCCTTGCCTTCGTTCCATTCCAGGAAGGCGCCGCCTGCCGTCGAGATATAGGTGAAATCGTCGGCGACGCCGGCGTGGTTCAACGCCGAGACCGTGTCGCCGCCGCCCGCGACCGAAACAAGCTTGCCGGCTTTCGTCCGTTCCGCCACGTGCTTGGCAACGGCAAGCGTGGCGCGGTCGAAAGGCTCGATCTCGAAAGCCCCAAGCGGGCCATTCCAGACGACAGTCGCCGCCCGGTCGATCCAGGCGTTGATCGCCTCGACGGTTTCAGGGCCCGCGTCGAGGATCATCTGGTCGCCGGGAACTTCGTTGACGCTGACCGTCTCGCTCGCGGCGCCCCCCTTGAATTCGCGCGCGACGACGGCGTCGGTCGGCAGGACGATAGCGCAGCCCGCTGTGGCCGCCTCCATCATGATCTGCTTGGCGGTGCTCGCGAGATCGTGCTCGCAGAGCGATTTCCCGACGTCGGTTCCACGCGCCGCCAGGAAGGTGTTCGCCATGCCGCCGCCGATCACCAGCGCATCGACCTTTTTGACGAGATTCATCAGAAGGTCGATCTTGGTCGAGACTTTCGCGCCGCCCACCAGCGCGACGACCGGCTTGGCGGGATTGCCAAGCCCCTTCTCGAGCGCTTCCAGCTCAGCCTGCATTGACCGGCCGGCATAGGCCGGCAGCAGATGCGCCAGCCCCTCGGTCGAGGCGTGGGCGCGATGCGCGGCGGAAAAGGCGTCGTTCACATAGAGATCGCCATTGGCGGCAAGCGCCCTGACGAAGGCGGGATCATTCTTCTCCTCGCCCTTGTGGAAGCGGGTGTTTTCAAGGAGAAGCACGTCGCCGTCCTTGAGACCCGAAACGGCCGCCTCGGCATCCTCGCCGATGCAATCGGCGGCGAAGCCGACCTTTTTTCCTAAAACATCCCCTACCGCCCCGGCGATGGGTTTCAGCGAGAGGGATGGGTCGGGGCCGTCCTTGGGTCGGCCGAAATGCGCCAGCAGAATAACTCTCCCGCCCTTGTCGGAAAGTTCGCGGATGGTCGGCACGACGCGCTCGATGCGCGTCGCGTCCGTCACCTTGCCGTCCTTCATCGGAACGTTCAGATCGACACGGACCAGCACGCGCTTTCCTTTCACATCGGCATCGTCGAGGGTGCGGAAAGCGGTCATGGCAGGTCTCCTTGGATCATGACGCTTCGGGCCGGATTGCCGGCGGATGCGTCTCCTCACGTCAATTCTCATCTCAGATTCGCCGGGGACAATAGAGCATCAGGCCCGGAAGAAAAGGCAAACCGTGCGACTCTATCGCTGCGCGAGACATGGCTGTTTTCCCGATGCAGCGGCAAGCCATGCGAAAGAGGCAATGGCCGCGACAAGAAGAATCGCGATTTACGTTGCGGAGAGTGACCTACGTACTATAGTCGCGCAAATGAGCGATATACGAACATGCTGCTGGTATCGGCAAGGCTTGGCAGGAAGGCTCGCTTCGTTCATAGAAAAGATGCACGATTGCCGGTCGGCGAGGGCTATCTTGGATAACGGAGGCAGTAGACCGTAGCAGATGCAGGTCGGAGAGGGGATACCATCTCCGGCAAATGGGGAACAACGAACCTTTGTGGTTCGAGCAATTATGGGAGGCTTGAATGAATATTCTTGGACGCTTGTCCGTCGCTTTGATCGCAAGCGCGCTTGCTTCGGCGGCGCATGCCGACACGATCAAGATCGGCGTCATCGGAACCATGTCTGGTCCGTTCGCTCTATATGGCCAGAATTTCAAATGGGGCATCGACGCCTGGGTCGCCCAACACGGCGACAAGGTCGGCGACCACAAGGTCGAGTTCATCTACCGCGACGAGGAGAAGCCGGATCCGGCGAAGTCCAAGGCGCTGGCGCAGGAACTGATCGTCAAGGACAAGGTGCAATATCTGGCCGGCATGTATTTCACGCCCGACGCGATGGCCGTGGCGCCGCTGCTCGAGCGCGGCAAGGTGCCGCTGGTGGTCATGAATGCCGCGACATCCTCCATCACGGAGAAGAGCCCGTATATCGTGCGCACCTCCTTCACCATGTGGCAGAACACCGTGCCGGCCGCCCAAGTCGCCCATGACATGGGCTCGAAAAAAGCCGCGGTCGCGGTCAGCGACTACGGTCCGGGCCACGATGCCGACGCCGCTTTCAAGGCGACGTTCGAAAAGCTCGGCGGCAAGGTGGTCGAAGAGATCAAGATGCCGCTCAGCACGACGGATTTCGGCCCGATCATGCAGAAGATCAAGGATTCGGGCGCCGACACCATTTTCGCCTTCCTTCCTTCGGGACCGGCCACGCTCTCCTTCGTCAAAGCCTATATCGACAACGGATTGAAGGCCGCGGGCGTCAAGATGATTTCCACGGGCGATGTGATGACGGAACCGGATCTGCCGGCGCTCGGCGACGCGGGGCTCGGCATCCTTTCGACCTACCATTACGCGGTTTCGCATGATTCTCCCGAAAACAAGGCGTTCCTGGAGGAGATGAAAAAGGTCGGGGCCGAGCCGGGCAAGATCACCATGACCTCGGTCGCCGCTTATGACGGCGCCCGTGTCATCTACAAGATGATCGAAGCGACCGACGGCAAGCAGGAGCCCGCCAAGGCGGTGAAGGCGGTTGAAGGCATGAGCTGGACCAGCCCGCGCGGCCCCGTTTCCATCGACCCCAAGACCCGTCACATCACGCAGAATGTCTATCTGCGCGAAGTGGCGAAGGTCGACGGTGAATACGTCAACAAGGAAATCAAGACGTTCAAGGCGCAGCCCGATTGGGGCCTTGAAAAGAAATAGCCTTGCCGATCGATCCCGGCGGCTTCCGGGCCGCCGGGCGTTTCGGAATTGAAGCTTTTTGCCGACCCGCGAGCCTCCGATGGACCGATGCCGTCGCTCCCGCCCGATGCGGGCTGCGCAGATTGATGGCGAGAACCGCACGGCCAACCGGGCGATCCGATGACGACGCTCCTCAGCATCGCCATCGACGCGCTGGCCTTCGGGATGGTGCTGTTCATCATCTCGGTCGGCCTGTCGGTCATGATGGGCCTTGTGCGCGTGGTCAATCTGGCGCATGGCGCTTTCGCGATGATCGGCGGCTATATCGCCTCCACGATGCTGGTCGATGCGGGCGCCGGATTCGCTTTATCGCTCCTGGTCGCCGTACTCGGCACGATCGCGATCCTGATGCCGGTCGAATATCTTCTCTACCGACGCATCTACAGGAACGCCGACGCCTTCACGCAAATCCTGATGACGATCGGACTTACCTTCCTGATCATCGGCATCGCCAATACCGCCTTCGGCCCGACCTCCAAGCCGATCCCGCTTCCCTCCGCGCTCAGCGGTCCGCTCGATATCGGCTTCCGCTCGGTGCCGGCGCATTATCTGCTGGTGATCGGCTGCGGCGCGCTGACGGCGCTGGCGCTCTGGTTCATCCTGGAAAAAACGCAGTTCGGCACAAGGATAAGGGCCTCCGTGGACAATGCGGCTATGGCCGAGGCGCTCGGGATACGCACGGAAATTCTTTATGCCGCCGCCTTCGCGCTTGCGGTGGGGCTTGCCGCGCTCGGCGGCGTGCTCGGCGCGCAGTTGCTGCCGATCGAGCCCTATTACGCGCTACGCTACATGGTGGTCTTCCTCGTCGTCGTTTCGGTCGGCGGCGCGGGCTCCATTCTCGGCGCCATCGCCGCCTCTCTCATCCTCGGACTCGCCAGCACGCTCGGAAAATATCTGGCGCCCGAATATGGCGACTTCTTCTTCTATCTGACGGTGATCATCGTCGTGTTCATCTTTCCCCACGGTCTGCTCGGAGCCAAGGAGTGAGCGGGGCAATCAAAAAGGGGAAAAGCCCCTCGGGTACGCCGGACTGGATCAAAGGCGAGGCGGCGGCGCTGGCGCTCATGGCGGCGTCAGCAGTCGTCGGCTATGGATTTTTCCCGGACGATCTGGGGCTTCTGACCCGCATCATCGCCATTGCCTGCCTCGTATTGTCGCTCGATCTGGTCATGGGCTATTGCGGCGTGATCACCCTCGGCCAGGCGGCGCTTTACGGAACGAGCGCCTACGCGGTCGGCAATGCCTGCATCGCAGGCGTCACGGACCCGATCGCTCTTTTGGCGGTCGGCATCGTCGCGGGCGCGCTCACCGGCGTCGTTTCGGGCGTGCTGATCACGCGCTTCTCGGGCTTGCCGCAGCTGGTCATATCGATCGCCTTCGGCCAGCTTGTCGCGGCGCTGGCGAACAAGCTTTCGGCATTCACGGGCGGCAGCGACGGCCTGTCCGGCATAGCGCCCTCCGCCCTTTTCGGCGTCTTCGATTTCGATCTCGTCGGCAACACCTCGTTCGGCTTTTCCCTGGCGGTGCTGACGATCGTGATGATGCTCTTGTTGCGCTTCGTCCGTTCCCCCTTCGGCCTGATGTGCCGCGGCATCAGGGACGATGCGCTGCGGGCGCGGATGATCGGCACTTCCGTCTATCCGCGCCTGATCGCCATGTATGCCGTTTCGGGCGCGGTCGCCGGCGTCGGCGGCGCGCTTTCGGCGATCAATGTCGGGGTCGTCGGCCTCGACAGCGTCAGCTTCGAGCTTTCCGCCGAAGCGCTGGTCATGCTTGTGGTCGGCGGCGCAGGCAGTCTCTGGGGCGCGCTTTTCGGGGCGGTCCTCTTCCAGATTTTCCAGCACATCGTCGGGGCCGCGAGTCCCTTCCAATGGATGACGATCGTCGGCCTGGTGCTGGTCGCAATCACCCTGTTCGCGCCGAAGGGCATCTACAGCGTGGTCCGGCGCGGCGTCGGGATCAGACGATGGCAGGCGCCGTCATGACGGAATTGCTGCGCCTTGCCAACGTCCAGATGGCGTTCGGCGGTTTGAGGGTGACGCAGGACGTGTCGTTCACGCTCAGCGGCGGCGACCGGGTCGGGCTGATCGGACCGAATGGCGCCGGCAAGACGACATTGGTTAATCTGGTCACGGGGGATATCCGGCCCAGCGCAGGCCGCATCCTGCTCGAGGGGGAAGACATCACGCATTCCAGCATCGCGCATCGCGTGCGGCACGGCCTGGTGCGCACATTCCAGATCACTCGCCTTTTCAGGACGCTGACGGTCGCCGACAATGTTGCCCTGCCGGTGCTGCAGCGGCGCGGCCTTGCCGGCCGTTTCCTGTCATCCGCGACGGAACGGCCGGAGGTGCGGGCCGAATGGATGGAGATCCTCAGCGTCGTCGGTCTTGAGAAGAGGGCCTATGACCCGATCGACGTGCTCGCCTATGGCGAGCAGCGCCTCGTCGAAATCGCGATCGCCCTTGCCTTGAAGCCGAAGGTGCTTCTTCTCGATGAGCCGGCTGCCGGCGTGCCGCACGAGGAAGCGCACCGGGTGCTCGACGCTATTGCCGCGCTTCCCCGCGACATCGCCATTCTGATGATCGAGCACGACATCGATCTCGTCTTCCGCTTCGCGAACAGGGTGCTTGTGCTCGCCAATGGCGCGCTCATCTTCGAGGGATCGCCGAGGGATGCCGCGCTCGACGATCGCGTGAGAAGCGCCTATCTGGGGAGCTACGCCGATGCGCGCCGTCCCGCTCAGGGTTGACGACCTCACGGCCGGCTACGGCCGGACAGAGGTGATCTCGCATGTCAGCTTCGACGTCCCCGCGGGAAGCCGCACGCTCATCCTCGGCCGCAACGGCGTCGGCAAGACGACGCTTCTCGCTTCGTTGATGGGCCTTTGCACGCAGCATGGCGGAACCATCCAACTCGGCGGCGAAGACCTGTCAGGCAGGAAGACCTCGCGGCGCGCGATGCTCGGCATGGGCTATGTTCCGCAGACGCGCGACATCTTCCGTTCGCTGACCGTCGAGCAGAATCTCAGCACCGGCATCCGCGCAGGCAGCGACGCCCGGCTGGAAGAGGCCTATGAAATATTTCCCCGCCTTGCCGAGCGCCGCCGCAATATGGGCGGTCAGCTTTCCGGCGGCGAGCAGCAGATGCTCTCCATCGCCCGCACCTTGCTGGGGCGGCCGTCAGTCCTGCTGCTCGACGAACCGCTGGAGGGTCTGGCGCCGATCATCTGCGACGAACTGATGGCGACCATTGCAGACCTCTGTTCCTCGCGGGCGATTACGATCATCCTGGTCGAACAACAGATCGAGCGCGCACTAGCCTTCGGAGAGGACGCGCTGATTATCGAGAAAGGTCGGATCGTTTGGAAGGGCGCGGTGACGGCGCTCAGATCCGACCACACGCTCATCGACACCTATCTTGGTGTCGGCATCCGGTAGAGCTTCGAAGCGTGGCGATCCTCAGGGGCCCGCATGTTCAAAGGAAGGAACAAATTCCCTTGACGCCAAGGTTAATTTAACAATAATCGCCCGTATGTTCGATTATCGCACGTCATTTCATTGAGGAAATCGGGCGCTGCTCGCGTTCATCCTTGGTGGACGAGGAGGAACCAGCATCATGATGAGCCAGGAACAGAACGATCTGATTACCCGCACCGGACCGGCCGATCCGGCCGGCAAGCTGATGCGCAAGTACTGGCAGCCGGCGGCGCTGGTCGATGAGCTTGAAGGGCCGAGGCCGGTCAAGGCGGTGAAGCTGTTGGGCGAGAATTTCGTTCTCTTCCGGGACGAGAGCGGCGCCTACGGCCTGCTCGACCGCGACTGCCCGCATCGGGGCGCCGACCTTGCCTTCGGACGGCTCGAAAATGGCGGCTTGCGATGCGCCTTTCACGGCTGGCTCTTCGACAAGGACGGGCAGTGCCTCGAGACGCCCGCCGAGCCGGAAGGCTCCAACCTCTGCAAGAACATCCGGCAGCGCGCCTTTCCGGTGGTCGAGCGCAGCGGCATAATCTGGGCGTATCTCGGCGAGGGCGAGCCGCCGGCTTTTCCGGAGATCGACTGCTTTGTCGCGCCGGAGCCCTACACTTTCGCCTTCAAGGGCCTGATCGAGTGCAATTGGCTGCAGGCGCTGGAAGTGGGCATCGACCCGGCGCATGCCTCCTTCCTCCACCGGTTCTTCCACGACGAGGACCCGAAGGCCGCCTATGGCAAGCAGTTCCGCGCCGCCTCGGCGGACAGCGACCTGCCGATGACTAAAATCCTGCGCGAATACGATCGGCCGATCATCAATGTCGAGCATACAGAATATGGGCTGCGGCTGATCGCTCTGCGTGAGATCGACGGGGAGCGCACGCATGTCCGTGTCACCAACCAGCTCTTTCCGCATGGCTTCGTCATTCCGATGAGCGCCGACATGACGATCACGCAATGGCATGTGCCGGTCGATGACGAGACCTGCTATTGGTACGCGATCTTCACCAGCTATGGCGCGCCGGTCGACAAGCAGAAGATGCGCGACCAGCGGCTCGAACTCTACGAATTGCCGAATTACATCTCGCGCAAGAACAAGACGAACGATTACGGTTTCGACCCGCATGAGCAGGCGACGGAGACCTATACCGGCATGGGCCTCGACATCAACGTCCACGACCAATGGGCGGTCGAATCAATGGGCCGCATCCAGAACCGCGCGCGCGAGCATCTCGGCCAATCGGACAAGGCCATCATCCAGTACAGGCGTCTCCTGAAGCAGGAGATCGAAAAGGCTGTCTCGGGCGGCAAGCCGCTCCTTGTCCTCGACGAAACGCATGCGCGGTCGATCCAGGGCCCGGCGACGATGGACGGCATCGGGCCGACGCGCGGCTGGGAAATTTATTGGATGGAGGTCGATGTGAAGCGGCGGCGAGCCGCCCCTTGGGCCGCTCCGGCGCCGGAAGAGATCACCACCAAGCTGCCGCATCTTTCCGCGGCGGAGTAGAGGGTTCACAGGAGCGGGGCGACCGCTTTCGAGCATTCGCGCAAGGTCTCGATGACGCGGTTCCTGTAGGCCCCGTCGGCAAGGCGCGATTCGCTGCCTGAAATGCCGAGCGAAGCGGCCTCGCCGCTTTCCGACCTGACCGGCGTGGCGATGGCGGCGACGCCGGCTTCGAACTCTCCTTCGACAAACGCGAATCCGCGCTTTGCCGTCAGCGCGATATCGGCGGCAATGGCGTCGCGATCCATCACCGTGCTGTCGGTGAAACGCTCCAGCGGCGCGTTGGCGATCAGTTCGCGTGCTTTTTCCGACGGACAGGCCGCGACCAGAGCCCGACCGATAGCGCTCGGAAGCAGGGGCACCCTGCTGCCGACGGTGAAGCCGATACTCGCCGGTCTGCTGTCGGAGCCGGCATGGGCGACATAGACGGCGTCGAGACCGTCGATCATCGCCATGGAGATGGCGTCGGAAATCTGCTGCGAAAAGGCGCGCAGCACAGGTTCGATCGTCTTTCCGAACTGGTGCGCCTGGAGAAAACCGCTGGCGAGGACCAGGATGCGCGGCGTCAGCGAGAACACCCGCTCATCCTGCCTGACATAGCCGAGATGGACCAGCGTCAGGACGAGCCGCCGGGCGGATGCCCTGTCCAGCCCGGTCGTCCTTGCGATCTGGGGAAGCGTGAGATGCGTCGCGCCCGTATCGAACGCCTTGAGCACGCTCATGCCCTTGGCGAAAGTGAGCGAGATGTCCCGGTCGGTGATTTCGCGCATTCCGGCTTCGCGCTGCATCAGCTTTCTTCCCCTCGACGGCAGCATGAGTAGCCGTTGCCATGCTGCCGGTCGAGTCCCTTGACAACCTTTCGCCCCCCTTTGCAACGGTTGTTTAAATACCATTTGCTCGATTATAGCACATTTGCTATCTGATTCAGCGATGGATTAAGCAGATGATGAGCGCGCTCCGCGCGATATTCATGACGGCAGGCGGAGGGACGACTGCGGTTCAGGCTCCGGCCGGCAGCACCTTGATGCAGGCGGCGATCAGAACAACATACCCGGCATCGAAGCCGAATGCGGCGGAGTCCCGTATTTGCACGTCCATGTTTATTGGACGAAGATGATCGTGCGAAGGCCGGCAATGTGAGCGCCGAGGACAATGAAGTGCTGAAGCAGACAGCGGCCGAGCGCCGCAACACCAGCCGTTTGTCTTGCCAGATCAAGCTGACGCCGACTATCGATGGTACTGTGTTCTTTCTTCCGGAGACCAAATATTGAAAGCCGGGGCGGTTATCATCGGCGCGTCGCATGCGGGCACGCAGGCCGCGGCAGCCTTGCGCCAGTCCGGCTGGCAGGAGCCGATCACGCTCGTCTCGAACGAGGGCTGCCTGCCCTACCACCGGCCGCCCCTATCGAAGGGGTTCCTCTCCGGCCAGCAGGCGGAGGATCAGATTCTTCTCAGGGGAGAAGGTTTCTACCGCGATCAGGACATCACCCTGCTGAATCGCGCTGAGGTGACGCAAATCCTGCCGGATCGGCAGGAGGTCGAGGCGGGCGGCGCGATGCTGCCCTACACAGCGCTCATCCTTGCGACCGGCGCCTCCGCGCGCAGGCTTCCTGTGCCCGGACATGCACTCGAAAACATTCACATGTTGCGCAGTCTCGCCGATTCGCGGCTATTGAAAGAGCGCCTCACGGCTGCCGAAAGGATCGTCATTATCGGCGGCGGCTTCATCGGCCTCGAAGTGGCGGCAACGGCGGCCAAGGCCGGAAAGGCCGTCACAGTAATCGAGGTGCAGGACCGGCTCATCGCAAGGGCGCTCCCGCCTCTGCTTTCCGACTATTTCAGGGACCTGCACATCCAAAACGGCGTCGCTTTCAGGCTGAATGCGCGGCTGGACCGCTTCGAGGCTGAAGGCGGGCATGTCAGCCATGTCCTCCTCGCCGATGGCGAAAGGCTTGCCGCCGATCTCGTCCTTGTCGGCGTCGGATCGGACGCCAATTGCTCCCTCGCCCGGCAGGCTGGGCTGGAGATCGCCGCCAGCGGCATTCTTGTGGATGCCTGCTGCACGACGAGCGCCGCGTCGATATACGCCATCGGCGATTGCGCCGCCCAATTCAACGACCACACCCAAATGGTGATGCGCGTCGAATCCGTGCAGAACGCCACCGATCAGGCGCGGACGCTCGCCGCGCATCTAACGGGCAAGCCCTTGCCGGCGAAAGGCGCCAACTGGTTCTGGTCGGATCAATATTCGGCCAAGCTTCAGATGGCGGGCATTATGCGCGACGGCTGTGATCTTCTATTGCGCGGCGATCCGCAATCCGGAACGTTTTCCCTTTTGCAGACGGTGGACGACCGTCTGGTTGCTGCCTTCTCGGTCAATCGAGCCGGCGACCATATGGCCGCGCGGAAGCTGATCGCCTCCGGCGCGCTCCTCGATCGGGCCGTGGCCGCCGATTCAGCGGCGCCGCTGGCCAAGGCTGTCGTCGAAATGGAAAAAGCGTAGTGTTGGCCAGTGCTGTGGCGCAGCGTGCGACGCTGTGAAATCATAGCCGGGAGGAGAGAACGGGTGGCGAGGGATTCACGAATAAGGCTGGAAGGCGAACTGGCGCGGCTGGGTCTGTTCACCGGCAAGCAGCTTAACGCGGCAAACGAAGCGCTCGCAAGGATCGAGGCGGAAGGCATCGAGACCGTGCGAGTCGTCTTCGCCGACCAGCACGGCATCTTGCGGGGCAAGACGATCGTCGCCGGCGCCTTCGCATCCGCCATCCGCAACGGCATTGCCGTCACCTCGACGCTTCTGCTGAAGGATACGGCGCATCGCACGGTTTTTCCGATATGGGGCGACGACATCGGCTTCGGCCATGGCACGCTGACGGGCGGCGCCGACATTTTGATGGCGCCCGATCCGGCCACCTTCCGCGTCTTGCCCTGGTCGCGCCATTCGGGATGGGTGCTCTGCGATCTCTACCAGAAGGATGGGAGGCCGATCGTGATGTCTTCCCGCCGCATTTTGCGCGACGCCGTCGAGCGTCTCGCCGCGCGCGGCATGAAGTTTATTTGCGGGCTTGAGGTCGAGTTCTACGTCTTCCGCGTCAAGGAACCGCGGCTTGAGCACGCCGATGGCGGAATGCCCTGCACGCCGCCGGAAACGAGCCTGCTCGCGCATGGCTACCAATATCTCACGGAAGCCCGCTATGACGCGCTGGAAGAGGTGATGGATGATCTGAGGCGCGCCTGCCAGGAGATCGGGCTGCCCATCCGCTCAACCGAGGCAGAATTCGGCCCGAGCCAGTGCGAATTCACCTTCGAGCCCGACGGCGCGATGGAACATGCGGACGCCATGGTGCTGTTCCGCTCCCTGGTCAAGCAGGTCTGCGCGCGCAAAGGCCTTCACGCCACCTTCATGTGCCGGCCGAAGGTGGATTTCGGTATGGCGAGCGGCTGGCATTTGCACCAGTCGATCGTCGATACCAAGACAGGCGACAACCTCTTCATGCCGACGGCGGACGGCCGGCTTTCGGAGACGGCGAGCAGTTGGATCGCCGGCCTGCTCGACCACGCCGCCGAGACCTGCCTGCTGACGACGCCGACCGTCAACGGCTACAAGCGCTATCAGGCGTTTCAGCTTGCGCCCGACCGGATCCAGTGGGGCCGCGACAACAGGGGCGCGATGATCCGTGGCCTGATGGCGCCGGGCGACAAGGCGAGCCGGATCGAAAACAGGGTCGCCGAACCCGCCGCCAACCCCTATCTCTACTTCGCCTCGCAGATCCTGTCAGGGCTGGACGGCATCGAAAGGCGGCTCGGAGCGCCCGCTCCCGTCGAAAATCCCTATGCCAGCGACGCCATCCGCCTGCCGACGAGCCTCATTGGCGCGATCGAGCGGTTCGAGGCGAGTGAGTTCTACAAGAAGACGCTCGGGCCGGATTTCGTCGCCTATCTCAGCCATATCAAGCGGTCGGAGTGGGAGCGCTACCTCACCACCATTTCCGAATGGGAGCAGCGCGAATATTTCTCGCTGTTCTGAGAAAGCTCGCGATTTCGTTATCGATATTCGCAAGGAGCGGCTTTTACGTCGCCTGGAGCGCGAGTTCGGGGCCGCGCCTTTCCGTGACGGGGATCGACGACGGCGTGAAATCGCACTTTGCGAGCACCAGATCGGCAAGCGTGTATTTGTCGAACGTGCCGACGAAGGCGTTCAGGGCTTCGTTCATAATATTGGGTAAGCGGCAGCAGCGCGTGATCAGGCATCGATTGTCGCTGGCGAAACATTCGACCAGGGCGAAGTCGGATTCCGTCGTCCGCAGGACCGCGCCCAAACTGATCTCCTCGGGACGCTTCGCAAGCGCGAATCCGCCGCTTCGTCCGCGCACCGCCCTGATGTAGCCGGCATGGGCCAGCGCGTTGACGACCTTCATCAAATGCGCGCGCGAGATATCGTATGCCGTCTTGGGCTTGAAGAAAGAAATGAGCCGATC